>Ga0068865_100000312_pt1 | contig 26820 bp, 19 predicted proteins | sample KBSMisM12_FD_75293 | JGI IMG/M metagenome (GOLD analysis project Ga0068865, IMG submission 75293) | Miscanthus rhizosphere microbial communities from Kellogg Biological Station, Michigan, USA - KBS Miscanthus M1-2 | ecosystem: Host-associated > Plants > Roots > Rhizosphere > Soil ...
CGCTGGTAGTTGCGACCCGATCATCGTCGCGGACGCGCTATTCGATGCTGGAAACCATCAGGCAGTTCGCAGAGGAGCAACTCGTCCAGGACGGCAATGCCGACAAGGCCCGTACCGCCCATGCCCGCTACTTCGCCCAACAGGAATCTCACGTGATGGCCTTGTGGGACAGTGAGAGACAACGTGAGGCCTACGAATGGTTCGCACTGGAGTCGGCGAATCTTCGCGCCGCATTTCGCTGGGCCGCCGACCACGACGACCTCGACACTTCCTCCGCCATAGCGGTTTACGCCGCGTTCCTTGGCGCCTGGGTGGAACAATACGAGCCTGTCGCCTGGGCCGAGGAACTCATCGAATCCGCAGCAGCGCGCCAGCACCGACGGTTAGCACAGCTGTATGCGATGGCCGCCCAGTGCTACATCACCAGTCATTCCGAACAGGCCATCCGTTATGCCGAGCTGAGCCGAAGCGCTATCACTAGCCACCGTTTCGACCCGGTCGAGCGGGAGTTCGAAGCCTGGATGTGGGGTGTTTATGCAGTGATTGGCCAGCCCGAGCGGTGGGTGGAATTGTGCCGCAGTCTCATCGATCAGGGTTCGGCGCCACATTCGGGAACACGAGCCTGTCTGTCTATTGCGTTCACAGTTGCCGGCGACCGCGACGGCGCGCGAACGGCAGCCCAAGGCCTGCGCGTGGCCGCCGACCAAACAAACAATCCACGATTGGCATGCATTTGTCTTCTCGCGTTCGGCATCGCATACCTCGAATCTGATCCAGAGGTTGCACGCGACGTCCTAGTCCAAGGCCTGAAGATCGCGCAAGACAGCGGCAATGCCACGTTTGAATCACACCTCGCGCTTGCCCTGGCTCGGCATGCGGCTGGGCGTCACGATACGGACGACGCGTTCACCTACATTGCGTTGTCAATCGCGAACTATTACGACTGCGGCAGCTTCTCTCTCATGGCCAACCCGCTCGCGACTCTTGCTTTTGTTTTGGACCAAGTGGGCGGCCACGAAACAGCCGCTAAAATAAGCGGTCCCGCTGATACCCCACTCACGCGCGCGTTGCCGAAGTTGCACACAACGATTGACCACCTGAGCGAGGTCCTCGGCGAGGATAGATACGCATCACTCGCCCAAGCAGGGCGTGCGATGACCAATGCCGCCATGGCGCAATACGCGCTGGAACAGATCAGTGCGACCCGGGCGCGGCTGTCCGCCACAAGGGAGCCGCGATGAACGCGAAGTCGCGACTCCTTACATTCCTGTTCACTGACATCGAGGGTTCCACCCGTCGATGGGAGGCAGACGCTGACGCCATGCGGGTGGCGCTCGAAATTCACAACCGCGTACTGCGCGAAACGGTCGAAGCCAACGATGGACGGGTGTTCAATTACACGGGTGACGGGATGTGTGCCGTATTCGCCTCTCCCCGTTCGGCTGTCGACGCTGCGGTAGCCGCGCAACTGGCACTCGAATTGCCGGTGCGGATGGGCATCGCCACCGGCGAAGCCGAACTGCGCGGCGGGGATTACTTCGGCACCGTACTCAACCGCACCGCGCGGGTGATGGCCGCCGGCTACGGCGGGCAGATCCTGCTCGACGGTATTACTGCAGGCCTACTGAGCGGCGTCGGCCTGATCCCACTGGGATTCAGGCGATTACGGGATATCGCCAAGCCCGTGGAGGTGTTTCAGGTATGCGTCCCTGGATTACAGACCGAGTTTCCACCACTGAAGACCGTTGACCCAACTCCGGGCAACCTGCGGCGAGCCAGCACCAGCTTCATCGGTCGCGATAACGAGTTGCTCGACCTCGAGACGACTCTCAAGGCGTATCAACTAGTGACGCTGACCGGTGTCGGTGGCGTGGGCAAGACAAGACTCGCGATGGAGTTGGCAGCGCGCTCTGCGAACGACTTCCCGGACGGGGTGTGGATAGTCGAACTCGCGTCTGTCGGCGATCCAGCCGCCGTGCCCGACGCCGTCGCCGCCGTCCTCGGAATCATCCAGCAGCCGAGGATGAGTCTGACGGACAGTATCGCCGCAGCGTTGGAAGGTCGTTCACGGCTCCTGGTGCTCGACAACTGCGAACACGTACTCGACGCGGCGGCCGACCTGATCGAGGCGATCCTATCGCGTTCTTCGACGGTGAAAGTTCTGACCACCAGCCGCGAGGGACTCCGGCTCGCCGACGAACGACTATGGCCGGTACCGTCGTTGGACGTACTCACGGAAACCGAACCCGCGGCGGCGACTTTGTTTGTCGACCGTGCTCAAGCCGTCGCATCCACCATCTCGCTGTCCAAATCCGAAGATGCTGATGCGGTGCTCGAGATCTGTCGTCGCCTTGACGGTATCCCATTGGGAATCGAGTTGGCCGCCTCGCGCTTGCAGTCGATGACAGTCACCGAAGTGCGTGATCGGCTCGACGACCGGTTCCGGCTGCTGGTGGGGTCTCGGCGAGGCCTCGAACGGCATCAAACCCTGCGACATGCGGTGCAATGGTCGTACGACCTACTCGATGACGCCGAAAAGGCCTTGTTGGCAAGATGTTCGGTGTTCGCCGGCGGATTTGACCTGACTGGCGCGTGTGCCGTAGCCGGCACCTGCGACGACCTTGCCACCCTGGATCTGCTCGATGCGCTGGTGCGTAAGTCGCTTGTCGTCGCTGACCGGTCAGCGACACAGACGCGGTTTTCGATGCTCGAGACGATTCGCCAGTTCGCCGAGGACCAACTGGTGACCAGCGATGGGGCAGAAGATGCACGTGCCGCGCATGCCCGATACTTCGCCGGGCGGGAAGCCGACATCATGGCGCTGTGGGACAGTCCAAGACAACGCGACGCATACGAATGGTTCACCACTGAGCTGGCGAACCTGCGCGCCGCGTTCCGATGGGCATCCGACCATCGTGATCTAGACACGGCCGCCGCCATCGCCTGCTGCTCGGCATTCGTTGGCATGTGGGTCCAACAGCTTGAACCTGTCGCGTGGGCCGAGGAGCTCACCGAACCCGCGAATGCCGTCGGGCATCGTCGGCTGGCACAGCTCTACGTAATGGCGGCACAGTGCTATCTGGCCGGACGAGTCGAAGACTTCGTTGATTACAGCGAGGCAGCCCAGACAGCCATCGAAAGCGGCCGGTTCGACGAGGTTCCGCACGAATTCGAAGCCACGCTTGGCGGCGCGTACTGGACGGCAGGTCGGCCCGACAGTTCGATCGAGTGGTGCCGCAAAGTCATCGCGCGAAGTCCCGGCTCACATACATATGCGAGGTTGTACCTGGTTCTGGCATTTACCATCGCCAACAGATACAAGGAGGCCATAGCCGCGTCCGAAGGACTGCTTGCCGATACCGAGGCCACCGACAATCCCACCACGAAGTGTGGCGCGCTCCTCGCATACGGCCATGCCCTTCGGGCTGTCGATCCCGCAGGCGCCTACGACATCCTGCGCAGGGCCCTGGATATCGCGCGGGACAGCGGTAACCGAACAATCGAGTCAGGTATCGCCGTCAGCCTGTCGAGGCTCACGGCCACCCGCGGCGACCCGATCGACGCGTTCAACTTCCTGACCTTGTCCATCCGCCAGTACTACGACTCCGGCACCATCTCGCTACTACGCAACGCGCTGGCCGTTTTGGCCATCTTGCTTGACCGTCTCGGACAACACGCAGCGGCAGCCACCGTCTGCGGATACGGCGCCAATTCTGCGACGCGAGCGGCTATTCCAGAGCTCAAGACGGCGATCGCCCATCTACGCGAGGTCCTAGGCGACGAACACTTCGAATCGCGTATGCGTGAAGGGGAAGCCATGACCCATGGCGCTCTGGTCACCTACGCATTCGACCAGATCGATCTCGCGCGGGCTGAACTTCTGCATTCGGACGCATCGCCATGAGTGTTGTCACGTTCCTGTTCACGGATATCGAAGGCTCGACCCGGCGATGGGAGGCCGATCCGGACGCTATGCGGACCGCACTCGAGACACACAATCACGCATTGCATGACGTAGTCGAAGCCCATGACGGCAAGGTGTTCAACTACACCGGCGATGGGATGTGCGCCGTATTCGCCTCTCCCCGTTCGGCTGTTGAGGCTGCAATCGCGGCACAGCGAGCGCTCGAATTGCCCGTACGCATGGGGATCGCGACCGGCGAAGCGGAGTTGCGCGGCGACGACTACTTCGGCACCGTCCTCAACCGCACGGCGCGGGTGATGGCCGCGGGCCATGGCGGCCAGATCCTGATCGACGGCGCGACGGCAAGTCTGCTCCGTGGAGTCGGCCTGATTTCGTTGGGGTCGAGGCGGTTACGCGATATCGCCAAGCCGATCGATGTCTTCCAAGTCCGAGCGGAAGGACTGCGCACCGAGTTCCCACCGTTGAAGACGGTTGATTCGATGCCCGGAAACCTACGGCCATCAACCACCAGTTTCGTAGGCCGTCGGGGGGAACTCGCTGAGCTGGAGTCCGTCTTGAAGGCGCACCGGATGGTGACATTGACTGGCGTCGGAGGGGTCGGCAAGACACGGCTCGCACTTGAGGTCGCTGCCCGGTCGGCGAACGACTACCCCGATGGCGTGTGGGTGATCGAACTCGCATCGGTCAGCGATCCCGCCGCGGTGCCTGAGGCGGTCGCGGCGGTTCTCGGGATCATTCAGCAAGCGGGGATGAGTGTGGCCGACAGCGTCGCCGCTGCGTTGGAGGGCCGGTCACGGTTGTTGTTATTCGACAACTGCGAGCACGTTCTAAACGCAGCGGCGGACATGATCGACGCGATATTCACCCACTCTCAAACCGTGACAGTTCTTACCACCAGCCGCGAAGGGCTGCGTGTCGCCGACGAATATCTGTGGTCGGTGCCGTCACTGGATCTCGAGGATGGCATCGACTCCTCTGCTGCCGCACTCTTCCTCGAGCGCGCGGAGGCAATTGCGCACGGCCCGCTGTTCAATCAGACCAACGATGCACAGGCTGTTGTCGAGATATGTCGCCAACTCGACGGGATCCCCCTCGGTATCGAGTTAGCGGCGTCGCGCAGTGCTATCTATTGGGCCGCGTCGACGACGGGTTCCGCTACGCCGATGCTTGTCTGGAAGCCATCGACAGCGGACTTTTCGACGAGGTTCCGCAGGAGGATCAGTCTTGGCTTGGTGGTTTGTACCTGGCGAAGAATCAGCCCGAACAATGGGTCACGTTGTGCCGCAAAATGTTTGCACGTGGCCGCGACACTCGCGGCTATATCCAAGCGTGCCTGGCTCTGGCCCTGTCGACCGCAGGCGCGGATGACGAGGCGCTGGCGGTGTCACGAGGCCTCCTTGCCACCGCTGACGCCACCGACAATCCGCACGTGGCCAGCTACATACTGCTCGGCTACGGCATTGCGCACCGCCATGCCGATCCCGTCGCCGCCTATGGCGTCCATCGCCGCGGTCTAGAGATCGCCCAACGCAGCGGCAACCGCGAGCTCGAGTCATACCATGCGGGAAACCTTGCGAGGCTCGCTGTAAGCCATGGCGAAATCACGGTTGGCCTGGAGAATTTGAGATTTGCGATCCAGGTCTGGCACGACTCTGGCGCCTACCAGATCATGAGCAGCGCACACGCGGTGCTCGCCGCCCTATTGGTTCAGCTGGGACGCTACGAATCAGCCGCCACCTTGAGCGCGGCTGGAGATTCCCCCTTTGCGTCGGCGACCTATCCCGAGTTCCAGGCGACGATCACCCACCTCCGCGACGTGCTCGGCGACGATAGGTACGAATCACTTGCACGCATCGGTGCCGACATGACCAACGCCGCACGTGCGAACTATGCACTCGATCAGATCGACCTGGCCCGCGCAGCGCACACACAGACACGAGCGTGCGCAAAGTGCTCACAAATTGCGGCGTGTCGTGTGCAGACACGCACGCTCGCGGTAGTGAAGCGAGCTAGTCGGCTTCGGCCAGGCGATGCTTCAGCGCGTCGAACTCATCCTTGATGCCGGTCGGCAGCTTCTCGCCGACGAACTCGAACCACTCCTCGATCTGAGGCAGTTCTTCACGCCACTCGTCGGCGTTCACCGCAAGAGCCTCATCGACGTCGGCGGCATCGACGTCGAGGCCCTCGAGGTCGAGATCGTCGGCGGACGGCACGATGCCGATCGGCGTGGTGGAGCCGTTGGCCGTGCCCTCGACGCGCTCGATGATCCACTTCATCACGCGGCTGTTCTCACCGAAGCCCGGCCACAGGAAGCGGCCGTCGTCGCCGCGGCGGAACCAGTTGACGAAGAAGATCTTTGGCATCTTCGACTCGTCGGACTGCTTGCCGATGTCGATCCAGTGCGCGAAGTAATCGCCGACGTTGTAGCCGAGGAACGGCAGCATCGCCATCGGGTCGCGACGCACCGTGCCGACCTTGCCCTCGGCGGCGGCGGTCTGCTCGGAACCAAGGGTGGCACCGATGAACACGCCGTGCTGCCAGTCGCGGGCCTGGGTCACCAGCGGCACCGTGGTCTTGCGCCGGCCGCCGAACAGGATCGCCGAGATCGGCACGCCCTGCGGGTCATCCCACTCCGGCGCCAGCGTCGGGCACTGCGACATCGGAGTGCAGTACCGCGAGTTCGGATGCGCAGCCTTCTCACCTGAGTCGCGCGTCCAGTCGCGGCCCTTCCAGTCGATCAGGTGCTGCGGGTCGCCCTCCAGGCCCTCCCACCAGACGACGTTGTCGTCGGTCAGTGCGACGTTGGTGAAGACGGTATTGCCCGCCTCGATCGTCTTCATCGCGTTCGGGTTCGACGACCAGTTGGTGCCCGGCGCTACGCCGAAGAAGCCGAACTCGGGATTGACCGCGTACAGCCGGCCATCCTTTCCGAACCGCATCCAGGCAATGTCGTCGCCGACGGTCTCGGCGCGCCAGCCGGGAATCGTCGGCTGCAGCATCGCGAGGTTGGTCTTACCGCAGGCCGACGGGAATGCGGCTGCGACGTAGTACGCCTTGTTCTCCGGGGAGATCAGCTTGAGGATCAGCATGTGCTCGGCGAGCCAGCCCTCGTCGTGCGCCATCGCCGACGCGATGCGCAGCGAGTAGCACTTCTTGCCCAGCAGCGCGTTACCGCCGTACCCCGAGCCGTAGCTCCAGATCTCGCGGGTCTCGGGGAAATGGGTGATGTATTTGGTGTCGTTGCACGGCCACGGCACATCTTTCTGGTCAGGCTCCAGCGGGGCGCCGATCGAGTGCAGCGCCTTGACGAAGAAGCCGTCGTCGCCCATCTTTTCCAGCGCTGCCGTGCCCATCCGGGTCATGGTCCGCATGGATACGACGACATATTCGGAGTCGGTGATCTCGACGCCGAGCTTGGGGTCATCAGCACCGAGCGGACCCATGCAGAACGGGACAACCCACATGGTCCTGCCGCGCATGGAGCCGCGGTACAGGTCGGTCATGATCGACCGCATCTCGGCCGGATCCATCCAGTTGTTCGTCGGCCCCGCGTCGATCTCACGCTCGGAACAGATAAAGGTGCGCGATTCCACCCGCGCAACGTCAGACGGATCGGACAGCGCGAGGTAAGAGTTGGGCAGTTTGTCGTCGTTCAACCGCTTGAAGGTGCCCGCGTCGACGAGGTGGGCGGCCAGCCGCTCGAATTCCTCTTCGGAGCCGTCCGCGAACGCGACGCGATCCGGCTGTGTCAGTTCGGCGACCTCCTGGACCCAGGCCAGAAGCCCCTTGTGTTTGGTCGGTGCGGTGTCCAGACCTGGAATGGTCGCTGCTGTCATCAAAACTCTCCTGCGTAGGTTTCTGCCAGGACGCAGGCCCCGATCGCGCCAACCAAGCGAGCGTGGCTGCGCATTCGGTCGTCCCTGTACTGAGGTTAACGTGGGTGACATACCCGCGGTGAATCGCGAGCATGTCCGATCACTCACAGGAACGATTCAGATGTCCGTTCGTGGCAGTTGTACCGATTCAGTTTGCGCGTTGATTCCCGCCATGCGGTCTCCGAAGCCGGCATCCCCTCGAATACCCGCTCGGGAAGTGAACCCCCGTGGCGTATTCATACCGTGGAAACCTACCGCTCAGCAAGACCCACTTGTTTGCTGACAGCGCAGACGGTGGGCATCGCCAAGAGCTACTCGGTACGGCTGTCCGACGACAGCGCCGCGTCGGAGCCGTTGCGAACGTCGACGGACCCGGAGCCGTACAGCTCGGCGCGGACAGTGTCGAGCGCCTGCTGCAGCGGCGGTAGCCGGCGGTCGCGAACCGCAGCGGCCTTAGCGGTGGCAACCGCATGCTCGCGCAGTTCGGCGGCGATCTCCGCAACGCGATCGGCGGCCGTGGCGCTCTCGATCTCGTCGCGGGCTGCCAAGTCAGAGGTGAGCGCCGTCTCGGCGGCCAGCACCCGGGTGGCCACCCGCTCCTCGACCGTGGAGCGCAGCCCGGAGGTGACGTCGGTGACCCAGCGGTCCAGCACCGCGCGGTCTTGTAGCAGCGCCCGGATGCCCACCACCCACACGGTGAGGAGCAGGCCCACCAGACCGCCCGCGACAAGTCCGGCAATCGTCAGGCCGGGCGCGAGGCCCGTGAACAGGCGGGTCACCGCTAATGCGACGCCGAATCCGAAGCCTGCGCCCAGCACCATCGTCAGCTGCGTCTCCAACCGCCGGGACTTCATCGGCGGCCGCGAGACGTCGGGCCGGGGCGGCGGCGGTGGCGTTTCTGGAGCCGACAAGGCGAGTTCGGTCGCGACGTCGCCGAGGTGTTGGGTGATGCCCTCGTCCACCTCGTCGACGACGTCTCCCGCACGGGTGTGCACATAGGTCTCGAATCGACCGAGCTTGCGCCGGGTCGTATTCGACGCGTCCTCCTGCAGTTCGGCGCGCACCGACGTACAGCGGTTGCGGGCAAAATAGGTCAGCTGCACGCGCGCTTGCTGGATCTGGCTGCGCAGCGCGATGGTTCGTTCGGACTTCGACAACCGGCGCTCCCGCAAGATGTCGTCGCGGCTCTTGTGCAGCGTGGTCACCCGCGCGCGCCGATCCGATCCAGTGGCACCAGCCTCGTAGCGATCGATCATCGTGCCAAGCCGGACTTCCCATGCGCGCAGCCGGTTTCGACGCTGCACATCGGGATCGGCCAGTCGCTGCCCGAGCACGGCGACCAGTTCGTCCAACATGGGCTCACCCAGATCTGGTGCGGCCGCCGCGCCCACCCACTGCACGTGCTGATAGCGCGGCGCACGTGCCGCGAGCTGCGCCCGGCCGGCCGCCAGCACGTCGCGCCAGTTGCGGTGGGCGTCGATCTTCGCCACCACGCCGATGATCAGGTCGGTGTAGTTGGCCGCGAAATCGATCAGCGCACAATCGGATTCGGTCAGCGGCGCCACGGCAGACGCCACGAACACCACCGCGAGCGGCGCACGGGCGGGGCCCAATTCGTCGGCCTCCACAAAGGTGTGCTCGGGCATCCGTTCCCGTAGCGCGTCGATGAGGCTGGTGGTGCCTGCTAGCCACGGGCCGGTCACCAGCACCGCGTCGTGGCTGTCGACACCCGGTGAAGTCAGCCCTGGGTCGGCGGCCGTCACCACGGCGTCGGCCGCGGCTACCGGATCGGTCACCGGACCCGCCCGAGAAGACGCAGTGAACCCCTTGCGATGTCGGCCCCGCAGCTGCGATGCAGCGCACTGACCGGACCCCGGCTGTAGCGTCGCCAGTGCACGGCCCGACGCACATGCGCGGCTGTGTCGTCCCCCCGGTCCACCTCAACCCCTGCCGCCTCGACCACGTCGACCGCTGCCGCCATCACCACGAGGACGGTCTGGTCGGTGGACAGAAACTCGGTGAGTCGCTCGTCGTCGGATTCGACTGCGAGTGCGCGTAATTCCGTGATGGCCGACTGCAGCCTGCGATAGCGCACCGCTGCGCCCGCCGCCTCGATGTGCGCGACGACCCGGTCGACCTGGCTGGCCCGCCGCAACGCTGTCGACACGGTCGCATCGTCGGCGCCCTCAGCGAGCGTCAAGACGGCACACGCAATGCCGAACCGGTCCAATGTGGCGAGCAGTCGCTGCCGAAGCTCCGGCCGCACCGAATGCCCGGTGCGCGCGAACGCGTCCGTCGACGTCAGGTCCGCCGGCTCGGTGACGAGGGCGCGGAGCGCCGACGTCAGTTCGTCGTCCAGGGCCGCGGTGGCCAGCAACGCGACCATCGGCACTGTCGGCACCCCGGTCAACGAGCGGCAGGCGGCAGCGCGTCGGTGGGCCCTTGGCAGGGGGCCGCCGTCGCCGAGACCCGCCAGGTCGGCCTTGTTCAGCACCGCCACGGTCGGCCGGTCGGCGGCCACGAGCCGAGCACGATCCTCCGGCTTCAGCGCCTCGGCAATGACCACCACGTGCACGTCTGCGGTCGCCGGATCGGATACCACCGCCACGCCCGACGCGGTCAGCGCCGCCGCGACCGTGCCGCGGCCCACTCCGTCACGGCCCAGTACAGCAACGCGCAGCGGCGCCGCAATACGATCAATGATCCTGACAAATCTCGGACTGTGGTTCTGTTCAGCGAACCGCGTCAGCGCATCGACGAAAATTTGTTGGCCTTCCGTTGACCCCGCCCAGGTGAAACCCGGTCCCCGTGGTGCGTGTTGGCCTAAATGTTGGCACCTCGACGGGTACATGGCGAACGGTTGTCCCCAGTACCAGTCGAAGGCAACTGTTGAGTATCAATCTGTACCACGATGCGGGTACTAGAGCCTTCATGAGCGACCATGGACGGATGCAAACGCCCAGGCAACATGTTGCCGAGTCGCATTTGCATCCCCGGGTCACCAGCTTTCGCACCCGGCGCTCGACGCTCTCCGGGGGTCAACAGGCCACCTGGGAGCGTCGCTGGCCCGAGATGGGCACGTACGCGCGCGACGCCGACGGGCCCGCGCCGCGACTGGACACCGAGTCCTGGTTCGACCGGTCGGCGCCGGTGGTACTGGAGATCGGCAGCGGTACGGGCATCTCGACCCTCGCGATGGCGCAGGCCGAGCCACACCTGGATGTCGTCGCGGTGGAGGTGTACCGGCGGGGCCTGGCCCAGCTGCTGAGTGCCATCGACCGTGAAGGCGTCACGAACATCCGGCTGGTCCGGGGCGACGGCGTCGACGTGCTCGAGCACATGTTCGGACCGGACTCACTGACCGGAGTGCGGGTTTTCTTCCCCGACCCGTGGCCGAAGGCCAGGCACCACAAGCGGCGGCTCCTGCAACCGGCGACCGTCGCGTTGATCGCCGACCGGTTACGTCCCGGCGGTGTGCTGCACGCCGCCACCGATCACGTCGGCTATGCCGAACAGATTGCGGAGGTGGGTGACGCCGAGCCGCGGCTACGCCGGGTCACCTCATCGGACTCGCTGCCGATCTCCGTCGCCCGGCCCGTCACGAAGTACGAAGGCAAAGCGCAGCACGCGGGCAGCGCTGTTGTCGAATTGCTCTGGGAGAAACAGCCATGAGCCTGACTGAAGACATCCGGCATATAGATGATGTAGCCCCGCCGCCGGTGGTGCCGACCGAGGCGACGGCCCGGGTGCTGCTGGTGTGGGACGCACCCAACCTCGACATGGGTCTCGGCTCGATCCTCGGGGGCAGACCCACCGCCGCGCATCGGCCGCGATTCGACGCCCTCGGCCGCTGGCTGCTGCAACGCACCGCCGAGTTGTCGGCCGCGCGCCCAGACGTCACGCTAGAGCCGGAGGCGACGGTGTTCACCAACATCGCCCCTGGAAGCGCCGACGTTGTTCGACCATGGGTGGAGGCATTGCGTAACGTAGGCTTCGCGGTCTTTGCGAAACCGAAGATCGATGAAGACAGTGACGTCGACAGCGACATGCTCAACCATATCGCCCGTCGACGCAGCGAGGGGCTGGCAGGAGTGCTGGTCGCCTCCGCAGACGGGCAGGCGTTCAAACAGCCGCTGGAGGAAATCGCCCGGGAGGGTGTGCCGGTCCAGGTGCTGGGATTTCGCGAACATGCCAGTTGGGCGTTAGCGTCGGATACCTTGGACTTTGTCGACCTGGAAGACATTCCTGGTGTTTTCCGGGAACCGCTGCCCCGAATCGGCCTTGATTCGCTGCCCGAGCAGGGGGCTTGGCTGCAGCCTTTCCGGCCGCTGTCCTCGCTAATGACTTCGCGCGTGTAGACAACTGGAGATGCGCAGGTCGCCACAGACTTAGAAGGAGCTTACGTGTTCGCCTGGTGGGGTCGAACGGTGTACCGATACCGATACATAGTGATCGGTGTCATGGTCGCACTGTGCCTTGGTGGCGGCGTATTCGGCATCAGTCTCGGCAGCCATGTCACGCAGAGCGGCTTCTATGACGACGGCAGCCAGTCGGTACACGCCTCGGTTACTGCAGACAAAGCCTACGGCCGCGATACGTCGGGCCACATCATCGGGATCTACACGGCGCCCGACGGCAAGACAGTCGACGACCCGGCCTTCAAGAAGAAGATCCTCGACAACCTCGCGCAGGTCGAGAAGGACCACCCGGACGAGATCCTGCGCTCGATCGGCTACTTCAAGAGCCCCGATGTGCTGACGAACATGGCTGACGCGGACAAGCAGCACGCGTTCATGTCGATTCAGCTCAAGGGCGACAACGACGACCTGATCCTGAACAACTACAAGAAGGTCAAGGACGACCTGCTCAAGGTCCGCGACGACGGCGTCGACTTCAAAATGGCGGGTCTGCAGCCACTAGCGGCCGAGTTGACCGGCACCATCGGCGACGACCAGAGGCGCGCCGAGGTCGCGGCCATCCCGCTGGTGTGCGTGGTGTTGTTCTTCGTGTTCGGCGGCGTCGTCGCGGCCGCCCTCCCGGGGATCATCGGCGGCCTGACCATCGCGGGCGCGCTCGGCATCATGCGGCTCGTCGCAGAATTCGCCCCCGTGCACTTCTTCGCCCAGCCGGTGGTGACCCTGATGGGGCTCGGCATCGCGGTCGACTACGGCCTGTTCATGGTCAGCCGGTTCCGTGAGGAAATAGCGGAGGGCTATGACACCGAGGCCGCGGTCCGACGAACGGTGATGACCTCGGGCCGCACGATCATGTTCTCCGCGGTGATCCTGGTGGCATCGTCGGTGCCGCTGCTTCTGTTCCCGCAGGGGTTCCTGAAGTCCATCACCTACGCGATCATCGCCTCGGTCATGCTTGCGGCGATCTTGTCGATCACGGTACTGGCGGCCGCACTGGCCATCCTCGGGCCGAACGTCGACGCGCTGGGCGTGCGCACGCTGCTGCGGGTTCCGTTCTTCCGCAACTGGAAGCCGATGCGGGTGTACCTGACCTGGCTGGCCGAGAAGACGCAGAAGACCAAGACCCGAGCAGAGGTAGAGAAGGGCTTCTGGGGCAAGCTGGTCAACCGCGTGATGAAGCGGCCCGCCGCATTCGCCGTCCCGATCGTCATCGTGATGATCGCGCTGATCATCCCGTTGGGGCAGCTCTCGCTCGGCGGCATCAGCGAGAAGTACTTGCCGCCGACCAACTCGGTGCGCCTGGCGCAGGAGGAGTTCGACAAGATCTTCCCGGGCTTCCGCACCGAGCCGCTGACGATCGTGATGCAAAGCGACAACGGGCAACCCATCAGCGACCAGCAGATCGCGGAGGTCCGCAACAAGGCGATGCAGATCTCCGGCTTCACCGACCCGGACAACGACCCGACCAAGATGTGGCAGGAACGCCCGTACCTCGATGGCGCATCGAAGGATCCGTCGACCAGGGTGATCCAGAACGGTCTGGTGAATCGCAACGACGCGGCCAAGAAGATCGCGGATTTGCGGGCGCTGACGCCACCGCGCGGCATCACGGTGTCCATCGGCGGCACCCCCGCGCTGGAACAGGACAGTATCCACAGCCTGTTCGACAAACTGCCGTTGATGGTGGTCCTGCTGATCACCACGACAACGATCCTGATGTTCCTGGCGTTCGGGTCGGTGGTGCTGCCGATCAAGGCCGCAGTGATGAGCGCGCTCACGCTCGGCTCGACGATGGGCGTGCTCACGTGGATGTTCGTCGACGGCCATGGCTCCGGCCTGATGAACTACACCCCGCAGCCGCTGATGGCGCCAATGATCGGCCTCATCATCGCGGTCATCTGGGGCCTGTCGACCGACTATGAAGTCTTCCTCGTATCCCGCATGGTGGAGGCTCGTGAGCGCGGCATGTCCACCGCCGAGGCCATCAGGATCGGTACCGCCACCACCGGTCGGCTGATCACCGGCGCGGCGTTGGTCCTGGCTGTCGTCGCAGGCGCGTTCGTGTTCTCCGACCTGGTGATGATGAAGTATCTGGCGTTCGGCCTCCTCATCGCCCTTCTGCTGGACGCCACGGTGGTCCGGATGTTCCTGGTGCCGGCGGTGATGAAGCTGCTGGGCGACGACTGCTGGTGGGCGCCCCGCTGGATGAAGCGGCTTCAGGAACGCCTCGGCCTCGGCGAGACCGAGCTGCCCGACGAGCGCAAGCGTCCCGCGGTGCGCGATCACCCCGAAGAAGCATTGGTCGGTGCGGGCGCACCTGCGCCGCCGCGGCCGATGCCGCCACACGACCCGACGCATCCGGGCGCCGATGGCGCTTCGCGGGCGGGAGCGACGACGCGGATCACGACACCGCCGCGGGCCAACGCGCCGTCCGTTGCGGGGACGACGCGGATCCCCACCGCGCGAACGCAATCCGACGAGCCGCAGACCACTCGGCTCTCGATGGCCAAGAACGCAGTCCGCAACGCCGTGAACAATGCAGCCGCTCGGGTCAATCACCCGCCCGCGGATGACACCCAGCGGAGCCACCGGCCCGCGCCGCCTCCGCCTGCGGCACCGCGCGAGGAGCGTGAAATCGAGTCCTGGCTCGGCGAATTGCGGGGCACCGCGCCCGCGGGCGGCCAACCGGCGCCGCCACTCCCCTCGCATGGGCCCACGCGCGAGCCGGGGACTGGGGGCCCAGTGCGACCGTCGGCTGACGCCACCCGCTCGATGCCCGACCAACGCCAGCCTCGCCCGCAACCAAGTAACGAGCCGACGACCGCGATTCCGACGCTGGGGACCCTACCTTCGCACGCGGGGGCCCCACCCTCGCATGGGCCCACGCGCGAGCAGGGGACTGGGGGCCCACCCGAAGGCAGGGGACGTCCTCGGACGCAGGACGCTGATGCGGCGACCGAGAAGCTCGACACCCGCGAGGAAGAAGAGCCTAAGCGCCGCGGCGGCGGGGTGAGCGCACAGGATCTGCTACGGCGCGAGGGCCGGATCTAGTCCTTCGCCGCTTGTAACGCAGTGGCGCGATTCGGCCGGCGGTTTCTCGCCGTGGCGTTACATCCGGATCTAATCGGATGCCGCCGCCTCCACATCGTCGGCTTCCGCCTTGACGATCGGACCGGCTTCGGCCTCTTGCGCGGCCTCCTCGGCCGCGGGGTCTCTGGCCACTAGCACCCGCACCGCGCTATTGAGGAACGCGACCGTCGGCACGGCCAATAGGGCGCCGACGATGCCTGCCAGCACCCCGCCACCCGCGATGGCCAACACCACCGCCAGTGGATGGATCGACACCGCGCGGCCCATCACGAGCGGCTGCAGCACATGGCCTTCCAGCTGTTGCACGGCGATGATCAGGCCGAGCGTGATCAGCGCATAGATCCAGCCCTTGGCGATCAGCGCCACGACCACCGCGAAGAAGCCGGCGATTACCGCACCCACGAGCGGAACGAACGCGCCGAGGAACACCAGCGACGCCAACGGCAGCGCCAGCGGCACACCCATGATGGCCAGGCCGGTACCGATGCCGACCGCATCGACGAGTGCCACCAGGAAAGTCGCGCGCACGTAGCCGATCAACGATCGGAAGCCGGCCCGGCCTGCGTCGCGCACGCGCTCCCGGACGTTCTCCGGGAAGATCTTGGTGACGAAGCCGTAGATGTTGCGGCCGCCGTGCAGGACGAAGATCAGCGTGAAAAGCACCAGTAGCGCACCGGTGACGATCTCGGTGACCGTGCCGGCCGTCGACAACGCCCCGCTGGTGAGCTTCTCCTGGTTGTTCTGCAGGGCCTCGACGGCAGACTTGCGGGCGTTTTCGATCTGTTCCTGGTTGAGATGCAGCGGCCCTCGGGTGAGCCAGTCCCCCACGCCCTGGATGCTGGTGCTCACCTGCTCGACGAGTGCCGGTGCCCCCTCGATGAACTGGCTGACCACGAACGTGAGGATTCCGCCGACGACGGCGATACCCCCGAGCAGCACCAAGGTCACCGCACCACCGCGGGGCGCGCCCCGCCGGTCCAGGAAGTCGACGACGGGCAACAGCAGCGCGGCCAGCAGGGTCGCCAGGGCGACCGGCACCACGATCAACTCGAGCTTCTTGACCGTCCACAGCACCGCGACGATCGCTGCGAAGATCACCAGCAGCCGCCAGGACCACGCGGCTGTCTTGCGGACGAACGGGGTCACCGATCCATCGGGGACGGTATCTATCGAGGGGTCCGCTGGCATGCCGGTAGCGTAACGGCAGGCCGCAGCGTCACCTCGAATCTCGCGAATAGGCCTCGGCGCGCCCGCCTGCGCGACAATATCCGGGCTACCTGCGCCGCTACCCTTAGGGGCGTGTCCCAAGACGCCCCTGCGAGCGACGCCCGCAGCCAGGAGCGGCCTACCAGGAGCAGATACTGGTGGCTGCGCTGGGTGATCATCGGCGCCGCGGCCATTGTGCTCGCGGTCGAGCTCACGTTGGTCTGGGACCAACTGGCCAAGGCGTGGAAGAGCGTCTACTCGGCGAACTGGTGGTGGGTGCTGGCGGCGATCATCGCGGCGATGTCGTCCATGCACAGCTTCGCTCAGATTCAGCGCACTCTGCTCAGGTCTGCAGGCGTCAAGGTCAAGCAGTGGCGCTCGGAGGCGGCGTTCTACGCGGGCAATGCGCTGTCAACAACGCTGCCGGGCGGCCCGGTGCTGTCGGCCACGTTCATCTACCGCCAACAACGGATCTGGGGCGCGTCGCCGGTGGTGGCTTCGTGGCAGCTGGTGATGTCGGGGGCGCTGCAGGTGGTCGGGCTGGCGGTGCTCGGTCTTGGCGGCGCGTTCATGCTCGGTGCGAGCAAAAACCCACTGTCGCTCATCTTTTCACTCGGCGGGTTTGTCGCGTTGATACTGCTGGCGCAGGCGGTGGCGACTCGCCCCGAGCTTATCGACGGCATCGGGGTGCGTGTGCTGTCGTGGTACAACTCGCTGCGCGGCAAACCCGCCGACACGGGGCTCAACAAGTGGCGCGAGACCCTGTCCCAACTTGAATCGGTCAGCCTGTCCCGTCGCGAGCTCGGCGAGGCGTTCGGCTGGTCGCTGTTCAACTGGATCGCCGACGTCGGGTGTCTGCTGTTCGCGTGCTATGCCACCGGCGGTCATCCGTCGCTGGCGGGTGTGACCGTCGCGTACGCGGCGGCCCGCGCGGTCGGGTCGATCCCGTTGATGCCGGGCGGTCTGCTGGTGGTCGAGGCGGTGCTGGTGCCGGGCCTGGTGTCGTCCGGCATGACGCTGGCCTCGGCGATCTCTGCGATGCTCATCTACCGGTTGGCGAGTTGGATCTTCATTTCCGCGATCGGCTGGGTGGTGTTCTTCTTCATGTTCCGCACCGAGAAGGACATCGACCCGGACGCCACCGTCGACGAGGGCGTCGAGCAGCCACCGCAGTTCAGTCCCGATCCGGAAGTGCGGCACGAACCCGAGCCCGAAAAATAGCGAAACGATCATGCGCGGCCGGACGTCCCTAATGGTGTCGGCGATCGCCGCGCTTACCGTAGCGTGCACATCGTCGACCCAAACCCCCTCGGCATCAACCACTTCCACCCCTCTGTCGAACACTCCGGACACCGGCCCAACGGTGGTCACGCCACTGATTGCCAGTGCCGTCGCGGCACCGATCCCTGTGCCCGCCACCGACGGCAAGGTGCACCTGGCCTACGAAATGCAGCTGACCAATGTGCTCGACCAGGAGGTGACGCTGACATCGGTCGACGTGCGCGCCGCACACCGGACGCTGTTGAACCTGGCGGGCGAGCGGCTGGCGTACTGGACACGTGTGATGGGAAACCCTGCGTCCACAACGAAACTCGGGCCTGCGCAATCTGCGGCGGTGTGGCTTGACGTCTCCCTCGACCCAGGCGGCACAGTGCCGGCAGAGCTGGTGCACGCGATCGGGGTGTCACTGGCGCAGCCACGGCCGCCGCTGTTTCCCGCCACGATGACCGAGACAGTCGCACCCGTCACCGTGCAGACCCGCAAGCCTGCCGTCATCGCGCCACCGCTCGTCGGATCGAATTGGGTGGACGCCAACAGTTGTTGTGATATGACGCCGCACCGGATGGCACTCAATCCGCTCAACGGGCAACTGTGGGCCGCCGAGCGGTTCGCGGTCGACTACGTACAACTGTTGCCGGATCTGCGGCTGTTCAACGGCGACAAGACCAAACCCGAGAGTTATCCGGGGTTCGGCGCCGAGATCCACGCCGTGGCCGATGGCCCCGTCGTCGCGGTACTCGACGACCTGCCGGAGCAGGTACCCGGCGAATCCCCGCCGGGTCTTCCGCTCGAGCAGTACGCAGGCAATCACATCGTCCAGGACATCGGCGGCGGCAACTATGCGCTCTACGCCCATCTCAAGACCGGCAGCATCAAAGCAAAGGTGGGCGACCGCCTGAGCTCCGGCCAGGTGATCGCCCTGGTCGGGAACACCGGCAACACCGACGGGCCACACCTACATTTCCACGTCATGAGCACCCCGGATCCACTGCGGTCCGACGGGTTGCCATTCGTGTTGTCGTCGTTCAGGCTCGACGGGCGTATCGCGTCAATGGACGCCGAAGACGCCGTCGAAGCCGGCCAACCCGCCCCGATGCAGCCCGGCTTCACGCCCCGCGATGAATCCGCGGTCAGCCCATTGGTTTTGGATGTGATGAGCTATGCCGGTCGGTGACCGGGGCCGACGGGTGCGGCGGGCGCCGATCGCTCTGCTCGCCGACATCGTGTGCGTGATCGTGTTCTGCACGATCGGCCGCCGGAGTCACGCCGAGGGGTTGACTGTGGCGGGCATCGCGCAGACGGCGTGGCCGTTCCTGGCAGGCACCGGTGTCGGCTGGTTGTTGATACGGGGGTGGCGGCAGCCGTTCACGGTCATCCCCACCGGCGTTGTCGTCTGGGTCTGCACAGTGGTGGTGGGAATGCTGTTGCGCAAGGCGACATCTGCAGGTGTGCAGGCGAGTTTCGTGGTGGTGGCTTCGATCGTGACCGCCGTGCTGCTGCTGGGCTGGCGCGTTGTGGCCGCGCTGTTCCGGCGGCACTAGTCTGAATTCGCCGACGGCTCAGGCGAAGTCGAGATCGTCAACGTGGCACGCAACCCGCCAAGCGGTCCGTCGGACAATTCGATCCGTCCGCCGTGCAACGCCGCCTGCTGCGCCACAAGCGCCAGGCCCAACCCTGATCCACCCGGTGCCGCATTGCTGCCCCTTGAGAATCGGCCGAGCACCGTTTGACGCTCTTGCTCCGGAAGGCCGCGGCCGTTGTCGTCGACGACGATCGTCAAAGTGTGGTCATAACGGCTGGCCGCCAACATGATCCGCGTCGCCTGGCCATGCGTCACCGCGTTGCGCACCAGATTGTCGACCGCCAGCCTGAGCCCGCCCGGCCAGCCCCAGACCGCCCCGAGGTCGTCGGCGGCCTCGACCTCGATCTCGACCCCGACCGCGGTGCGCATGTTTTCCCGCGCTACCCGGTCGAGCATGTCGGTCAGATCGATGAGTTCGCGGTCTTCGGCCTGCGCCAGCTGCCCCGAGGCGAGTTGCCCGAGCGCGGTGATGATCGCCTCAACCCGCCGCTGTGCCCGCGAAAGGTCCTGCACCACTTCGGCTCTCTCCTCGGCAGGCAGGTCGTGGATCCGCAAGGTATCGAGGTCGGCCCGCATCGCCGTGAGCGGGGTGCGTAGTTCGTGTGCCGCGTTGGCGGCGAAATCCCGTGCGGCCTGCAGGGAATTGGTGGTGGCCCGCTGGGCGGCGGTCAGCCGGCTCAGCATCGCGCTCATCGCCTCGGACAGGTCCTCGGCCTCGCGGACACCGCGCACTTCGGGCATGCCCTCGCTGTCCTTGCCGAGCCGCTTGGTGTGCTCTGTCAGTCTGCGCAGCGGTCGAATTGCCGGGCCGGCCAGTAGCCAGCCAAGGCCGGCGGCGATCAACACCGTCACCACACCTACCGCTGTGTACAACGGAATTCTGGCGCGGTTCAACAAGATACTGTCGGCGCGGATGCCTACCGACATCAGCACGCCGCCTTGTTGCTCGACTGCCACGGTCCGCACCCGGTACTCAACGCCGTTGACTTGGACGGTTGCGGAGCCCACCGGCAGCGGCGGTAGCTGCAGGCCGCGCTGGAACATCACCTGCCCGGTGGATTCGGATCGCCCGGTCGTGAGCACGCCGCGGCGGGGGTCCTGCAGTTCGGTGGGATTGATGCTGGCGTCGACGATGGAGTCGAGTCGCCGATCAAGTTGCGCGGCATCGTTATTCGCGAGCACCACCGAAGTCAGGATCGTGAATGCGGCGACGACCGCCGACGCTGCAGCGGCCGAGGCGATCGCCACCCGGGTGCGCAACGATGCGGACCGGAGGAAGCGCGGCAAACGCACTTACGGCTCGTCCCGCAACACGTACCCGATCCCGCGAACGGTATGGATAACCCTTGGCAGGCCGTCGCGTTCGAGCTTGCGCCGCAGGTAGGAGATGAACACGTCGGCAACGTTGGTGTCGACGTCGAAGTCGTAGCCCCACACCAGTTCCAGCAGCCGCTGACGCGACAACACCACACCGGCGTTCTCGGCCAGCACAGCCAGTAGGTCGAACTCGCGCTTGGTCAGATCGACCCGCTCGCCGTCGACGAACACCAGACGACGGGCGGTGTCGATGGTCAACGGCCCGACAGTCATCGTGTCGGACGGCTGATCCGAATGACTCGCGCGCCGCAGCAGAGCGTGCAGCCGCGCCACCAACTCACCGAGATCGAACGGCTTGGTCAGGTAGTCGTCGGCACCGGCCTCCAGCCCCGCGATTCGGTCGTTGACCGTGTCGCGTGCGGACAGCACGCAGATGGGGATGTCGTTACCCAATGCCCGCAGCGCCGTGACCACCGCAACCCCGTCGAGTTCCGGCATCTGGACATCCAGAACCAGCGCGTCGTGCGATTCGCTGGACAGCAGCCGCAGCGCCTCTTTACCTGTCGCCGCGACCCGAACGTCGAAGCCCGAATGCCGCAGTCCGCGGGCGACGGAAGTTCTGACGTCCGGGTCGTCGTCGACCATCAGCACCGTTCGACTCGCGCCCTCCTGCGCGGGCGATTCTCCAACCCGCACGTGGATTACGGAATCGAAGGTGCTGGTGCCGAACCGCAGCGGTTCTTCAGGTCGACCAACGGCTGGCGAATTCCGGTCAGATCAGCCTTCGTCTGCGGATTCTGATTCAGGTAGTCCGTCACCTTTTCCCGGACCTGATCGCGCGGCAGCCCTTCGAGGCTGGTGAAGAACCAGTTCACGTCGGGGTGGGTGAAGAGGTAGGCCGACGTCGAGGCCGAGACACCCGATGCCACGCCGGCCAGGTCGGCAGCGGTGCAGTTGGGCGGGTTATTGGCTGGGTCGTCGGCCATCGCCGAGGGCAGGGCGCCAAACAACATCGCACCGGCGATCGCACCGGTGCCGACCGCGCCAGCTACCGCATGCCGCGCGGTACGGGCCGAGAGCAACATGGACAGGCTCCTTCATCCGAAGTGGAGAGGCGTAACCATTGGCGGTTCCGACAGACTAAAAGCTAAGCAGAAAGGTTGCTGACTTTCTTGCCTTGCGGTTAACCAATCGTGAGAAAGTCTGAAACCGCAGCTCAGGAGCCTATACGGGCCGCGGCGTGCAGTCGCCCGGTGCTATCGGCTGGTGACGGTCGACGGTCCGGGAAGCGGTCCGGTGCCGTGCGTGACTGCAGCTGCAGGTGACGGCGAAGCGGGCAGCGCCGCTCCGGGAACGCCGATCGTCTGCGCCGTCGGCAGGGCGCCCGGCAAACCACCTGGCAGAGCGCCGCCCTGCTGCTGCGCAGCCTGCATGAGCCCCATCAGCTGAGGCAGGCTGATCGGCAGCTTGCAGCGGGTAGACAGGCTGACCAGCGGCTGCTGCAACTGCTGCATGTCCTTGCCGACTTGGGGGTTCGCGTCGAAGTACGACTTCACCGCCGCCAGGGACTGCGGGCCTGCCTGCTGCTGCGAGATGGTGGTCAGCGCCTGGTTGGTTTCGGGGTGCGAGTCGAGGTAGGCGCCCGTGGACGTCGCCACCGAGCCGATGGTCCTGGCCAGCTCACTGGCCGCGCAGGGATCCGTGGCGGCCGTTGCCGACGGAGCAGGGTTGCCCATCAGTGCAGCCACGCTCGCGCCTCCGGCAGCGCACGCAGCGAACACCGTGTAGAGGCTGCGACGCAGCGCACTGCTCGATCGGGTGGTCGAAATCATGGATAACTCCTTACGGCTTGCGAACGCTTTTTGACGCTTCCGCAAACGGCATGCAATCGGACATTGGGCTCCCCGACCCGAAACGGCCTCGGCACATACTGCCATCTACGCAGCAGGGCCTGCCAATCCAGCGAATGAACGTGCAGGTGAACGACAGGAAGTCCGCAGCGCCGCGCGTAACGCCGGACGCGCGAATCACGAGAGGGAAGTTAGAGCTGGTTAAGGCGTTGCTCAGGGCCCGACACCTTATAGGACGCTGTTGTACGCTCAGCTACGCAACGCCGGGCAGAAAGCGGGGAGTTCGCTATCCAGCAGTTCATGATGCGCTTGAGCAGCAACCTGCGCAGATATCGCTGGGCGGTGTTCGCGGCTTGGCTGCTTCTCTTGGTGCCCTCGATCTACCTGGCGATGAACCAGTCCGGCAATCTCACCGGCGGCGGCTTCGAAGTCGAGGGTTCCCAGTCGCTGCATGTCCAGCGCGAGCTCGAGCAGCACTTCCCTGACCAGGGCTCCTCCCCGTTGGCCCTGGTCGCGGCGCCGCGCGCAGACGCCTCCTTCGAGGACATGACCGCTGCGGTCGCCCAACTGGAACGCATCGCGGCCGAGGTCCCGAGCGTCAAGGTGGTACCGAACCCGCAACAGCCGGCCCCCCAGCCGGATCGCCCGTACGTCGTCACTCTGCAACTCGACTTCAACAACACCGGCGCGGTCGACGTCGCCAAGCAGCTGCGGCAGAAGGTCGGCATCGACGGCGATCGGCCCGGCGAGATCGAGAACGGCAAGGTCAAGCTCTACGTCATCGGCCAGGGCGCACTGGGCGCCGCCGCGACGTTGGCCACCAAACACGACATCGCGCAGGCCGAACAGTGGAACCTTCCGATCGTCCTGATTGTTTTGCTCGCGGTATTCGGTTCGCTCGCGGCGGCCGCGATGCCGCTGGTGCTGGGCATCTGCACCGTCGTGGTGACCATGGGACTGGTCTATCTGCTGTCGATGTACACGACGATGTCGGTGTTCGTCACGTCGACGGTGTCGATGTTCGGCATCGCGCTGGCTATCGACTATTCACTATTTATTCTTATGCGGTTCCGCGAGGAACTGCGGGCGGGCCGTGATCCGCAGCAGGCCGCGGATGCGGCGATGGCCACCTCCGGTCTGGCGGTGGTGCTGTCCGGCCTGACCGTGATCGCGTCGGTCACCGGCATCTACCTGATCAATACCCCCGTACTGAAGTCGATGGCCACCGGCGCGATTCTCGCGGTCGCCGTTGCGGTGCTGACTTCGACGACCCTGACGCCCGCGGTGCTCGCCACATTCGGCAAGGCGGCGGCGAAGCGGTCGTCGTACCTGCACTGGTCGCGTCGGGCAGAGACCACCAAGTCGCGGTTCTGGAGCCGGTGGACCGGTTGGGTGATGCGACGGCCATGGTTGTCGGCGCTGGTCGCGTCGGCCCTGCTGTTGACGCTCGCCGTGCCCGCGTTCTCGATGGTGCTTGGCAACAGCATGCAGCGCCAGTTCGAGCCGACCCACGAGATCCGCGGCGGCGTCAACGCCGCGGCGGAGGCGCTCGGCCCCGGGGCGCTCGGGCCGGTGCGAGTGCTGGTGACGTTCCCCGACGGTAACGCAGCCTCGGCACCGGCCAAGGCGCCTGCGCTCGACGCGGTGCGCCAGAAGATGGCGCAGGGACCCAACGTGGTATCGGTGTCGCCGCCGGTGTTCGGCGACGACTACCGCCGTGCGCTGCTGTCGGCCGTGCTCTCGGTGGACCCGGAGGACATGGCCGCCCGGAGCACCGTCGACTGGATGCGCGAACAACTGCCGCGCACCAACGGCGTCGACGCACGCATCGACGTCGGCGGGCCGACGGCGCTGATCAAGGACTTCGACGACCGGGTGTCCTCGACGCAGCCGTTGGTGTTCGGCTTCGTCGCGCTGATCGCATTCGTGATGCTGCTGATCTCGATCCGTTCGGTGTTCCTTGCGTTCAAGGGCGTATTGATGACGGTCCTGTCGGTGGCCGCCGCCTATGGCAGCCTCGTCGCCGTCTTCCAGTGGGGCTGGCTCGAAGACCTGGGCTTCAAGCCGATCTCGTCGCTGGACAGCACCATTCCGCCGTTGGTGCTGGCGATGACCTTCGGCCTGTCGATGGACTACGAGATCTTCCTGCTTACCCGCATCCGGGAGCGGTTCCTGCAGACGAACAACACCCGCGACGCCGTCGCCTATGGGGTGAGCACCAGCGCCCGCACGATCACCAGCGCCGCGCTGATCATGATCGCGGTGTTCATCGGGTTCGCGTTCGCGGGCATGCCGCTGGTCGCACAGCTCGGTGTCGCGTGTGCCGTCGCGATCGCCGTCGACGCCACTGTGGTCCGGCTTGTGCTCGTGCCCGCGCTGATGGCGATGTTCGACGAGTGGAACTGGTGGCTGCCGCGTTGGCTGGCCCGCATCCTGCCGTCGGTGGACTTCGAGAAGCCGCTGCCCAAGATCGACATGCCGAACCTGGTCATCATTCCCGACGACATCTCGTCGTTGGGGCCGTCGGGTGCCGATCTGCGCATGGTGGTCAAGTCCGCGGCCAAGCTGAAAAACCTTGCCCCCGATACGATTACCGTCGCCGATCCACTGGCGCTGAGCGGTTGCCTTCGTGCTCGCGAGCCGGTGGCCGCCGTCAAGAACGGACACACCACCAACGGTCGCGTACACCGCAACGGTGCGACGAACGGGTCAGGAAAGTCAGGCCCGCCCTGCCTGTCGGGGCTGCATCCGGTGACCGTCTGGCGGGGCCGTCTCTCGGTCGCGCTGGACGCACTGGAGACCGAGGCCGACAGCGACCGGTCGCCGGTCGAGCGGCGCAGCCCGGTGGAGACCACCAACGTCCAGCTGCCGACGGGCGACCGACTGCAGATTCCGACCGGTGCGGAAACGCTGCGGCTGAAGAGCTACCTGGTCATGTGCCGAAACACGACGAAGGATTTCGCGGAGTTTGCCGAGTTGGTGGGCGCGATGGAGACTCAAACTGCTGCGGTGGTGCTGGCGTCCATGGACCGGTACTACTGTGGAGACCGCTCGAGGAAACAGTGGGTCGCCACCCAGCTGGTGCGCCGCCTGGCTGACCCACAACCTTCCGACGAGCACGACACCAGGATGTCGGGCCCCGACGCGGAGGCCGATTGGGCGAAGGTCAGGGAGCGCTGCCTATCTGTGGCGGTAGCGATGCTTGAGGAGGCGAGGTGACGTTGGCCCCCGAGATTCGGGACGCGCGCCGCGACGCGGGCGCCGGACCGAAGCGAGCCGTGGCGCCGACGGAAGGTCGCCGGGCGCCGATCGACGACCGGCCGGTCGAATTCTGGCCCACGTCCGCGATCCGGGCCGCGCTGGAGACGGACGACCTTGAGGTCTGGCAGCGCATCGTCGTTGCCATCAAACGTGACCCGTACGGCAGGACCGCGCGTCAGGTCGAGGAAGTGCTGGAAACCGCACGGCTATACGGGGTTTCCAAGGCGCTGTCGGAGGTGCTGTCCCGCACCCGCGAGCACCTCGAGGCCAACGAACGCGCCGAGGTCGGCCGCCATGTGCAGACACTGCTCGAGCGATCGGGTCTGGGCCAGGACGAGTTCGCGTCCCGCATCGGGGTTGCCAGCAAGGATTTCGCGGCCTACCTGTCCGGTGAGACGAGTCCGCCTGCGTCGCTGATGATTCGGATGCGCCGGCTGTCCGACCGGTTCGCCAAGATGCGGAACCAGCGCCACTAGGTATGACGTACGCGCTGATCCCGGGGGCCGGCGGCAGCGCCTGGTACTGGCATCGAGTCGCGCCGCTGCTGCCTGACGCGATCGCGATTGAGCTGCCGGCCCATGACGATTCGGCAGACCAGAGCGCCTACGCCGACACGGTTGTCGATGCGGTGTCCGGTGTGTCGGGCGGCGCGGTGATTCTGGTCGCGCAATCGATGGGCGCATTCACTGCCCCGATCGTGGCCTCGCGGATGCCCGTCGCCTCGATCGTGTTGGTCAACCCGATGGTGCCTACGGCCGGCGAATCGCCCGGGCAATGGTGGGCTGCAACGGGTCACGACCAAGTGGTACATGACTTCGATCCGGTCGAGGACTTCTTTCACGACGTGCCCGACGCGTTGCGCGAAGAGGCGTTCCGCCAGGGGGAGCCGCGCCAGTCCGACACGCCGTTCGAGCAGGGGTGGCCGTTGGACCGTTGGCCCGATGTGCCAACCAGAGTGATCCAGGGCAGCGACGATCGGCTGTTCCCGCTGGAGTTTCAGCGCCAGGTGGTGCGCGCG
>Ga0068865_100000313_pt1 | contig 26815 bp, 22 predicted proteins | sample KBSMisM12_FD_75293 | JGI IMG/M metagenome (GOLD analysis project Ga0068865, IMG submission 75293) | Miscanthus rhizosphere microbial communities from Kellogg Biological Station, Michigan, USA - KBS Miscanthus M1-2 | ecosystem: Host-associated > Plants > Roots > Rhizosphere > Soil ...
GGCGGGAAGTTGTAGTGGAGCATGAAGCTCTTCCAGGTCTCGCCCTCGAAGCTCTCGATCTTCTGCGCATCGTCGGCCGTGCCGAGCGTGCAGGTGACCAGCGCCTGGGTCTCGCCGCGCGTGAACACCGCCGAGCCGTGGACCCGCGGCAGGACGCCGGTCTCGATCCAGATGTTGCGGATCTCGTCGAACTTGCGGCCGTCGAGCCGGACGCCGTGGGTCAGGACCTCTTCGCGCAGGACCTTCTCCTTCAGCTCCTTGAAAATCGCCTTGGCGTCGGCCTTCTTCTCGGCCTCGGTCTCGTCGGGGAGCTGGGCGATCAGGTTCTTGAGCGTGAGGTCGACCGTCTCGTAGTTCTCGAGCTTCTCGCGGATGCGCATCGCCTTGGTGAGCGGCTCGAAGACCTTGCCTTCGATCTCCTTGTAGAAGCCGGCGGCGATTTCCTTCTTGGCCACCACCATTTTCTTCTTGCCGGCCTCCTTCGCGAGATCGTCGATCACTGCCACGATCTGCTTGATCGCGGCGTGCGCGGTGTCGAGGGCGGTCACGACCTGCTCCTCGGTCACTTCCTTCGCGCCCGCCTCGACCATCACCAGCCCGTCGTTGCTGCCGACCACGATCAGGTCGAGCTTGCTCTCTTTGCGCTGCTTGAAGGTCGGGTTGACGACGTACTGGCCGTCGACCAGGCCCATGCGGACCGCGGCAATCGTCTTCTGGAAGGGGATGTCGGAAAGCGCCAGCGCCACCGATGCGCCGGTGATCGCCATCACGTCGGTGTCGTTCTCCTGGTCGGAGGAGAGCACCAGGCCGATGATCTGCGTTTCGAAGCGCCAGCCCTCGGGGAACAGCGGCCGGGTCGGCCGGTCGATCATGCGGCTGGTCAGCACTTCCTTTTCGGCCGGCTTGCCTTCGCGCTTGAAGAAGCCGCCCGGGATGCGGCCCGACGCGTAGGTGTATTCACGGTAGTCGACGGTCAGCGGGAGGAAGTCGATCCCTTCCCGGGGACTCGCAGCATGGCAGGCCGTGACGAGCACCACCGAGTCGCCGAGGCGAACGATGACCGAACCGTGCGCCTGCTTGGCCAGCTTACCGGTTTCGAAACGGAGAGTATTCTGTCCGACGGAGATTTCGCGCGTATGCATAGTTGCGTTCTGAGTTCCGAGTTCTAAGTTCTGAGTTCCAAGTTCCCCAAAGGGGACTCGCTCACTTGCGGATGTTCAAGCGCTTGATGAGGTCCGAATAGCGGTGCGCGTCCTTGCCTTTGAGGTAATCCAGCAGGCGCCGGCGCTTGCCGACCAGCATCAGCAGTCCGCGGCGGGAGTGATGATCCTTGGCGTGGGTCTTGAAGTGCTCGGTCAGGTAGTTGATGCGTTCGCTGAGAATCGCGACCTGCACTTCGGGGGATCCGGTATCGGCGTCGTGGGTCTTGTAGCTGCCGATCAGTTCTGTCTTGCGGTCTTTGCTGAGCACCTGGGCTGTCCTCCACGAACGCCCCAGAACGCAGCCTCAACCGAGGTCTGATCCGGGTGCGCCGTATAAGCCGAAAAAATCGTTAGTCGAGCAAGATCAACATGTTACACCAGAACAAGCGCGGGATGCAAAAGACCGCCAGCCGCAGTCGGCTGCGCAATCGCGATGAGATCACCGGCCTGATCGAGGAGCTTGACGAAGAGCGGGGACTGGGGACCGGGGACACGGGACTGGGCGATGTCCGCCGGGCCCAGATCGCGGCCATGCTTCGCGCGATCGACCCCGGCGGCGGTCAGCGTGACGGTCGCCAGGTGCGGCAGCATGTCGCCTGGCGGCACCATCGACCCGGCGGCAAGACCGGGATCGCGCTCCAGCGCCTCGAGGTGCATGGCCCGTTCGAGACCGAAGTCGCCGACCCGCGTTCGCCGCAGCGCCGTCAGATGCGCCCCGACCCCGAGCCGCTCCCCCAGATCGTGCGCCAGCGACCGGACGTAGAAGCCGGCGGAGCAGTCGACTCGCAGCGTCACCGTATCCGCCTCGGTGCTGACGATCTCGAGGCGGTGGGTCGTGACGCTGCATGGGGCTGGTAGGCCAGGTGGGGCGGGTAGGTCAGGTGGGTCGGAGACCCCGGAGCGCGAAGGCTTTAGCCGAGCGTTTCGCGCAAGCTTGTAGCTCCGCTCGCCGTCGATCTTCTTGGCCGAGAACGCCGGCGGCTGCTGCATGAAGGTGCCGCGGAAGGCATCGAGGGCCGCGTCGACGGCTTCGCGTGACGGTGTCTCGCGGTCGCTGACCGGCCCGACCGGCCGGCCCTGCGCGTCGGCGGTGTCCGTGGCGAACCCGAAGCGGACGACCGCGTCGTACGACTTGTCGCTCGCGCTCAGGAACTTCGCGAGCCGCGTCGCCTTGCCGAGAACCAGCAGCAGCACGCCGGTCGCCATCGGGTCGAGCGTGCCGGTGTGGCCGATCCGTGTTTCGCGCAGCGCGCGGCGCAGGCGTGCCACGACGTCGTGCGAGGTCGGACCCGACGGCTTGTCAACGATCAGCAGGCCGTCCATCGATCGCCTTCTCGATCTTCTCGACGATCGTCTTCTGCAACTCTTCGATCGGACCGGTGATGGTGCAGCCGGAGGCGTTCTTGTGCCCGCCGCCGCCGTACTCCTTCGCGATCGCGTTGATGTCGACCTCGCCCTTGGACCGCAGGCTGACGCGGTACTGGTCGGCCTTGTCCTGCTTGAAGAACACGACCGCCTCGATTTCCTTCACCGTCAGCGGCAGGTTCACGAGCCCCTCGGTGTCCTCGTAGGTGCCGCCGGCGGCCCGTGCCATCTCGTGATCGACGTAGACGATCGCGATGCGGCCGCTCTGGTCGATCTGCATCGCGCCGAGGACCGCGCCGAACAGCTTCAACCGCCCCATGTTGTTGCTGTCGTACACGTTGCGCGCGACCATCACCGGATCGACGCCCGCCTCGAGGCATTCGCGGCAGATCTCGAACGTCCGCGGCGAGATGCCCGAGTAGTGAAACGATCCGGTGTCGGTGAGGATCGCCAGGTAGACGTGGGTCGCAATCTCCCTGGTCAGCGGCACGCCGAGCGCCCGCACCACGTCGTACACCATCTCCGCGCAGGCGGCGGCGCTGGCGTCGAACCAGTTGATCTGGCCGTAGCCGGTGTTGCCGGGATGGTGGTCGATGTTGATCACGAAGTAGCGCTCGAGCCCGCTGACGCCGGTCCGCTTGAGGTCGCCGCACTCCATGATGATCGCGGCTTCGAAGTTGCCGTCCACGCTCGGCGCAATGCGGATGTCGCGGACGCCCGGAAACGCCATCAGCGGCGGCGACGCCGGGTCGGCGTTGACCGCGATCGCCTCCTTGCCCATCTGCTGCAGCGCGTAAAGCATCGCGAGCTGCGATCCGATGGAGTCGCCGTCGGGTCTCGAGTGCGAGGAGAGCACGAACCGTTGCCGCGCGCGCACGGCCTCGACGATCCGCGCGAGTTCAGGACTGCTCGTCGTCATCAGGTGGGGTATCGGGAGTCATGGCGCCGCCAGAGCCGCCGGCCCGGATGTTGTTCAGGAGCTGCTCGATCCGGTCCTGGCCGGCGATCGATTCGTCGTAGATGAACTCGAGCTCCGGCACGCGCTTCAGCCGCAGCCGCGACCCGATCTGGCGGCGAAGGAACACCGAGGCGCGGCCGAGCGCCTTCGCGGTGTTGGTCCGCGCCTTGTCGTCGCCGAGCGAGGTGTAGTGGATCCGCGCGTGCTGCAGGTCCGGCGTGACCTGCACCCTGGTGATCGTCACGAAGCCGATGCCCGGATCGTGGACGTCGCGGGCGAGCATCGACGCGACTTCCCCGCGGATCTGATCGGCGACGCGTTCTGGTCTGGAACCCTGAGCCACTTACGCCGGCGTCAGCACGCGTTCCATCGCGAACACCTCAATCATGTCGCCGACTTTGAGGTCGTTGAACTTGTCGAAGCCGATGCCGCACTCGAAGCCCGACTTGACCTCGCTGACGTCGTCCTTGAACCGGCGCAGCGAGCTGATCTTCCCCTCGTAGATGACGACGTTGTCGCGGAGCAGCCGCGCCTGCGTGTCGCCGGCGCGGGTGATGCGGCCTTCGCGGACCATGCAGCCGGCGATCGTGCCGAACTTCGGGACCTTGAAGATGTCGCGGACTTCGGCGACGCCGATCCGGACTTCCTTGAAGGTCGGATCGAGCAGGCCGGTCATCGCCTTCTTCATCTCGTCGGTGACGTTGTAGATGACCGAGTGCTGGCGGATGTCGACCCGCTCCCGCGCCGCGATCTCCTCGGCGTTGCGATCCGGCCGGACGTTGAAGGCGATGATGATCGCGCCCGACGCGGACGCCAGCAGCACGTCCGATTCGTTCACCGCGCCGACGCCGGCGTGGATGATGCGGATTTTCACCTTCTCGTCGGTCAGCTTGGTCAGCGTGTCGGCGAGCACTTCCGCCGAGCCCTGCACGTCGGTCTTGATGATGAGCGGCAGCTCTTTCATGCCGCCCTCGGCGATCTGCGCCTGGAGCGACTCCAGCGTGAGCCGCGATCCCTTGGCACCGAGCGCCCGGGACTTCGACTGCTCCTCGCGGAACGTCGCGATGTGCCGTGCCTTGGCCGCGTCGGCGACCTGGAACACGTCGCCCGGCTGCGGCAGCCCGGAGAGGCCGAGCACTTCGACCGGCGTCGACGGCCCGGCCGTCTTGGTCGGCTTGCCGCGATCGTCGATCAGCGCGCGCACGCGGCCGACGATCGGGCCGGCGATGAACGTGTCCCCGACCCGGAGCGTGCCGTCCTGCACGAGCACGGTCGCCACCGGACCGCGTCCCTTGTCCAGCTTCGCCTCGAGCACGGTGCCCGACGCGGTGCGCTTCGGGTTCGCCTTCAGCTCGAGGATGTCGCTCGACAGCAGGATCATTTCCAGCAGCGTGTCGATGCCGGTCTTCTGCCGCGCCGACACCTCGACGGTGACGGTCTGGCCGCCCCATTCTTCCGGCATCAGGCCGAGCTCGGTCAGCTCGCGCTTGACCCGTTCGGTCTGCGCGTTCGGCTTGTCGATCTTGTTGATCGCCACCACGATCGGCACGTTGGCCGCTTTCGCGTGGTCGATCGCTTCCTTGGTCTGCGGCATCACGCCATCGTCCGCCGCCACCACGAGGACGACGATGTCGGTCACCTTGGCGCCGCGGGCGCGCATCAGGGTGAAGGCCGCGTGGCCCGGCGTGTCGAGGAACACGATGTCGCGGCCGCCGATGGTGACGTGATACGCGCCGATGTGCTGGGTGATGCCGCCCGCCTCGCGCTCCGCGACCCGCGTGGTGCGAATCGCGTCGAGCAGGCTGGTCTTGCCGTGGTCGACGTGGCCCATCACGGTGACCACGGGTGCGCGGAGGATGACGTCTTCGGCGCGCGATTCACCCTCGTCCGCCTGGAGCAGCTCCTCTTCGAAGCTCTGCATCTGCACGTCGGCCCCGAACTCGCGCGCGATCATCGTCGCGGTATCGGTGTCGAGCGCGGAGTTGATCGTCAGCATCAGCCGCTTCATCAGCAGCTTGGCGAGGACGTCCTTGACGCGCAGATCCAGCTTGTCTGCCAGGTCCTTGACCGTCATGCCCTCGGCGAGCGTGATGGTCTTGGTGACCGGCGGCGGAGCCGACGCCATCGGCGGCGGCGCGGGGCGCGCGTGCTCGCGGCGCTGCGCCGCGGCCGGCCGTCCGGCGCCGCCGGGGCGCTGCTGATAGGACGGACGCGACGGCATGCCTGGCCGCTGCGGATACGGTTGACCGGGACGCGGCGGCGCGCCGGGCTGCTGCGGCCGGACCGGCTGCGAAGGAAGCGGCCGCGGTCCACCCATCGGCGGACGCGAGCTTGGGTACTGCGGACGCGGCTGTCCCGGGATGCCGGGGCGCGGCGGACCGCCCGGACGAGCGCCGGGAGTCCCCGTTGTGCCGGGTGCGCCGGCGGGGCGCGCAGCCACGGGGGCCGCCGGTTTCGGCGGCGCGATCGGACGTTGCACCGCGCGCGGCGGCGGGGTCGTCGGCAGCGGCTGCGTCGGGGTCGTCGGACGATCGGTTTCGATGCGCAGGCGCAGCGTCGGCGGCACGATGCGGCCGGGTGCGGGGCGCGGCGGGGCAGCCGGCGCGGCCGGAGCCGGCGGTGCGGCCGCCACGGGCGGCTCCGCCGGAGCGGCCGGCGCGGGTTCGACGACGGCCGCGGGCGGCTCGACCGGCGCGACAGGCGCGACCGGTGCCACGTGCGCGACGGGCGGCGCAGGCGGTGGAGTCGGTTCGGTCTTCAGCCCGCGCGTCGCGACGTGCGTCGGCGCGCGCTGGGGGACGACCGGCTCCGGCGCCGGGGGCGGCGGCAGTTCCTGGACCGGCGCTTCAACGACCGGTTCCGGCTCGGCCGCGACCGGCTCGGCTTCGACGACGACCGGCTTCGCGGTTTTCACGAGGCGGGGCGGCGGAAGCACGGGCGCGGCCGGCTTGACCGGCTCGGCGGCCTTTTTCGCCGGCGCGCTGCCTTTCTTGGCTTTGGCGACCGGCGTCTCGGCGAACATGTGCGCCGTCGGCAGCGTGATGTTGCGCTGCTTCGCCAGGCGCTCCGTGAACTGGCGCGCCACCACTTCCTCGATCGTGCTCGAGGCGCTCTTGACCTCGATGCCGTGATCGCGCTTGAGCAGCGCCGTCACTTCCTGGCTCGTGGTTCCGAGGAGCTCCGCGATCTTGAAGATCCGAACAGTTGCCAATCCTGGTACCTCTATGTCGCTACGTCGCTACGTCAGGCGGGTCCGGGGACCCGCCGAGCGGCGGCTCTGCGAAGAGCCGTCCGTCCTATACCTCGTCTGTCGCCTCTTCCGACGGCGCCTCGCCGCGCGCGGCGGCCAGAATCTTCTCCGCCGTTTTCCCCCCGATGCCCGGGATCGCGGACAGCTCGTCGGCCGTCGCGGCGCCGAGCGCTTCGAGCGTGGCAAACCCGCCGTCGACCAGCTTGCGCACGGTTTTCTCGCCGACGCCCGCCAGCGTGTACGGCACCGGCGTGTCCGACGACTCGGCCTCGGCAGGCGCGTCGCCGCCAGCATCCACCGTCGCGGTCTCGGGTTCGCCTTCGGCCGCTTCCACCTTCGCGGACTCATCCGAGCCCGCTTCGGCGGACGCGTCGGTGGACTCGGCCGGACCGGCCAGCTCGCCGAACTGCGCCTCGACCTCCCGGCGCTTTTCTTCCTCGCTCTTGATGTCGATGCGCCAGCCGGTCAGCTTCGCGGCGAGCCTGACGTTCTGGCCCTTCTTGCCGATCGCCAGCGACAGCTGCTTGTCTTCGACGACCACTTCCATCACGCGGTCGGCGTCGTCGACGATCGAGACGCGCTGCACCTTGGCCGGGCTGAGCGCGTTGGTGACGAAGGCGATCGGATCGTCCGAGTATTCGACGATGTCGATCTTCTCGCCGCGCAGCTCACGGATGATCGACTGGACGCGCGTGCCCTTCATGCCGACGCAGGCGCCGACCGGATCGACGTCGCGCTCGCGCGAGAACACCGCGACCTTGGCGCGATCGCCGGCCTCGCGGACCGCGCCGCGGATCATCACCGTGCCGTCGTAGATCTCCGGCACTTCCTGCTCGAACAACTTGATGAGCAGCGCCAGGTCGGTCCGCGACAGCACGATCTGCGGTCCCTTGGCGCTGCGGTTGACGCCCTTGATCACCGTCCGCACCCGGTCGGCCGGCGTGTAGCTCTCGGCGCGCGACTGTTCCTTGCGCGGCAGCACCGCTTCGATGCGGCCGATCTCCAGGATGATGTCGCCGTTCTCGAACCGCTTCACCGTGCCGTTGACGACCTCGCCGATCCGGTCGTTGTATTCGGCGAACACGTGCTCGCGCTCGGCCTCGCGCACTTTCTGGAAGATGACCTGCTTGGCGGTCTGCGCCGCGATGCGCCCCAGCACTTCGGTCGGCTTGGGGAACTCCATCTCGTCGCCGAGCTCGATGCTGTTGGCGACCTCGTCGCCGTAGAGCGGGCGGTACATCTCGCGCGCCTCGGCGATCGCGATTTCGGTCGCCGGCGTCGCGACTTCCTCGACCACCGTCTTGAGCGCGAACAGATCCACCTGGCCGGTCTCGGTGTTGAACCGGGTCTTCAGGTTCTCGCCGGTCTTGTAGTACTTGCGCGACGCGGTCGCGACCGCTTCTTCAATGGCGCTGATGACGACGTCGGGCTCGATGCCCTTCTCCTTGGCCAGCGCCTCAATCGTCTGCTGCAACGGATTCGACATAATCTAGAATTCCACTTCCAAATTCGCCCGAGTGATCACGGCGATCGGCACGCGGTGCGTCCGTTTGTCCTCGCCGTCGACCAGCACGTCCTGCCCGTCGACGCCCGCGAGCCGTCCCCTGAAGAACCCCTGGCCGTCCACTTTCTCGCGCATCACCATCTTCGCGAGGCGGCCGGTAAAACGCCGGTAGTCGTCGAGCCCGCGCAGCGGCCGATCGAGGCCGGGCGACGACACCTCCAACGTGTACGCCGTCGGCACGATGTCCTCGACGTCGAAGATGGCGCTCAAATCGCGGCTGACGTTGGAGCAGTCGTGCACGCTGACGCTGTCTTCTTCGGTCGACGCCGGGCCGGGGCGGTCGATCCGCACGCGCAGCACCATGCCGGGCGCCTCACGGCGGAACTGGACGTCGAAAATCTCCAGCCCGTAGCCGGTAGCCACCCGTTCGGCGATGGCCCGCACCTTGTCGACGACGGTTTCCCCGCCCATAAACTAAAAAAGTGGGCACCTGCCCACTGGTCCTTACCCAAGGCCTTCGAATCCAAAATTATAGCACGGGGCGGCCGATGAGGTCGTACTCGCGGGACCCCACAATCTCGACCTCAGCAAAATCGCCGGGCCGGAACGCGGACGGGTCGCATTCGGTCAGAAACACGGAGGCGTCGATGTCCGGCGCCTGGGTCGACAGCCGCGCTTTCACCACCAGATCGTGGTCCGCCGAGGGGCCGTCCACCATCACCCGGACGCGTTCGCCGATGCGCCCCCGCTGGCGGCGGCCCACGAGCCGCTTCTGCAGGCCCATCACCCGCGAACGGCGCGCCGCCTTCGACCTGGCCGGCACATCGTCGTCGAGCTGGTAGGCGGACGTGCCTTCTTCATGCGAGTAGGTGAAGACGCCGACGTGGTCGAACGCGTGGTCGGTGATGAAGCCGGACAGTTCGTCGGCGTCGGCCTCGGTCTCGCCCGGGAAGCCGACGATGAAGGTCGTGCGAAGGGCGACGCCGGGGACCCGCTCGCGGATGCGGGTGAGCAGCGTGTCGTAGGACTGGCGGGTGCCGGGGCGCTTCATCCGCTTGAGCACGGCGTTGGACGCATGCTGCAGCGGCAGGTCGATGTAGTTGCAGATCTTGTCGCACTCCGCCATCGCCGCCAGCGTGTCGTCGTCGATCGTGGTGGGGTAGAGGTACAGCAGCCGGATCCACTCGAGGCCATCGACCGTGTTCAGCTCGCGCAGGAGGTGGGCCAGCGCACCGCGCTCGTGGCGGTCGATGCCGTAGAATGTCGTGTCCTGCGAGATCAGCAGCAGTTCCTTGACGCCGCGCGCCGCCAGGGCGCGCGCTTCGCGGACGATCGAATCGCCCGGCCGGCTGCGGTACTCACCGCGCAGCGTCGGGATGATGCAGAACGCGCACTTGTAGTCGCAGCCTTCGGCGATCTTGACGTAGGCGTAGTGCTTCGGCGTCGCCATCAGGCGGGGCGTGTCTGCGTCATAGATATAGGTCGGCAGCTCGCCCTTCGACAGGCTCAGGGCGAGCGAATCATCCAAGGCGCGCGAGGGGCCTGAGGTCCGCGGATCTCCTACCGCTCGTGGTGAGCTTGTCGAACCACGAGCGCGGTAGAAGGTGAGCGGCGTCGCGCCGCCGGTGATCGCGCCGACGATTTCCGGCACCTGGCCGGTGCCGAGCACGGCGTCGATCTCGGGGATCTCCTTCTTCAGCTCGTCCCGATAGCGCTCGGCCATGCAGCCGGTGACGACGAGCCGCTTGCACGCGCCGTCGGTCTTGTGGCGCGCCATCTCGAGGATCGTGTCGATCGACTCCTGCTTGGCGGAATCGATGAACGCGCAAGTGTTGACGATCAGCACCTCGGCTTCGGCGGCGTCCTGCGTGAGCTCGTGTCCGCCCTGCTGCGCGAGCCCGAGCATCACCTCGGAGTCGACCAGGTTCTTCGGGCAGCCGAGGGAGATCATTCCAATCTTCATGAGACCTTGGAGCTAGGAGCTAGGAGCCCCTACGGATACAGCCTGTACAGCATACGCGGGTACGGGATCGTCTCGCGCACGTGATCGAGCTTGCAGATCCACGACACGACCCGCTCGATGCCCATGCCGAAGCCGCCGTGCGGGACCGTGCCGTAGCGCCGCAGGTCGAGATACCACTCGAACGCTTCCTGCGGCAGGTTGTGTTCCTTGATCCGCTGGAGCAGGAGGTCGAGATCGGCGAGCCGTTCGCCGCCGCCGATGATCTCGCCGTAGCCCTCGGGCGCGAGCATGTCGACGCCGAGCGCGAGGTCGGCGCGCTCGGGATCGGGTTTCATGTAGAAGGCCTTGATCGCGGCGGGATAGCGGTGGACCAGCACCGGACGATCGTATTCCTCCGACAGCGTCGTCTCGTCCGGTCCGCCGAAGTCGCCGCCCCACTGAATCGGCAGTCCCTTGGCCTGCAGTCGCTTGACCGCTTCGTCGTAGGAGATGCGCGGGAACGGCTTCTGGACCGCCTCGAGCTTCGAGGTGTCGCGCTCGATGACGGTGAGCTCGCGGCGGCGCTTGTCGAGCACGCGGCCGACGACCGAGACGACGAGATCCTCGGCGAGCTCCATCACGTCGTTCAGGTCGGCGTAGGCGACCTCGGGCTCGACCATCCAGAACTCGGTGAGATGGCGGCGCGTCTTCGACTTCTCGGCGCGGAACGTCGGCCCGAAGCAGTAGACGCGGCCCAGCGCCATCGCGTTGGCTTCGTTGTAGAGCTGACCGCTCTGGGTCAGGTACGCCGTCTGGTCCTCGAAGTACTGCGCGGGGAAGAGCGTCGTCGTGCCTTCGCAGGCAGCCGGCGTGAAGATCGGCGTGTCGGCGAGGATGAAGCCGCGGCCGTTGAAGAAGTCGCGGACCGCGTTGATGATCTCGTGGCGGATGCGCAGGATCGCCTGCTGGCGCTCGGTTCGAATCCAGAGATGCCGACGGTCGAGCAGGAAGTCGACGCCGTGCTCCTTCGGCGTGATGGGGTAGTCGTGCGACGCGCCGACGATCTCCACGCCCTTGACGTCGATCTCGTAGCCGCTCGGCGCGCGCTTGTCGGCCCGCGCCGTGCCGGTGACCACGATCGAGGACTCCTGCGAGAGATGATCCGCCGCCTTGAACAGATCCTCGCCGACCGCCGCCTTCGACATCACGGCCTGGATGAAGCCGGAGCCGTCGCGGACGGTCAGGAAGTGAATCTTGCCGCTCGAGCGGCGGTTGTGGAGCCACCCCTTGATGGTGACTTCTTCCCCTTCGTGCTTGCCGATGTCCTCTATGTAGACGTGAGCCATCGTTCCATCTTCTCTCGCGCCTGACGGGCGCGCATCAGGCTGTCCTTTGTCGCGCCGCCGGGCGCCGCTTCCACAATCAACGGACTCTCGAAACCGATCTTCTGCACCGTCGTCATCACCGCGGCCCAGTCGAGCGCGCCGTCCGACGGCACCCGCGCCGCGGCGAGATGCTCCGCCGCCATCTCGATCGCGTCGACCAGATCGCCGCCCCTGGCGGCGGCCGCGAAATCGAGCGCCACCGCGACCGGCGCGTCGCACCGTTCCACGAAGGTGACCAGCGATCCGATCGGCGACATCGACGGCGATCGCGAGTCGATCGCCACCGTCACGCCGAGCGGGTCGGCCAGCGCCGCGATCCGGTCGACAGCTTTGGCGGCGCTCTTCGGCGCGCCGACCGGCAGCACCAGCACGCGCACCGGGATCCGCCGCGCGACGTGCAGCGCCCCCTCGACCGGCTCGAGCGCGCCGGCGTTCCACGGCTCAGGCCCGTCCGGAGGCGGCGCGACCACTGCGTCCAGGTCGAGTCCTGCTTCGGCCAGCCATTGCTGCAGATCTGCGACCATCATCGGGTTTCGGGGGTCGAAATGCGGCGGCGTGGCGCTGATTTCGACGCACTCAAAGCCGTGCGCCGCGATCTCCAGCAGGTGATCCCGGGAAAGGCGTTGAGCGTGATAGAGGTGCGTGGAGACCCCGAACCGGCGTTTACCCACAAGCCGAACTCTCTATGTTACTCCAGGGCCTTCTTGAAGTTACTCCATCGCCTTCTTGAAGCGGTCGCTGGCGGCCTTGGTCATCTGTTCCTCGATGAACAGGATGCTGCGGAGGGAGATGACCTGTTCGCGGAACCGCTGGAGGTCGGCCGGCGCCGCTTTGGTCGGGTCGCCGTCTTCGCTCGCCGTGATGATGCCGATCGCCGCCGAGAGGGCGCCCAGCGCGTGGCGATGCTGCTCGGTCAGAAACTCCTGAAACGCGTACAGCTCCGCGTACTTCTGCACCTCGGTGTAGTCCATATGCGCCAGGGCGCCCGTCCGCTCCGCCGTCTGCCAGCTGGCCGCGCGCAGCGTCGGAAAACTCAACCCGAGCTCGACCGAGTGGATGTCGGTGTGTTTGGTCTTCAGCAGCTCGTTGGCGAACCGCAGTGCGGTATCGATCCTCTTGCCGCGCTCCGCCATCGACGCGATCTCGCCCTCCACCTCGCGCTGGTTGTCGGCGATCTCGCGGTGGATGTTCTCGCGCGCCTCCCGCACCAGGGCCCGGTTGTGCATCGACTCCCGGACTCCTTCGAGTGACAGCGCGATGATGATCCCGGCCGTGACCGTGATCAGCTGGATGCCGAAATCCTTCCACGTGTGAATGGGGTGCGGTGGGTGGATGTCCACCCGCGTAGTTTATGCCAGCTCTTCCACGTGGGCGGCGAGGATCTCGCGCAGCCGCGCGAAGCGCGGGTACTTGGCGAGATTGGTCTTCGCGTAGCGCAGCGTGCGTGGGATGTACTGAATGTACACGGTGTTACGGCGGGTGATCGTCTGGTAGCCGAAGGTGCCGAGCGCCTTCAGGTTGCGCTGCAGCGCCATCAGATCGAAGCGGCGCCGGAACTCGTCCTGGGCGAGCGCCTCGCCGTCGCGCTGCTTCAGCGCCAGGAAGTACGCGATCAGCTCGTCGAGCTCGCGATCGGTGATGTCCACGTACGAATCGCGCAGCAGCGAGGCCAGATCGTAGGTGTCCGGCCCCATCCGCGCGTCCTGAAAGTCGATGATGTAGAGGCTGCCCTCGCTCAGCATCAGGTTGCGGCTGTGGTAGTCGCGGTGACAGAGCACGCGCGGCTCGTTCGCCAGCTCGCCGACGATCGCCGCCCACTCGACGGCGAGCGCCGTCCGCTCGGCGGCGGTGAACGCCGAGCCACGGTAGCCCTCGACGAAATGCTTCGCGAAGAACTCGAGCTCCCAGGTCAGCTTCTCGACGTCGAAGGCGATGCGATAGGGCAGGAACGCGTCCGACTCCAGCTCGCCACCGCGCCGTTGCAGCTGTTCGATCAGCGCCACCGCCTGGCGGTAGAGCGCGGCATGCTGGGACGGCGACGCCGCGCCGAGGTGCGCCTGCAGCGTCACGTCGCCGAGATCCTGCAGCGCGACGATTCCGAGCTCGTCCGAGTGCCCGAGGATGCCGGGCACCGGCAGCGGAATCTGCTGCATCAGCCCGCCGACGTTGGCGAAGGGCAGCGACGCGAACTCGATCGCGCCGGCGTGCAGCGCGAGCACGATCGACGGGCCGTCAACCGGAATGATCCGGAAATACTTGCGGTCGGACGCGTCGCCGGTCAGCGGCACGACGCGCGACTTGCCGCCCGCCATCCCGGTCTCGAGCAGATAGCGCTCGATCCGTTCTCGCAGTTGAGCACCGTCGGTGGTTCGTTGATCGGGCATCGGCTTCAAAAACAGGGGTTCAGGGTTCAGGGTTCACGGTTCAAGGTTCAGCGGAGAAACGCAGAGTTCTCCGTCTTCACCGTGTACCAGGATCGCGCGGCGGTGCGACGCGCCGGCCGGCACCTGGACGCCGTCGGTGATGATGCATTCGTCGAGCTCCACGCCGGCGCCCACCTCCACATCGTCCCACAGAATCGACCGCGTGACGCGTGCGGACGGATCGATCCGGGCGTTGCGTCCGGCGTGTACGCCGGCCGTGCCTTCGGCTGCGGCGAAGGCGAGCGAGGTCCGCCAGTAGTCGCCCGGCGTGCCGACGTCGTAGAACGCCGCGTCCGATACCGCGCCGCGAACGCTGCCCGGTTGAGCTGCGATCAGCGCGTCGTACACGCCGCCAATCGAGCTCGCCGCGGTGCCGGGTTCGACCCCGTCGAAGACGCGGCCGGCGACGACCTGGACGCCGATGTAGTGATGAGAGCCTTCGGCGGCAGGGCCGCGGCGCACGAACCCGGTGACGCGCCCGTCCACGTCCAGCGTGACGCCGCCGTAGCGCAGGAACTCGCGGTTGGGGACCAGCGCGAGGGTCACCAGCGCGCCGGACGCGCGGTGGGCGTCACCCAGGCGCCGAAGATCGACGTCGGTGAGCGTGTCGCCGTTGATGATCAGGAACGTCCCGGCGCCGACGATCGGACGCGCGAGCCTGGGGCCGCCGGCGCTGCCGAGAATCCGGGGCATCTCCCAGGAGTAGCGGATGCGCGCGCCGAGATCGCGGCCGTCGCCCAGGACCGCGGTCAGCGTCTCGGGGCGATGATGGAGGTTCAAGACGAGATCGTCGACGCCGTTGGACACGAGCCACGCCGCGATGCGCCGGATCATCGGCTCGCCCGCCACCGGGATCGCCGGCTTGGCGCGCACGTCAGTCAGGGGACGCAGCCGCGAGCCGAGGCCGGCGGTGAGGATCAGCGCGTGGCGGATCGTACTCACGTGACGCGAACCCGGAACGAGCAGCCGCGCAGCGCCGGCGACCCGACGTTCTTGCCGAAGATCAGGACCTTGTGCGTGCTGCCGATCCCGCCGGGCATCATCAGCGTCTTCAACTGCGGATTGCGGAGGGCGGATTGCGGGTCGGCCAGGCCGTCGAGCAGCCCCATCACCAGGTAGGTCTGATCGAGAAACGCGAGGGTGGTCAATCCCTCGGCTTCCGCCGCCATGCGCACGCTGGTGAAATCGACGTGCGCGGTGATGTCCTGGTCGCCGGGCTGCTGCAGCCACGCGGGAGTGTCCTGCGACCCCTCGGGGCCGCCGCTGCGATGCTTCACGAAGGTCGTCAACGTGCCGGTCGAGTGGGTCGGCGAGTACAGTTCGCGCGCGTCGTGGCCGTAGTCGATCAGGATGATGAACCCGCGCCGAAGGCGCCGCGCCGCCTCGCGGATCCAGTCCACCGCACACAGGTTGATCTCGGCGCGCCAGCCCGGTTCGAGCGTCACGTCAAGGCGAGCCAGATAGTCGGCAAGATCAGGTGTAGAGAGCTCGCCTTCAACAGTCGTCAGTCGGCTGTGCTCAGTCGACTGAGACTGAGACTGATGACTGACATAGATTTCCCGCAGCCCGGTGTCGCGCATGACGACCTGGTGGACCGGCAGCGCGTCGAGGAGCTCGTTGGCGATCAGCACGCCTTCGAAGGAGTCCGGCAGCGACGGACCCGAGGATCTCAGCCGGTCGGCGACCTCACCAAGCGTCGCGGCGTGAGCGGCGCGGGCGGCCGCGCTGGCTTCGACGAGGTGGAGGCGGATGGCGTCGTAGAAATCGGGGTGATGCGCCTTCGCCGTGCGCAGAATGTCGGCGGACAGCCGTCCGTTTCCAGCGCCGGCTTCGACGAGATCAAAAATCTTAAATCTTAAATCTGAAATCTGAAATATTTCAGCCAGCTGCACTTCCAGCAGCTCCCCGAACAGCGAGCCCACATCGACGCTGGTAAAAAAATCGCCCGCGCGGCCGGAACGTTGGGCCGCGCGGGCGTAATAACCGAGCTCGGGATCGTAGAGCGCGAGATCCATGAACGCGGCCACCGTGATCGGGCCGCGCTCACGAATCACATCAGCAATCGCCAATCTGAAATCTGAACTCTTAACTCTTAAATCTCAGTCTTTCTTGACCGGCACGAAGATCTCCTTGTCGGCGCGCCACACGCGCAGCTGCGCGAGCCGGCCGGCCTGAATCTTCTGCAGTTCCCGCGCGGCTTCCACCGCGTTGGTCACCGGCTTGCCGTTGACGCTCAGGATCACGTCGCCTTGCGCCAGCGCGCCCGCCGACGGCCCATCTTGATCGACGTCGGTAACGACGGCGCCGGTGCGCCCGGACGGCAGCCGCAACCGGCGCGCGATCTGCGGCGTCACCGGCTCGAGCGTCAGGCCGAAGCTGCCCGCCCCCTGTTCCTCAGGCGCCGGCTGATCCTGCTGCGGCGCGCGGCGACCCGCGTTCTGCTCCGCTTCCAGATCCAGCTCGTCGACGACGACGTTCAGGGTTTTCTCCTGCTTGGCGCGGAGCACCTTCACCTGCACGCTGGTGCCCGGCTTGGTCGCCACCACCATCTTCACGAGCTCGTCGTTGTTGCCGACCGGCCGGCCGTTGTACTGGATGATGACGTCCCCCGGCTCCATGCCGGCCTTCAGCGCCGCGCCGCCCGGCGTGACTTCCGCCACGATCGCGCCCGCGCGCTTGGTCAGCCCGAAGTCCTCGAAGCCCTCGCGCGGCACGGCCAGCACCGAGACGCCAATGCGTCCGCGGACGACCTTGCCGGTGTGCAGCTGCGGCAGCAGGTCGCGCACGGTGTTGCTCGGCACGGCGAAGCCGATCCCGATGTTCCCCTCGCTGCGCGCGTTGGTGATGATCGCGGTGTTCATGCCGATCACCTCGCCGCGCACGTTCAGCAGCGGGCCGCCGGAATTGCCGGGGTTGATCGCGGCGTCGGTCTGCAGCATGTCGTTCGAGCGGCCGTTGGTGACGCGGAACGCGCGCGAGGTCGCGCTGATCACCCCGACCGTGACGGTGTGCTCGTAGCCGAACGGGTTGCCGATCGCCATCACCCAGTCGCCGGCCTCGATCTGCGACGAGTCGCCGAACTTGGCCTCCGGCAGCGGGTGGTTCGGCTTGTCGATGAGCTGAATCAACGCGCTGTCGGTCAACGCGTCCCGGCCGATGACCTTCGCCTTGTAGCTGATGTCGGCGTCCTCGGCGTAGAGCGACACCTCAATCTTGGTCGCGTCCTCGACAACGTGATTGTTGGTGAGGATGTAGCCCTCTTTGCTGATGATGAACCCGGTGCCGGCCGCGCGCGTCGTCTGCTCGCGCGGCTTGCGGCCGCCGCCGTTGCCGCGGCCGCGGGGCGCGGGCGCCTGGTCGTCGTCCTGCTGCCCCGGATTGCCGAAGAAGCGGTGGAACAGGTCGTCGGGCTGGCCGCCGCTGCCGAAGAAGTCGGTGAGGTCCTGCGCCTTCGCTTTCATTTCCGTCCGGATGTTGACGACCATCGGCGTCGCCGCCTTGGCGATGTTGCGGAAGGTCGAGGCGTCCAGCGCGCCGGTCAGCGGCGTGCTGTTCATCGGCGGGACGGCGATCGTCTGCGCCGAAGAGGCGGGCGTGAGATCGAACCGCGACGCGATCACCATCCCGACAAACAGCGACGCGACGACGAGGAGCACGGCGTAGAAAGCTGTAGTCTTGCGGGTTGACATCGTTCTGAACTCCCTGACTAGACGAGGGCCTGAATCTCGGTCTGCAGCGGGCCGGTCACCGCGGCGTCGTGCGCGCCGACCGTCATGTTGATTTCCGTCCGAACGCCGAAGTCGTCGAAGTAGACGCCCGGCTCGATCGTGAACCCGGTGCCCGGGAGCAACCGGCGATCGTCGTGCGTTTCGTAGTCGTCCATGTTGACGCCGTTGCCGTGCACCGTCTCGCCGAGGCTGTGCCCGGTCCGGTGCAGGATGTTATCGGCGTAACCCGCCTCGCGCAGCACTGCGGAGGCGGCGCGATCGACTTCGAAGCCGCGCAGCTCGCGTCCGGCGCGGCAGGCGTCCTGGACCAGGCGGATGCCGGCGTCGCGCGCGGCGCACACCGCGGCGAACGCCTTGACGTGGCGCTCGGTCGGCTGCGCGCCGGCGAAGGTGATCCAGGTGATGTCGGCGTAGACCGCGCCCGCGCGCGGCAGCTTGCCCCACAGATCGAGCAGCACGATCTCGTCGCGGTGGATCGCGCGATGGCTGGCGGCAGTCGGCAGGTAGTGCGGGTTGCCGGAGTTCTCCGCCGCCGACACGTTCGGGTCGGAATCGCTGACCAGGCCTTCGTCGCCGAACCACCCGGCCATCAGCTGCTGGATGTCGAACTCGGTGGTCGGCATGCCGGCGCGCAGCCGCCGCCCGATCGCCTCGCACGCGCGATCCTTCACCCGATACAGCCGCTCGGAGGCGAGCCGGTGCGTCTCGATCTCGTCGGCGTCCCACACGGCAGAAAAGCGCTGGATCAAATCGCCCGACGACACCACTTCGGGGCCCGCCTGCCGGATGAGCTCAACCGTGCCGGCGTCGATGCGCGAGACGTAAGGGATGGCGCAGCCCGGAGAGTATTCCATCGCCACGCGGCGGATGCCGGTCAGCAGCGTCCGCAGTCCCGCCTCGAGCTGATCGCGGCCGGCATACTGCCGGGTCGAGCCGGGCAGATGCGCCAGCGAATTCTTTTCGATCTTGTGGACGAGGCCGCGCGGCTCCCCGGTGGCAGGAATCAGGTAGTACCAGCGGCGCGTCGCGAGGTGGCCGCCCTGTTTCCCCACCCCGGTCACGTCGGCGGCGATCGGATTGAGGCCGCGAAAGTCGTACAGCAGCCAGCCGTCGAGCCCATCGGCTGTGAGCGCTGCCTGGACCGCGGCGATGTCGAGCCCGGCCGCCACCTCAGAAGGAGACATCGACTCCAAGTATAGCCGCCTTCGCGCGAGGTTCTGCGTGCTTCGGCGTGCTCCAGAGCTCGGGATACAAGGTCGAGCAGAGGCGGGCCGGGACGTATAATCGACCCACGCCTGTTTAGCTGCGCGCCGGGCTCGAATCCCGCGACGCGATCGAGAGAAGTGACCATGAATGCACGTCTTCGACTGATGGGGCTGATTGTGCTGCTCGCCGGCACCGCCGTGACTGCCGGACAGGCCCCCGCTCAAGCCCCGGCCCAGCCGCCGCCGCCGTCTTCGGCGCAGCAACCGCCGACCTTCAAGGTCCGCGTCGACTACGTCGAGGTCGACGCCGTGGTCACCGATCGCCAGGGACGGATCGTCCGCGATCTGAAGAAGGAGGACTTCCAGGTCCTCGAAGACGGAAAGTCGCAGGCGATCACCAACTTCACGCTGGTCGACATCCCGGTCGACCGCGACAGCCGCCCGCTGTTCGCCGCCGCGCCGATCGTGCCGGACGTGCGCACGAACGAGAAGCCGTTCGACGGCCGCGTCTACGTCATGGTCGTCGACGACCTGCACACGCGCTTCGGCCGGTCGGTCCGCGTGAAGCTTGCCGCCAAGCAGTTCATCGAGCGCCGCCTCGGCGCCAACGACCTGATGGCCGTGGTCCACACCGCCGGTCCGAGCGACGCCAACCAGGAGTTCACGAACAACAAGCGCCTGCTGCTGGCCGCGGTCGACAAGACGATGGGCAAGAAGCTGGATTCGGCCACGGCCAACAAGACCAACGAGTACAACAACACCCGTGGCATCCGGCAGCAGGGCGACCCGCTGAACGATCCGGAAGACACCGAGCGCGGCTTCAACGCGCGTTCGACGCTCGACACCCTGCGGAACGTCTCGGAGTGGTTCGGCTCGGTGCGCGGCCGGCGCAAGGCGATCTTGTTCGTCAGCGAAGGGATCGACTACGACATCTACGACATCATTGCGGGAAACGGGTCGAACCACCAGAGCGCGTCGATGGTGCTCGACGCCACGCGCGACGCGATCGGCGCCGCGACCCGGGCCAACGTGGCGATCTACGGCATCGACCCGCGCGGGCTCACCGACCTGGGCGACGAGTCGATCGAGATTCAAGCGTTCCCCGACGACACCTCGCTCGGCATCGGCCAGGGCTCGCTGCAGAACGAGCTGCGCCTGTCGCAGGACAGCCTGCGCACGCTGTCGGAGGAGACCGGCGGCTTCGCCGTCGTCAACAAGAACGATTTCTCCACCGCGTTCCAGCGCATCGTCGAGGACAACAGCTCGTACTACGTCCTGGCGTATTACCCGCCGGATCCGCGTCCCGGAAGGACACACAAGATCGACGTGCGCCTGACGCGGCCCGGGCTGACCGTCCGCGCGCGCAAGGCGTACCTGACGCCGAAGAAAGTCGATCCGCCGAAGACGACGAACAACAGCCCGGCGACGCCGGAGCTGCGTGAAGCGCTCGACAGCCCGTTGCCGGTCAGCGGCCTGACGATGCACGTGTTCGCGGCGCCGTTCAAGGGGGTCGCGCCGAACGCCTCGGTGCTGTTCGGCGTCGAGCTGCGCGGCCGCGACATGAAGGTCGATCCCAACTCGAAGATCCTGCTCTCCTACATCGCGATCGACGCCAACGGCAAGGTCAAGGGCGGCAACACCGACTCGGTGACGCTGACCGGCCTGAAGCCCGAGTCGAAGGCGCGCATCGAGCAGAGCGGGCTGCGGATGCTGAACCGGCTGGATCTGCCGCCCGGACGGTATCAGCTGCGCATCGCCGCGCACGATTCGTCGGGCGGGAACGTCGGCTCGATCCAGTACGACCTCGACGTGCCCGACTTCGCCAAGGCGCCGTTCAGCATGAGCGGGTTGGTGCTGACCTCCGGCTCCGGATCGGTGTTCCCGACGGTCAAGGCCGACGAGCAGCTCAAGCCGGTCATGCCCGGGCCGCCAATCGCGCTGCGGACCTTCCCGCAAAACGACGAGCTCTCGCTGTTCACCGAGGTCTACGACAACGCCGGCGCCACGCCGCACAAGGTGGACATCATCACGACGGTCACGACCGACGAGGGCAAGGTGCTGTTCAAGACCGAAGAGATGCGCGACTCTTCGGATCTGGGCGGCAAGCGCGGCGGCTACGGCTACACCACGCGCGTCCCGATGAAGGATCTGGCGCTCGGCAGCTATGTGCTGAAGGTCGAGGCGCGTTCGCGGCTGAAGGACGCGCCGACGGCGGCGCGCGAGCTGCAGTTCACCGTGGAGGCGCCGCGGCTGGCGCCGGCGCGATGATCGCAATCATCCTCGCGCTCGTGGCGACGTTCGCCCAGGCGCCCGAGTCACCCGGCGAGCGGAAGGCGCGGATGAACGACATGATCCTGGAAGCGCCGAGCACGCGGACGATCGAGAAGGGCGACCAGAGCAACATCGACGATGCCAGGCAGGTGCTGGTGCGCACCGAGGCCGAGTGGGTCAAGCTGTGGCAGCAGCACGGCGGCGATCGGCCGCGTCCCCGCATCGATTTCTCGAAGGAGATGGTCATCGGCCTGTTCATGGGCAGCCGTCCCAGCGCCGGCTTCAGCACGGCTGTGATCAGCGCCACGGCCGGCAACGGCGCGTTGATCGTGCGCTACAGCGAGACGATGCCGGCCCCGAAAACCCTCAGCGCGCAGGTGCTGACGTTCCCGTTTCATCTCGTCGCCATTCCCAAGGCGACGGTGACGGATGTGAAGTTCGAGAAGGCCGCCAAATAGAAAAAGGGCGCGCCTCCAAACGGAAGCGCGCCCTCAGCCTTCTTAATTCTTAATTCTTACTTCTTCTTCGCCGCCGCGGCCGGCTTCGCGGCCGGTTCCTTCTCGCCGCCGGCGGTCAGCTTCGGCACCGCGTGCGGCTTGATCGTGCCGTTGGCGTGCGTGAAGTTGTAGTTGTTCGCCTTCATCTTCGCGTTGAACGGCGTCTCGATCTTGACCGTCGCGACCTCGCCCGGCTCCAGGCGGTTGACGACGCCCTTGCCGCCGGTGACCAGGCCGCCGGAGGCGTCGTACCAGGTCTCGTCGATGGTCAGCCGGAGCAGCGGCCCGGGAGCGTTGTTCCTCACCATGATCGTGGTGGTGACCATCCCCTTCTCGTTCTTGGTCACGGGCTTGGTGTAGTCGAGCTCCGCCTGGCCCTTGAAGGGCGGTGTGAATTTCTTGCCGGCGAGCACCGAGGTCATCGGCGGGGCGGCTGGCGTCTGGGCGTGGGCCGCGACGAAGCTGGCGCCCACAAGCATCGCGGCTAGGGTCAAGCGCGCGCGAGTCATAAATTCCTCCCGGAAATGGACAAGCGAAAACAGGACAAAAACGGCGGAATTATATTACATCTCCCCGTTCCAGTCTTCGGGCTCGGGCGCGACCGAGCGGAAGATCTCCATGTGCCATTTCCCGCCGCCCCACGGCTCGATCACCTCCGCGGCGATGACGTCGACCAGGATTTCCGAGAACAACCGGCCTTCAGGGTCGCCTTCCAGATGGTAGGCGGGCTCGTCCCAGCCGAACGTCGGGTAGAGCATCAGCGTCAGGAACAGGTCGTAGCCATCGTCGACGACGATGAGCTGGCCGCAGGGACGCTTCTGGGTGGAGTGGTAGATCAGGTATTTCTCCGCGCTCTGGGCGCGGATGTAGCGCTTGATCGCGAACTCACGCGCGACAATCTCTTCGACGGCGATTTTCTTGTCCCAGCAGTCGCGACAGTATTTCTCTTCACCGCGAGGCTCCGAGACCTCTTTGGCGCCGCACAGCGCGCAGCGCGACTTGACGACCGTCTTGCGTGGCATATCCCCCAATTGTAATTCAGACTTCAGGCTTCGGATTTCAGCCCGGCTTTCCGCTCGAGGGCCGGCGCGTACATCCGGGTCGCGTACTCCTTTACCATCCGGCGAGCCGAAAACTGCGGCGACACCGTGCGGATCGCCTCCTTCACCGTGGCGATCCAGCGGTGCGGCACGTTCGAGCGGTCGCGATCGTAAAAGGACGGGACGACTTCCTCCTCGAGCAGCCGGTAGAGCGCGTCCGCGTCCGCCGCATCGACCGCCTCGGGATTGTCCGCCGGTCCGCCGCCGTCGATCACCCAGCCGTTGGTGCCGGTGAAGCCCTCCGCCCACCAGCCGTCGCCGATGCTGAGGTGCGGCACGCCGTTCATCGCCGCCTTCATGCCGCTGGTGCCGCTCGCCTCGAGCGGCTTGAGCGGGTTGTTGAGCCACACGTCGCAGCCCTGCACCAGGAAATGCGCCACGTGCAGGTCGTAGTCGTCGACGAACGCCACGCGTCCGCCGAACTGCGGGTCGAGCGCGCGGCGGTAGACGCGCTGCAGCGTGTGCTTGCCGATGTCGTCGTTGGGATGCGACTTGCCGGCGAAGATGATTTGCACCGGCCGCCCGGCCGCGTTGAGGATCCGCGCGAGCCGCTCCGGATCGCGGAAGATCAGCTCGGCGCGCTTGTAGCCGGCGAAGCGGCGCGCGAAGCCGATGGTCATCGCGTCGGGATCGAGCAGCGTGCCGGCGGCGACGACGCGCGTCGGGCCGACGCGCTCCTCGACCCATCGCTGACGCGCCCGCTCGCGGATGAAGGCGAAGAGATACCGCCGCAGTCCCTGGCGGACCGCCCACAGTTCTTCGTCCGGGATCGCGAGAATGCCTTCCCACAGCGAGGGGTCGTCGTGCCGATCGAGCCAGTCGGCGCCGAGGTAGGTCGTGAACAGGTCGGCGATGTCCGGAGCGATCCAGGTCGGGACGTGGATGCCGTTGGTGACGAACGAGACCGGGCGTTCGGCTTCCGCCACGTCCGGCCACATCGGCGCGAACATGGCGCGCGTCACCGCGCCGTGCAGCCGGCTCACCGCGTTGGTCGATCCCGACGAGCGGATCGCGAGGGCGGTCATGTTGAACAGCACGCCGCCGCCGTTGTCGTAGGCGCCGAGCGCGAGGAACCGCTCGCGGTTGGCGCCGAGCGTCCCCCAGCAGCTGGCCAGGTGGGTTTCGACCATGCTGAACGGAAACGCGTCGTGACCCGCCGGCACCGGCGTGTGGGTCGTGAACATCGTAGTGCGGCGGATCTCGTCGAGCGCGGCGTCGAACGAGGCGCCCTGCTCGATCAGATCGCGGATGCGCTGGAGCACGACGAAGCCGGCGTGCCCTTCGTTCAGATGGAACACGCCCGGATCGACGCCGAGCGCCTTCAGCGCGCGGACGCCGCCGACGCCGAGGATGATCTCCTGCTGGATACGGGTCTCACGATCGCCGCCGTAGAGGCGGGCGGTGAGCTCGCGATCCCACGGGGCGTTCTCCTCCAGGCTCGTGTCGAGGAGGTAGAGCGTCACGCGGCCCAGCCGCACGCGCCAGACGGCGACGAGGACCGAGCGGTCGCCGAGCGGCACCGCGGTGATGCACGGCTTGCCGTCGGGCGTCAGCGCCGGCTCGATCGGCGCATCGACCCAGTTCAACCGCTCGTAGGTCTCTTCCTGCCAGCCTTCAGCCGAGATGTGCTGGTGAAAGTAGCCCTGCGGGTACATGAAGCCGACGCCGATGAGCGGCACGCCGAGATCGCTCGCCTCCTTGCAGTGATCGCCGGCGAGCACGCCCAGGCCGCCGGCGTAAATCGGCAGCGACTGGTGCAGCGCGAACTCGGCGGAGAAGTAGGCGATGGTGTGGCCGCTGACGTGCGGCATGGTGTTGGTCCACCAGGTGTTGTGCGCCGCGCGCGCCGCATCGAGCGCCGCGAGGGCGCGGTCGTAGACTTCGAGGAACGCCGGGTCCGCCGCTGCGGCGTCGAGCTTGTCCTGCGAGATCAGGCGCAGGATTCGGACGGGATTGTGCGCCGTGCCGCGCCACAGTCCGTAGTCGAGGCGCCGGAAGACGCTGCGCGCATCCGCATGCCAGGCCCACCAGAGGTCACCGGCGAGCTCGTCGAGACGGGTGATGCGGGGAGGAAGAGAAGACGGGCTGCTGTCTGGGTTCATTGGTCACACGCGCCGATGAGAGCGGCGAATTTTGCGAGATCGATGTTGCCGCCCGAGACGACGGCGACGACTTTGCCGGTGCCGGCGCGGCCGCTGAGCGCGGCCGCGATGGCGCAGCCGGCGGCGCCTTCGGCGATCACGCGCGCCCGCTCGGCCACCAGCTTCATGCCGCGCGCGACTTCGTCCAGCGAGACGACGATCGAGCCCGACAGCGGCGCGAGCAGCGGCCACATCGTCGTCAGCACCGACTTGCCGCCCGCGCCGTCGACAAACGAGGCTTTCCAGCCGTCGAAATACACCGGCCGGCCCGCGGCGAGCGACGCCGCCAGCGGCGCCGCGGTTTCCGGCTCCGCCGCGTAGACGCGGACGTCAGGCTTGAGCGCGCGCACGGCCGCGGAGATCCCGGCGAGCAGCCCGCCGCCGCCGAGCGGAGCGACGATCGCCTCGACGTCGGGAAGGTCTTCGAGAATCTCGAGGCCCGCGGTCGCGTTCCCCGCGATGAACCGGTCGTCGTCGAACGGGTGCACGAAATGGCCGGACATGCGGTCCGAGCCGTGCGATTCGACCGTCTTCCAGCACTCGTCGTAGGTCGCGCGGACGATCGAGGCGCCGAGCCGTTCGATCGCGCGAATCTTCGTGTCCGGCGCGGTGTCCATCACCATCACCGAGCAGCGCGCGCCGGCCTTGCGTGCGGCCAGCGCCACGCCCTGCGCCGCGTTGCCCGCGCTCACCGTCCAGACGCCGTCCTTCAGTTGCGACGGCGTCAGCTGACGGACGACGTTGTAGGCGCCGCGGATCTTGAAGGAGCCGATCGGCTGCAGCGCCTCGAGCTTGAGGTAGATCTCTTTCGGTGCAGCTCCGCTGGCCTGCAGATCGACGCGAATCAGCGGGGTGCGGACCGCTGCCTCGTAGACGGCGCCGGCTGCGTCGCGAATCGCCGAGAGCGGGATGACACGCGCGGAAACATCGCTGGTCAAGGCTGGGATCGTAACTCGATTCCCGGCGCCTCGTCCATAATTGGGCGTGCCGCCCATCATCGTCTCATCCGCCAACGGCCACCAGTTCCGCAACGGCGGCGCCGAAACCTGCGTCGAGCACGCATTCCGTCTCATGACGGATGCGGCGTCGCCGCGCGATCCGCTCGAGGCGCTGATCGAAGGCGTGACGATCGTCGAGCTCGATCCCGAGGAGACCAGCGTCGGCCGCGGCGGCCTGCCCAACGCCGACGGTGTCGTGCAGCTCGACGCCTGCTGCATGGACGGCCCGAGCCGGCGCGCGGGCGGCGTGGCCGCGCTCGAAGGCATTGCCACGGTGGCGCGGGTCGCGCACCGGGTGATGCGCGACACGCCGCACCACCTGCTTGCGGGCGCGGGCGCGCAGGAGTTCGCGTTGTCGTGTGGTTTCGCGATCGAGGATCTGCTGACGGCGAAGGCGCGCGGGCTCTGGATCGAGTGGCGGCGGCGGATGACTGCGCTTCGCGGCGAGGGATCAACGGACGCCGATCGCATCGAGGCGGGCTACGCCGTCGGCCTCGAGATGTCTCGCGAGGGTCTGATCGACGCCAATCATCTGTGGGGCACGATCAACTGCAACGCCGTCGGGCCGCGCGGTGAGGTCTGCGGCGTGACGACCACCAGCGGCCTGGCGTGGAAGACGCCGGGGCGCGTCGGCGATTCGCCGATTCTCGGCGCCGGGTTGTACGTCCGGCAGGAGGCCGGCGCCGCCGGATCGACCGGGCGCGGTGAGTCGACGCTCTACAACCTGTCGTCGTTCGCGATCGTCGAGGCAATGCGCCGCGGCGCGCACCCGAAGGACGCGGCGATGGCGGCGCTGCGGCAGATTGTCGACGACACGCCCGGGCGTCCGAATTTCAACGTCAAGTT
>Ga0068865_100000314_pt1 | contig 26796 bp, 25 predicted proteins | sample KBSMisM12_FD_75293 | JGI IMG/M metagenome (GOLD analysis project Ga0068865, IMG submission 75293) | Miscanthus rhizosphere microbial communities from Kellogg Biological Station, Michigan, USA - KBS Miscanthus M1-2 | ecosystem: Host-associated > Plants > Roots > Rhizosphere > Soil ...
CGACCACATCGAGTACCGGAACTTCCCGCTGGTGGTGCTCAACCTGCGCGCGCCGAGCGTGCTGCTCGGATTTCAGCTCGGTGGCATCGTGGGCCACAAGTTCCTGTCGAACTACCGCGTGTCGATGGACCTCGAGCAGAGCGAACTCCGGCTCGAAAAGAACTAGGGGATGTAGGGGCCGCCTTCAGGCGGCCCGTTCAGCGAAGGCCCAAGGCCGCTCTGTCCTTCCACTGCCTCAGCGCGTCGGGAATCAGTTCGGGCGCGTAGCGCACGGCGATGCCGGCGATGATCGCGTCGACTGCGCCGCGATCCAGGTTCGTCATCACGATGACCGTGAGGCCCTGCTTCGGCAGGCGCGTGAAGCCGGGGCGGAATCCCGGAATCGTGCCTTCGTGCCGGATCATCGGGACGCCCGTCACGTGGCCGCCGGGCGGGAAGTCGTCGAGCTCCCAGCCGAACCCGTAAGGAAATGTCCCGCCGCCGTTGAGAGTGACCGGCTTCCACATCTCCGCCTTGGAGGCCTTGGACAGCACGCGATCGCCGTCGAGCGCGACCGCCCACTTGGCGAGGTCCGTGGCGGTTGAGGCGAAGGCGCCGCTTGGACGCAGCGCCACCAGTGCGGGTGCCGCGGTCCATGCCCCATCCCGCCACACATAGCCGGACGCGCGGTTGGCCAGCCGGCCGGCGTCGCTCGTCGTCGTGGTCCGGGTCATCCCCAGCGGCTGAAACACGCGCCTGGCGATGAACTCGTGCCAGGGCATTCTGCCAACCCGCGTGATGACTTCGGCGAGCACGTAGTAGCCCAGGTTCGAGTAGTCGTACTTGTCCCCCGGCTTCCACTGCAGCGGCACGTCGTAGGCGGACCGAATGAGATCGATGTCCGGTTGCGACTGGCTCAGATCGGCGGCGGGCGCTTCGCGCCGCAGCCCCGAGGTGTGCGTGAGCAGGTGCCGGATGGTGATGTCGTGCCATGCCGACGGCACGTCCCTCATGTGCGTGTCGAGACGGTCACCAACGGCCAGGCGGCCGTCCTGGACCAGCAGCATGATCCCGGTTGCGATGAACTGCTTGCTGAGCGAGCCGATCCGGAAGACCGTGTCTGCATCCGGCGCGACCTTGCGCTCGCGGTCGGCCAGGCCGTAGCCGCCGATCCTGACCAGGGCGCCGTCCTTGACCACCGCGATGGCCACGCCCGGAATGTTGCGCTGCTTGATGGCCGCGTTCACGAAGTCGTCCAGATCGTCGGCGCTGACAGTTGCGGCGCAGATGGCGACAAGCGCAAACGCCTGGAGCCAGACGCGTTTCATGTCGCGGAAATGATAGCGCCGCGAGGCGGCTTTGGACTTTGGGCTTTGGGCTCTAGCCAACCAGGCCTAGAGCCCAGAGCCTAGAGGCTAGAGCCCTGGATCGGATACGACTAGAAGTCGTATCCGATCCAGAACGTGACCTTCGGCTTGCGGAACTCGGTGCTGCCGCCGTAGGCCGCAAACAGCTGGTCTTCCCAGTCCTTGTTGAGCAGCGTCTTCCACGACCAGTCGATGTGGACGGGGAAGCCGAGCGCGAAGGTCTCGAGGCCGACGCCGTAGGACGCGCGGGCGTCCACCAGGCGGAGACCGCTCACCGTGGTCGGGGGGCCGTAAATCGGCTCCTGCGTGAGCAGCGTCGTCTGCTTGTAGCCGATGATGGGCGTGTACGTCTCGCTCTTGCGCGCCATCCACTGGAACGGCTGCCCGTCGCAGTGGCCGCCGCCCATGTTGGCGAAGAAGACGCCACGGATGCCGCCGAGCACGCCGAGCGGCGTCAGCATCGCCTCGATCAGCGGGAAGCGGAGTTCGGCGTTGAGGAACGCTGACTTGCTGCCGACGAACTGCAGGTACTCGTAGCCGCGCATTTCGGAATTGCCGCCGAAATACAGGAAGTCCGGCGCGCCGCCCCAGCTCTGGAAGCCGCGGGCGCGCAGCGCCAGCAGCCCCGAGCCGCCGATGCGCTGATAGAAGCGTGCGTCGAGGTCGGCGGTCTGCCGGTCGAGCGAGTTGCCGATCTTCGGCGCAACCTCGTAGCGCAGGCGCATGGTGTTGCCGGACAGCGGTCCGAACTCGCGGAAGACGGTGGTCTCCTGCACGTAGGACACGCCGAGCGGCACGTAGTAGCCCGACTGGAGAATCTGCTGGCCGAACTGCTGCTCCTGGTAGTTCAGCGACAGTTCCTGCAATCCGGGGTCGTTGAACCGCTGGTCGTACTGGATGACGCCGCCGGAGAACTCGACGCGCCGGTAGCGGTTGAACGGGTAGATGCCAAAGGCGTTGCCGCCCCGGATGGTGGTGGTGGCCGTAGCCAGATCGCGGTCGATGAAGCCCGAGTAGATCGGGTCGTAGAACACGCCGCCCTGCTGCCCGTAGAAGAACTGCGTCTGCGAGAAGCCCTGGACGGCGTAGTTCAAGCGGCGCGCCAGGTTCAGGTACGAGAACGACAGCGTGCGGTACTGCGAGATCGACGCCGCGAACATGCTGAACTGCTGGTCGCCGAGCACGTCGCTGAAGGTCACCTGCGAGCCGCCGAAGATGTCGCCGCCGCTCGTGACGCCCACGTTCACCGGCGGGCGGCCGTCGAGGAACATCTTCTCGAACTTGCCCTTCTTTTTGATCTTGTCGGTCAGCAGCGTGTGCGAGAGCGGCGCCTGGAAGTCGATCACCGGCCCCGGCGCGCCGAAGTCGGCCGACGCGGCCGTGATGATGGGATCGCGGCGCTCGAGCGCGTGCAGCTCGTAGTCGCCCTTGTAGTAGCCCACGAACGCGACCTGCGGCTGATCGTTGCCGCGGTGCAGCACGATGGGCGTGGTGTTGCCGCTCATCGCATCGGTGTACTGCCGCAGCTCGCCGTTCTTCAGGTTGAGCGTCCAGATGTTGTAGATGTTGCCGTTGCGCGCCACGTCGGGATCGATCGGCTGCGACGGGTTGGTGGCGGTGGACGAAAAGACCAGCGTGTCCTGGTCCATGAACTGCGCCGCCGAGTCGTCGTGGGTCCCGAACGTGAGCTGCGTCTTCTTGCCGGTGTCGATGTCGAGGCGGAACAGCTTCTCGTTGCCGCTCACCCGCGCGACGTAGACGATGAACTTGCCGTCGGGCGACCACGTGGGGCCGGCGTCGCCGAAGGAGTCCTTCGTCAGGTTGGTGGTCATGCGCGTCTGCAGATCGAGCATGAAGATGTCGCCGACGCCGCCCTCGAGGGCGGCGAAGACCACTCTCTTGCCGTCGGGCGAAATGTCCGGCGACTCCGGTTCGTCGAGCGTCCGCATGTCGAACTTGTCTTCGATCTTGCGGGTGACGACGTTCTGCAGGATGAGCGTGCGCGATTTTTCGGTGCGCACGAAGTAGCCGAGCCGATCGCCCGAGGGCGCCCACGACAGCCAGGGCACGGTGTTCCACCGTCCGCCCGGCGTGATGAGGAACTCGTAGCCGTTCGACTGATCGAATCCCTTGGTCAGGTTGCGGATGACGCTGCCGTCCTTGCCGGACACCAGCACGATGTCGGCTTCCTGATCCTTGCGATTGCCGGTGACCACCGCGATGAGATCGCCCGAGGGCGACGGTTCGGCCGAGAGCGCGTTGGTGAAGGAGCTCTTCTCCGGGTTGGGCGCGAGGTTCCGGCCGTAATCCGACGGCCGCTCCTTGTCACGGAACGGCTTGAAGCGGTCCTTCAGGTACTTCTCGAACTGCTGGTCGAAATCCTCGGGCTCGATCTTGAACGCCTCCTGGTAGGCGTTCTCGCCGCCGCCGATCACCGACTTGCGGAGCGCGAAGAGGTACTGCCGCAATCCCTCCTTGCCCCACTTGAACTCCATGAACTCGAACACGGCGTGCCCGAGGTTGTAGATCATGCGGGGGCTGCTGAAGCCGCCGTACTCATCGAGCTTCGACATCTTCGGCACGATGTCGGTCACGGCGGCATCGCGCACCGACATCAGGTCGAGCGGCCGCCAGAACCCGGTCATGTAGTCGGAGAGGCCTTCGTTCACCCACAGCGGCACGTTGCGGCGCATGAGCGAGGTCGGGATGATCTCGAACTCGAACTGGTGGGTGAGCTCGTGGACGATCAGCCGGTAGAGCAGATCCGGCGGCTCGTCCATCGGCATCAGAATGCGCTTCCGCGTGGGCTCGGCGAAGGCGCCGACGCCTTCCTGTGCCGCGCCCGGAATGACGTTCTGCTGCTGGAACTCGCTGCTCGTCTGGAACAGGATGAGCGCCACCTTCTCCGGGCCGAGGTCGTATTTGAGCTCGGTGCTGATGTGCTGATAGGCGCTCTCGGCGTAGCCCGCCATCCGCTCGAGATGCGGTTGGATCTCGGGATAGAAGTAGATGGTGAAGTGATCCGTCTCGTACGTCATCCACTTGAAGTTGTCGTACCGGATCTGGTTCTTGCCGAAGTACGGCACGTAAGGGGTCTGGGCGTGCGCTGGGCGGGGTAACGCGGCTGCTGCTACTGCGATGGCCAGCACGATGGCGGCCGGCCGGAGCAGCGTCCCGCACCGGGTGCGGTTCATGTGACCTTCTCCTTGCAGGGTGCTTGGAACCCCTGCGTGGGTCTTGAGACCCCTTTGCTCGGAATCTTACTGCCGATCCCCTCTGGGCCCGCCAAAAGCGCGTGGCAACGCGACGGCACCTGCCCGAGCAAAGGGCGTACCGATGAGATCGTCGCGGGTTTCACGGCAATTCGTCGCGCGCCCGCGCCGCCGGCCCGCCGGTGTCCTCTCAGCAACGAAAGCTGTGTCTCCAGCCGTATACTGAGGTGATGAGCGAGACCCCCGCGCCCGAGGGCCAGCCTATGGACGCCGAACCGGCGGAGGGCGAGCCGGTCGAGGGCCAAGGCGCCGACGGCCAGCCGACCCGCCGCTCGATGTGGCTGGCCATGGGAGCGGTGGCCGTGGCGCTCGGCCTCATCTGGCTGGCGCCGGGCATCGGGGAGCACCAGGACGAGACCGGGGCCAACGGGAGCATCACCGAATACCCCGGCGAGCCCGACGACGCCAAGGCCACCGGCAAGCCCGCGCCGCTGCACTTCACCCTGAAGGACATGAACGGAGCCGAGGTCAAGCTGGCCTCGTTCAAGGGCAAGGTCATCCTGCTGAACTTCTGGGCCACGTGGTGCGGCCCCTGCAAGGCCGAGATCCCGTCGCTTGTCGAGCTGCAGCAGCAGTACGGCGACGACCTGGTGATTCTCGGCTTCTCCGTCGACGACACAGTGGAGAAGATGAAGCCCTACGCCGCGCAGTACAAGATCAACTACCGGCTGCTCGTCGGCAACGGGCGCGAGGATGTGCAGGAGGCCTTTGGCCCGCTCTTCGGTATTCCGGTGTCGGTGATCATCGCGCGCGACGGCACCATCGCCAAGAAGCACTCGGGAATCGCCACCAAGGCGCAGTTCGAGCGGGAAATCAAGGCGTTGCTCTAGGAAAAACAGGGAAGATCGAGCCGGGCCGTTTGTTCTTTCAATCTTCGGCGAGGCTCGATATGATTCGAACATGCTGAAGGGATTCACGCACGCGCGCCTGGCATGTGGATGCCGAGTCGGCTTCCGCGAGGGCGTCGAGGGTAGCCCCGTCACGGTCGTCGTCGACGTGAAGGCCCCGGGGTGTGCCATCAGCCTGCACGTGACGAACCTGCCGGTGTTCGACTACCGCGAGGCCCTGCGTCCACCCACGCGCTTCCTCCCGTTCGAGGAAGAGGGTTTCGGCGAGGAAGAGTCGTAGGGACCTGTTCGTAGGGGCCGCCTTCAGGCGGCCCGTTCAGAACTCCACCTTCAATTCCGCGACGAGAGGCAGATGGTCTGACGCGAGCAGCGCCAGACGTGTGCGCGGCATCTCCACTTTCAGCACGTCCACGTGCCCCTCGTAGTAGATGTGATCGAGGTGGAGCACCGGGAACACGCCCGGATAGGTCCTGCGCCGCCGGAGGTGCTTTCGCAGGTCGACGCTCTGGAGCCGTTCGCTGAGCAGCGTCGTTGCCCTCCCGCGCAGCCACTCATTGAAGTCGCCGAGGACCACTTTCGGCGTTCCGACGCGCCGGTCGTGCACGATGGCCGCCAGGCGTTCGGCCTGATGGTGCCGTTCGAGGAACGCCGTTCCAAGGTGCACGTTGTAGAGATGCAGGGTGTGGTCGCCCACCGCGATGTCCACGCGCTGGCAGTTGCGCGCCTCGCAGGTCTTCCACGTGAGGTCGTGCTGCAGGTGCGACCGGATCGGGAAACGGCTCAGCACGACGTTCCCGAACAGGCTTCCGCGGAGGTGCCGCGCCGGCGCCATCACCCATCCCATGCCGAGCAGCGCGCCGAGCTCCTCGGCGTGGCCGCCCGAGTTCGGACCGGCGCCAACCACCTCCTGCAGGGCCACGATATCGGCGTCAACCGTCCGGATCACCTCAGCAATCCGCGCGGCGCTCGTGCGGCCGTCGAGGCCCCGGCAGCGATGAATGTTGTAGGTGGCGACGCGCAGCGTCTTGCGGCGGGACTCGGACATCGACAGCACTAGAATACGCGTATGGCGAAGCTGAAGAGCGAGCTGGAGCTGACGTGCCCGTGTTGCAACGCCGTGCTCATCGTGGACACGAACCTCGGGCGCATCGTGTCGCACCAGGAGCCCGAGCGGGGCGACAAGCCGGAATTGTCCGACGCGCAGAAGATCCTGGCCGCGGAAGCGGCCCGCCGCGAGGCGCTGTTCGAGCAGTCGTTCCAGAACGAGAAGACCCGCGGCGATGCCTTGTCGAAGCGTTTCGAGGAAGCGCTGAAGGAAGCCGAGAAGGAACCGGTGTCGCGCCCCGTGCGCGGCTTCGACTACGACTAGGCCGGTACCCGAGCGCGGCCTCACGCCGTTGATGCGCCTCCCGCCCCGCGTGCAGCCAGAGGCTTCTGTCGGAGCCTCCGATCAGACGCCGGGGAAAAACTCCTCGCGCGCGGCCTCCGGGGAAGGCTCGATGGAACCTGCCTCGCGCCCGACGTCCGCCTTCGTCCGAGACTGAAACCAGGCGCTCAGGAGTCGCGCAGCCACGGCCAAGCCGAAAGGGAGGCGTGTAGGTGCTCCGCGACCGCGTTCGAGCGGCACCGATCGACTCCACGTGAGACCGCGAGAAGGTGTTGGGGACCAGCGGGGTATGAGCCACGCGAGAGCGGGGCGATTCCCGCGGCCAGCGGAGTGCAGACCATCGCAGCGGTCTCCGGTGCCGTCGAGAAGCGGCTCGCGGAGACCTACATGCCTCCCAATCAAGCCGTGGCTTCAGACGGTCTATCCGCGCTTGGCGAACTCGGGCGGGAGCGGCGACCAGCGCTCGCGGCCCGTGTAGTAGCGCCACGGCTTGTAGCCGTGCGCTTCGCGGAATGCCCGGTAGCGCGCCCGCATACGGTCGGCCCGCGCGTCCGACGACGCGATCTTGCGGTGCGGCCAGTCGAGCAGCAGCTGCTCCACCTTCCACACGTTCTTGCGCGACAACCGCCAGTCGTAGTTGCCGAGCACCCGCAAGTCCACCACGGCGTACGCTTTCACCCGTCCGGTGAAGTCGATGTACCCCTCGTAGTAGCTGAGCGCGAGCGCCCGCGGCGTGGCAAAGACCGGCCGGCGTCCGTGCAGCCCGGGGTCGCGCGAGCGCGCCACCGAGCCCCAGCCTGTCGCCGCGCGGTACACGAAGATGACGTGATCGAGCAGGTCGATCGACTCGAAGCTGAGGACGAGCGGCGGATAGCCGTGCTGCTCGAGAATCGTGGCGGCCGAGAGCGCCGCCTCGAGGCAGTGCGCGCGCCCGGTGCGCACCACGCCGCGAAAGCTGCGCAGCGTCTCGCCGCCGACTTCAGTGTTGTACGGCAGGTGATTCAGCCAGTGCTGCACGGCGGCCGGCGTCCGCAGGCGCGCGACGACGCGCCGCTCGGCCGCGGTGAAGGGCATGGCCGGCGCGACGGCCGGATCAGTGCGTGGGAGCGGGAGTCGCGGTGAGGTCGGCAACGAGTTCGTCGGGCAGCCAGCGGTTGCCCGTGTGGACGGTCTTGAGGCGGCCGTCGGCGCCGATGACGGCGGTGCGGAGATTGTGGGTGATCTGCACCTCGTTGGACGGGTCGCGCTCGACCAGGATGCCGAACTGCTCCATGAACCGCGCCGCTTCGGCCGGTTCAGCCGTGAGGAACGTCCAGCGCGCCGGATCCGCGCCGGCGCCGGTGGCAAACGGCTTGAGCACCTTCGGCGTGTCGTAGGCGGGATCGAGCGTCATCGTGAGCAGCCGCACGTCGGCGAGGGCGGGCGTCGCGGCCACGGTGGTCTGCACCGCACGGAAGTGCTGGTTCATCAGCGGACAGAACTCGGGTAGCGGGCAGCGCGTATAGACGAACGTGAGTGCCAGCCGGTGACCGCGCCACTCCGACAGGCGCCGCGGCTTGCCGTCCTGATCGATCAGCGCCGCGTCCTTCACCAGGTCTCCGGGTTGAATTACCGCCGAGCCGTCGGCCGGGAGTACGGTGGTGGGGTCGAGCTCGCGATGGCCGGTCACGGTGAGCTTCGAGATGTGCACGTCCACCTCGCCGACCACGAGCGTGCCGGTCACCAGATCGCCGGCCTGCCGCCCCTCGAGCACGCCAGCGGCCGCCTTGAACGGCATCGTCATCCCCGGCATGAACCCTTTGATGTCCTGATGCTTGATGGTCACCTCGCCCTTCTCCGGCACCACGGCCTGAATCTGTCCGACGATCTCGAACTCGCGCGGCGCAGGTCCACCGCCGCCGCAGGCCGAGGCGGCCGCAGCCAGCACGAGCGCGGCGAACAGGCGTCGCATCCGCTCACTGTACCACGCGTGTTATAAGCTGCCTCGAGACCGAGCTCGCACTATGGAACATGCAATCGAGCTGCGCAACGTCCGCAAGACCTTCGGCGCCCACGTGGCCGTCGACGGCGTGAGCCTGGCCGTGCCGCGCGGCGCCGTCTATGGCGTCATCGGCCCCAGCGGCGCCGGCAAGACCACCTGCATCCGCATGATCATGTCGATCCTGTTTCCCGACACCGGCTCGCTGTCGGTGCTCGGGCGCGCCTCGGCCCTCGAGGCGAAGGATCGCATCGGCTACCTGCCGGAAGAGCGCGGCGTCTACCGCAAGATGCGCGTCGGCGCGTTCCTCACCTACCTCGCGCAGCTGAAAGGCGTCTCCCGTGAGACGGCGGACGCGCGGGTGCCCGACCTGCTCGAGCGGGTCGGCCTGAAGGGCACCGAGCGCACGCCGTGCGACGAGCTCTCGAAGGGGATGCTGCAACGGGTGCAGTTCGTCGGCGCGGTGCTGCACGAACCCGAGCTGCTGATTCTCGACGAGCCGTTCAGCGGCCTCGATCCCGTGAGCGTCCGCCTGCTGCGCGACCAGGTGCAGCGCGCCCATGCGCGCGGCGCCACGATCCTGCTCTCGACCCACATCATGGCCTACGCCGAGGAGATGTGCGACCACGTGTTCATGATTCACGAGGGTCGTAAGGTGCTCGACCAGCCGATGGCCGGGCTGCGCCGGCAGTTCGATCCGCGCCGTATCCTGTTCGAGCCGCTGCGTGACGGCGCCGACGTCTCGGGCATCGCCGCGATGCCCGACGTGCTGCAGGTCGAGCCGGGGGCTGGCAACGGCTACACCGTCACGCTGGTCGAAGGTGCCGAGCCCAGCCTCGCCGTGGCGCGCATTGCGGCGCTGGTGCCGCCGGCACGTATCGAGATCGCGCGCCTGCGGCTGGAAGACGTGTTCATCCGCATCGTCGCCGGCGGTGGCGGCCTGGACGAAGCCGCGGCGGCGCTGCGCAGCCGCCTGCAGGCCGGTGCCGCGGAGGAGGCTCGCGCATGAGTCCGAAGAAGATCGCGCTCGTCGCCGGCCGCGAGTTCATGGCGGCCGTCACCAACAAGGGCTTCCTGATCGGGCTGCTGATCATGCCGGCGATCTTCGGCCTGCTGATCGTGTTGATGCCAAGGCTCATGACCAGCAACGCGACGGTCGTCCGCGGCGACGTGGCGGTGATCGACCTCACGGGACGCGTCGCGCCTCTCTTGCGGGAATCGATCACGCCCGAGGCGATTCGTGCCCGGCTGGAGCGAAACATCGCCCGCGCCCTGAATGCCAGCGGCGTGAGCGGCGACGCGGCCGCGCGCACCGGCGCGATGGCTCGCGCGATCGGTGCTGAGTTCCGGCTGGTGGAACGACCCGCGACCGCGGATCTCGCCGCCGAAAAACGCTGGCTGACGACGCCACCGCCGGACGGCCAGAAACCTCTGGCCCTGGTGGTCATCAAGACCGATGCGGTGGCGCCGGCAGCGGGTGGGAGCTACGGCAGCTACGACCTGTTCGTGCCGCCAAACACCAGTGAACGCGTCGAGAACGAGCTGCGCGACTCGCTGCGCGAGGCCATCGTATCGGCCCGTCTGGCCACGAGGCAGATCAGCGCCGCCGAGGTGACGGAAATGACCTCGGTGGTGTCGCAGCCGTCGATCACCGTCGGTGGTGACGTCGAGCGGCAGACGGCCACGGGATTCAACCAGGCGGTGCCGTTCGTCTTCTGCGGCCTGCTGGTCTTCGGCGTGATGATCGGCGCGCAGACGCTGATGACTTCGACGGTGGAGGAGAAGTCGAGCCGCGTCATCGAAGTACTGCTGTCGGCGGTGTCGCCGCTCGAGCTCATGGCGGGCAAGGTGCTGGGGCAGATGGCGGTGAGCATGCTCGTCCTGGCGCTCTACGTCGGCATCGGCGTGCTGATGCTCAGCTCGTTTGCGATGCTCGGCCTGCTCGACCCCTGGCTGATCGTCTACCTCGTCATCTTCTTCCTCATCACCTACTTCCTGTTCGCCTCGGTGTTCGGGGCGATTGGCGCGGCGGTCAACGAGATGCGCGAAGCGCAGGCGCTGGTGACGCCGGTGATGCTGGTGCTGATGCTGCCGTGGCTGCTGGCCGCGCCGGTCGCTCGCGATCCCAACACCACGATGGCCATCGCGCTCAGTTTCATCCCGCCCGTCAACACGCTGGCGATGATTACCCGCATGGCATCCACGTCGCCGCCGCCGATCTGGCAGGTGTGGACCACGATCGCCGTCGGCCTTGCCGCCGCGTGCGCCACCACCTGGGTGGCTTCGAAGATCTTCCGCGTGGGCCTGCTGATGTTCGGCAAGCCCCCGAACTTCGCCACGCTGCTCCGTTGGGCGAGACAGTCGTAGAGAGCCTTTAGCCTCTTGCCTTTGGCCTCTGGGTTGGTGAGATACGTCGCGAGACCGCTTGCCTTCGCAGCGTTAGCGGCCATGGGAATGGGCTGTTACGTTGTATTCACGGACGTGCTCCCCGGCTTCGGGGGAAGAGCAACACGGTGGGAGACTTCGAGGACTCTTGCCGAGGCGTTCGCCGATCCCAAACTTTCAGACCTGTCGGGTATCGTGTTCGTCGCGACCTTCCTGGTGCTCGCGGTTCGAGCTCGCCTAAAGGCTAGAGGCTAGAGGCATACTTGTCTCTGATGAACGTGTGGGTGGGGACCTCCGGCTACAACTATCCGGAGTGGAAGGGGAGCTTCTATCCCGAGAAGTTGCCGGCGGCGAAGATGCTGCCGTACTACGCTGAACGCTTTCCGACGGTCGAGATCAACTACACGTTCTACCGCGCGCCGAACGAGAAGATCCTCAACGGCTGGAGCGCCGCCACGCCAGAGCGCTTCAAGCTCACGCTGAAGGCGCCAAAGCGGATCACGCACGACCGGCGGCTGAAGGACTGCGCCGATCCGGTGCGGCAGTTCCTCGAAACCGCCGCCGTGCTCGGGCCCAAGCTGGGCGCCCTGCTGTTTCAGCTGCCGCCGAACCTGAAGAAGGACCTCGCGCTCTTCGACGCGTTTCTCGACACCTTTCCACCCAAGGTGGTCGCCGCGTTCGAGTTCCGGCATCCGACATGGTTCGACGACGACGTGTTCGCACGGCTGCGCGCGCGAGGCTTGGCGCTGTGCGTGGCCGACAGCGAGAAGCTGTCGGCACCGGTCGAGATCACGGCGCCATACGCGTACTTCCGGCTGCGGGACGAGGGCTACACGCCCGAGGACATTAAGAAGTGGGCCGGGGTCGTGAAGGGGCTCGAGGGTCGCTGCGAGGACGTCTTCGTGTACTTCAAGCACGAAGAGGCAGGGAAAGGTCCCGAGTTCGGGAAGGCGCTCGTACAGCACCTTGCGCCGCCGCCGTCGCAAACCTGACCACCTCGCGCTCGGCCCAGTAGCCGTCGTAGCTGCCGTCGGAATGCTCGACGAAGGCGCAGTGCCCGCCCTCCCGGGTGATCACGGTCGTGATGGCGGGATTGGCGGTCACCGCCGGATCGCGGAACGGATCCGGTGGGACGAACGGGTCGTTTTCGGCAGTGAGCATCAGCGTCGGCACCGTGATGCGGTCGATGCCGCGCATCGCGCTCGCCCGATGGTAGTAGTCGGTGGCGTCCTTGAAGCCGTAGTACGGCGCCGTGTAGGCCTCGTCGAACTGGCGCACCGTCCAGATGCGTCCGAGCGGCTCCACCGAGAATTCGTCGGGGAAGAGCGCCGCCTTGCGCCGCATGCGTGCCTTCAGGTTGCGCACGAAGTTCCACTGATACGGATAGTTGGCGCGCCGTTCGAGCGCGTGGACGCACACCGAAAGGTCCATGGTCGGCGACACCGCGCACACGGCGGTGAGCTCCGGCGGCGCGTCGGGACCGAGCTCGCCGGCGAGCTTGAGCGCCACGTTGCCGCCGAGCGAATAGCCGGCCACCGCGATGGCCGGCAGCCCGTCGGCGGCGATGAGCTCGCGGATCACGAACAGCGGGTCGTGCGTCAGCCCCGAGTGGTACAGGCCGCGCGACAGCGCCTCGGTGCCGCCGCAGTTGCGCTGGTTGAGGCGCACCACGTTCCAGCCCTCGGCCCAGGCCTTGTCGGCCATGCCGCGCATGTAGTGGACGGTGCTCGAGCCCTCGAGTCCATGGAGCAGCACGATCGTGGGCCGCGTGCGGGGCTCCGGCTGCCAGTGGCAGTGGGCGAGCACGCGCGCGTCCGCGGCGGTGTCGAAGTAGCGGGCCACGGGTTCGGGCAGGCCGGGCAGCGGGCGCCGCCGGGCCCAGGCAAAGAGGGTCTGCCAGTGGCCGCCAGTGAAGCGCGGGCGGTAATCAGCGGGTACGAAGGACACGCGTCACATTCAGCCTATCATCGCCCGCCGGCGAGGCGGATAGGTGGCGGCAGGGCATAGACGCGGAACTGCGCGTTCTCGAACACCGGGGGCAGCGGCAGGCGGCCGGTGGTGACCACGTGCGTGACGCCGTACTGCTCGCCCAGGCGCTCGATGTCCTCGGCCGAGCGGGTGGAGAAGTCGCCGAGGGCGCGAATCCGCTCCACCACCCGTACCGCGACGTCGCGCGAGTAGATGGCCACCGCCGAGTCCTTGGTCTCCTCGAGGAACACGTCGCGGCCGGCGCTGACTCTGACGCTCGTCCCGTAGCGCCAGGCGTGTCCCGAGTCGGCGAGCACGAGGGCGTCTTTCGGCAGCGTGGCCACGAACCGCATCGCGTCCTGCCAGGGCGAGTCTTCCAGGTGCAGGCGGAAGAGCGGGCGCTCCGGGTGCTCGACGAACAGGATGTAGCCGCCGCGCCCCGCGGCCAGTGCCGCCAGGCTCACCGCGAGCGCCGGCCGCCCCAGGCGAGTGAGCCACGACGCCTCGGCCACCGCGCCGACGATCGCGATCGTCGCGACCAGATCCACCAGCCAGAACACGCGCGAGATCTGCAGCTGCACGGGGAAGGCGACGTGGGCGGCCACCGCGGGCAGCGTGATCAGGAACAGCGCGACGAGCGCCGTGGCGCCCCAGACGAGGCCGCGCTCTTCGACGCTCGTCCGGCCGCGCCCGGCGCGGAACCGGTAGGCCACCCAGAGCAGGCCGAGCGTGCCCAGGTTGACGGCCCAGGCCGACAGCGGCCACTCGGTGGCGAAGAGCGAGTCCTTCGACGCCACCGCCTGCAGCCAGATGGCGTCCATCACGACGAGGCGCCCGCGCATGGGACCGGCCAGCACCGCCCATCCCGCGACGGCCGCGCCCACGAGCGCTGCCGGGATGGCGATGCGCCGCCACCGCGGGTCGGTCACGACCAGCGCCACGCCCACGAGCGCCGCGAACCACATCGCCGTCGTGGTGTGGACGGCCGCGCTCACGGCCACGAGGGTCACGGCGAGCCACGGGCGCCGGTGGAGGTACGCCGCCACCGCGAGCAGGCCGACCCCGAAAGCGAGCATGCGCGGATGGAAGTAGGGCTCGAAGCTGTTGGCGCTCGTGCGGGTGATGTGGTGGCGCAGCGTGAACGCCGCCACCAGCGCAAACGTGGTCCAGGGCGAGGCGTAGAGCCGCCGGCCGATTGCGGTCAGCCCCGCGAAGATGAGGACGAGCGACAGGAGATAGCCGGCGAGGAACAGCGTGTCGAGGGACGCGCCCGTGGTGCGCACCAGCAGGGCCAGCGCCTCGTCGGAGAGCATCAACTGCCCTTGCGCATCGATCAGGGCGGCGTCGCGCGGGAAGGCGGCTGGATCGAGCGCGCGGGTGACGACGGGAATGTAGAAGGCCTGGTCCGATACGCCGTAGCGGTACATGCCGCCGTTCGCCGTGGCCAGCACGACGAAGACGATCAGCGCCGCAAGGACCCTAAGACTGTTCGTCAGCGCTCGGCCCGTAGAACGACGGGAGCGGCACGTCCTGCTGCCGGAGATAGACGCTCAACTGCCCGCGATGGTGCACGAGGTGGTTCATCACGAAGCTCCGCCACACGGTCGCCTTCGGCATCGTGAACATCTTCTCGTCGCCGCGCTTCAGCGACCAGGGTGCCATCAACTCGCCGTCGGTCTTGCCGAGGAGCGCCTTGCGCGTACCCGCCACGCGGTCCTCGAACAGCTGGAGGATGGCGGCGCGGCTGCCCAGTTCCGCCATCGGTGGATACGCCATCAGATCCAGCTCCGACTGTTCGAGCGTGAGCTGCCCCCAATAGGGGACGTTCGCGACATGCTGGGCGAGCTGCCCGAGCGAATACGACTTGGCGTGCGGTTTCCACGAGAGGCGATCGTCGGGCACGCGTTCGAGCAGCTTGCGCGTGGTCGCCATCTCGTGGTCGAACTCGGGCAGCAGGTGATCGACGAGCGGCATGAAGAATCCGATCTAGCAAACCGGCTTAACGCCCGTTCGCGATTTACGACGGCTTGTTGAAGTTCACCTTCGGCACCTTCTCGGCCTCGGGAGGCGCGTTGAAGAGCGCGTGCTCCTTGAAGCCGAAGATGCCGGCCGTCACGTTGGACGGGAAGCGCCGCCGCTGCGTGTTGTACTCCTGCACGCGCTCGTTATACCGCATCCGCTCGACGGCGAGGCGGTTCTCGGTGCCGGCGAGCTCGTCCATCAGCCGGTTGAACGACTGATTCGACTTGAGGTCCGGATAGTTCTCCACCACCACCAGCAGCCGCGCCAGCGCCGAGCTCTGTTCGTTGGCGGCCTGCATCCGCTGCTCGGGCGTCTGGGCACCGGCCAGCTTGGCGCGCGACTCGGCAATCTGGCCGAAGACGTCCTTTTCCTGCTGGGCGATCCCCTTGGTCGTCTCCACCAGGTTGGGAATCAAGTCGTTGCGGCGCTGGAGCTGGTTCTCCACCTGTGCCCACTGCGTCTTGATGCTTTCTTCCTGGCTGACGAAGGTGTTGTAGGAACAGCCCGAGGCCGCGAGGGCTCCCGCCGTCAGTAGCAGGGCTGCCAGTGCCGTTCGCAGAGTTTTCATGACCGTCTCTCCTTTGACGGGCCACCTCAAGGTGGCCCCCACGTCTGCAGGACCTTTACCAGCCGCCGCCGGCGCCGCCGCCACCGCTGCGCCCGCCACCAAAGCCGCCGAACCCGCCTCCGCCGCCGCCGAATCCACCGCCGAACCCGCCGCCGCCGAACCCGCCGCGCCGGCCGATGAACGGCCCCACGCCGCTGCTCCAGCCGCCCCACCCGGGCCCGCCCAGGAACGGGGGCCCACGTCGCGAGTTGCGCCCGATGCCGCTGACCAGCGCGCGAATCACGATGAACGCGATGAAGAGCCAGATGAATGGGATGCCGCCGCCGTTGCTCCGGCGCCGCGCCGTGCGCGGCTGCTGCGGCAGATCCTGCAGCGACACGTTGCGGCCCTGCGCGATGCGGCCGACGATGCGCTCCACGCCCGCCGCCAGCCCCGCGCCGTAGTTGCCCTGCCGGAACTGCGGCGTGAGGTCCTCGTCGCGCGTCTGGCCCGCGAACCCGTCGGTGATGAACTGCTCGAGCTCGTAGCCGACCTCGATCTTGAGGCGCCGGTCCTTGACGGCCACGACGATCAGCAGGCCGTTGTCGCGCCCTTTCTCGCCGATGCCGCGGCCGCCGTTCTGGAACATCTTGACGGCGTATTCATCGATCGTCCCGTAGGGCTGGAACGTGTCCACCGTGGCCACCACGACCACGTCGCCGGTCGCGCGCTGCAGCGAGCGGATGAGGGCGTCGATCCTCCGGGCGCTGTCCGGATCCACGACGTGCGCGAAGTCGTTGACCGGCTGGGTGAGTGCCGGTGGTGGCGGCTGCGCAGCAGCGATGCCGGGCCAGGCGCACAGCAGGGCGATGGCCAGTGCCGTCAGGACTGCCGCCGCGCGCGCAGCCCTCAGGACGCGCGCCATTGGTCCACGACCGCCGCCAGGCGTTCCACGGCAGCCAGATAGTCCGGGAACAGCCGTGCCGGGTCGGACGCGGGAAGCGCGCTGGGCGATTCGAGCGCCAGGATGGCGTCGACGGTGTCGAGCGACAGGCGGGCCGCCGAAGCGGCCTGTCGCGTGGCGTCCATTCGGTCGGATGTATGGACGCCGTTGAGACGCCCGACGTTCCGCAGCAGGGCGGCAAAGGCCGGCGCGCTCTGCGCCACGAGCCGCGCCACCGCGGGCAGCCGGCCGCCGGTCAGCATGTATCCCTGCCGCAAGTGGAGCAGGTGGCTCTTCGCCTGCGCCTCGCACGCCAGCCGCAGATCGCCGGGCGAGATGGTGACGCCTAGGAACGGGTCGGCGCCGTAGACGAGCGTGTGAGCGCGAAGGATCTCGCCGTACTCGAGCGGGAAGACGTCGAGCGACGCGCGGAATTCCGTGTCGGGCAGGATGAGCGGCGTGCCGATGCCGCCGCGAATCCACTCGGCCGAGAGGTGTGCGCACGCCTCGAGGTCGTCGGCGGTGAGCGACGACACGAGCGCGAGCGACTGCAGCGGCGCCGTGGCGTTGCCGTCCACCTGCCCGCCGTAGACCACGAGCGAGAGGAGCCGCCCGCGGAAGATGCCGCCGAGATCGCGCGTGAGCGTATCGGCGGCTGGTTGCCAGGTATGCGCCATCGATTCCATTCTAGTAGGACAGGTGAGACGGGTAGGACGGGTGAGACAGGTAATAGCTCTTCCCTGGCTGTCTTCCTACCTGTCCTACCTGTCCCACCAGTCCTACCAGCCCTACAATGTTCTAGATGCAGTTACGTGAGCTGAACGTCGGGTGTTTCGGTGGTGGCACCGGACTGCCGAGCCTGCTCGGCGGTTTGAAGAACAACCCGTGGCTGCAGCTCAACGCTGTGGTCACCATGTTCGACAGTGGCGGCAGCTCCGGCCAGCTGCGCGATGAGCTCGGCGTGCTGCCGCCCGGCGACGTGTTGAAGTGCGCGCTGGCGCTCGCACGCAACGAGGGCGAGGCCCGCCGCGTGCTGCTGTCGCGCCTGCCGACGATGGAGCATCACGCCAGGCTGGCGGGACACACCGGCGGCAACCTTCTGCTCTCGATGATGGAGCAGTACAGCGGCAATTTTCTCAGCGCCGTGGACGGCCTGCGCGCGCTGCTCGGCTGCCGCGGCCGCGTGTGGCCGGTCAGCGTCGAGCGCGCGTCGCTCTGTGTCGAATACGCCGGCGGCTTAAGGGCGCGCGGCGAGTCAGAGGTCGATGCGGGGCAGACTCAGGGGCAGCACATCGAGCGCCTCTGGCTCGAACCGGAGGCCGGCATCCATCCGAGCGTAGCCGAGGCGATCACGCGGTTCGACGCCGTCATCATCGGGCCCGGCAGCTTCTTCACGAGCCTCATGCCGCCGCTGCTCGTGCGCGGCGTGAAGGAAGCGCTGGCAAAGGTCGAGGGGCCGGTCATCCTGATCGCGAACCTGCTCACGGAGGGCAGCGGCATGGCCGGCTTCACCGCGGCGGACGCCGCGCGGTGGGTGTCGCGCGCCATCGAGCGTCCGGTGGACGTGGTGATTGCCAACACCGGCCGGCCGTCGAAGGAAACGCTGATGCGCTACGCGGCCGAGGAGAAGCTGCCGCTCGAACTCGGCGCCCTCGACGAACGCGTCGAGCTCGTCACCGGACCCTTCTGGAACACCGCGATCGCGCGCCACGATCGGCGCCGGCTGTCGTTTGCCGTGTGGTCCGTGCTGTCGCAGCGCCTGTTGCACGAGGCGCCTGTCCTTCAGTCGTAGGGGCCGCCTTCCGCCTTCGCCAAGGCTACGGCGGACAAGTCAGGCGGCCCGCCTCAGCCGGCTGAGGCGCGCGCGCGCGCTCCTGCTCGATCAGCACGCGACGGAGGATCTTGCCCGAGGGAGACTTGGGAATCGTGTCAACGAAGACGACCTCGCGAAGCCGCTTGTAGTGCGAGACGCGTTCGTGGATGAACGCGCGAACGTCCTCGGCCGACACGGCGCCGCGCGCCACCACGAACGCCTTGGGCGCTTCGCCCGATTCGGCGTCGAACACCGGGATGACGGCGGCGTCGGCAATCAGCGGGTGATCGAGGAGCAGCGACTCGAGCTCCGCCGGCGCCACCTGGTAGCCCTTCACCTTGATCAGCTCTTTCAGCCGGTCGACGATCGTCAGGTAGCCGTCGGCGTCCACGACGCCGATGTCGCCGGTGCGGAGCCAGCCGTCCGCGTCGACGGTGCTCGCCGTCGCCTCGGGATTGTTCAAGTACCCCTTCATGACCTGCGGGCCGCGCACCCACAGTTCGCCGCGTTCTCCCGGGCCGAGGTCGGCGCCGGTCTCCGGATCGACGATGCGGCCTTCGGTGCACGGCACCAGCGGTCCGATCGTGCCGTCGCGATCCGCCTCCGGCGCGGTGTAGTGCGAGGCGGGGCTGCATTCGGTCATCCCGTAGCCCTGGCGAATCGTGACGCCCAGCCGCTGCCGTATGGCGGCGGTGAGCTCGGGCCCCAGCGGCGCCGCGCCCGAGAACAGCCACTTGAGATGCGGGAAGCGGTAGTTGTCGACCGCCGGATGCTTGGCCAGCGCCACCGCCACCGGCGGCACGATGTGCGCCAGGGCGATCGGCCACTCCTGCAGCACCTTCAGGAACGGCTCGAGCTCGAAGCGGGGTAGTGTCACGACCGTCGCGCCGCGCATCAGCGCGAAGTTCAAGATCACGAGCATGCCGTAGATGTGGAAGAAGGGCAGCACGCCGACGAACGCGCGCAGGTCGGGATGCTCGAGGGCGTCGACCTGCATCAGGTTCGCGACCAGGTTGCGATGCGTCAGCATCACGCCTTTGGGCAGGCCGGTCGTGCCCGACGAGTAGGGCAGCGCGATGACGTCTTCCGCGGGCACGATCGTGACCGCGGGCGGGTCCGCGTCGAGCGCAATGGAGGCAAGCGACGCGACACCGGGCGTCACGTCGGTGGTGACGAGGGTGATGGGCCGCCCCGTCTTGTCGATCGCCTCGCGTGCCCGGTCGAGCAGCGCCGCGGTGGTGACGAGCAGGCGAGCCCCCGCATCCATCAGCTGCCGGGAGAGCTCGTGTGAGGTGGCGACCGGGTTGGCCGTGGTGATGATGGCCCCGAGCTTCGCGACGGCGTGGAAGACGATGGCGAACTCCGGCGAGTTCGGCGACCAGAGCGCCACCACATCGCCCTTGCCGATGCCCAGCGCCGCGAAGCCCGCGGCCACGCCCCGCACCTGGGCGACCAGCTCCCCGTAGGTGATCACGCGGCCGCTGATTCCGTCCACGAGCGCCGGTTGCCCGGCCCGGGTCAGCGCGGCGCCGAGCACGACGTCGCCGAGGGGGAGGTCGGGAATGTGGACGTCCGGGTGCGGACTGCGGAAGCTCATCAGGCCGTGAGTATACGGCTCATGCGGTCTGTGGCAGTCTAGGTGCGCTTCGCGCGCGGCTTGGCGACCTTCGTCGTGGCGGCGGCCTTCTTCGGCGCCGCCGCCTTCTTCTTCGCCGCTGGGCCTTTGGCCACCGCGCCCGCGGCGGCGGCTGGCTTCGCGCTCTTGCCCTCGCGCTCCGCCTTCAGCGCCAGCGCGCGCGTGATGATCGACTGAAAGAGCTTGCCGGTGTCGCCGCCTTCGGCGGGGCGGTTGGACCGCCAGATGTCCGGGTTGTCCTGCGCCAGGATGTCGGCGAAGTCGCCCTCGGTCTTCACGCTCAGCGGCGCGAACTCGGCGATGTCCACCGGGCCCGACCAGTCGTCGCGGTGCTTGATGAGGAGCCACGAGGTCTTTCCCTCGCTGCCGCCGCCGCGGCTGCCCGCGCCGCCGCCCCAACCCTTCGTGCGCACGAGCACCCACGAGCCCTTCAACTTGTAGCCGTCGAGCGTGAACTTCAGGTCGCCCTTCTTGAGCGCGGCGTCGATGTCATCGGTCTCAGGCGTCCACGTGCCCTTGTCCCACAGCATCACGATGCCGGCGCCGTAGCCGGACGGAATCACGCCCTCGAATTCGCCGTACTCGACCGGGTGATCCTCGACGTGCATCGCGAGCCGCTTGATGGCGGGATCGAGCGACGGGCCCTTGGGCACCGCCCACGACAGCAGCACGCCGTCGTGCTCCAGGCGGAAGTCGTAGTGCAGGTGACTGGCCAGGTGCTTCTGCACGCAGAAGAAGCGCGCCTTGCGGCCGGCCGGCGAGCGGTGGGCCTTGTCGCCAGCGGGTTCGGGCGACTTCGTGAAGTCGCGCTTCTTACGGTAGTCGTCGAGCGCCACGGCTCAGCGTGCTTCTCCAGTAAGACGGGAAACCGGTTTGATGAGGGCTGCCATGATCAGGCCGGCGATGATGAGGACGGCCGTCATCAGGCCGAAGAGCGTCTGCAGCGGCATCGATTCGATGAACCCCGCCACCCATCCCGCGAGCTTGTTCCCAAACGAGATCGACAGGAACCACACGCCCATCATCAGGCCGACGATCCGCGGCGGTGCCAGCTTCGTGACGGCGCTCATGCCCACCGGATAGATGCAGATTTCACCGAACTCCGAGATGGCATACGACACGACCAGCCACCACGGGCTGACGCGGATGCCTTCGCCCGCCTGCGCGAAGCCGCCGGCCGGCACCAGCACCAGGTACGACAGGCCCATGAAGAACAGACCGAGCGCGAACTTGCCGGTGATCGAGGGCTCCTTGGCGCCGAGGTTCTGCCAGGTCCACGCGAAGATGGGCGCGAGGATGATGACGAAGATCGGCTGCACCGACTGGAACCACGACGACGGGAACGAGAAGCCGAATACGTCGAGCCGCGTGTAGCGATCGGCAAACAGGTTCAAGGTGGAGCCGGCCTGCTCGTATCCGGCGAAGAACAGGATCCCGAACAGGAAGAACACCGCGATGGCGAAGAGGCGCTTCCACTCGCTGCCCGTGAAGGTGAAGCGGCTGCGCGTGGCGGGCGTTTCGTCCCCGGCCGGGCTGCCGGCGAATGCCGGGCTGGCGGCAATGCGGTCGATCGCAGCCTTGAGATGGCGCTTGCCGAACGCGAGTTGGACGAGGCCGAGCGCCATGCCCACGCCCGCCGACGCGAACCCGATGTGCCAGTTCACCTTCTGCGCGAGGTAGCCGGCGACGAGCGGCCCGATCAGCGCGCCGACGTTGATGCCCATGTAGAAGATCGAGAACCCGCCGTCGCGCCGCGCATCGCCCTGCGGGTAGAGCGAACCGACGAGCGTGCTGACGTTCGGCTTCAGCAGCCCGGTCCCGATCACGATGAGCGACAGCCCCGCGTAGAAGAACGGCAGCGGTTCGAAGACCAGCGAGAAGTGCCCGAGCATGATGACGACGGCACCGATGAGCACGCTGCGGTACTGCCCGAGCCACCGGTCGCCGATGATGCCGCCCAGGATCGATGCGCCCCAGGCGGATCCGGTATAGGTCCCGTAGATCGATGTGGCGTCTGAATCAGCCATGCCCAGCCCGCCAGCAAGCACGGGCGTCGTCATGTACAGGATCAGGAACGCCCGCATGCCGTAGTAGCTGAACCGTTCCCACATCTCGGTGAAGAACAGCGTGGACAGCCCGACCGGGTGTCCGAAGAATCTGCGATCGTCCGGAGCGGATGTGGTCACGGCAGTGGCCGGTTCAGGCTACTTCGTTTCCGGCACGTAGCCGGGAGGCAACGCCGCGTTTTCGCCGAAGAAGAAATCCTCGAGATGCTTCGCGATCAGTTCCTGCGCTTCTTTCTGCCACGGCATCAGGCGGTATTCGTTGAGGATCATCTTCTGGCGCTCCTCCCACATCTTCCACGCCTGCGCGGACACGTTCTCGAACAGCCGCTGGCCGAGCGGGCCGGGCCAGGGGGGCGTTTCCAGGCCGGGCAAATCCTTCTGCAGCTTGATGCAATGCACAATCCGAGGGGTGCTCATGTCTCCCATGGTAACCCCGCCTCGCATCCAGCCGCCCCGGGCCGCCGATCCCTGGAATCGCTTGTACATCTGTCTGTAGATCTGTCCATCCCAGCTGTCTGCTTCCGAGTCAGCAGCGTATGTGCTTTTTACGTCAACCGGAGACACATGACGGTCAAGAGCCCCGAAACCCCGTCATTCCCAACCTTATCCATGCTGGCACACCGCTTGTAACCACCCCCTGCATGGCCCGGGGCGTCGGGCATTGGACGTTCGGTGCGTTGGGGCGTTGCACGTGAAAGGCGCGTCCAAGCCGCCTGACACAAGACACAGGGAGGGAACCGTGAGCGAAATTCGCAAGGACAGCCGTGGATTTGCGTCGATGGCGCAGGACAAGCAGCGTGAGATTGCCAGCAAGGGCGGCCGGGCCGCGCATCTGAAGGGCACCGCTCACGAGTGGACGTCCGAGGAAGCGCGCGCGGCGGGCCGCAAGGGCGGACAGATCAGCCGCGGCGGGCGTGGACGCCTGATCATTCCGCAGCCGCAGCCGCAGGGGAATCCCGTTCGGCCGGGCATGGAATAAGCGTCGGACGTGTATCTCGTTTGGGCAGGGCCCGGACGATAGCTTCGCCTTGCTGTCGTCCGGGCTCGCCCTGTTTTTCGGGGGCCCGCCGGCCTACCCGTTCAAGGTCGCGTATTTCGTCCAGCCCTTCGCGCCCGCCTCGAGCACGTCGGTTTCCGTCGAGATCGTCCCCGATCGGAACAGCTGATCGAGCTCCTCGCGTGACACTGGCCCCTTAGGGCTGCGCTCCGCATCAAGGTAGTGATACTCGTGCGCGGCCGCGGCGCGGGCGGCCATTTCGGTCTGAACGCGGGTCGCGGCCTTCTCGGCCAGGAGCTTGCCCTGCGACGCCAGCGTCCTGGTGGCGCCGAGCATCTTCGTGCCGGCCATGCCGAGCAACTCGTTCACGCGGTCGCCGTCGTCGGAGAAGACGGGCCGCTCCACCATCGAATCGCTCGATTCCACCGACTCGAGTTCCAAGTACCGCGCCGGGCGGAAGCCGAGCATGCCCGCGTAGAGCGCGTGCGGCAGCGCGCTGCGGTGGCTGTTGTAGTCCTTGATGGTGGCGTTGCAGCGCACGCGCCAGTTCTGCAGGTCGGTCTCCGCGCGGTCGATCGCCGGCAACAGCTCCTTGAACTGATCGGTGGCTTTCAGGTCGGGAAACCGCTGCGCCATCCCCTGGATGGTCGCCAGCATCGCGGTGGACTGCTGATACGAGTCGCGCATTGCCGCTTCGCTGTTGTCCTGCGACACCTTCAGCATCACCAGCTTCTCGCCCTCGCGGTACTGGTTCGCCATCTCCGACAGGCGGTTGATGAGCGACACCTTCTTACGCAGCGCGATGTCCACGTTCGACTGCGCTTCCTTGACGTTCTCCGCCAGTTTGCGGAGCGTGTTGTAGCCCCACACGGCCACCGCCGCCAGGACGAGCGCGACGACGAAGATCAGCTGAATGAGGGTGGTGAAGAGATCGACGAGAGCCTGCATCGGCGTGGCGCCTCCATCCCCCTATTGCGCGAACCGGCGGCCGCGGCTGTCAGAGTGGGAACAGCTCGTCTATACTCGGCCTACCCGGCGCGGGCCGCAGTTCTCATGGCAACGCACCCTTCCGGCGGTGATGGCGTGCCCCTCGAACGGGCCGCGCTCGACGATCTGTTCAGTGCCGCCTACGAGGAGCTCCGCCGCCTGGCCTCGGCGGTGCGCCGCAGCGATCACGGCAGCACCCGGAGCGCCACCACGCTGGTCAACGAAGCCTGGGTGAAGCTGGCGAGCTCGCCTCGTTTCACCGCGGTGTCGCACCTGCATTTCAAGCGGATTGCGGCTCGCGCCATGCGCCAGGTGCTCATCGAGGCCGCGCGCCGGCGGCACGCCACCAAGCGGGGCGGGGGCGACATCCAGTTCGTGACGCTCGACGAATCGGCGTTTGGCGTGGGCACCGGAGGGGCCGACGAGATCCTGGCCCTCGAGACCGCCCTGGCGGCTCTCGCGCAGGTCAGCCCGCGACAGGCGGAGATGGTCGAATGCCGCTTCTTCGGCGGCCTGGACGTGGTGGAAACCGCGGCCGTCCTCGACGTGTCCGAGGCCACCGTGCAGCGCGACTGGCGGGCGGCCAAGGCGTGGCTCGCCAAAGAGCTGCGCAAGTCCCGCTGATCGCGGAACGCCCATGGACGCCACACGCTGGGAACGCCTGCAGTCGCTGTTTCACGACGCCGTCGATCGGCCGCCGGCGGAGCGCGCCCGGTTCCTGCGCGCCGCCTGCCCCGACGATCCGGCGATGGTCGACGAGGTGCTGGCGGCCATTGCGGAGGACGAACAGGGCGACTCGCTGCTCGACCTCGGCATCGAGTACGCGGCCGAGCGGGTGACCGGCGCCACCCCCGAACGCCTGCGCGAGATCGGCCCTTACCGCCTGCTGCGCACGATCGGCGAAGGCGGCATGGGCGTCGTGTTCCTCGCCGAGCGCACCGACCTCGGCACGTCGGCGGCGGTGAAGATTCTGCGCGATGCCTGGCTGTCGCCGTCGCGCCGCCAACGCTTCGCGGCCGAACAGCGCACGCTGGCGCGCCTGAACCATCCCGGAATCGCCCGCCTCTTCGACGCCGGCACCCTGAGCGACGGCACGCCGTGGATCGTCATGGAGTTCGTCGAAGGCGTGCCGCTGACCGCGCACATCCAGTCCCGCCCTTTCCCAGTCGAGGCGCGGCTGCGGCTGTTCCTCGCCGTGTGCGAGGCGGTGCAGTACGCGCACCGGCACCTGATCGTCCACCGCGACCTGAAGCCCTCCAACGTCCTCGTCACCACGGACGGGGCGGTGAAGCTGCTCGACTTCGGCATTGCCAAGGACATCGGGGAGGTGAGGCCCGGTGACGCCGGGCAGACCATCGCGCGCCTGATGACGCCGGCCTATGCCGCGCCCGAGCAGGCCCGTGGCGAGGCTGCCGGCGTGCAGTCCGACGTCTACAGCCTGGGCGTGATGCTCTTCGAGCTGCTCACCGGAGTGCTGCCGGTCGCCCCGCAGTCGCGCACGGCCACCGGGGTCGCCGACCTCGACGTGTTGTGTACCACGGCGATGCATCCGGATCTCGCGCGCCGCTACGCCAGCGTGGAGGCGCTGGCACGGGACGTGTCGCACTACCTGGCCTCGGAACCGCTCGAGGCGAGGCCGGATTCGCTGCGCTACCGGGCCGGCAAGTTCGTGCGCCGCAACCGGCGTCCGCTCGCTGCCGCCGCCGCGGTGATCGTCGCCGCCGTGTCGCTGGTGGCCTTCTACACGTTGCGGCTGACCGACGCCCGCAATGCGGCGTTGGCCGAGGCGCTCCGCACGCGGCGCATCCAGTCGATGATGCTGGCGCTCTTCAACGGCGGCGATGCGGCGGCAGGCCCTTCGGAGGACTTGCGCGTCCTGACGCTGGTGGACCGTGGCCTGCGCGAGGCGCAGGGCCTCACCGGCGAACCGCGCGTACAGGCCGACATGTTCGACGCGCTCGGCGGCATCTACCAGAAGCTCGGGAACCTGCCGCAGGCCGAGAAGCTCTTGACCGACGCGCTCGACGCCCGGCGGAGGCTCGCCGGTCCGGCGAGCGACGACGTCGCGGTCAGCCTGGTGGCGCTGGCGCGCCTGCGGGTGGCGCAGGCACGCTTTGCCGACGCCGAGCGCCTGGTGCGCGACGCGCTGGCCATCCGTCGCGGCCGCGACGCGGGCCCGACGCCGGCGCTGGCCGATACGTCCACGGCGCTCGGTGAAGTGCTGGTGGAGAAGGGCGACTATCCGGGCGCGATTGCCGTGCTCGAGGCCGTCGTGGCCGCGCGCGCCTCCGAAGGCGACACGCCGGAGCACGCGGCCAGCCTGCGGCAGCTCGTGAACGCGTACTTCTACGCCGGCCGGCTGGAGGACGCGCAACGAGTGGGGCGCACGACGCTCGAGACGACGCGGCGCGTGCACGGCGTGCGGCACCCGCTCGTCGCCGAGGACTTGATCAATCTTGGGGCGGTGGCGCACGAGCGCGGTCAGTATGCGGAGGCCGAGGCGCGCTACCGCGAGGCGCTGGCGCTCAACGAAGGCTGGTACGGAGCCGGGCACACGCGCACGGCCTCCAATCTCACGATGCTGGGTCGCACGCTGGTGCG
>Ga0068865_100000318_pt1 | contig 26619 bp, 24 predicted proteins | sample KBSMisM12_FD_75293 | JGI IMG/M metagenome (GOLD analysis project Ga0068865, IMG submission 75293) | Miscanthus rhizosphere microbial communities from Kellogg Biological Station, Michigan, USA - KBS Miscanthus M1-2 | ecosystem: Host-associated > Plants > Roots > Rhizosphere > Soil ...
GCCGCTGCAGTTCTTCCACTTCTCGGGCTTCGATCCGGCGCGGCCCGACATCCTCTCCAAGCATCAGGACCGCATCCGCGTGGCGCCCGGCTCGCCGCTCGCCGCGCTCCTGGCCGACTACGCAGCGGCCATGCTGCGCAACGGCCACGAGACCAGCCGCGCGATCCCCTATGCGCACCTGAAGTTCCCGTCCGGCCGGATCGTCACCGGCGCGATGCGAAGGCGCGCCCTGCGCGCCGCCCGTGACGGCCAGGACTTCGGCGCAGGCCTGACGGGGGCCGTGGAGGCCTGGGTGGATGCGGCGGATCCGGAGACCTCGGCCGCCGGCCTGCCGGACCTGACCCGCACCCAGGCCCAGGTCTGGCGCGACGTCCCCACCGGCTTCCAGCTCGACACCGAGGCCGGCCGGCTGGGTTACCACGCCTTCTTCGCCGAGCACGCCACGACCCTGGGCGCCGACGCCCGGGCGGCCGAGGCGGCGCAGGCCGTCCTGGCGGCCTGGAAGACCGGCGCGCGGGACCCCGACGCCTCGATCTGGCGCGAGGCGGCCTGGACCGGTCCGGCGGCGGGCGCCCTCGACTGGCTGCGCGAACCCTCTGCGGACGGCGTCCCACGTGCGGCCAAGGCCCTGCTCGCGGCCCGTGGCGACCTGCGCGGCAAGTTCGCCGGCGATACGGCGGGCCTGATCGCCTGGTGCCTGGGCGCGGAGGCGGCCGCCGGGCGGTTCGCACCCGACCTGCTGCCCGCCGCCGTCGTCGCCGACCTGGCCCGTGACCCCGCGCCACTGCTCGCCGCCGCGCGCCTGGCGGAACCCGGGGCGGGCGAACTCAGGCGCCGCCTTTCTGCGGGCTTCGGCGTCGCTGCCCGCGCCAGCTGGCCCGACACCCTCACCGCCGCCCTGCGCGCGCCGTTCCTCGCCCCGGCCGAGGGCCAGCCCGCCCCGTTCATCCGCCTCTTCCTGGAGATCTGGGAAAGCCGCGTGGACCTGCAGAAGCTGTTTCCGCTGGCCTCGCCCCTAGCGCGCCTGCGCTACCTCCGCTGGCTGCTCGGCGGGGGCCTGGCGGAATACGGCGTCGAGCTCGCCGCCCTGCCCGCGGCGGTCCGGGGGCACCCGATGACGCGCCTGGCGCGCGCCACCCTGCGCAACCCGCCGCCGGCCGCGGCCCGCGGCGCCGTCGGCCCCCGCGCCGAGGAGCTCTGGGTGGTCGAGGGCGCGGACCTCGCCCGCGAAGCCAGCGCCGATCGGCTGGTCTATGACGCCGCCGCCGGCCGGTTCCAGGGTCCCGCTGGGCCCGCTCAGCCGCCGGCGCAGGTCGAGCTGGTGCGGTTCCTGACCCACCCTGACCTGGTCCCAGCCGATGCGGTCGCCCTGCACAGCCGCGGCGTCCGCTGGTCGCGCGCCGCCGGCGTCTGGGACGCCGCGGCGGCCGGCGCGCTCTCGCCCGGCAGCGTGGCGCTGGGCTTCGTCGACGAGATCTGGGCGCCGATCGCGCAAGGCGACCTTCCCCGGCCGGTCCGCACGGCGATCCCGGCGGCGGCATGAGCATCCTGGGCGAGGCCCGCAAGCTCTGGCGCTCGGCCCTGCCGGAGCCCGTCCGCAAGTTCGCCGCGCCGGTGCTCAACCAGGCGCTCGAAGCCTATGTCCGCGCCGCCGCCCGCGCCCCGCACGGCGCCGAGCGACCCCAGGGCCCGATCAAGATGGTCGGCTACTTCTCGGGGTCGCACGGCATCGCCGCCTCCGCCCGCCTCGGCGCCCGCGCGTTCGAGGCCATCGGCGTCCAGGTCGAGCGCGTGGACGTGACCGACGCCAAGCTGGACTGGAGCGGCCGGCTGACCGCGCCGCAGAGCGCCTCGGCCTGGATCTTCCACCTCAACCCGCCCGAACTGCTCGCCGCGCTGGCCTGCCTCGGCCCGAAGCAGCTGCTGGGCCCGCGCTATGGGTATTGGGCCTGGGAGCTGCCGCGCGCGCCGCGCCGCTGGCTGAAGGACGCGGCCCTGGTCGACGAGGTCTGGGCGCCCAGCCGCTACACCGCCGACGCGCTCGCCGGCGCCGCCGCGCCCGTCCGCGTCGTGCCGCATCCGCTGTTCATGGAGGACTACGCCAAGGTCCGCCCTGCGCCCCGCCGGGCCGCCTTCCAGGGTGTCGCCATCTTCGACTTCAACTCGTCGCTGGCGCGGAAGAACCCGCAAGGGGCCATCACCGCCTGGGTCCAGGCCTTCGGCGCCGATCCGGACTGCCAGCTGACGCTGAAGACCCAAAACGGGGCGGCGCACCCGCAGGCGCTGGCGGAGCTGACCGCGCTGGCCCCGCCGAATGTGCGGCTCGTGGACGAGGTCTGGCCCTACGCCGACGTCCAGCGGCTGATCGCCGGCGCCGACGTGCTGGTCTCGCTGCATCGCGCGGAGGGCTTCGGCCTCACGCCCGCCGAGGCCATGGCGCTGGGCACGCCGGTCCTGGCCACCGGCTGGTCCGGCGTGATGGACTTCATGGACATCGACTCGGCCGTGCTGGTTCCCTCGACCCAGGTGAAGGTGAAGGACCCCCAGGGCATCTATTCCGGCCAGAGCTGGGCCGAGCCCGACCTCGCCGCCGCCGCCCGCGGACTGCAGCAGCTTCGCGCCGAGCCGGCGCTTCGCAAGCGCCTGGCCAAGGTCGGCCGCCAACGGGTGGCTGAGCGCCTGTCGCCGCAGGCCTGGTTCGAGACGCTTCCGGCGAGCGTGCGCGAGGCCGTCCGGGCGGCGACGCTCTAGGCCTCCTCCGGCGGCCGCACCTTCTGGAACCGCCAGAGCAGCAAGAGGTCGTAGAGCGTCTTCAGCGACCCGCCGATCACCAGCGGCCAGGCGAAGGGGCTGAGGCTGAAGATCAGGCCCGCCAGCGCCGGGCTCATCGCCGAGGCGAGGCTGCGCGGCACATTGGTCACCCCCGCCGCAGCCGCGCGCTCCGCCGGCGTTACCGTGGCCATGACGTAGGACTGCCGCGCCGGCACGTCGGTATTCGACAGCAGGGCGCGCACGACCAGGAGGCCGAACGCCGTCGCCACATTGGGCGCGAAGGCCAGCGCCACCATGCAAAGGTTCGCCGGGATGTGGGTGAAGACCATGGTGTTGATCAGGCCGAACCGCCGGGCCAGGGGCGCGGCGAGCAACTGCGAGACCGCCGTCAGCGCGCCTGTCCAGAAGAAGAAGCCGCCGGCGGTCGCAAGCGACAGGCCGAAGCGGTGGAACAGCCACAGCGCCAGCATCGAGGTGACGAAGAAGCCGCTGCCGAAGCTGTCGAGGCTGAAGAGGGCCGCCAGTCCGAACACATGGCGCCGCGACGGGCCCAGCGGGGTGCGGGGCGTCTCGTCGGTCCCGGCCTCGGCCGGCAGGCCGGCGTAGAGCGCTCCGGAGACCAGGCTGAGCGCGCCATAAAGCAGGAAGGCCGCCTGCATCAGCTGGAAGAGGCTGAGCCCCGTGGCGTGCTCGATCGGCCCCGCCAGCCCCACGCTGAGCGCGCCCAGGGCGCCCAACAGCGACCCTGTCAGCCCGTAGCGGGCGAAGAGCCCGGTGCGCGCCGAAGCCGGCCCCGCGTGGGCGAGCAGCGACTGCTCCATCGGCAGGAACGGGCTGACATCGCCGTTGGAGGGATTGAGCGTGCCCAGGAAGCCGACCAGCACCAGGGGCCAGAATTCGTGCGCCGTCGAGAAGCCCACGCCGGTCGCCGCCATCAGCCCGCAGGCCGCCAGCAGCAGCCGACGCGCCGGCCAGCGATGACCGATCAGGCCGACCGCCAGCGTCAGCGCCGCCGAGCCCAGCAGCATGGCGGTGGTCAGCACGCCGACGCGGAAGGCCGAGAAGCCGAGGTCGGTCAGGTAGACCGGCAACAGGAGCGCACAGAGCCCGTCGCCGAAGCCGCGCACGCCGCGCGCCGCGATGAGCCGGAGCGCGGGGCTCACGCGTCCCAGTTCGTTGTCGCGGGCCAGCCCGCCTGCGGCGGACGGCGCGTGGTGATGTCGGTGAGCGGCCCGCCCTCGCGGATGGTCTTGCCCCGGTAGATGACCGCCCCGATCAGGTTCGGCTGGCGCCTGACCGCGGCCAGGAACTCCGGCCACAGCTCGGACGGCACCCACAGGCAGGGCGCCCGCGGGTCCTCGTCGATCGCCACGTCCACCAGGTCGCGCGCCTCCATGGCGGGAAGCTTAGTCCAACCAGTCGATCAGGCCGAGCTTGGCCATCCAGGCGAGGCCGGTCTCGACCAGGCGGCGCCGCTCGACCGGGAAGGCCAGCAGCACGTCGGCGGCCGTCGCCGCCTGGCCCGACGCCAGCAGGTCCAGCGCCCGGGCGCATTCCGGCAACTCCGCGCGCAGGCCGGGGAACGCCTGGTCCAGGCTATCGGCGGGAATGCCCAGCACGTCAGCGCCGCTGGCCCCGCCGACCGCCCGTAGCCGCATCTGCGGGTTCAGCACCTGGCTCGGGAAGCCCGCGAAGTCGATGAACGGGTCGCCGCGCACGGGGTCGGCCGTGAAGCGGACCACCGGATCGGCGGCCGCGGCGCGCACTGCGTCCAGCTCGTCGGTGAGCGCGCGGAATTCACGGGCCACGACGGGCCAGTCCAGCGCCGTCCGCACCCGCTCGCGGCCAGCCGCGCCCATGGTCCGGCGCAGGTCCGGCGAGCGGATCAGGGTGGCGATGGCGTCCGCCGCGCAGCCCGCGTGCACGGCGGTGTACTGCGCCACCTCGCCCACGTAGGACTGGTAGCTCATCACCTCCATGACGTGCCGCTGGGCCATCGAGGCGCCGAGGCCGGAGGTCGGCCCGCCGAGCGTGGGGATCAGGAAGCCCTCGACCCCGTCGCGCACCGTGAAGCGGTAGCCGTTCCAGTCGCTGACCACCACCGGCAGGCCCGCCGCCATGGCCTCCACCGGCGTGATGCCGAAGGTCTCCTGGATGTTGTCCACCAGCGAGATGAAGAGGTCGGCGCCCGCCCAGAGTTGGCCCAGCAGCTCGCGGTCGTTGCCGTCCAGGAAGTGGATGTCGACGCCCTGGGCGTGGCGGTCGGCGGCGGCCTGGTAGCGGGGCCGATCGGCCTCGTTGGGGAACCAGCCGGCGAGCGCGAAGGCGACCTTCGCCCCGGTCGCCTCGGCGGCCCGGCGCACGGCCTGGAACATCGCCTGCGGGAAGGCCTTCTCGTAGAAGCTCAGCCGTCCGACCCAGATCGCCAGGATGTCGTCCGGGCCAAGCCCCAGACGCCCCCGGACCGCGGCGCGCGCGTCGGGCCGGTCGGCGAGCGCGGCGAACCTCGGCCCGTCGACGCCCAGCGGGACGACCGGCAGCGCGGGCCGGGCCGGCGGGCCGCCGCCGGTGCGCTCCGCCAGATAGCCGCCCCAGGCGTCGAACATCCGCTCCAGCGCATCGCGGACGCTGGGCGACGTGCAGATGACCGCGTCCCAGGGATGAGTCGGCGCGACGCTCGCCATGGCGATCAACTGGCGCATGGCGGGCGGGGCCAGCGTGTGGACCAGGCCCAGCAGGCTGTAGGCCCGATCGCCCACCGTGCGGCGGCGCAGCCAGGCCATGTTGTAGATGTCCGGCTGGCCGCGCAGCAGCGCGCCGGATTCGGCGGCCATGTGCTGATGCAGGATGGACCCGGCCGTCACCCGTGCGCTGGGTGCGGCGTCGCCATAAAGGCCGCGCGACAGGTCATCGGCGTTCCCCGCCCGCAGGCCCAGGATATCCACCTGCTCGTAGCCGCCGTGCCGCGCCAGCGCCTGGAAGAGCTCCAGGTTAGCCACGTCCTTGCCGAACGGATTGGACCTCAGCGCGAGCTGGATCTGCGGATGGAAGATCGAGAGGCGCGAGCCCACGCGGCTATGTCCGCCCGCCTTGCGCGCGGCCCCGGGCCAGCACGCCCTCGATCAGGGCGTCGATATCGGCCACCGTGGTGCGGTGGTTGATAATGGCGGCGCGGATCGCCGTCCGTCCGGCGAGCGTCGTCGTCGAGGGGGCTACGCGGCCCGCCTCCTGCAGGTCGGCGGCGATGGCGGCGTTGTCGCCGCCGCGGTAGCCGAAGCAGACGATGTTGAACCCCACCGGCGCCATCAGCTCCATTTCCGGACTGGCCGCGATCCGCTCGGCCAGCGCCTGGGCCAGGCCGCAGGTCTGGGCGACGACCTGGCCGATGGCGTCCAGCCCGTAGGCCTTCAGCGTGAACCAGACCTTCAGCGCGCGGAAGCCCCGCGACAGGTCGGGGCCGTAGTCGCAGGGCCACCACTCGCCGCCCGCCAGCCCCCGCTCGGCGTGCCGCAGATAGGGCGCCTCGCCATACGAGAAGGTCCGCTTGTGCTGCTCGGGGTCGCGCACCAGCAGGAAGCCGGCGTCATAGGGAACCTGGCCCAGCTTGTGGAAATCGAGCGCCAGGCTGTCGGCCCGCTCGATCCCCTTCAGGCGCGGCGCGATCGAAGGCGCCAGCACGCCCAGCGCGCCCAGCGCGCCGTCCACGTGGAACGACGCGTTCTCCCGCGCGGCGATGTCGGCCAGGCCGTCGAGGTCGTCCAGCGCGCCGACGTCCACCGTGCCCGCCGAGCCCACCACCAGGAACGGCTTCAGCCCGTTCGCCCGGTCCTCGGCGATCGCCCGCGAGAGCGCCGGCAGGCTGATGCGCCCGTCCGCGTCCGTCTCGATCAACCGCAGCCGATGGGTGCCCAGCCCGGTCATATCCATAGCGCGCACGATGCAGGCGTGGACGGCCTTCGACGCATATGCGGCGATACCCGGGTCGCGGACGCCGTCGCTGCGCACCTGCACGCCCAGCGCCTTGTCGCGGGCGATCAGCATGGCGCAGAGGTTGGCCGTCGAGGTGCCGGTCAGGAAGACGCCACTGGCCTCGGCCGGAAAGCCGAACAGCTCGGCCATCCAGGCCACGATCTGCCGCTCCATCTCGATCGGCATGTGATCGCGGCCGCCCATGTTGGCGTCGAGCCCGCCGGCCAGCATCTCGGCCAGCATCCCCACAGCCGTGCCGCCGCCCTGCACCCAGCCCATGAAGCCGGGATGGCGGTTGCCCGAACCATAGGGGGCGATGTCGGCCATGAACTGGGCGTGCAGGTCCTCGACGGCGGTCGCGGTCCAGGGGAGCGCTGCGCGGTAGCGGGCCCGCTGCTCGGCGCGCGGCGCCTGCCACAGCGGTCGGTCGCCGAGGCCGGCCAGGTTGTCGAACATGTCGTCGAGCATCCGGTGGCCCTGCGCGCGCAGGCCGTTCCAGTCCTGCGGGTCGAGGCTGGCCTTCTCAAGGCTCATTGGCGGCGTGGCCTGGCTCATGAACGCTCCGGGACGGCTTGCATACGCGCCCTTTGCATCTCCATAAGGGCGGCGCAACTCCGGAGGCCGGCTTGGCGCTCAGCGACGACATCAAGGACCTCATCGAGCATGAGACCACCGAAGCGCAGCACCTGCTGAGGGGCCTGGCTCAGGCCCTGCCGAAGTCGGCGGAGGCCCACCTGCTACTGGCCACCTCGCACCTGCGCCGCCTGGAATTCGACATCGCCATCCCCTCCTACCGCGACGTCCTGGCGCTCGATCCGAAGAACAACGACGCCCTGAACAACCTCGGCTTCTGCCTCATGGCCAAGGGCGACTACGCCGAGTCGCTCGAGGCCTTCCGCCACGCCTTCAAGATGATCTCCGGCGCAAGCGCGCTGCGGTGCATGGCGCTGCTGTCGCACCGCCTGGGCCGGCTGGACGAGGCGATCGCAACCTACGAGCGGCTGCTGGCGACCTGCCAGCCGACCAGCCAGGAGATCCCCTACGCGCTGCAGGGACTGGCCGCCGCCCTGCGCGACGCTGGACGCCCGATCGCCGCCGACCACGCGACCCGCTCGCTGATCGAGCGATACCGCCGTGAGCCCTTGGCCGTCTCCTCGGGTCTGGTCGCGCGCAACAACTCCGAGGATTTCCACGAGTGGTCGGGCTATGCGGACAAGTCGCGGCTGGCCGCCGCCCTGACCGCGCGCAAGGCCGCCGATCCGGCCGGCCGCTTCCCCGAGAGCTTCGTCCTGCCCGGCGACAAGAAGGCCCTGAAGGCGTTCGCCGCCGGCCCCGACGCGCCTGCGCTCTACATCGTCAAGCCCGTCCGCAGCTCCGGCGGCCAGGGGATCAGCGTCACCAACGACATCGCTGCGTCCCTCGACCGCGACGACGTCGTGATCCAGCGCTACCTCGACCGGCCGTACCTGATCGACGGTTGCAAGGGCCATTGCCGCATCTACGGCCTGGTCACCTCGGCCGATCCTCTGCGCGCCTACGTCTATTCGGAAGGCATCGTGCGCATCGCGCCGGAGCCCTACGACCCCCGGCCGGACGCGCCGGGCGGGCCGTCGATGCACGTGACCAACACCGCCCTGCACCTGGAAGATCCGCGCCTGGTGATCAGCCAGGACGCCGCCGAGGAGGACGTGGGCGCCGTGCGCAGCCTCTCGGCCCTGCTCAGCCGTATGGACGCTCAGGGCCTGCCGCGCGGGCAGGTCTTCGGCGAGATCAAGGCGCTGGTGGAGTGGTTCGTGCGCATGCTGGCGGCCGACGGCGTCTTCGCCCGCCAGGCCGCGCTCGGCCCGTCGCGCGCCTTCCCGCCCAAGCTGTTCGGCCTCGACGTGCTGCTGGACGCCGACGGCCATCCTTGGCTGATCGAAATGCAACGCACGCCGGCCGCGCGGGGCCAGCCCCTGGTGGAACGGATCAACACGGCCCTCTACGCCTCGATCTTCGCCATGAGCCAGGCCCCGCTGATCGACGACACGACGCCGCCCGACCTGGCCCAGCGCCTGCGGGAGGACGATGGCGCGCGGCGCGCGCGCGAGGTCGAGATCGAGCTCGCCAACCGCGGCAAGTTCGTTCCGCTGGACCTCTAGTCCTGCGGCTGGGCGGCGCGCGCGGCCCGGAGGGCGCGGAAATAGGGCGGGGTTCCCTTTCGGAGCGGCGCGAACTCGGCCTTGGCCGCGGCCAGACGCTCGCGCATCGCCTTGGCTTCGGCCGGATGGGTCGCCGCGACGCTGTAGTTTTCCGAAGGATCGGCGTTCAGGTCGTAGAGCTGCTCGTACCCCCGCCCCGATAGCGGCGGCGTCATGTTGCCCCGGTAGTACAGGCTCTCGACATATTTCCAGCGCTGGCTTCGGAGGCCGATGGGGACCTCGCCATCGAACAGGATCAGCGCCTCGTGCGGCGACTGCGCGCCGTTGGTCAGCACCGCGGTGATGTCGCGCCCGTCCAGCGTCACGCCAGCCGGCGGCGCGACACCGGCCATGGCCAGGAATGTCGGCAGCCAGTCGATCCCCATGGCGATCGACGACACCCGCCGCCCCGCCGGCAGCCGCCCGGGCCCCCAGACGATACCCGGCACCCGGTAGCCGCCGTCATAGGCCCCGCCGCCCTTACGTTCGCGAAGCCAGCCGGGCGACCCTTCGAACCACGGTCCATTATCGGAGGTGAAGACCACCACCGTGTCCTGGGCGATCTTCAGCGCCGTGAGCTTGGCCAGGAGCCGGCCGACGATGGAATCGATCTCCTCGACCACCGCGCCGTAGGGGCCCGCGAAGGTCTGCTGGTCGAAGCCCGGATGCGGATTCTCTTCCAGGTGCGGCGCCGAGAGCGCCAGCTCCACAAAGAAGGGGCCGTCCTTGTGCGCCTCGATGAACGCCTCGGCGTGAGCGTAGAAGTCCTGCTGCAGGTTGGCCTTCACCGGCGGGGTCTGCTTCACCGCGTCGGAGCCCGCCTGCGCCTCGAACAGGCTGAGCGGGGCCATGTCGTGGCTGTAGGGGATGCCGAAGAAGGCGTCGAAGCCGTGCCGCGTCGGCGGCCAGTATGGGCCCAGGTGGCCGAGGTGCCACTTGCCGAACAGGCCCGTCGCGTAGGCCGGCTTGAGCGCGCGCGCGATGGTCACCTCCGTGAGCGGCAGGCCCCGCTCGTCGGTCTGCATGATCACCTCGAACCCCAGCCCCGTGCGCACCGCGTAGCGCCCCGTGAGCAGCCCCGCCCGCGACGGCGAGCAAAGGTTGGCCGCGGCGTAGTAGTCCGTCAGCACCACGCCCTCGCGCGCCATCCGCGCGATATTCGGCGTCGGGATCTTGCCGCCGTAGGGACTGACGTCGCCGTAGCCCAGGTCGTCGCAGAGGATGACGACGAAGTTCGGGGGACGCTTAGGGGCCGTCGCAGCCGGGGCTGTCGCGCCCAACGCGAGGGCGCTCGCCGCTCCGGTCGCCAGCAATTCCCTGCGGTTCATGCTCGCCCCCTCGTCTGCCCCCAACTAGACCGTCAGGGCGACCGAAGGGAAGCCTGCCGCCAGGGCAGGGGCTCTTGGGCGATGCGATGGGGGAGAATGGCGCGCCCGGAACGATTCGAACGTCCGACCCTCAGATTCGTAGTCTGATGCTCTATCCAGCTGAGCTACGGGCGCGCGCCGCCTTACGGCGAAGGGCGGGTATCTAGCCGCGCGGCCCTGCCGGTTCAACCCCAAACCGCGGCCCGGTTGACGCAGGGCCGCGAGCCGCGACGGCGCGGCCTAGTGCGGGATCAGGCCGCCAAGGCCGTTCAGGATCGCCTTGCGCCGCGCGGCGGCCGCTTCGGCCGGGCTCTGCGGCGCCTGTTCGCCCTGCGCCTGCGAGGGACCGCCGCGTTGCCCCGGGGGGCCGCGCCGACCGCCGCCCATGTCGGGCATCGCCTGGCCGAGCAGGCCGCCGGTGGCCGAGCGGTAGCGGACCTTGACCTCCCACTGGCGGTTCCAGGCGACCTTTGGGTCGGCCGGGCGCGGCGGATAGACGAAGTTCGCCTCGCGGCCGTAGGCCACCATCTGGACGAGGCCGCCCTTCACCGCGTTCACCGCCTCCTGCGGCACGGCGCAGCTCGTGGCGTCCGGGCCCATCAGCGACCGGGCGGCCACCAGCCGGGTGATCTCGCCGGGCGGCAGGTAGTCAGGCAAGGCGAAGGCTGCGACCTGGGTTTCGGACGAGACCCACATGACGACGGTGTCCTGCTGGCCACCGCCGCCGATCATGCTGGCGCCGTAGGCCAGGGCGCCGGGCACCGTGCTCCAGCCCAGCTGGACCGCCCCGCTGGGGAGCTTGGCGTTGGTGGTGAGCGTGAGCGGGCCCAGGAAGTCCTGCTCCTCGTTCAGGCTGAACTTGATCTCGGGGCTGTAGTCGCCGGTCACGGTATGGGCGCCGACCAGAGTTCCCTCGCCCGGCACGCGGACGGCCGACCTGGCGTTCGGCCAGTCGCCGTAGGTGGTGTTGCGGCCAGGGGCCGGCCCCTGTTCGCGCCGCACGTTGAAGCCCCGCATCATCGCCGTGAAGTTCGCCGGCATCTGGCCGGCGGAGATCTTCTCGGGGGTCATCTGCGAGAAGTCGATGACCACGGGCTGGCCGGCCGGGGCGTGCTCGCCGCAGCCCCAGAAGATCAGCATTTTGCCCTTGGGCCGCTGGTACTCGCGCGGGACCTCGGGCTCGTCGTCGCGCGGGGGCGGCGCCTCGATGTGCGGCGTGATGAGCGGCAAGCTCGGCCCGACGCCCAGGCCGACGGGCGGCGCGTGCTGCGCCTGGGCCTCGCCGCCCTTCGGTTGCTCCGACGAGCCCAGCTGGAGGGTCAGGTTGTGCTGCGCGCCGCCGCCGCCCTGCATCATGCGCATCATGTCCGCCGGCGAGGGCCGGCCGCCGCCTGCGCCGCCAGGGCCGCCACCCATGCCCGGCATGCCGAATCCCGACTGCGTGGCCGCGCTCACCCAATAGACCGCGATCGGGCCGGTGACCTTCTGGGCTCCGCCGCCTGACGCGCCCGGCGCCGGGCCCGGCGCGGCCGCTTTCGGCGCCGCCTTGCGCGCCGGCTGCGCGCTCGCCACGCTCGCCAACGCCACCGCGCCTGCCAGCAGCGCGAGCCTGTGCCCCATGCCCATCGTCACGTCCCTCCCACGAGAACAACCCTCGGGGGAGGCTAACAGCGCTCGCCGAACGGTAAAGGCGCCTCGTCGGGCGCGCGAACTCGGCGCAACGCGGCTCACCCCGCCGTTGGAATATTCACCGGCCTTTTCCAGCGTCCCGCGACGGCGTAGCGGTTGCGGCGGCTGCAGGGCGTATGCAAATGCAGGGCCCTGGGCGAGCGATCCTGCGCGCCGAGCGTTTGTGGTCCCGGCGCCGCCGACCCTATGGTGGCGCTTCGCCCCTGCCTGCGGAGCTTCCTCACCCGTGTCTTCCTTGCTGTCCCGATCGTCCCTCCGCACCCGGCGCGCGGCCGCCGTCACGCTCGCCGCCGTCGTCGCCGTCAGTGGAGCCTTCGGCGGGATCGCCCTGGCGCAGGCGCCGGCCACAAGCCAGGGCGGAACGGCTCCGCACGCGATGGTCGCCGCGGCCGAGCCCGACGCGGTCGAGGCGGGCCTGAAGGTCCTGAAGGCCGGCGGCTCGGCGGTGGACGCCGCGGTGGCGGTGTCGGCCGTTCTGGGCCTGGAAGAGCCGCAGAGCTCCGGCCTCGGCGGCGGCGCCTTCATGACCTACTACGACGCCAAGACCCGCAAGGTGACCGCCTACAACGGCCGCGAGAAGGCGCCGGCCGAGGCCTCGGGCGACTGGTTCTTCGGAGCTGACGGCAAGCCCATGCCCAAGGCCCAGGCAATCGTCGGCGGCCGCTCGGCCGGCGTGCCGGGCGCAGTGGCGATGCTCCACCTGGCCCAGAAGGAGCACGGCAAACTGGCCTGGAAGGACCTGTTCGGCGAGGCCGAGCGTCTCGCCGCCGACGGCTTCAACGTCCCCGCCCGGATGGCCGCGTCCGCATCCTCCGGCGCGCCCCAGGCCCGGCAACCCGACGCCATCGCCTACTTCACCAAGCCGGACGGGACCAAGATCAAGTCCGGCGACCTGATGAAGAACCCGGCCTACGCCGCCACCCTGCGCAAGATCGCCGCCGAGGGCCCCAAGGCCATCCTGGAAGGCCCGATCGCGGCTGAGATCGTCGCGAAACTTCACCAGGGGCCGTACCCCAGCACGATGACGCTCAAGGACCTGGCGAGCTATCAGCCCAAGGTGACACCCGCCGTCTGCCGGCCCTACCGCGAGTACACCGTCTGCGTGCCGCCCGCGCCGTCCGGCGGCCCGGCGGTGCTGGAGGGCCTGGGCGTGCTCGCCCGCACCGACGTGAACAAGCACCCCAACGACGTCCAGGGGTGGTACCTGTTCAGCCAGGCCAGCCGCCTGATGTACGCCGACCGCGACCGCTACTACGGCGACCCGGACTTCGTCTCGGTGCCGATGGAAGGCCTGCTGGCGGCCGACTACCTCGACGCCCGCGCCAAGCTCATCGGCGCCGACAAGGCGGGCCCGCCGCCCGGTCCCGGCAACCCGAAGGGCGCGGGCCCGCGCGCCCCTGACCGCACGCAGGAGCCGGGCGGGACGACCCACTTCGTGATCGTCGACAAGGACGGCAACGCCGTCTCGATGACCCAGACCGTCGAGAGCACCTTCGGCGACGGCCGCATGGTCGGCGGCTTCTTCCTCAACAACCAGCTGACCGACTTCTCCTTCTCGCCGAAGGACAGCGACGGCGCGCCGGCGGCCAACGCCGTGGCGGGCGGCAAGCGGCCCCGCTCATCCATGTCGCCGGCCATCGTGCTGGACAAGCAGGGGCGGTTCGTGGCGGGGACGGGGTCGCCTGGCGGCCCCTCGATCATCGCGTTCACGCTGAAGGTGCTGGTGGGCTTCATGGACTGGAAGCTGCCCATGCAGGAGGCGATCAACCTGCCCAACCTGATCGCCTTCGACACGATCTATGCGTCGGAGCCGGCCAAGTATCCGCCGGGCGTGGTGGCCGCTCTTGCGGCGAAGGGCGTGACCCTGCGTGGCGGAGCGTTCGGTGAAGGTTCAGGCGAGCAGGGCATCGAGAGGCTGCCGTCCGGCGGCCTGCGCGGCGGCGCCGATCCCCGCCGGGAAGGCGTCGCGCGCGGCTACTAGGTCTCGACGGCCGAGCTCCGGGTCGGGCGCCTGCGCGCGACCTCCGGGGCCGGCGCGCCGGGCAGGCGCAGGACGAAGGTCGACCCCGTGGGGCCCGTCGAGGCCAGGGTCAGGTCGCCGCCGTGGCCCTGGGCGAGTTCGCGCGCGATGGCCAGGCCGAGACCCACGCCGCCCGGCCGCGCCGAACCGGCGAAGGGCTGGAAGAGGCGCTCCAGGGCGCGTTCGGGCAGGCCCGGCCCGTTGTCGGCCACGGTCACCAGGCTGACCCCGCCGGCCTGGGCGAGCGTGATCTCGATGCGGCCGGCCTTGCGGCGGCCCTCCTCGTGCTCGATCGCCTCGCGGGCGTTGCGCAGCAGGTTGGCCAGGATGCGGTGTAGCTGGTCCGGATCGGCGTTGACCTGGCCGCCGGCGCGGATGTGGCTGACCAGTTTCACGTTCGCCTCGGAGAGCCGGGCCTCCTCGGCCGCCGCCTCGGCCGCGGCAGCCAAGTCCACGGGCCTGGGCTCCGGCGCCGCCTCCTGGGTGCGGCCATAGGTCAGGACGCCGGACGCCAGCTTCACCGCCCGGTCCAGCGCCCGCTCCAGCCTGGGCAGGGCCTGGCTGACCTTGGGGTCCTTCAGGGCGGCAAGGCGCTCCGACGCGATCTGGGCGCTGGTCAGCATGTTCTTCAGATCGTGGTTGATCTTGGCGACCGCCTCGCCCAGCGCCGCCAGCCGGGCGCGGGAGTTGAGCGCCACGCGCAGGTCGGCCTGCATCAGGTCCAGTTCCCGCTCGGCGCGGCCGATCTCGTCGCGGCGGCCGGACAGCTGCACACGCGCCTCGGCGTCCTCAGGGTCGGCGCGGAACCGCTCCATCGCCCGCGTGATCCGCTGCATGGGCCGCACCAGGAAGAGGTTCAGCGACAGGTAGACCAGGAGCCCCGCGACCGAGGCCACGAACACGCCCACCAGCACCAGCTTCCACAGATAGCTCACCAACTCCCGTTTCAGCTCGGCGTCGCGGACCACGATCTCCACGAAGTCTGCGCGGCGGAACCTGGGGTTGGCCACCACGCGCACGCTGCGCCCTTCGCCGCCCATCAGGGTCTGGAAGGGCGCCTCGAGCCACGAGGCCGGCGCCTGGTCGCGCAGGTCGACCACATAGGGCGGCCGCTTCAGCATCGGTCCGCCCAGCACGAGGCGGCGCATGCCGTCGGTCTGGATCGCCACGCGGTCGACGCCGGCGCCCTCCAGGAGCTGGTTGGCGATCTGCTGGGACACCTTACGGTCGGGGGCGACGTCGGGGGCCAGCGAGGCCAGCTCGGCGGCGCGGATGCGGTCGAGCAGCCATTTCTCCTCGAACGACGCCAGAGCCGGCGGCAGCGCCATGGCGGCGGCCGAGGCGACGAACAGGATGGTCAGGATCAGCAGGCGCGCGGACAGGCCGCCCGGCCAGAAGAAGCGGGGCCTCCTGGGCCGTTCGAGCTCCCGCGGCTGAGGGGCGGCGTCCGCCATGGCTTTCGAGTTAATCCAGCAAGGCCTGTTCGGCAACGCGAGGCGGTAGCGCTATTTCGCCCCGATCGCCTCGCTGACCGATTTGAAGCCGTCGGCGTGCAAGCGCTGCGCCAGATCGCGCTTGATGCGGCTGACCAGCCCCGGCCCCTCGAACACCAGGGCCGAATAGAGCTGGACGGCGCAGGCTCCGGCGCGGATCCGGGCATAGGCCTCGGCGCCTGTGGCGATGCCGCCCACGCCCACCAGGGCGAGCCGTCCGGCGGCGGCGTCCGCGAACTCGGCCAGCACCTTGGCGGCGAGCCCGGCCAGCGGCGCGCCGGAGAGGCCACCCGCCTCGTCGCGGAACCGGGACCTGAGCGGCGGCCGCGAGACGGTGGTGTTGGAGACCATGATCCCGGCCAGGCCGCTCGCCACCGAGACCTCGACGATCGCCTCGATCTCGCCCTCCATCAGGTCGGGAGCGACTTTCAGGAAGATCGGGACGCGGCCCGCCGCCGGCAGGCCGTCGCGCGCCTCGGCCAGGCGGCCCAGCAGTTCCTCGAGCGCCGCGCGGGTCTGCAACGCGCGAAGCCCCGGCGTATTGGGCGAGGAGATGTTGACGGTGAAGTAGTCCGCCAGGCCCCAGAGACGGGTCAGGCCGGTGACATAGTCCGCAATGCGGTCGGCGGCGTCCTTGTTGGCCCCGATGTTGGCGCCGACGACGCCCGGGCGCGGTCCGCTGAGCCGGCCCGTGAACGGCTCCAGGCCCGCGTTGTTGAAGCCCATGCGGTTGATGACGGCCCGATCCTCGGTCAGCCGGAAGAGACGCGGGCGCGGATTGCCGTACTGCGGCTCCGGCGTCACGGTCCCGCACTCCACGAAGCCGAAGCCGGCGCGCAGCATCGGGCCGTAGACGGCGGCGTCCTTGTCGAAGCCCGGCGCCAGACCCACGACATTGGGCAGGGCGATGCCGCCCAGGTCGCCGGCCAGGATGGGATCGTCCGGTGGGGCGCCCGGCCCGAAGCCGAGCCTCAGGCCTAGGATGGCCAGCCGGTGCGCGTCTTCCGGGTCCAGACCGCGCAACGCCCGAGTCGCCAAGCCGTGCAGCACGCTCATCCGCCGAGCCCGGTCTGCGGAACGCCGTCGGCGCCCAGCGGCGCCTCGGTGACGTCGCGCACCAGGGCCGTGTCCAGGTGAGCGTAGAGGTGCGGGAAGAGGTCGCCGCCGCGCGAGGCCTCCCACCGGAGCGCCGTACCGAGGTCGTCCGCCTCCACCTCCAGCACCACCAGGTCGTCCTGGCCGGCGAAGTGACGCCGCGCCGTCTCCTGGGCCTGTTCGGCGCTCGAGAAGTGGATGAAGCCGTCCTGGCGATCCACCAGCGAGCCGTCAAACCGCCGAACCGCCTGCGCCGCCGCCCAGTCCTCGCGCGGCAGGATCTTGTAGATGCGGCTCAATCCCACCGCTCCGGGAAGAAGAGGCCGTCGTAGGCCGGCCGCCCGGCGTCGTCGAACAGGAACACCGCCGCCGCCGCGGTCGGGAACTGCCGCTGGGCGCGGGCGATCAGCGAGGCCGGCGCGGAGCCTTCCTGCAGCAGGCGCACGGCCAGTTCCTGCAGGCCCGGATTGTGACCCACCACCATCACCGTGCCGACACCCTTCCCGGCCTTTTCCGCCGCGTGCCGGATGGTCCCGGAATCGGCGTGGTAGAGGTGCGGATCGAACTGGGCCTTGGCCTTCGGGAAGCTGGGCTCGGCCGCCGCCCAGGTCTCGCGCGTGCGCGCCGACGGCGAGGCCAGCACTAGGTCGGGGTTCAGGCCCAGGTCGGCCAGAGTCGCGCCCATCTGGGCCGACTCGCGCTGGCCGCGCGGCGCCAGCCGGCGATCGAAATCCTCGCCGCTCGCGGACTCCGCCTCGGCCTTGCCGTGCCGGAACAGGATCAACCGGTCCATGTACGCTCCACCCCAGGGGCGCCTTCTTAGCCGCGCCCGCGCCGGCTTAGAAGCCGCCAGCGAAGCATTGACAGCAATCGGGCTTGGCGGTCCAAGGCGCGGCATGGACGCCGGCGCGGACGCCACACCTGAGATCGAGATCGGCGGCGGGACCTGGAAGTCCCCCGCCTCCAAGCCGCTGCGCCTGGATTCCGGCGCCAAGCTGGAGCCGCTGGAGATCGGCTACCGCACCTACGGCCGGCTGAACGAGACCAAGACCAACGCCATCCTGGTCTGCCACGCCCTGACCGGCGACCAGCATGCCGCCTCGGTGAACCCGGTGACCGGCCGACCCGGTTGGTGGGACGCGGTGATCGGGCCCGGCCGGCCGCTGGACCCGCAGCGCTACTTCATCATCGTCACCAACGTGATCGGCGGTTGCATGGGCTCGACCGGCCCGGCCTCGATCAACCCCAAGACGGGCCAGCCCTACAGCCTGAGCTTCCCGGTGATCACCATCGCCGACATGGTCCGCGCACAGGCCATGCTGATCGACGCCCTGGGAATCGAGACCCTGTTCGCCGTGGTCGGCGGCTCCATGGGCGGCATGCAGGTGCTGCAGTGGGCGGCGGACTATCCGGAAAAGCTGTTCAGCGCGGTCTGCATCGCCGCCGCGCCGCGCCACTCGGCCCAGAACATCGCCTTCCACGAGGTGGGCCGCCAGGCGATCATGGCCGATCCCGACTGGCGCGGCGGGCCCTACGAGAGCCAGGGCGTGCGGCCCGAAAAGGGGCTGGCTGTGGCCCGCATGGCCGCGCACATCACCTACCTTTCGGAGGCAGCCCTGCAGCGCAAGTTCGGCCGCGAGCTGCAGCGGGACGGCCTGTCGTGGGGCTTCGACGCCGACTTCCAGGTGGAGAGCTACCTGCGCCATCAGGGCAGCAGCTTCGTCGACCGCTTCGATGCGAACTCCTACCTCTACATCACCCGCGCGCTGGACTACTTCGACCTGGCGGCCGCCCACGGCGGCGTGCTGGCCGAGGCGTTCCGCAAGGCCCGCGGCGTGCGGTTCTGCGTGCTGTCGTTCTCCTCCGATTGGCTCTATCCGACCGCCGAGAGCCGCGACATCGTGCGGGCGCTGAACGCCGCCGGCTGCCGCGCCAGCTTCGCCGAGATCGAGACCGACAAGGGCCACGACGCCTTCTTCCTGGAGGAGCCGGTGTTCCATCAGGCGCTCCGCGGCTTCTTCACCTCCGCCGCCCAGGCGCGAGGCCTCTAGTGGCGCCAGGCGGCAAGACCATCCGCGAGGACTTCGCCGAGATCCTGCGGCTCGTGCGCCCCGGGGCGCGGGTGTTGGACGTCGGCTGCGAGGACGGCGAGCTCCTCGAGCTGCTGACCCGCGAGAAGCGCGTCGACGGGCAGGGCCTGGAGATCAGCCCGGCGGGCGTCGCCGCCTGCCTCGCCAAGGGGCTGGCTGTGGTGCAGGGCGACGGCGACCGCGACCTCGACCACTTCCCGACGCGCGCCTTCGACTACGCGATCCTGAGCAAGACCCTGCAGCAGATGCGCGAACCGCGGCACGTGCTGTCCGAGCTCCTCCGCATCGCCGACCAGGCCATCGTCTCGGTGCCGAATTTCGGCCACTGGCGGATGCGGCTGTCGCTGATGGCGCGCGGCCGGATGCCCGAGACCCGCGCCCTGCCCGACCCCTGGTACGCCACGCCCAACATCCACCTGTGCACCCTGCGCGACTTCACCGACCTCTGCCGCGAGCTCGACCTGCGCGTCGACGCGTGCGCGGCGCTGAGCGACGGCAAGGCGGCGCGCCAGATCGTGCCGGACGGATTGCTCGAGAACTGGCGCTCGGAGACCGCCCTCTTCCTGCTGAGCCGCCGCGCCGAAACGCCGGACGCGGCCGCGCCCCAGAACCTGTTCGGCGAGGTGGAGCTGCCGAAGCCTGACGGCCCGGCGCCGAAGTCCCGGCCGCGGCGGAAGAAGCGCTAGGCGGCGCCCTCGGCGCCGGCCTTCATGGCCTTCAGGGTTTCGCGCATCAGGGTGGCGTAGGCCCGGTCGAGGAACGCGGCCTTCATCAGCATCCGGCCCAGCGGCCCCAGAGACCCTGGAAAGCGGTCACCGCGCAGGCGGAAGGCGTAGGTCCAGACCACCTCGGTGCGATCGCCCGCCATCGGGAGGTGCCGGAATTCGCCGATCGCGTACGCCACCGGCCGGGCTGCGGCGGTGGAATAGTCCCAGACCTGATAGCGGAAGCCGTCGGGCGGGGTGGCGGCCAGGATCTGCTCGGTGCAGCTCGACCCGTCGCTGAGGCGGACCGTGCGCCGCTCGCCCGGCGTTCCCCAGGCGCCGGGCGTGAGCGCCGTCGTCCCCACCACGCCCGGCAGGCCGCCGGTCTCCGTCAGGATCGACTCCAGCGGCGTCGCGACGCTCCAGTCCCAGAAGGCCTGGACCGGCAGGTCGACCACGATCCGCTCGGTGCGCGAGATCATCGGCGCGGCGAGGTCGATGGCCGGTGGCGGGGCGAGGTCGGCCATCAGGCGAGGCCCAGCGCGCGGACCACGGCGCCCTGGTCGAAGTAGGGCCGTTCGCAGACGATCCGGTCGGTCCCCGGCGCGAACTCGAAACCGGCTGCCATCCGTACGCGGAACGTCTTGCCGGTCGGGGCCACTTCGCGGCCGCCCAGGCGCAGCGGACCGAGGTTCGTGCCGGTCAGCCAGAACTCCACCAGCACCGTGTCGCCGTCAGACGCGATGGCGATGATCTCGTTGCCCTGGTCCGGGAACGGGGTGCGGGAGGCCGCGAAATAGGCGCGCACGGCGGCCTCTCCGTCGAACACCGCGCCGGAACCGTACATTTCGTAGCGCGGGTGATCGAAGGTGGCGATTACGCCATCCCAGTCGTGCTCCACCTCCAGGCGCATGTGGTCGCGCACCGTCTGGATCCGCCGGTCGGAAAGGTCGGTCATGGACGCCTCCTCCCGCAGTGTAGCGCCACCTTGCCGCCCGCCGCGAGCCTCGGCATAGTCCCGGCCGGAGCCTGGAGTCTCCCATGAGTAGGAACGACCGCTAGCGCCTGAGCGCACGCCCGACCGGACCGCTTTCGGACCGCGTCGAAACACGTCTCCTGCTCGGAACATCCTCTCATGTCATTCTTCGGCAATGACGCGATCAACCGCGTCAACCTGCAGGGCGGAATCCAGGCCCTCGCCCAGGGCGCCGGCGGCCTCTTCCTGCTGGTCTTCCTGATCCGCCAGGGCGTGTCCGTCCCGCTCGCCTTCCTGACCCAGGCCGCCATCGTCACCCTGCGCTTCGCCGCGCGGCCGTTGATCTTGCCGCTGGCGATCCGCTTCGGCCTGAAGCCGCTGCTGATCGCCGGGACCCTGGCCATGGCGGCCCAGTTCCCGCTGCTGGCCGAGGTCCGCGGCGTGGACCCTGCCCTCTTCGCGTTCGGCATCGTCTGCGCCTTGGCTGACGTGCTGTTCTACGTGCCGCGCAACGCCTACTTCGCCGCCGCCGGCGACGCGGAGCATCGCGGCAAGCAGGTCGCCATCGGCCAGGCGCTGGAGGCGGCAGCCAACATCGTCGCGCCGCTGCTGGGCGCCTGGGGCCTGGTGGCGGCTGGCCCCCGCTGGACCTTTGCGGCAGTGGCGCTGGTGCAGGCGGCGTCAGTCGTCCCGCTTCTGCGCCTGCCGAACATCGCTGTCGCGCGTCGCGCGCCCGGGGCCTGGAGGGCCGCGCGGCCGGCCGCGGCGGTCATCGCCATCGACGGCTGGTTCGACGCGGGCTTCCTCTACGTCTGGCAGGTGTCGCTGTTCCTGACGCTGGGCCAGAGCTACTCGGCCTACGGCGGGGTGATGGCGCTGGCCGGGCTGGTGGGCGCGATCTGCGGCCTCATCATCGGGCGCCACGTGGACCTGGGGCACGGCCGGCGCGCGGTGCTGATCGGATATGGCGTCGCGGCGAGCGTCGCCGCCTTTCGCGCCGCCAGCCTGGGCTCGCCCTGGCTCGCGGGGATCGCCAACGCCGCCGGCGGCGTGGTCTTCCCGCTGCTCGTGCCGCCGCTGGGGACGGTCACGCACAACCTCGCCAAGGCCTCGCCGTGCCCTCTGCGCAACAAGATCGCCTCGGAAGGCGGGTGGGACGTCGGCTGCTTCGCGGTCTGCATGCTGGCGGCGGCGCTCGCCTGGCGCGGTGCGCCGAGCTGGCTTTGGATGTTGATCACCGTACCGGCCGCGCTCGCCGGCGGGTCGATCCTGTGGCCCTACTTCGCCAGACGCGCGGCTCGCTAGCCCGCGATCGCGGCGGCGTCGCGGTCGCCGGTGCGGATGCGCAGGGCCTGTTCCAGGTCCATCACGAAAACCTTGCCGTCGCCGATCTTGCCGGTGTTGGCGGAATTGGTGATCGCCTCGACGACCTTGTCGCAGACGTCGCTCGGCACGGCGATTTCCAGCTTCACCTTGGGCAGCAGCTTCACCTCGTACTCGGCGCCGCGATAGACCTCGGTCTTGCCGCGCTGGCGGCCGTACCCGCGCACCTCTGTGACCGTCAGCCCCGAGGCGCCCGCCTCGGTGACCGCGTCGAGCACGGCGTCGAGCCGGCTGGGCTTGATGATCGCCACGATCATCTTCATGGCGCCGCCTTTCCGCTGGGTCGCGACTGATTGAACATGTTCTTGAAGCTAGGACCTTCCCTGCCCGGCTCCAAGGGCCTCGCCCGCTCCGGCGGTCACGGCGCCTTGGAAAGCGGCGCCCGGGATACAGGCGCCGGGGTGCGTGGCGCAGGCGCAGGCGCGGGCGCCAGCAGCGGGCTCGCGCGCCGGACCCGCGCGCCGACACCCTTGGGCTTCACCGCGAAGGTCTGCTTCACCGCCTCCATCAGGAGCACGCCGGCGAACCCCGGCCAGATCCGCGAGCCCACCTGCTCCCAGCCTTCCGCCCAGCCGGCCATCCAGTTCAACGGCGGCACATAGAGCGCGCGGGTCCAGCCGCTGGGCTCCAGCTCCGCCTCGCGCAGGAGTTCGGCCAGCTGCTCGCGGCTGTAGGGCCGGCCGTGGCCGAAGGGCGTCTTCTCGGTGTTGGCCCAGAAGCCGTTGCGGGCGGTGACCGCCACCACGACGCGACCGGAGGGCGCCAGCACGCGCCACACCTCGCGCAGGAACGCCACCGGGTCGGGGCTGTCCTCGACGCCGTGGGCCACCAGGATGCGGTCGAAGAGGGCGTTGGCGAACGGCAGCGCGTCCTCGCCCACCAGCGTCGTCAGGTTGGCCTCGCCGCCGGGCCAGACCTCGACGCCCTGCTGCGCCGGCATGGCCGCCACCACCCGGCGCGCGGCAGGCATCAGGGCGCCCACGAACGGCGTCGCATAGCCCAGCGCCAGCACGTCCAGGCCGTGCGCATCGCCCCAGGCCTCGACCACCTTGCGCCCCATCATGGCGCGCGCCGCCCGCCCCAGGTCGGAGGCGTAGAACTGGCGAAGCTCGAGGACGTCGCGGCGCATGTCCGATGGCTATGCTCGACTTGGGGGCGCCGCCAACCTAAATCGCATGTCCTGACGTTGTCCTATCCCGGACCGGAGGCCCGCCATGCCGCTCACCGTCCACCAGTTTCCCTGCCTCTCGGACAACTATGGCTTCCTGGCGCGCGACGAGGCCACCGGCCTCGCCGCCTGCATCGACACGCCCGAGGCCGACGCGATCCTTGGGGAGCTCGACAAGCTGGGCTGGAAGCTGGCCTTCATCCTGAACACCCACTGGCACCCCGACCACGCCGGCGGCAACGCCGAGATCGTGGCGGCCACCGGCGCGACCATCGTCGGGCCGAAAGAGGTCACGCGCATCTCGGCCCTCGACCGCGAGGTCGGCGGCGGCGACGTGGTGATGCTGGGCGAGACGAAGTTCGAGGTGATCGAGACCGGCGGCCACACGCTGGGCCATATCGCCTATTTCGACGCCGCCGACCGGATCGCCTTCGTCGGCGACACCCTCTTCGCCCTGGGCTGCGGGCGGCTCTTCGAAGGCACGGCCGAGCAGATGTGGACCAGCCTGCAGCGCCTGGCCGCCCTGCCGGACGACACCACCGTCTACTGCGCCCACGAATACACGGCGTCGAACGCCCGCTTCGCGCTCTCTGTGGACGACGCGCCGGCGCTGAAGGCCCGCGCCGATGCGGTGTTCGCCGCGCGCGAACGCGGCGAGCCCACGGTGCCCACCACCATCGGACTCGAGAAGGCCACCAATCCCTTCCTGCGCGCGCCGGCCCTCGCGGGCCGGGTCGGAGCGAGCGGCAAGCGAGACTACGAGGCCTTCGGCGCGGTGCGCGCGGCCAAGGACGTGTTCAAGGGCTGATCGCGTTTGACGTCGCCGAGTTGCGCTGAATCAACGCCCATCCGGTCGCCGATGGGCTTAGGTCGCTCACGGAGACGCCGCATGCCCTTCGAAGACCTGTTCCTGCACCTCGACAGCTACCCGGACCCGACGCCGCCGGCCGACATCGACCTGGCTGTCGCGATCGCCGCCGCCATTGGCGGCAAGCTCACGGCCCTGGGGCTGGCCGTGACGATCCCGCTCGAAAGCAACCGGGTGGCCGACTACCTGCTCGGCCTGTCCAAGATCGCGCGGGACCAGGAGAAGGAGAGCCGCGGCGCCGCGCGCGACGACCTCAAGCGGTTCTCAAAGAAGGCCAAGGCGGGCGGTGTCTTCGCCGAAGCCATCTTCGCCCGGGCCGACCTCTACGATGTTCCGGACGTCGTGGCGCAGATGGCGCGGACCCGCGACATCTGTCTCGTGCCGCTCGGCGGCCGTTTCACCGGTCAGCGCGAGGTCGCGGTGACAGCCCTCTTCAACTCCGGCCGGCCGGTCCTGATCTTCAAGCGTCACAAGACCGCGTTTGCGAAGGGCCTGCGCAAGGTCGTGGTCGCCTGGGACGGCGGCGCCTGCGCCGCCCGGGCGGTCGCGGAAGCCCTGCCGATCCTGGCCAGGGCCGCCGAGGTGCGCGTCCTCACCGTGCTCGGCGACAAGCCGACGGCCGGCGCAGGCCAGAGCGGCGATCTGGTCCGGCACCTCGCCGCTCATGGCGTCGCTGCGTCCGTGGATGAGGTCGAGGCGAAGGGGCGGGCGACCGGCGATGTGTTCGACGACTATCTCAAGGGCGCCAAGCCGGACCTGTTGGTGATGGGCGGGTACGGACACTCGCGGCTCCAGGAGCTGGTGCTCGGCGGCGCGACCGAGCACATGCTCTGGGAGACCAAGGTCCCGACCTTCCTGGCCCATTGAGACCTCGCCGCCTCGCCGGCCAATCTGCCGCTATCGGCCCTTCTCGGCCACCTGGACGATGAGCTCGGACGACGGTCGCCCACCCAGGCCCTCGGGCGGGTTGACGGTGACTTCCAGCACGCCGGTCTGGTCGAGGTTCACCCGCGCCTTGCGTCCGGCCTGCAGGCGCACCTTCAGGATCTTGTCGAGCAGGCGCCGCGCGTCCATGCGGTGCGCCATGCGCACCACCGCCTCGCTGGTCACCATGGCCGCATCGGCGATCAGGGCCGAGGAGGACGGCGTCGCCTCCGCCTCGAACGGGATCAGCCGGCGCGCGGCGCGGCTGGCCCGCGCGCTCGCCTGCAGCAGCCGCTCGGCCAGGGCCTGCGGGCCCAGCGGCGTCAGGCGCAACGGGTTGCTGACCCCGGCCACCGCGGCGGCCTCGCCGGCCGGATGGTCGTCGGTGAAGATCGTCACGCCGCCCAGCCGCGTGAACCGCAGCACCGGCTCGCCCAGGTCGTTCTTGTAGATCATGTCGCCGCGCGGCCCCTGCTGCGGCTTCAGCGCCCAGACCTCGAAGCTGTTGTCGTACTTGAGCAGCGGGCGGGGCTGGGAGAGATCGACGACGAAGACGTCGCCGTCCTCCGAGACATATTTCGCGACCGGTGGGGCCGCGGACTGGCGGCCGTCCGTCGTCGGACGCGACCCGAACAGCCCCTCGCGCAAAGATTCGGGCCCGGCGAGCGCGGGGCTGGACACGGTCAATCCGATCAGCGTTACGGCCGCCAGCGGCGCGGCTGCGCGGGCGCCGGCCGAGATCGCACGCAATATCGCCGGTGTTTCGCCCATCATGACGCCTACGGTCATGCTGTGGGAGTAGGGCGCTTTTTGGACGGGCGTGCGGCGCTCAAGCGATCTTCGCGCCTCAGCCGACCAGATACTGTCCGCCGTTCAGCGACAGTGTCGTTCCGGTCACATAGCCGGCCCGCTCGCCGGCGAGAAAGGCCACCATGTCGGCGATCTCGTCGCCGCGGCCCAGCCGGCCCACCGGGATCTGGCCGATGATGCCTTCCAGCACCTTCTCCGGCACCGCCTGCACCATCTCGGTGTCGATGTAGCCGGGCGCGATGCAGTTCACTGTCACGCCCTTCTTGGCGTTCTCCAGCGCCAGCGCCTTGGTGAAGCCGATCATCCCGGCCTTGGCGGCGGAATAGTTGGTCTGGCCGACCTGGCCCTTCTGGCCGTTGATCGACGAGATGTTGATGATCCGGCCCCACTCGCGCTCGCGCATGCCCTCGATCACCTGGCGGGTCATGTTGAATAGCGAGTCCATGTTCACCCGGATGACCTCGCTCCACTGCTCGGAATTCATGCGGTGGAAGACGCCGTCGCGCGTGATGCCGGCGTTGTTGACCAGGACGTCGATGGGGCCGAGTTCGGCGGCGACCTGCTCGGCGGCATGCTTGCAGTCGGCGAAGTTGCCGACGTTGCCTTTGATGACCATCGCCCCGGTCTCGCGCTTCAGGGATTCGGCGGCGGCCTCGTTGCCGGAATAGCCGGCGGCGACCTTGAAGCCGTCGGCGGTCAGCCGCTCGACGATCGCCCGCCCGATGCCACGGGTGCCACCCGTGACCAACGCCACCCTGGCCATACGCTCATTCTCCCTATGGACCGTCGCCGGTGCGTCCGGCGATCAGTTCGTGATCTTCTCCACGCACATTGCGACACCCATGCCGCCGCCGACGCAAAGCGTCGCCAGGCCCTTGGTTGCGTCGGTGCGGTTCATCTCGTGCAGCAGGGTCGTCAGGATCCGCGCGCCGGACGCGCCGATCGGGTGGCCGATGGCGATGGCCCCGCCGTTGACGTTCACCTTCGCCGGGTCGAGGCCCAGGTCGCGGACCACGCAGATCGACTGCGCCGCGAAGGCCTCGTTGCTCTCGATCAGGTCCAGGTCGCCCACCGCCCAGCCCGCCCGCTCCAGCGCCTTGCGGCTGGCGGG
>Ga0068865_100000337_pt1 | contig 25970 bp, 30 predicted proteins | sample KBSMisM12_FD_75293 | JGI IMG/M metagenome (GOLD analysis project Ga0068865, IMG submission 75293) | Miscanthus rhizosphere microbial communities from Kellogg Biological Station, Michigan, USA - KBS Miscanthus M1-2 | ecosystem: Host-associated > Plants > Roots > Rhizosphere > Soil ...
ACGACCCTCGACTACGCGAGCGAGGCGACCCCCAAGTCCTAGGGAGGGTTATGCCCCCCAACCACCACAACGAAGGGACCTCATGCTCAACATCCTGAACATGCCGAGGCAACGCTGGGAGGACTGGCTGAGCGGGTACGCCACCGGGTACCTGCACGGGCTGGAAGCCGGACGGACGCAGGGGTACGACGCGGCCGAGACGCAGGCGCAGGAACTGTGGCGAAGGGCCTACCGGATCGTGCAGGCACACGCCAGGATCGACTCTCATCGGGCCATCAGAGAGCGTCCCCACCCGGACCCCGTGGTCAGCCAGCCTTGGCCCGAACCGCCACCTGCCAGTCCGAAAGACGGCCAAGAGGGACAGGCGACGAACGCACCCGCTGAACCACCACCATCCTCATTGGCCGTCTGTACTGCGAGGGAGCAGTAGTGAGCATCCATATCTACGCCATGACCGACATCGAGAGCCGGGACGCGCTGGTGCGCGGGATGCCGGGCAGCGTGTACGAGCAGGACGTGCAGCCGCTGGTGCGCTGCGACTGGTCGGGGCTCACGCGCACGTGGTCGGTAAGAAAGGAACGCCTGGGCGACCTACGCGCGGCGCTCGACCGCGCACAGGTGCGCTACAGCCAGCACGACACGGGCGCCCCGCCGCCAGCACTGGCCACCCCCGAGCGGGCGCAGTACCTGGTCAACGCCATCAAGTCCGGGCTGGCTGGCCTGCACCCGTTCGTCATCGAAGCGTATGAGGGTCGGGCGTGGGAGCCGCTGGGCTACTCCTCGTGGAAAGCCTTGTGTGAGGCCGAGTTCGCGCTGACGCTGGCGATCCCGCAGCGACGGGAGGCGGTCGAGCAGATGACCAAGGCCGGGCTGTCCACCCGGGCGCAGGCCGAGGTACTGGGGGTCCGCAAGGACACGGTGCGCCGGGACCAGGTGGCGCAAAATGCGCCACCTGCCAACGTGGTCGGTCTGGACGGCAAGACCTACACGCCGACCGAGCGCCGACCGGCGACGGCAGAGTTCTCCTGGCAGGACCACTCGACCGGGACGGCGACGGCACCACACGTCCACCTACCGCTGACCGGGGACGAGCGGGTCGAGTCCGTCTTGGCGGGTTTCGCCGCCGACGACATCACTGCCGCGCCCGCCCGGATCAGCCTGCTCCGGGGCGCCTGTGAGCGCTGGCTGGGCGAACACGAGGGCTGGGACCGGTTGTGACCCCCCGGCTACAGAGGCTCTTAGAACGCCGTACAGAGAGAGGAATGGCCATGTCCAAGACCGACATCGAATGGTCGGCATCGAAGATCGAGTGCCCCGAGTGCCGCGCCGACAAGCACGACAACTGCATGGGGGACGCCTGGGACAACGACGCGGACGAGCCCGTCGTCTGCTTCTGCTATGCCTGGGGGCACCAGCGGGAGGAGTGACACGTGTCATCGGAGGAGTGGTCAGCGGTCCGAGGTCAGGTGGGTCGTCGGCAGGGGGGGCTGTGCCTGCGCTGCTCGGGCCGCGCCACCGATGTGCACCACCGCCGCAGACGTGGCGTCAAGGACGAGCACACCGACTGCCTCTGCAACCTGGTCGGGCTGTGTCGGACGTGTCACTCTTGGGTGCACCACAACCCGGTGGCAGCGAGGGCCGCAGGCTGGATCGTCTCGACCTCCGAGCCCGCACCTTCGCTGGCACCCCTGGTCACCCGGTATGCACCGCTGCTGCTGCTCTGTGATGGCAGCGACCGGGAGGCACCGCGCCTCATCCCCGTCCTGCGAGCGAGCGAGTAGCAATGGCTGAACTCTGGTACCCGGGCGCCGACAACACGGTGCAGAACTTCCAGCCGTCCTACAACCGGGGGCAGATGAGCCAGTGGGGCATCCTCCTACTGCACTCCACCGAGACTCAGGACGGCTCATGGCCTGGCTATGGGGGTGGGGCGAGCGCCCCGAACATTACGGTGCAGGGCAAGGGGACGGGTGGGGTGCACCGGGCGCGCGGCCACTTCCCGGTCAACTGCGCCGGGAGGGCGCTGCTCGACCCGGACAACACCTCGGTCAAGGAGAACTGGGTCTGCGTGCAGATCGAGATAGTCGCCACCTGCGACCCCAAGAACCGGGGTAAGCCTGGCTGGACCTACACCGAGGACCTGCCGGACTCGTTCTGGAAGTGGCTGGGCGGGTTCATGCGCTGGCTCGCCCCGCACAACGGGATGCCGCTGACCTCCACTGTGCGGTGGGTGACACACCCCGAGTCCTACGGGCTGAACGCCTCGCAGCGCCTGTCCTCCTCCCAGTTCGCCGCCTACCGGGGAGTGCTCGGCCACCAGCACGCCTCTGGCAACTCTCACGGCGACCCCGGTCAGATCGCTGCCGGGGTCCAGCGCGCCATCCAGTACGCCAAGGGCTACACCACGGAGGTACCCGTGTCCGAAGTTCACGTCTCCAACGACCCGCCGAGCGACGGCACCGGCTATGCCCCGGTCGAGAATCTCTACGTCAAGGGAGATGGCACCCTGTGGGCGGAGGTGGCCGACAGCGTCGTGATCCCGCCACCCGTGGTCACCACCCCACCCCCGGTGGTCGAGCCGCCCCCGGTCACCACGCCCCCGCCCACCAGCGGTGGCTCCTACCCGCCGCCGTCATCCAACACCGTGTACCTGAACAAGTTGCACTACGGGCAGGACGACAGCGACAGCGTCTGGTACCTACAGAACGTGCTCAACGGGCACTCGCTGAGCGGTGGCTCGACCCTCCCGCTCACGGGTGGGTACTTCGACCAGACCGACCACGAGGTCATCCTCTGCCAGCAGCAGCACGGGTTCGGCAACGACGCCCCGGGCACCTCGTTCGTCGGCCCCGGTCAGGCGGACCACCTGTTCGCCGGGTCCGGCCTGACCGTCATCAAGGACGGCAGCGGCGGTGGTGGCGGCACCCCGCCCCCCACCCAGCCGCCGCCCACCGGCACCATCGACACCCCGTTCCCCGGGGCGGTCATCACCACGCCGTTCGGCAAGCCGGGCAAGTGGGCCGCTGGCTTCCACACGGGGCAGGACTACGCCTGCGGAGTGGGCACCCCGCTGCGCGCCACCTGGACCGGCAAGGTCGTGGCCATCAACGCCTGGGGCGCGGCCTACGGGCTGCACGTCATCTACGAGCACCAGGTCAGCGGTCAGACGGTGCGCACCGCCTACTGCCATATGAGCAAGATCGAGATTGCGCTCAATGCCAGCACGGTGCCGGGCACCAACTTCGGCAAGTCCGGGAACACCGGCAACAGCACCGGCCCGCACCTGCACGTGGAGCAGCGCCTGTACCCCTACGCCTACAACAACAAGGTCCAGAAGCCGGTGATGTGAGATGTCCGAGGAGACCGACTACAAGTCCCTGCCCGCCGTGGACCCCGAGGGTCCGCCCCCTGCGCCGTCACAGGAGGACTACTGGGTGCAGGAGGAGGACGGGGAGTACGAGTACGACGGGCGGTACGAGCGCGGGACCGACTGACTTGTCAGCACTGACAAGTCCGGGCTCGAGAATGGTTGCACCCTGCAACCATCATCCAATAGACGTGGTACAATAAAGAAGCACGCAAACGCAAGCAATGCACACCACCACACAACACTGACCAATGTCAGTGGTCGAGAGGAGAGTGTCGGTATGACCGATGAGACCGTCTTTGAGGGTGAACTGCTGGCCGCGCCGATAGGGCTGGACGACTTGCAGTTGGAGGCCCTGATGCTGCCGATCCACGAGAGCCGGGTGAAGCACCGCCGCCAGGGCAACGCCGAACTGTCCTACGTGGAGGCATACGACATCCGCTCCATGCTCATCCGGGTGTTCGGCTTCGGCGGGTTCTCCATCGAGACCATTGAGGCCAAGCCGGTGGACATCACCCGGCGTGAGGGCGCCAACGGCCACTTCGTGGTTGCGGCGATGGCCCACGTGCGCCTCGTGATCCCGACGCTGAACGCGGTCTACTCCGAGGTCGCCGCCTGCCAGCAGGTCGGGCCGTCCCTCGGGGACGTGCTCGACTTCGCCCTCAAGACCGCCGTGTCCGACGCCACCAAGCGGTGCGCGGTCAACCTCGGCACCCAGTTCGGCCTCTCGCTGTACAAGGACGGCTCGCTGGACGACTGCGTGCGGGTCATCTTCGAGCCGGAGCAGCGCGCCGCGCTCGCCCGCATCCGGGCCACCCGGGAGAACGCCCCACCGCCGCCCATGCCCAGCAACGTGCGCACCCTGGTGGACCGCGCCACCGGGGCCTGACGTGGACGACGAGCCCCGACTCACCCCCCTGGCCGAGAACGCCCTCAAGATGCAGGAGCACTTCCGGACCCTGGTCGAGCAGGGGTTCACCGAGCGTCAGGCGCTGTATCTCCTCGGCGTCCTCATGGCCGAACTCATCAGGAGCAACCCGTGACACGTGTCACTGACGACGACCTCGCCGGATCGGTGGCGTTCGGGGCGGTGATGTCCCCGGTCCTGTCCGACACCCTGGCCCAGCAGGTTGAGCAGGCGATCATCGACTTCGGCGACAACTCCGAGCGATCCAAGCAGTCCAGCCAGCACGTGCTCGGGGTCTCCGACATCGGCGGCTGCCGGGAGTACGTGCGTCGGATGATCCTCAACGAGCCGTTCTCCGACCACCCCACCGCCTACTCACTGGCGTCCTTCGTCGGGCAGGCGGTGGGCAACTACGCAGAGAGGGCACTGGGCGAGGCGTGGCGTGGTGAGGGGCGCGTGGACACCCAGGTGGAGGTCCAGATAGACCTGGCCAACGGGGTGCGCTTACGGGGCCATCCAGACCTGGTCGGCGAGGCCATCGTGGTGGACTTCAAGACCGTGGACGGGCTGGCCGTGGTCCGGCAGGGCGCCAAGACCCAGCACCGCTGGCAGGTCAACCTCTACTGCGCCGCCCTCATCCACGCCGAACGTCTGCCACCCAACGCCCTGTGCGCGCTGGTCTACATCGACCGCTCGGGCAAGGAGACCAAGCCGCACGTCGAGGTGTGGCGCTACGACCCACGCCTGCTCGACCCGATCAACGAGTGGGTCAGCGACGTGCTCTACGCCATCGAGTACGACGAGGAGGCGAGCCGGGACAAGCCGCGCGAGTTTTGCTACGCCGCCTGCCCCTATGCCCGGTCCTGCCGGGGGATGGACACCGACGTGGTCGGGCTCATCACCGACGAGGAGCAACTGCTGGCGGTCAAGGCGTACCTCGAAGCCGCGCACCGGGCGAAGAACGCCGAGAATGACAAGAAGTCCGCGTCCGACGCCCTGGCTGGGGTCACCGGCTCGACCGGGGAGCACCACGTCCGCTGGGTCCACGTCAACGAGACGACCGTCGAGTCGTTCACCAAGCGCGGCTACGACCGGATCGACATTCGACCGGTACCGTCACCACCACGCGAGAGGAAGTCCAATGCAGCCGTTCCTGAAAGCCCCTGAGGGTGTGGCCATCGAGTACCAGGACGGCTCGGTGTCGAGTGATCTTCCCCTGGTCTGGGCGTACTTCAACGAGGCCGAGCAACTGCACGTGTGGGAGGTGCTGAACCCCTACCCGGAGCGGCCGATCAACGCGCTGACCGTCGCCGTCATGCCGCCGCACACCTCGGTCACGCTGGTCCGCGAACACCGGTACACCCGATGAAGGAACGCAAGGTCCACGGCGCCGACTGGGACATCGAACCGATGTTCGAGGAGGCGTACCCCACCACCCCCAAGGGTGAGGGCGGCAAGCAGAAGCCCGCCCCCTCGGTCGAGTTCGGCACCTGCCCGTTGTGCAGCACCGGCAAGCGGATCGGCCTGGTGCGGGTGGGCAAGCACCTGGTCTGGCGGCTGCACGAGCGCCGGATGATGAACGGCTCCAAGGCGGTCTGCCCGGCCTCGGGCACAGCGCTGTGCGACACCCCCAGCCGAGTGGAGTTGATCGGCTGTCCTCATTCGTGACACGTGTCACCACCACCACTAGAGAGGAACGACGATGGACAGCGAGCGGATCATTGCCACCAACCTCGGCCAACTGGTCGGAGCCAAGCCCGGAACGGCATGGTGTGCGCGATGCGGACGAGAGATGAGGGTGAGGACGAACGTGCGACTACACGTGTGTCAAGGCTGCCGGTACGACCGGGACTGGATGCGAGCGATGGCGGAGCACCTGCGGTGAACACCTACAAGGTCTCGGGCACCCTGACCATGAACGTCACGGCGCACGTGCAGGCCGAGGACATGGAACGGGCCAAACTCTGGCTCATGGTGGTCGGGCAGAAACTCGCCCTTGAGCGGCCCGACGATGACACCGAGGTGGGCGACTTCACCTGGGCCGACGTGACGGTTGAGCAGGTGTCCTAGTCGATCCAGTAGGTAGCGCCAATCTCGATCTGGCCGTTAGGCCCCATCGGGAACGTGGGGCTTTGCGGGACGGTGCCCTGGCCGAAGATGCCCGTGGTCGTGTTGGTCAGGTGCCAGATGATCGTGCGCGAGGCACTCTCGTAGGCCCAGATGATGGTCCTCGGGTCGCCGGGTCCGATCTGCACGAGGATCGGCATGTAGGCCCAGCCCGAGACGTGCAGGAAGCCACTCCCCCACTGACTGCCCACAAGGCCACTGCTGCCTGACGGGGTGATCGGCAGGCTGATCCGGGCGCTGCCGATGCCGCCGTTCATGTTCGACCCGAACCTGATGTTGGCCTTGAAGTCGCATTGCATCCCCTTGCGCATGTAAGAGCCTCCGGCGTAGCCATCTGTGCCGATGCTCGGGGTGCCGCTGCTGGTGGTGAACTCTGGCGTGTAGTTCTGGACCTTGGTGTCATACATGCGCCACTTGCCCGGCGTGCCCGGCATATAGAAGCCCCACGCCTGGGTGTCGGTCTCGATGATCCGCTGGTAGTTCGTCGGGCTGGACGGGCGGGTGGTCGAGGTGCACTGCGTGAACGCCGCATCGGCCTTGAGGCCGGAGGCGCCAGCCGTGATGTTGCCTGCCGGGTCGAGCAGGACCCCGAGAACGCTGCCCGCCGTGCCATCGCCCGTGAGGGTTGTGTTGTGCAGGACAGCGCCCGGGGTGCCGGACTGCGGGATCGCGTTGGTCCACCCGGTGCCGTTGACGTAGGTCAGCACATGCCCGAAGGTCGGCGTCGGCACCGTCACATCGGTCAGCGCGTCGAGGGTCAGGTGGACGTTGGCGGTGATCCGGTACGGATCGACGGCGGTCCCGGTCCCGGTCAGCACCAGGTCGGTGGTGGACGTGTTGCCGACCGTGATGGACGGCCCGTTGATGACGAACGGGTTGGCCTGGCTGCCGACGCCCGAGACGGTGACACCACCCGAGCCCGAGACGGTCAGACATGAACATGATCCTGAACTGCATCCGCAGCGGGCCATCTATTCGTCTCGGCTCTCCGGGTTCTCACCGGCTGGGGCTCCATCCCTACGCGGCGCGCGGGCGGTCGTCGTACTGCGTTCAGGCTAGAGGTGCGCCCGCTATTCCGTAAGGCCCACGGCTGGCTCCTCCAACTGGGCCTTCGCCTTCTCGGCGTCGGGGCCGGTGATCCCCTCGATCTGCTCCTCGTGCGTCATGTCCTCCCAGCCGTCGGGCAGGAACGCCTCGTTGGGAACGTGTGTCTCGCTCATGGTCCCAAGTAGATCGCGCGTACTGCGGTGTTCGGGTTGTGAACGGTAATGGTTTGCACGCCGCCTCCGACCTGGTGGCTCACGCCCACGGTGACCGCCCCGCCCGGGTGACTGACGATGGTGGTGTAGGCGATGGTGCAGAGCAGGGGCTGTACGTCACAGCGCATGTCGGCGTTGAGGAACGTCCCACCCCACAGAATCCGCAGGTTCCCGGCCGCCGAGGACTGGGACTGGACGGCGAAGGTGACATCCAGCGCATAGTTGCCAGCCGGGGCATCGGCAGGCAGCGCCAGCGCGAGCAACGGGGCGAACGAGCCGGGGACGTAGGTGTCGCTGGCGTTGGGGCCGCGCCGGGCCAGGTAGCCGACGTTCTGAGGCGCACCACCGGGCGCACCGGGCGTACCCGGCGTACCCGGCGCACCGGGGTCGCCCTTCGCTCCGGCCTGACCGACGCTGCCCGCGCTGCCCTCGGCCCCGACGAACCACCGACCGATGGTTCCCATCCAGACGTTGGTGCCGCCGTTGGCGAACCCGACGAACGCCAACGAACCGTTCGCCTGGACATCGACCCGCGCACCCGACGCGCTGGGTCCGGCCCCGTTCAGGAACATCATCGACTGGGTGGGCGAGTACCTGGGTGGGATCACCCCCGCCACCGTGATGGGTGTCGGCACCGCGACCGCGCCGCCACTAATGAGGCCACGCATGGCCATGACCCCATTGCGGTTGACGCAGGTTGCCAGCGGCGCCCAACCCCCGTTGTAGTTCCCCCAGCCGTTGGTCATCGTGGGGCGCGTGACCTCCCACACTCCGGTCGGGTTGGCGATGACCATGCCTGCCAACGACACCCAGGCGTTAGTACCGCCGCCGCTGTAGTTGATGATGTTGACATCCCCGTTGGTGTTCACGTCCACTCGGGCCAGGCCGGACTGGCCGCCGATGGACGAGTTGCAGGCGGTGATGTAGAGGTTGCTGAAGTCGGTCGAGTACGTCCCGGCTGGCAACTTGAAGGCAGTGCCGCTGCCACCCTTGATGAGGCCGCGCAGGTGCACGTCGCCCACCGAGTCGATGAAGTAGCCCGCCGTCTCTCCGGGCACGAAGTCGGTGAAGCCGCTCATCAACGTCAGCGGGGTCCAGGTCACCGGCAGCGCGTCCTCGGCCATGAAGGTGGCGCCGGTCAGCGAGATGTAGACGTTGGCCGGAGCGGACAGGAAGTTGACCACCCCACTCGGCATCACGTCGATCTGGCTGGGCGTGCTCGTGCCGTTGTAGACCGAGTAAATCTGCCGGGTGGACGGCCGGAAGCCCGCTGGCAGGGTGAAGATCGGGAACGGCGGGGTGAGGCCGGTGTACTGGAACAGACCCTCTAGGAACACACAGCCCGAGGCGTCGCGCCGGAACCGCCCGCTCGTCCAGTCCCGGCCCCCAGTGTCATAGGTCGTGATCCCGGCGCTGAGTCTCGGTTCGAGGTTGTAGCCGATGTACCGCCAGGACGAGTCGAGCCCGATGCCGGGGGTGCCGGGTATGCCGGGTGGCCCCGGGTCTCCCTTCGCGCCGGGGGTGCTGCTGCCGTCGATGTAGGTCCCGGTCAGGAAGGTGTTTTCCGGGTAGGACGCGAACTTCTTGACGTTGTTCACCGACGAGACGAACGCCCACAGCGAGTAGGTGTGGCCCGCGACCACCTGCACGATCCCGGACAGGACCACCACCTGGTCGAGCCCCCCGCCCCACGTCGGGGTCTGCGAGGCGAACTGGGTGCCCCGCAGCATGGTGAGGCTGGTGTCCTCGTCATAGAGGATCGTGTAGACGTTGCCAGGGTTGGGGCCATTCAGGTTGACCGAGACGGACGACGAGAACTGGACGGCACCGTCCCGGGGCGCGACGAAGCCGAGGGTCTCATTGAGCAGCCCGAACGGGTCGGTCGCGGTCGCCAGCGGCACCTTGACGTAGGCGCCGTCGCTGTTGATCGGGGTGTCCACCCGGACGGCCTCGGCCCGGAACCACACGTTGCTCTCGCCGGACCCGCTGCTCGGGTGGCGGTGCCGTTCCAGCGCGGCCAGCCGAGACTGGGTCTGGCCCATCCACTCCTCGCCGGTCGTCGGGACCAGAAGGGTTTTCACTCGATGCCTCCCTCGGCGATGTCAGTCGGCACCTGGCCCGGGAACGGGAACAGCGTCAGGGTGATGCGCTCACCCTTCTCGTCCTGCTGGACCCGGACGTTGGTGATCTTCTGATCCTGCCGGACCTGACGGCAGCCCACCGTCGCCATCAGCGGCACCTTCACCCCGGGCACCAGGTTCTCGAACGCGAACGCCTCGCTGGCCGGGTCGATCTGGCTGTTGTCCGGCACCCGCACCACCACCGGTACCGGGAAGCGCTGGGACAGGTTGCGCTGGGCCTGGCTGCGCAGTTCCTCATCGGTCGGCGCCTCCGAGGACTCCTCGTCATACGCCGTGGCCAGCGTCTCGATGTTCCCGTAGTACATCTCGTCCACCTGGGCGGACCCGTACCGGCCCTCACCGTCGGTGACCGCCGAGAAGGTGGTCAGGTTCATCCCGTAGGCGGTGACTGTCAGCCCGGCCAGGAAGTCCGCCTCGGTCGCCAGCGGGGTGAGCCCGAGTTGGTACTCGGTGTCGAAGATGTGGATGCCCCGACCGACCACTGTGTAGTCGATCCCCGCCTTCGCGGCCATGTCGTCCAGTTCCTCCCACACCGTTTTCTGGAACGGCAGCGAGTGCCGGGAGGTACGCGCCTCGCCCTCGAAGTGGTACACCCGCAGGTACGGCAGCACATTGATCGGCGGGGTCATCCCCTCCTTGCGCGCCATCTCGATCTGGAAGATGTAGTCGAGGCGCCCGGTCACCGTGCTGATGTTCGGGTAGGCGTTGTTGTACTCGTTCCGCATGATCGTCCGGTACGGGTAGAACATCACGTCCTTGGCGGCAATCTCGACCTCGTCGGCGGTGAACGCCATCCGGGTGATCGGCCCCTCCCAGACCCGCTGCCCGTCACGGAAGATGACCAGTTCGTTGCGCACCGGCTCGACGTTGGCCAGTTGCCCGCAGCACTCGGCCGATGAGGGAATCCGGATCAGCGCGTTGGAGATGTCGTCCTTGACCCGCGCGTAGTCCACGAAGGTGGTCACGTCGATGGGGAAGATGCGGTTCATCCCGCCCCGGTCGAAGATCGCCGCCGTGTTCAGTCCGCACCCGAGAGGCACCTACATCCTCCGAGCCGTGGCAACGTCCAGCCGGGTCACCGAGTACCGGGCCGTGGTGATGTCGTGCAGGACGAACTCATCGAAGTAGCAGTTGCCCGACGGGTTGGTGGTGGTGTTGGACAGCCGGACCATGTGCTGCGTCCCGGTCGCGGTGGCGTTGATCGAGACGTACTGCCAGGCCGCGCCGACCGCGCTCTGGGTGCCGCTCATCCCCGGCCCCATGTCGAGACGGATCGGTGTGGTCGGCGTTTTCATCCAGGCGCCCAACTCGTAGGTCAGCCCGGGGGTCAGCCCGGTCAGTAGCACCTGCGGCCGGTCGGTGGAGCCCTGCGGCCAGGACACCCGCATCCCGCCAGGCCCGCTGTGGTAGTTGCCAGCCCCGGTGTCCCGGACCAGGGTGGCGCGGGGCGAGCCGTCCTCGTTCGGTCCGTTCTGCCAGGAGCCCAGGTCCACGTTGAACGTCGAGGAGTCCTTGAGCGCTCCGGTGATGAACTTGTTGGTCGGGTCCGCCTCACCGGGGAACTCCACCGACAGCCAGTAGTCGATCCCGCAGGTCATCGCCGCCCAGCCAGTCGGCAGGCCGACCCCGGAGTAGGCCAGGTGCGAGGCCGGGAAGGCGTTGCCAATCGGGTCGATGATGGACAGGGTCTGGTTCATCCCGTCGATGCGGAACGTGCTGTTGGGCGGGATGTACATGACCACGATCTCCGCGCAGTTCGAGCAGGCGTCGAGGTCGGACACCTTCTGCTCGAACCCCAGCGGTGCCGGGTACAGCCGCAGTCGGATGTACCGGGCCGCCTCCGATCCGGTGGTCAGGCTGATGACCAAGACCGCGTTCCCCGTCTCCGGGACCTCGGTCTTGGGGATGAACAGCGAGTAGCCACTGGCCCACGGCTGGGTCGGCTTGAGGTTGGTGGTCACCGGGGGTGGGCGCGGTGCCATCGGAACCATCGGCACTGTCGGGTCGGTGATCGTCCCCACCCCGGGCGGGTTGTTGCAGTCCGGCAGTTCCGGCGCCGTGGGGTCCAGAGTCAGCGCGCCCGTGGTGTTGGCGCCGAAGAAAACGTCGTCAAACCACAGTGTGATGCCCACGTCCTTGGTGCCGACGACAAACCCGAGCGTGTCTACTGCCGCCGCAGCGGTGTGGTCGATGACCACCTGCTGCCATGAGGTAGTGACGCTGATCGCGCGCTGACCGACAGTCGGCAGCCACGCGGCGTTGAGGGTGGGCGTCACATGGGCGGTCCCGGCCCGGTTCGCCTTGATCCACACGCTCCACCGCAGGTTCGTGCCAGCAGCGAGCGCTACCGACGACGCTCCGGTGTACATCGACGCCCCGTAGATCGAGTCACCTGGGCCGGTGGAGGTCAGGCGAAACGCGCCCGGTGCGGAATGGACCTGCGCGGTGTCCCTGGCGAACAGCGTGTCTGCGGCCAGGACACTCCAACCGGAGGTATCCGCGTCCGCTGACGGGTTCGCGCAGTAGTTCGCGGCAGGTGAGCCCACCGTGCCGCCGAGATACTCGATCTGCCCGTAGACGTGCGGGGTGGCGGCGACGAAGGTGAACTCCACCTGCTCCATGTAGGCGCCGGAGCCGCCCGCGCAGCCCGCGCCGATGGGGGAGAACTCCCGGGTGGTGGTCACCCCCTGTAGCAGCGACACGTCGCGCACGATCCGCAGGTACTCGTCACCCTGGGCGTGGTCCTTGGGGCAGGCGGCGAAGAAGCAGAGGTCGGCACCGCCGCAGCCAGTGCCGGACTCGCAGGCGGGGCCTAGTGAGATGTTCCGCAGCCACGACTTGCCCCGGTTCAGCGCGATCTGGCTGCCCGCGAACAGCATCCCGGAGACCCGAATCTCCTTGGAGGCGCGGCGAACCGCGCTGACCGTGCCGCCGTCCCCGATGGACTCGGTGACCGTCACCGTCGCGGTCGAGTCGGTCATGCCGGAGACGGACAGCGGGTAGAACCCGTAGAACAGCGCCAGGTCCGGGTCCTCGGCGCTGATCCACGGCGCGTCGTCGTCCACCGGGTTGTTCTTGTACGGCGGGTCACCGAGGGCGTCGGCCAGGGTGATGCAGTCCTCGCAGCCGGACAGTTCGATGGTCGGCAGGTTCGCCGCCACGTAGGTGGCGGTGCGCTCGGCGTTCCACAGTTCCTCGCCGCCGAGCATCGCCCAGCCCTGGTACATCGTGCTCATCAGTCACTCCTCGTCGGTGACACGTGTCACTAGGCCAGTAGGCCGACGAGCCGGTCGAGGACCGCCTCGGCTGCCAGTTTCGGATCGGCGTTCGGGATCATCACCCGGATCGCCCCGTCGGCGATGGTGACCCCAGGCTTGGTCGCTGGCTGGTCCAGCCCCTGTGCGTAGGCCGACAGGCCCCGCACCGAGGAGTCCACCCGGGCCAGGGAGCGCCGTAGCGGCACGACGGCCTCCGGGCCGTCCTCGCCGATGATCCGCAACTGCGGACCCAGTGCGAGGCTGCTGCCGCCTCCCGCCCGGCCGCCTCCCGCCCATCCCGCGACCAGCCCACTGCCTCCGAGGTCGCCCGCCATGAACGCGCCCGAGTACGACGCCAGCAGCCCGGCGACCTGGGCCTTGGCGTTCGCAATCTTGGCCAGCAGCGGTGAGGTGTTGCCATCGAAGGTGGTCGTGTGCAGCGTTTCCACGCCACCGATGGCCGAGTTGGCCTTGCCGACCGCCTGGTTCAGGGTCGAGTCCTGACCCTTGAAGTTGGTGATGTTCTCGTCGTGCACCCGGTCCACCTCGGCCTGGGCGGCGATGGCTGCCTGACCCAGCGCGCCGTGCTCGCCATCGAACTCGGTGTTCCAGGTCTTGGGCACCGTCCCGGTGGCGATCAGCGCGGCCTGCGCGGCCACCGACAACTGGCCGGTGTCACCGTCGAACTGGGTGAGCACGTCGGGTGGCGGCTTGGACAGTTCGTCGGCGTGCTTCTTGGCGTTGTCCAGGTCCGCAGTGTCGCCCTCGAACTTGGTCTTGATGGTCTTGGGGAAGTTGATCGCCACCTGCCCCGCGTCGTAGGCCGCCTGCTCGACGCCCTCCATCGCCGCCGCCGCCTCGGTGGCCCACTCCTGACCAGGCAGTTTGCCCCACGCCCCGAGTAGCCCGCCCAGTACGTTGGCGAAGGACGAGATGGTGACGAACAGGACCGCGAAGGCGGGGGCGGCCAGAATGGCCATCTCCTGGATCGCCCGACCGACGGCCTCGAACGCTGGACCCATTTTGCCGATGAAGTCGATGGCCTTGGTGACATCGTCAATGAGGTTGGTGGCGAACTCCCGGTTCTTCGGGGTGTCCAGCGACCCCAGCATGACGCCGATCCGCTGGATCGTGTCCCACAGTTGCTCGCCGAACCGCTTGGCATCATCGAACCAAGTTTTCAAGTCGTTCTGACCGCGCGGCGACTCAAGGAACGCCTTGAGTTCGCCGGTCTTTTGCGAGAGCCAACCGAGGAACCCCTCCCCGGTCTGTGCGCTGCCCTGGTTCAGCACCGCACCGATGGCCCCGGCGACGTTGGTCAGGATGCCCCACAGGTCCTTGGCCGCCGCCCAGGCGCGGGTGAAGAAGTCGGAGATGTCCTTCTGCCCCTTGACCGAGGTGGCCCATTCGGTGAACTTCGTGGCGACCCCGCCGATGGCGTCGGCCAGTTGCTTGGCAATCGGCAGGAGCGGCACGAAGAACGCGATGATCCCCGGCAGCGCGGTGGCGAAGGCGTTGCTGAGGGTGGTCGCTATGCCGCTCAGGCCCTTGACCAGGGAGTCGAGGAACGGCTTGAACTGCGCGCTGTTCAGGCTGGTCATCAGCGTCGTGATCGCGTTCCTGACCCCCTCCGCGACCCCGGTCATCAGCGGCCCGGCAAAGTTCTTCATCAGGTCGCCCAGGCCCTTCACCCACTTCGGGGCGTCCTTGAAGAACACGTTGGCGATGTCGGTGCCGAGTTTCTTGAACCCGTCGGTGAGCGGCTTGAACTGGGCCTTGGTCTTGTCGCTCATGTTCTGGAACGCGATCATCACGGTGCCGAACGCGGCACCGAGGGCGAGGACCAGCGGCAGCGCTGCACCGATGGCGCCGACCAGGGCGACACCGAGGGCTCCGGCCACGGCGGTGATCCCGCCGAGCAGCAGCGACAGCATCGACGTGAGGACCGCCACCGCCTCACCCAGCACGAGGATGATTCCGCCGACCGAGGCGAATACGGCGGCCATCCCCACGGCTGCCGTGATGATCTGAGCGATGGGTCCACCCAGGGCGGCGAGCCCGCCACCGATCTCGCCGAACGCCGCGAAGGTCTTGGCCGCCGCACCCTGGGCCTGGGCGACCCGGTCCCAGGCATCGAAGATGCCGCCCACGAAGGCGTTGACGTTGGCCTGCATCAGCCGGAAGAAGTCCGGGATCGCCTTGAGCGCCGTGAAGATCGTGGACGGCAGCCCGGCCAGCACCTCGCCGATCCGGGCACCCCCCTGCACCAGTCCGCCGAAGAAGTTGAGGAAGTTGTTACGGCTGCCCTTGCCGAACGCTCGACCGATGGTGCTGCTGAGCCGGTTGGAGTCCTTGTCGGTGCCGAAGATGGTCTTGCGGAACCGCTCAACGATCTTCTCCGACAGTTCCATCTTCCGGAGTTCTTCGTTCAGCCGCATCGTGCTGACCCGGGCGCTGTCGGAGCCGTCCCGGGTCACCTTCATCTTCGCGGAGACCTTGTCCAGTTTCCGGGCGTACTCCTCCCAAGCCTTGCCCTCGTCCTTCTGCCGGAACGCCTCCTCGGCCGCCTGCTGGTAACGCCGGACGGTGACCGTCAGGTCGTCCAACTGGTCCCTGGTCATCCCACCCCAGCGACGCATGGTGGCCAGCCGCTGGTTGATGTTGTCCATCGCCTTGTTCAGGCCCTCGGCGCCGTGACCGAAGTTCTTGACGTAGGCGTCGAAGTTGCCGGACATGAAGCCCTGCTTGAACTCGGCCTCCATCTTCGACTTGAGCGAGGTCTTGAGGCCCTTGTAGAACTCGTCGCCGTAGGTCCGTCCGGCCTTGCCACCCTTGCCGCGCATCCCCCGGGAGACCTCGTCGGCGAAGCCACTGTTGTCGGCGTGCACCCGCACATAGACATCGCCGACGTTGGTCCCGCGTCCGGGCATGGGCTACCTCCGATGAGTCGGACAGCGAGCCGTGACACGTGTCACTGGCGCTCAGTGTGACAGTGCCTCGTCCTGCGCGGGAGTGTCCTGCGTCAGCCACGTCGCCAGCAGCGTGGCGATGAGGTCCACCATGCCACCGTCGCCACCCAGGTCGAACGGGTCGTCCGGGTCGAACAACCTGCCCCGGAAGTAGTCGCGGTCCTCCTGCTCGAACAGCGCGAAGAAGAAGTTGACGATGTCGGCGACCTGGTTGATGTCGCCATCCACGGCCTCCACGGCCGAGCGGTACATGGCGAACTGGGCCGGGGTCGGCGGAAACGCGGTCACCGTCTCCTCGTCGTGCTCGAAGGTCACGCTGGCCTGGTGGATGCGCGGCTCGTGGTGCTCCCCGGTGACGAACTTCCTCACCCGACACCCCTCTGGTACTGGTCGAAGAACGCGACGAACGAGTTGGCCTCGATCTCCACCTCACGCTGGCTGGGAGCGCGCGGCTCGGCGCCGACCGGGACCGGTGGTGGCTGCTCCATCTCGGTCCGCCACTTCTCCGGGTCGGCCACTCGTTCCAGCGCCCAGTCCCAGACCAGGTTCAGGAACCGGTCAAGCCGAAGGCCGATGGGGTCAACGCCGCGTCCTGCGGCCCCGCCGTCGATACGCTCCCAGTTGGCTGCGGCCACCTGGACGAGTCGGACGGCGAGGTAGTAGGGCGGCCGGACCACTCCTCGATCAGCCAGACCAGGATGTCGCTCATGGCCTCGAAGTCGAAGGCGTCGTCCGGGTCATTGAGCCGTCGCCGGAAGTAGGAGGCGTCCTCGCGCGAGAACCGTGACGAGAAGAAGTTGATGGTGTCCACCATCCGGTGCGACTCCTCGGCGGTGTCCCCCCAGGCGGCCAGGAACAGGGCCAACTGCGGGCCGGTGGGGGAGAACGCCTTGACCGTTCGCTCGTCGTGCTCGAACTCCACGTCCTCCATGATCGGAAGGTCCTTCTGGTGCCCCGCTGCCTTGGCGGCGGTGCTAAACGACTTCATGCGCTTCCTCTCCACAAGGTGGTGCGAGCAGACTACGGCCCCGCGATCACTGCGCCAGGCAAACAAACATGGTGACCTGACCGCCCGGAGCGTTTAGCGTCAGAGGTTCCGCAAGGAAGCCGGGAGGGCAAGCCATCTCGGTGCTTGCCGGACCAGGCGGGCCGGACGGACCTGGCTGTCCGGTAGGACCGCTCGGACCTGTGTCTCCTGCGGGTCCGGGTGGTCCGGCAGGGCCGGTAGGCCCAGGCGGACCGGGCACCGTACTGGCCGGACCCGGTCCGCCCGTGGGACCAGGCGGACCGGGCGGGCCGGGCACGCCTTCACCGGCCGGTCCCGGGGCTCCCGAGGACCCCGATAGTCCTCGCGCTCCCGGAAGTCCATTCGTACCATTCCGACCATTGACGCCGTCATCCCCCGCCGCGCCCGGCAGGCCGTCTGCGCCGTCCCGTCCGGGCACACCCTGCGGTCCCATCGGTCCGGGGATGACCGCCGTCAGGGTGACTACCGACGGCGCCGGAGAGGGCACCGGGGTGGACACGGTGGCCGTGGTCGGGGACGGCGCCGGAACCGCCGTGCCGTCCTGTGTGGCATAGGCGGCGCCGACCATCAGCGCTGATGCGGCGCCGCACGCCGTCAGCGTGTAGATGACCGTGCTGGCCTTCACTCACCCTCCTCCGGGCGAACACTCAGTGCTGCCAGACCTTCCGCTCGTCCGGCCAGCAGCCCCAGCAAAGCTCCGACGATGCCGGAGAGGATCGAGGTCAGCGACTGCACCGCCGCGCTGGTGTCGGTAGCCGGGTTACGGATTTCCACCAGCGCGATGGTCGCCCCGAGGGCGAGCAGTGAGAAGGCGACGATGACGGTGAAGGTCAACACCATGATCTCGACCACCGAGCGGTTTCGGAACATCACCCTGCCCCTTTGGTGACACGTGTCACGCACCCATCGGAACTTCCTTGCGCAGCGAGCGGGTCAGCGCGTTACGCAGGAAGCGGTTGGCCCGCCGACCCCGGACCGACTTGCGCATGGTCGGCTCGGCGTACCAGGAGTACGGCGCCGGGCGGACTCGCATGGCCGGTTTCACCAGGCGCATGTTCCCCTTCTTGTCCATCGCCATGTACGGCGCTCGCCTGGACTTGATCGGTGTCTTGGTGCCCTCGTGGTGGAACAGCGCGTAGTTCTCGCCCTCGTCATTGAAGGCTCCGGCGCTGACCTCGAACGAGCACTGGGTGGGCAGGTTGTGTTTCAGCCCGGTGGTGTGGATCGAGGCGCCCAAGGACCCGGTCCGGTGCCCGACGTAGCGCCGGGCGCGCAGGGTGATCTCCTGGCTCTTGCGCCCCATCCACCGGCCCACGTCGCCGCTCGGCCCCATCATCGCGGCGATCCCGATGGAGTTGACGATGAACACCTCGTCGGCCGAGGACGCCATCAGAGCACCGGGTAACTGGCGGCCCAGACGCCGCCGAGACAGCCCCCGTCCGGCCCGATGCTGACCCAGGTGTCCAGTATCGGGGACTCCGAGAAGCAGCACAGGAGCGCCCGCTCGATGGCAGCCATGTCGGCCATCTGCAAGCGTGCCGCCTCCAACTGCACGGCCATCGAGGGAGGGGTGCCGTCGGAGTCCGGCATCGGCGCACACCGCACCGCACCGGCCTCGAAGCCCACGTCGAGCATCGGCGTCTGGCAGCGCCGGGGTGCCAGACCGATGGCGCCGCTCTCCGCCGAGGGAGTGATGAGCCGTGGTGACACCCAGGCCATCCCGCCGCAGGCGCCGTCCTCGCAGTTCTCGCCGCAGAAGTCGAAGGCCACCAGGCCCGGGACGATCCCGCAGAAGCAGAACTCCGGCAGCCCGGCCTTGTTGAACTCGGCGCACACGCAGGAAGCCAGGTCCAGCAGCATCGGCCAGACCCGGGTGTCCTCGGTGTAGGCCACTAGACCCCCGTGAGCAGGACCGCGAAGTTGCAGTCGTTGAACACCGTCACTGAGGTCTGCACCGGGACGAACCACTGGTTCAGCGGAAGCCCGCTGACGGCGTGGTGGCTCTTGAGCACCGGGAGCACCCGGTTCGGTCCCTTGTAGATGGTCAGCGCGCCGGTAATGGCGATCTCGGTGTCGGCCAGGTTGCAGTTCAGTGAGATGTACGCCCCGGCCACGGTCTCAAGGTGGCGCCCCACCCGGATGATCTGGTGGCCCATCCACGGGTCGGCCAGGCGCGGGTGCACGTGGATGACCGGACGCCCGTAGTACTCGCAGCGAGCCACCGCCTCGGCGTCGCCCATCGCCCCGTACTTCTTGGCCGCGACCCGGCTGTTGAAGGAGGCCCGGGGGATGATGCCGACGATGTTGTCCTGAATCAGCCGGTTGGTGCGCACGTCGCTGTTGCGCAGCGCATCGGCCTGTAGAGCGGTCAGGTCCTGCGGACCGAAGCACCCGGCGCCGGTCAGGATGGTCGCCGGGTAGCCGGTCACCGCGCCGCTGGTGGGGATGCCGCGCTGCATGTCCTGGTGAGTGCAGGGGTCGGTGCCGCTGACGACGACGCCGCCCGTGCACAGCATCGAGGAGTCGTAGGAGCCGCCGTGCAGCAGGTGTGGGTCGTTGGAGTCCACGACCGTGGCGATGTCGGACAGTTGGCTCAGGTCGGGCGGAACCGCTGGCGTCGCAACGATTGAGCCGAGGGGCTGGATGGACATGGCGGTTCCTTTGACTAGGCGATGCAGCCGGACCAGGCCGCTACGGCGAGCATGACAGTGGTGGTGACACGTGTCACTAGAAGGCGGGTAGCGACGTGGTGGTCCGAGCCCGGCCACCCTGGTTCGGTGTCCACACCGTCGGCCCGGTGGTCAGCGCATGGGGGTTGTACATCTGCACCCACACGTCCACCTCGTTGATGCCGGTCAGGCCGTTGGGGAACAGGCCCGCCGCCACCTCCATCGAGATGCCCTGCCGGGTGATGCTGGTGACCCCGGAGGGCAGGCGACACTTCACTCCGGCGCACGCCTTGGCGTACTCGCAGGCCAGCACCCCGGCCGCGTACATGCCGAGGTGGTCCACCGGGATCGCATTGAGATAGGTGACCGAGAAGGTGCCGAGTTCGGTGTCCGGCTTGGACAGGTCCTGACAGCCGGGCCAGCAGTCACCGTCGGTGCGCACCAGCCACTTGCCGTCATCGACCCGGTAGGAGCCGGGGTCGAGCAGGATGCCGTTCACCTTGACCGCGTCCACGGTCCCGACCGGGCGCGGCAGTTCCAGTTGGCACAGCGCCCCGCAGCCGCAGGTGTCCCCGGAGCAGGTGCAGTTGAACCAGGTGCCCGACCAGTTCTGCGGAGAGAACGCGCTGGTCCCGTAGGGGCTGTAGCCGTCCTGGCAGACCCTCCGGCACGGGCGCACCGTGATCGGGCAGCCGCCCACTCGGTAGGCGGTCAGCATCCGCAGCGTCGCCCCGGCCAGGGCGATGGAGCGGAGTTTGGTCGCGTTGTCGTAGGAGTCGAATCCGGGGCAGCAGGCGTAGTCCACCGGCCAGCAGTAGTTGTCCATCAGTTCTCCTACGTGGATCAGAGCGATTGCCTGGTCGGTGCCAACGGCGATGTCCTCGATGAGCACCACGTAGTCCACCGGAGGGCGAAGGTCGCTGAGGACATCGTCCTGCCCAGCAGCGCTGTCGGATAGGCCCCGGACCCGGTCGTAGACGGTGACGACCTCATCGGCGCCTGCGGCCACATCGGCGCAGGGACGGGCGGCAGCCCAGACAAAGGCCCCCACATCCTGCGCCGTAGCCACGTCAGCGGGCGTAGAGCCATAGGCCCATGTCTTGGTGACCGCGTCGCTTCCCGCTGCCGTGTCGGCGCCGGTACGGCCCTTGACCGTGTCCACGGTCACGTCGTCGGAACCACCCGCGCTGTCGCTGGCCGAGGTCGAGCCTGCTCCGGCCCGCTGCAACGTCACGCTGTCCGTCCCGTCGGCGGTGTCGGCCGCGCTGCGGACCACGACGGCGACCTGGCTGGCGGAGTCGGCGCCGCCAGCCAGGTCAGCAATGAGGACGCTGCGGTCGCCGAGCAGCATCTCGGTACCCATCGCCGAGTCGGCGGGCAGGCGCAGCCGATCCCACTGCACGGCAAGGGAGTCGGCACCGGCTGCGGTGTCGGCAGGGTTCGTGACACGTGTCACCAGGATCGAGGCGGTATCGGAGCCCGCTGCCGAGTCGTTGGCGGCTCGGGGGCGGTCGCTGAGGACCGTCACCGCCTCGGACCCGGCAGCGGTGTCGGTGGGGGTGGCGAAGATGAAGCCGATCCGGTCTCCGGTCGCGCTATCTGTCCCGACTGCGGTGTCGTCGGCCGTCCGGTCGCGGGTGGCCAGGACCGTCACCGTGTCCGAGCCGACCGCCGTGTCATCGGCGGAGACGGTGACCGCCCCAGCCTGGCTGACCGAGACGTTGTCCGAGCCAGCAGCGGTGTCGGCGACCGGGCGGTCCCGGACCGCGATCATCGAACCGGCATCGCTCCCGGCTGCCGTGTCGGCCGCGCTACGCGGCATGTCCTTGGCCGTGAGGGCCTGGTCGGAACCAGCGGCGGCGTCGGCGGGGGTGCGGTCATCGAGGGACAGCGTGGTGACCGCGTCGGAACCGGCAGCGCTGTCAGCCAGGTTCGCGCCCCGGTCCAGGGTCAGCGCGTCGGTCCCACCGGCCAGGTCGGCCGGAGTGGCGACCACGTTCTGCGCGCCACCGACGAAGTCGAAGGTCGCGTCGTCGGTACCGGTGGCTCCGTCGGCGGCGACTCGGACTCGGCCGTCCGGGCCAGTGACCGCCGAGTCCGAGCCAGCAGCGGTGTCGGCAGGCGTGCGGTCATCGAGGCTGATGACACTGACCGAGTCGGCCCCAGCGGCAGTGTCAGCCGGGGTCCGGACCATCGTCTGGGGGTTGGTGACCGAGTCCGAACCGGTCGCCGTATCGGCCGGGGTGGCAACGATGTTCGCGGCCTGGGACAGCACCGCCGTGGCCGAGTCCGATCCCGCTGCGGTGTCGGCTAAGTCGTAGGTGAAGGCGAAGGCCCGGGTCGCCGAGTCACTACCGGCAGCGGTGTCGGCGGGGACGCGCAGGAAGTCCTGAACCGGGACCGCCGAGTCCGAGCCACTCGCGGTGTCGGCCGGGTTCTCGCGCCAGGCTGGGGCGCCCTTGCTGATCGTCAGCGTCGGGACGGCGGTGTAGGTCAGGGTGGCAGCCGCATTGCGGACGATCCGGAACCGCAGCGTGTCGCCGTTGACCAGGTCGTCGCCCAGCAGGGTGATCGAGTAGAGCACCTCAGTGTAGTTGTTGCCGCTCCACGAGAAGTCGTTGAGAGCGCCGTCCTCGCAGACCTCACCCGCAACGAAGGTGCCGGACCCTCCGGTGAGTCGGCTGGTCGTCGGCCCCGTGCCGGTCAGACTCGGCGAGTCGTAGGGCGCGACGGTGTTCGGCGGGAAGATAGCCAAGACCTCAAAGCAGAGAGCGAAGCCCACGTTGACCTGCCAGAGCGAGGTCACTGTGGGGAAGGCGGCCTCGCTGCCGGGGTGGGTCGGTGTGGACGAGTCGGTGTAGACCAGGACCGAGCCGGAGGCTTGCGTGTTGGTGGACTTGACGCCGATGAAGTACGGGGTGCCAGCCGCCAGCGTGTACCCGGCGAAGGTGAACGCCATGCGCGCGCCAGCGAGGGTGGTGTTGGTGAAACTGTTGGTCGAGGTCGCCAGGGGCGTGCCGGTGGGCTTGCCGGTGCCGCCGAACGTGCCCCCGTCGTGCGCCCAGAGGTACGCCGAGACGGTGCCGGTCGGGCTGCTCGACTTGCTCAGCCAGAAACCGGCTTCTTTCAGGACCCCACCGTTGCCGATGAACGACTGCGCCACCGCCTGGGTACCGTCAGCCGCGATCCCCGCCGACTGGGAGTAGTTCGAGACCGGGTAGGTGTCCAACAGTTGAGCGCTCGCCGTGACGTTGGCCCAGGTGCCGCTGGCGTTCTTCTCCCACTGCAACTGCCAGTCGTCGGTGACGGCCGGTGACCCGGCAGCGGTGTTCTGCAACCGGAACCGCAGTTGCAGGTTCTGGTTAGCCATCAGACAGGTCCACGGTGAACGGGGCGTCCTGAGCGGCTAGCGCGACACTTCCGGCCTCGGTGCCGTCGTCAAAGAACTGGTACGCCGCCTGCGCGACCGCCACCGGCAGCCCGTAGATGTTGACGCCGAACCCCGGTCCGGCAGGCGTGAACGACGCCTGCGCACCGAACTGGTCGGCTCCGCGCATCCCCATCGTCACGTTGGTGGTGGCGCTACCGCCCGTGGTGCCGATGGTGCCCAGGTCCTGGCCGCTGTAGTTGCCTGGCGGCGTGACGTTCGGAACGCCCCAGCAGGCAACCGACAGGGCGCTAGAGTTTCCGGCCACCCCGGTGTTGGTCGCGCTGGGGCCGAGCCAGTCGAAGTGGTCCACCTCGGTGAACGCAAGCGCCATGACTGCCTTGGCCGTCACCGACGCCGACAGGTTGATGTAAAGAGCGGAGTTCGCCCCGAACGCCGTCAGCACGTCACAGGTGGCGGTGGAGACGATGACCGAGGCCCCGGCCGTCGCCGACGAGTCGGTCATCGACCGGTAGTTGGTCATGTTGCCGATGGAACCGGTGGTGCCGCCGCTGTGCGTGAGCGATACCAGGCTCGGGGTGCTGGCGGTCAGGTTGTCCACAACGACCCCGACCAGCAGTTTGTCGCCTGGCTGCGGGTAGTCGGTTCCGACCGTGCTGGCCGCAAGGGTGAGCACGTTCGTGGAAGCACCCTTGAGGAACCCACGGGCGACCCAGTTGCGTCTGGTGAGCGCCATGTCTACCCCCTCTCGGGAGGGGGCTCGGCTAGGCCCCCGTGAAGGTGTGGGTCCAGGTGACGGTGAGGGAGTCGCCCGCCGCCTTGGGCGCTGGGCTGGCCAGCAGGACACGACTGATGGTGTTGCCCGCCGCCGAGGTGGCGTCGGTGCCGATGGTGTCGTTGACGATGACCGCCTCGGTGATGTTGGACGCCGTCGTCGCCTCACCCGCCACGTAGGTCCGCTTGAAGGTGGCGACGTTCGCCGCGACCGACGGGAAGGTGGCATCGAACGCCTTGTTGGAACCGGCCAGATACGTCGCCAGGGCGGCTCCTGCGCCCGTCTTGGCGACCGCCGTGGCGCCGGTACCCAACTTCATCCCGGTCGCCGCAGCGGGCTGGCCAGAGGTCAGCGCAGCCCGCCCGACGTACCAGTTGTCGCCCGTGGTGGTGATGAGGTTCGACTGCTCGCACTCGTGGAACTTGCGGCCGAACTCATCGAACCACTCGAACAGGACCAGGCCCTCGATGACAAAGAGGTCGCTGGTGCCCCGGCTCCGTTCTGCCGCCAGGGTCACCTGGTCGCGGCCTGCTCCCATGTCCATTGACTACTGCCTTTCGTCGGTGACACGTGTCACTGGGCGGGCTGCTCTTGCTGCTCGGCGTCCTGCGGCGGCTCGGCATCCTGGGGCTGCGCCTCGGGATTCTCCTCGTCGCTCTCGCCCTCGACGGTCAGGCCCTGGGGCATGAGCGTGCCAGCGGTGGTCGTGGCCCAGGCGGTGCCGGACCACTTGATGTGCGCACCGTCGGCCGTGACCATGTACTGCGTCGCGGTCCACGCCGTGGCCGGGGTGGCCGTGACGCCAGCGGCGTCGGCGAGGTTCTTCGGAGCGTAGGTGTTCGCCGGTCCCCAGGTGCCCGGGGTGCCGACGGCAGCCGTGGTCGCCTTGGTGCCCTTCGATGCGCAGTCGCAACCCGGAGCCGGAGGGGCCACGGTCGTGTACTGGACGTGCAGGTGGTCGCCCTTGAGGATCGGCGTCAGCAGCGGCGCGGCCGGAGAGCCCTGGATGTTGTACGGACCCACGTCCCAGCCGGAGCCGGTCTTGGTCTGCGCCCCGGTGATGGTGAAGTTGACCGCCGCGTTCTCGATGGTGAAGTCGCCCAGGGTTCCACCCTGCACGAACGGCACGAGGATGTAGCCATACGAGCCACCGGTACCGGAGACATCGCAGACGACCGACGGGACGGACGACCACAGTTCGAGCGCGAAGCCGTAGTCACAGGCCGAGCGGTCGCTGTTGATCCGGAAGCCAACCGGGTCGCCGGTCGAGTTGTAGACCGGGGCCTGGCCGGTGAGCATCGCGTAGAGGTCGGGGTTGACCTCGCACATGCTGATCTCAAGGGAGTAGCCGGTCAGGGTCGGGCAGGCGGCCTCGCGGACGCAGACCTTCCCCGAGGCGTTGGTGACGGTGATGTCCTCACCGGTATCGGTCTGCGCGGTGAAGGCGACCGAGATGAAGCCCTCGGTGACCACCGACGCGCAGGAGGCGTTCTTAGGACGACCGCAGCCATCCAAGGCCGTGACCCGCATCGCGCGGCCCCGGACTAGCGGGAAACAGACGGCAGCCACTGGTCACTCCTCGTTGCTGTCAGCGGACTTGGCCTTGCTCACGACTTCCTCGGGGGCCACGAAGCCGCCCCGCGTGGTGTCCACGACCACCACAGCGGCGTCGAGGCCCTCCTCCTCGGCGGCTGCCAGGAGGAGGACCGCGTTCTCCTCCGTGAGCCCCGCGACGAAGGTGGGGTCATCCGAGCCGTCCTCGACGGGCTCGTCGGATGCGGGCTCGGTGGGTTCCGTGGACTCGCCTACCGGGACGCCCTCGGGCTCCGGTCGGACCTGCTGCTCGTCGTAATCAGTCATCGCCTCAACCTCCTTGGTTTTGGTTGGGTGGACCGTCCGGCGATGGCGCAGACGGCCCACCCACGCGATTACGGGACGAGGGTCAGGCAGGCCGCGTTGTTGGCGATACCAGTGGTGCCAGCGGAGCACAGCGGGATCGTCACCTTGTAGGCGGTGTAGCACTTCTTGAGCAGGAGCACGCCCTGCTCGTAGAACAGCGCCGTGTAGAGGTTCTGCTTGAGCGA
>Ga0068865_100000352_pt1 | contig 25407 bp, 28 predicted proteins | sample KBSMisM12_FD_75293 | JGI IMG/M metagenome (GOLD analysis project Ga0068865, IMG submission 75293) | Miscanthus rhizosphere microbial communities from Kellogg Biological Station, Michigan, USA - KBS Miscanthus M1-2 | ecosystem: Host-associated > Plants > Roots > Rhizosphere > Soil ...
GGCCGGCCCGGCCGCGGCCGCCACCTTCTTCTTCTCGACGGGCAACCCCGACGGCAGGCTCGCAGCCCTGTCACGCCCGACGAACAACAGCCCGCTGGAGACCGAGACGGCGGACGACTTCGTCCTGACCAAATCGACCAAGCTGACCTCGGCCAGCTTCACCGGCCTGATCACCGGGGACACCGCGCCCGGCGTCATCAACGCCGTCGGTGTCGAGATCTACCGCGTCTTCCCGCTGGACTCCGACGTCGGTCGCACGAGCGGCGCGCCGACCTTCAGCACGTCCCAGGTCCCGACCCGCGTCAACTCGCCCTCGGACGTCGCGTTTGACGATAAGGACTCCAACAGCGCCGGCCTGACCTTCACCACCCAGGACCTGGGATCGTTCTCGGTGCTCAACAGCCTGGTCGACGGCATCAATCCGCTCCCTGGGGTGTTCACCGGCGGCGAGGGCCCGGTGACGGGGCTCGAGACCCTGATCACCACCGACTTCGCGACCCCGTTCGTGCTCGGGCCCGGCCACTACTTCATCGTGCCGCAGGTGGAGGTCTCCGGCGGAAACTTCCTGTGGCTGTCGGCGCCGCGGCCCATCGTGCCGCCCGGGACGGCGTTCCCGCTCGGCTCCACCGACCTGCAGGCCTGGATCCGCACCGAGAACATCGACCCCGACTGGCTGCGGATCGGGACCGACATCACCCATCAGGGTCCGTTCAACATGACCTTCACGCTGGACGGGGTCAGCGTGCCGGAGCCGGGAACCTGGTCGATGCTGATCGTCGGGTTCGCGGGCGTGGGCGCGCTCTTGCGCCGCCGGCGGGTGAGGCTGCCGGCCTAGGGGCTAGCGCTTCCGGATCGCGGTGATCTCGGGCAGGCCGTGGCCCTCGTTGGTGTCGAAGCCGATCTTCTGGCCGACCTTCAGGCCCTTGAGGAGCTCGGGCGGAACCACCCGGAAGGGCATGGTCATGGTGGGCCAGCCCAGCGCCGGGATCGGGTCGTGTTTCAGCGTCAGCATGGCCTGACTGGCGTCGATCTCGGTGATCACGCCCGTGCCCTTGGCGGTCCGCGGCGCCCGCTCGGCGGGCGGCGGGGCCTGAGCGGCGGCGTAGGCGGCAGGCGCGGCGGCTAGGAACGCGGCCAGCGCCAGGGTCTTGAAGGTCATGATCGGTCCGCGGGTTGTAGGCGCGAGCACCATCGCTCACCCGGACCGCGAGGGCTAGCCGCCGCGGACCTCGCGCGCGACGGGTTCCCGCAGCGCCGCCGCCTAGCGGCGGTCGCGCTTCAGATAGGCCAGCAGGCCCTCGGCCAGGGCGTCGAACACCAGGCGCACGCGCTTCACGCGCCGCAGGTCCTCGTGCATCGCCAGCCAGATCTCGCGCTCGAAGACCATGTGGTCGGGCAGCACCTGGACGAGGTCCGGGTCGCCGCGCGCGGCGGCGTAGTGCATCGCCCCGATCCCGAGGCCGGCGCGGACCGCAGCGACCTGCACGCCGATGTTGTCGGTGCGGATCGAGAAGTCCTCGCGGCGCAGGTTCGCGGCCGGCCGCGCGGTCTGCAGGATGTAGGTGTCGCGGTCGAAGCCGATGCGCCGGTGGCGGGCGGCTTCCTCTGGCGTGGCTGGCGCGCCGTGGCGTTCGATGTAGCGGCGATGGGCGAAGAGGCCGAGGCGCACCGTGCCCAGCCGGCGCGCCACCAGCGCCTGCTGGCTGGGCTGGGCCATGCGCACGGCGATGTCGGCCTCGCCCAGCAGGAGGTCCTCGGTGCGGTTGGAGGCCAGGATCTCCAACTCCAGCCGCGGATGGGCTTCGGTGACGTTCAGCAGGATGGGCGGCAGCACCTCGACGGCGACGTATTCGCCGGCGGTGATCCGGACCGAGCCGGCCGCGGCCTCGACGCCGACGGCGGTGTCGCGCTCGGCGGCCGCGGCGGCGGCGGCCATCGCCTCGGCGTGGCGGACCAGCTCGAGGCCCGCGGTCGTCGGCACGAGGCCGCGCGGTGATCGCGTGAAGAGCGCCGCGCCCAGCCGTTCCTCTAGGGCCGCAACGTGCCGGCCGATGGTGGGCTGGGTGGTCCCGACGCGGCGGGCGGCGGCGGTGAAACTGCCGGTCTCGGCGACCGCCAGGAAGCTTCGATAGAGGTCCCAGCCGTGTGCGCCCGCCATGCACAGACATATGGGAGCGGTTCGGCCATGCGCAATTTTCGCAAGCCCTCTCGGCGGGCAGTTTCCGCGGCCCCAAACCCGAAAGGATCCCCAAGATGATCAGCGCTCCTCCCCCGGCCCTGCCCGTCCCCACCGAGCTGACCCAGCAGGTCGACGTCGGCGGCCGCCGCCTGGCCATGACCTGCAGCGGCGCGGGCACGCTGACCGTGCTGCTCGAGACCGGCCTGGGCGCCGAGGCGGACGAGTGGGCCGTCGTACAGGGCGAGGTCGCGCGCGTCGCGCGGGTCTGCCGCTACGACCGCGCCAGCCGTGGCAAGAGCGACCCGGCGCCCAAGCCGCGCAACGCGGCTCAGATGGTCGACGACCTGGATACGCTGCTGCGGCTCACGCACACCGCAGGCCCCTACATCGTGGTCGGCCACTCTTACGGCGGGCTTCTGATGCGCCTTTTCGCGGCGCGCCACCGGAGCGACGTGAAGGGCCTCGTGCTGGTGGATTCGCTGCAGGCGGAGCAGTTCAACGTGTTCAGCGAAGGCTTCCCCCCGCCCAGTCCCGGCGAGCCGCCGGCCCTGGCCGGCATCCGGGCGTTCTGGACCGGCGGCTGGCGCAGCCCGGCCTCCACGGTCGAGGGTATCGACATGCCGACCAGCCTGGACCAGGACCGCGCCGTGGGGTCGCTGGGCGATCTGCGCATCCGCGTGATCCACGCCGACACGTTCCTGCACAACGAGGCCGCGCCGGCGGCCTTCCGCCCCATGCTCCAGGCGAAGTGGAACGACCTGCAGCGGCGGTTCGCGGCGCTCTCGACGCGGGTGACCTTCCGGCACGCCGCGGCCAGCAGCCACTTCGTCCAGCGCGACGACCCGGGGCTGGTCGCCGAGGTGATCAACGACCTGGTGGCGGAAGTGGCGGACTAGCCGCCGCCGGTGCGGCGATGTCAGATGCGCGCGGAGGTTCGCCGATGGCGCGCTTGGGCACCTGGATCGTCGCTTTGGCCGCGCCGGCCCTGCTGGCGTTGGCCGGGCCGCCGCTGGCGTGGGCGCTGGCGGCGGCTGCCCCGCCGCCGGCGGCGCCGCGCGCCGAGCTGCCGATCAAGGCGGTGACGCTCTCCAACGGCGCGGTGCGGTTCGCCGTGCCGATCCGCATCGGGGAAAGGACCCTGGACGCGGCGCTGGACACCGGCTCGACGGGCCTGCGGGTTCTGCCGGGCGTGCTGGGGCCGGCCGATGCGGCGGCGGGCGATGAGCCGGAGGTCTACGGCTACGCCTCGGGCTCGCGCTACGAGGGGGTGACGGGCGAGGCCCCGGTGACGCTGGGCGCCGTGCGCGCGCGGGCGCCGCTACACCTGATCCGCTCGATCGGCTGCTACGTGGCCTATCCGCGCTGCCCGGCCTCGCGCACGACGCTCGAGCACTACGGCATCGCCAGCGACGGCCTGCCGGACGAGGGCTTCAAGGCGATCCTGGGGACCAACATGGCGCCGGAGAAGGTGGCCAATCCGCTGACCGCCATGGGGGTGCGCCGCTGGATCGTGGAGCTGCCGCGGCCCGGCGAGCCGGGCCCCGGCCGCCTGGTGCTGAACCCGACGCGGGAGGAGACCGAGGGCTACGTCATGCTGCCCATGTCCGCGCCCTTCTCGAAGATGCAGGGCGGCGGGCTGCACGACGCCCTGCCCGGCTGCCTGAGCCAGGTCGATGGCCGGGCGCGGGTGTGCGGGCCGGTGCTGCTGGACACCGGCTCGTCGTTCCTGTCGGTGCTGAACGCGCGGCCGCCGGGGCCGTGGCCACCGGAGGTCCGCGCCGCGGCGTTGGAGTTCTTCGATCCGCGCGGCGACGTTGTGGCGCGCCACGTCATGACGCTGGGCTCGCGCGAGCAGGCGACGCGGCTGGTGTGGCGACAGGAGCCGCGCGCGCCCGGCCAGCTGATCTTCGCCGGGGTCGCCCCCTACTTCGCCTATTCGGTGCTCTACGACGCGCGGCGCCAGGCGATCGGGTTGAAGGCGCGGTCGCCCGTCGAAGTGGCCGAATCTTTCTGATTGGTTAATTGGAGAATTCTGATCTCCATTATCCGTCCATCATAGAACGAGACTACCGACTCTCCGTCTCTGAACAGGGAAGATCGAACAAGACATTCTCCAGGCCTCAGCGATGATCTCCAGGCTTCATCGCCACCAGGGCCAACCGCCATGTTCCGCGCCTTCACCGAACACCCCGAGAGCGTCGGCGAGACCTACTTCGAGCACATGGGCTCGGCCGCCTGGTTCGCCATGACCATGTTCGCGGGCGGCGCGGTCTGCCTGCTGCACGCCGTCTTCCCCTTCGCGTTCCAGAAGGGCGGCAGCCGCCGCATCAAGCTGCTGCACGAGCGCATGGTGACCAACCGCCACCGCCACGTGACGCCCGCCGGCTTCGTGGGCTGGGCGGAAGGGATCTAGCTAAGCGATCCCTCCCCTTCATGGGGAGGGTGGACCGAGCGAAGCTCGGGCCGGGTGGGGAAACCTCGGCCGGAGCGATGAGTCAGTAAGCTAGACCTGCGAAGTCCGCGTCTGAACGCGGTCTCCCCACCCGCCTGCCGCTGCGCGTCAGGCACCCTCCCCATAAAGGGGAGGGATGGGCGCCGAACTCACCAGATCTTCACGCGCTGGTCGGGGGCGACGTAGAGCTTGTCGCCTTCCTTGACGCCGAACGCGGTGTACCAGGCCGGGATGTTGCGGATCGTGCCGTTCACGCGATAGAGCGCCGGCGAGTGCGGATCGACGTGTAGGCGCTGCTTCAGCGTCTCGTCGCGGATCTTCTCGCGCCACACCTGGGCCCAGCCCAGGAACACCCGCTGATCGCCGGTCAGCCCGTCGATCACCGGCGCGGGCTTACCGCGCAGCGAGGTGTGGTAGGCGTCCAGCGCCAGCGACATGCCGCCCATGTCGCCGATGTTCTCGCCCATGGTCAGTTGGCCGATCACATGCTCGCCCGGCAGCGGCGAGAAGGCCGAGTACTGGGCGTCCAGGCGATCGGTCTGGGCCTTGAACTTGGTCGCGTCGGCGGCGCTCCACCAGTCGGTCAGCACCCCGTCGCCGTCGGACTTGCGGCCCTGGTCGTCGAAGCCGTGGCTGATCTCGTGGCCGATCACGCCGCCGATGCCGCCGTAGTTGATCGCCGGGTCGGCGTTCGGGTCGAAGAACGGCGGGGCCAGGATCGCGGCCGGGAAGACGATCTCGTTGTTCACGGGGTTGTAGTAGGCGTTGACCGTCTGGGGCGTCATGCCCCACTCCGACTTGTCGACCGGACCGTTCAGGCGCGCGACGTCGCGGCGGTATTCGAAGGCGCCGGCGCGCTGGACGTTGCCGGCCAGGTCGTCGGCCTTCAGCACCAGCTTGGAATAGTCGCGCCACTTGTCGGGGTAGGCGATCTTGACGGTGAACTTGTCGAGCTTGGCGAGCGCCTTGGCCTTGGTGTCAGGCCCCATCCAGTCGAGCTTCTCGATGCGGGCGCGGAGCGCCGTGCGGATGTCGCCCACCAGGGCCAACATCTTGGCCTTGGACTCCGGCGGGAAGTAGCGGGCCACATAGACGCGGCCGACGGACTCGCCGATCGCGCGGTCGGCGAAGGCCACGCCGCGCTTCCAGCGCGGCTCCTGTTCGGGCTGGCCGCCAAGCTCCTTGTTGCGGAACGCGAACCGCGCCTCGACGAAGGGCTTGGAGAGATAGGCCGCGGAGCTGTCGGCCACGTGGAACGCCTGCCAGGCCTTCAGTGTGTCGAGCGGAGTCTCGGCGTAGATTTTGCCCACCTTCGGGAAGGCGGTGTTGGTGGTGACGATGACGCGGTTCACGCCGTTGAGCTCGGCGTCGGCGAGGTAGCGGTTCCAGTCGATGCCGGGGGTGAACGCCGTCAGCTCGGCCGGCGACATCGGGTTGTAGGTCTTGTCGCGGTCGCGCCGCTCGACGCGGGTCCACTGGACCTCGGCGAGCTTGGTCTCGAAGTCGACGACGGCCTTGGCGCTCTCGGCCGGATGGTCCCAGCCGGCCAGGGTCAGCAGCTGGGCGACATAGGCCTGGTACTTGGTCTTCTTGTCGGCGAACGAGGCCTGCAGGTAGTAGTCGCGGTCGGGCAGGCCGAGGCCCCCCGTCGTCGCCAGGACCGCGTACTTCTGCGGGTTCTTGGCGTCGATCGTGACGCCGACCGGCAGGATCGTGGAGAAGGGCGTGGTGTTGGCCTTGCCCATCAGGCCGGTGAAGCCGTCCTTGGTGGTGACCGCGCGGATCTCGGCCAGGGCCGGCTGGATCGGCTTGGCGCCCAGCTTGTCGGCCAGATCCTCGTTCATGAAGGAGGCGTAGGCCGCGGCGATCTTGCCGGCGTCCTTGTCCTTGAGCTTGCCGGCCACGGCGTCCTCGACGATGGCGTGGACGCGGCTCTCCGACAGCACCGCCAGCTTGTCGAAGTTGCCGAAGCGGACCTTGTCGGCGGGGATTTCGGTGCGCGCCGCCCACTTGCCGTTGGCGTAGGCGAAGAAGTCGTCCCCGGGCTTCACGGACGGATCCATGCCCGTCTTGTCGAAGCCCCAGGTCCCGTACTTCGGCGAGACCAGGTCGGCGGCCGGAACCGGCGGCTCCGCGCCGGCCGTCTTGGCCGCGACCGCGCCGATGGCCGACGAGGCGCCCACCCCGCCGACGCTGAGGGCCGCAATGGCCGCGGCTGCGAGCAGGATGTTTCGGCGAACAGGGATCATCGGCGTCTCTCGTGATGCATATTCAGGGGATGGCAGGTTCAATCCTGCCTGGCGGCCAAGAAACGGGGAAAATTGATGCCGCGCAAGGGGATGCGCGCTAGCCCTCGGGCAGCAGGCGCTCGTAGGTGCGGCGGATGACGCCGTAGCATTCGCAGGCGAGTTGCTCGAGCACGCCGCGGTCGATGATGTCGACGACGCCGCGGCGGTAGCGGATGGCGCCCTTGGCCTGCAGGGCGCGGGCCACCGCGGTCACCGTCGTGCGCTGGACGCCCAGCATGTCGGCCAGGAATTCCTGGGTCAGCGCCACCGTGTCGGTGGAGATCCGGTCGTGGCAGGTGAGCAGCCAGCGGCAGAACCGGGCCTCCACCGAATGCAGCGCATTGCAGGCGACCGACTGGATCGCGTGGCCGAACAGGGCCTCGGTGTGGCGGTCGACCAGGTCCTTGATGAGGTCGCTCTTCTGCCAGGCGTCGTGCAGGGCCGCGGCGCTGATCCGCGAGGCCCGCGTCGGCGTCTGGACGATGGCGCGCGACAGCGACTGGCGCGGGCCGACGGCCGCCATCAGGCCAAGCGCGCCCTCGCAGCCGATGGTGGCGCTTTCGATCGCGGCGCCGTTCTCCATCAGGGTCATCAGCGAGATCACCCCGTCGTGCGGGAAATAGACCACGTCGATCAGGTCGCCGGGGTCGTAGAGCAGCCGCCCGCGTTCGAGGTCGACCGAGGCGAGATAGGGCACAATCAGTCCGCGCTCCGTAGCGGGCAGGGTTTCCAGAAGGCGATTGCGCACCGAGGGGAGGAGCCTTTGCATTGGGGACTTGAAACGCCGCTGTACGGCTTGGGTTTCAAGTTATCGGCGCCCCGCAGCAAAGACTGTCGAGTAGACGACACTCAAGCTCAAGAAGCATCTATTGGTCGAAAATTCCCGGAGGAGTCATTGGAAACTATAGGTTTTCCGCGGGAGTCTTAGGGTCGGACAGTCGACATAGCGGCAACTGCCGCGATTCCGCCGCGACCGAATCGGCGACCCTAGTGAAGGGTGGGATGAAACGCCGTGCTGACCGGCCGCGCCTTGCCGCGGAACCGCGGGCGCGCCAGCTCCCAGACGAAGCGCGTCATGCCCGCCTCGTTGATCGAGACCTGGGCGTCGATGCAGTCCATGCGCAACAGCACCAGCGCCGGATCGTGCGGTCCCGCCGGCCGCCAGGCCACAGGCGCCGCCCGCGCCAGCCGTTCGAGACGGCGCGGATTGTCCTCGACGAACAGCGAGCCGCCGATCGAGGCCAGCAGCCCGGCCGACTGCAGCGAGAACATCGCCGAGCCGCCCTCGCCGATGGCGCCGACGAGTTCGGTGTCGCGCACGGCGGCGAACCAGAGCTGGCGGCGGCGGCGGTCCACGAACACCGCCGCGGGCTGCGGATGCAGGCCGGACTTGGTCAGGCTGACTAGGCCGACGCCACCTTGCTCCAACGCGTCCCAGAGACGCGCCTCAAGCGTGTTCGTGGTGTCGGCGGCCGCCGGCATGGTCGTGTCCCCTGGTCCGCGCGCCTAGGGGTGCGTCGAGATCATCGCCGAGGAGACCCATCCCCGGTTACCGTTCTCGTCGTCGACTTCCCACCAGATGCCGTTCTTCTGGCCGGTGGGGTAGACCATGTCGCCGGGGTTGAAGCTGCGCACCGCCGCCGCCTGCGGCGAGGGTGTCTTGCGCAACACGACCGGGCTCTTCACCGAATAGGCCTGGATGCCGGCGTTCTGGCTGGCTTCCTCGCCGGTCGGCGCGTTCTTCTGCAGGTAGCCGATCAGCTCGACGAAGGCGTTGAAATAGGCCGCCGAGATGACCTTGCCCTGGTCGGTGTTGGCGTAGCCGCCGCCGGCCGCCGCGGCGAAGCCGCTCCAGCCGTACCCGCCGCCGCCCACCCCGAAGGAGATGTCGGTCTTCTGGGCGACGCCCTCGGCCACGTAGAGCTGCTCGGTCGTGCGCGCGTCGACCAGCGTCACAAGCGCCTGGGCCTCGGCCTTCTTGGTGCGGATCGAGCCCGCCAGTGCGCCCAGGCCGCCCAGCCGGTTGCCGAAGGCGCCGGCCACGGCGCCCAGCGAATTGCCGCCCGAGTTGGAGTTCGAGTTGGCCAGGTCCGGGATGATGAAGAAGTCGGCGGCCGCCACCTGGCCCTTGCCGAGGTTGGAGCCGCGCCGCAGGTCGCCGCCGGCGCCGAGGTCGGCCTCCTGGTTGCGCATGGCCAGGCCGCCGTTGCGGTCGACGATGCGCAGGCAGTTCGAGCGCGCCGCGAAGAGCTTGATCAGCGCTTCCGGGCTGCCCAGGCCGTACTGGAGCCACCACTGGTGATCCGGTTCCTTGATCGCCGCGCGGCCCAGCGGCTTGGCGCACTGGGGCAGTTCGGGGGTCGCGGCGTTCTTGGGCCCCTTCTTGTCCGCGCCATACTGCGCGAAGGCGGGCTGGGCCGCCAGAAGGACCGTCACGCCAATGGCCATCGCCGCTGCTGGAAACGTACGCATGTCATCCCCCAGTCCGTACGAGTTTTATTAGTTCTTAACCCTAGTCCCCCGGCGGCAAAGCATCAAATGAACGCGCGTGATGGGCGAATCTGGCCGTCGCGGGGCAGGTTCAGCCCAGGCGCAGGCGGCAGAGCAAGCCTTCCGCCGGCCAGGCGATCTCAGTGCTGCCGCCCGAGACGCCCAGGAAGGCGCGTTCCAAGAGCGCCATGCCGAGGCCCCGGCCCGCCGGCTCGCGCACCGGCGGGCCGCCGCTCTCGCGCCAGGTGATGACCGGCGCGCCGGCCCCCGGCGGCCGGGTCCAGGATACCGAGACGCGCCCGCCCTCGGCCGACAAGGCGCCGTGCTTGACCGCGTTGGTGGTGAGCTCGTGCACGGCCATGGCCACGGACTGGGCCAGCTGAGGACTGAGCGCGAAGGGCTCGCCCTCGATGCTCACGCGCCCGTCGGAGGGCCCGGCGAAGGGGGTCAACTCGTCCTCCACCAGCCGGCGCAGGTCCGCGCCCTCCCAGCGCCCGGCGGCGAGGAGCTGGTGGGCTCGGGCGAGCGCGGTGATACGTCCGATCAGCACCGTCTTCAGCTCGGACACGCTGGGCGCCTGCGAGAGGCTGACGGCGCCCTGGACGACGGCCATCAGGTTGTTGGCCCGATGGTCGACCTCGCGCGCCAGGAGACGCAGGCGCTCCTCGCGCGTCAGGCGCTCGGTGATGTCGCGCACGGTCCCGAACCAGCGGCCGTCGGGCAGCAGGCGCGAGCTGATCTCCACGTCGATCCAGGAGCCGTCGCGCCGGCGCAGGCGCCATTCCCCGCGCTGCGGATCGACCGGGTTGGAGTCGCGCCAGGCGGTGACCCGCGGCGCGTCGGCGATGTCGATGACCTCGTCCACCGAGGCGCCGAGCAGCTCGTCGCCGCCATAGCCCAGCAGCGCCGCGCCCGCCGGGTTCACATAGAGGTAGCGGCCGGCGCTGTCGGCGACGAAGACCCCGTCGAGCGCATTGTCGAACAGCTCGGCAAGCGAATAGGCCTCGATCGGCGAGTAGTCTGTCATGCGACTCCCCGCCGCCGATCCTGGTGTTCTACGAAGGATGGCCGGAAACGCCGCGCCGCTCAACTCCCGGCTGAACCGGATCGCGCCGGACTTGCATTCGGCCGCGCGAGCCGCCTTCTAGGGGCGATGATCCGCCCCCTCCTCGCCGCCCTGCTGGCCGCTTCGCTGGCGTCTCCCGTCCTGGCGGCGCCTGCGCCGAAGCTGGCGATGTCCGGCTACGCCGAGCTGAAGCCGCCGATCCCCTATCCGTACGACGAGCAGGCCAATGCCGACCGCGACGTGGCCCGCGCCAAGGCGCGCGCGAAGACGCTGCACAAGCTGCTGATGATCGACCTGGGCGGCAACTGGTGCGCCGACTGCCGCCTGCTGACGGCGACCATGGAGCAGGCGCCGGAACTGCGGGCCTTCGTCGAAAAGCACTATGTGGTCGTGCTGGTGGACGTGGGCCGCTTCGACAAGAACCTGCAGATCCCGGCCCACTACGGCATCACGACGCGGCTGGAGGGCGTTCCGGCGCTGCTGATCGTCGACCCCAGGACCGACAAGCTGCTGAACCCCGGCGTGGTCTCCGACATCCAGGATGCGCGCAACATGACGCCCCAGGCCCTGGCGGACTACATCGCCAAGTGGATTCATTAGACACCCGCTCGTCCCCGCGAAGGCGGGGATCCAAGCAGCGTCGGCCCTGACAAATAGCCCAGTGGAGCTGCCATTCGGCTTGGGTTCCCGCCTTCGCGGGAATGAGCGGAGGGTTGTTCTGTAGTCACCGCTGCTTGCCCGCCGCCCGCGCCTGTGTCGTGATTGCGAAAACGGCGACAAGCGGGAGGACGCGCGATGAAGTTCGGCATCTTCTATGAGCTGCAGCTGCCCCGGCCGTGGGGACCGGACGATGAGTTCCGCCTCTACCAGGATGCGCTCAGCCAGCTCGAGCTCGCCGACCGGCTGGGCTACGACTACGCCTGGGAGGTCGAGCACCATTTCCTCGAGGAGTACTCCCACTCCTCGGCGCCCGGCGTCTTCCTGGGCGCGGCCAGCCAGCGGACCAAGCAGATCCGCCTGGCCCACGGCATCCTGCACCTGACCACCAACCATCCGGCGAAGCTCGCCGCGCAGGTCTCAGCCCTGGACCTGGTCTCGAACGGGCGCGTCGATTTCGGCATGGGCGAGAGCGCGTCGCTGACCGAGCTGGAGCCGTTCGGGGTGGAGTTCGGCGAGAAGCGGGCGATCTTCGAGGACGCCGTGCGCTGCCTCGTGCCGATGTTCACCAAGGCCAACCATTCCTACAAGGGCCCCTACTTCGACTTCCCGCCGAGGAACGTGCTGCCGAAGCCCCGGCAGTCGCCGCACCCGCCGCTGTGGACCGCGTGCTCGCAGCTGCAGACCATCGCCTACGCCGGCGAGAAGGGGCTGGGGGCGCTGGGCTTCCAGTTCCTGAGCGCTGACGCGGCGCACGCCTGGGTGCACGCCTACTACAACGGCATGACCAAGCGGCTGGACCGCCTGGCCGACTATCCGGTCAATCCGAACATCGCGCTGGTCAGCATGTTCATGTGCGCCAAGACCGACGAGGAGGCGCGGGAGAAGGCAGACGGGGCGACGTTCTTCCAGTTCTGCCTGCGCTACTACAACACGCCGGACCGCAAGCGCCCGCCGCCCGGCACGGTCGACATGTGGAGCGAGTACAACAAGTGGAAGGCGGCCAATCCGGAGGCCGCGGCCAACGCGCTGGCGGGCGGGCTGATCGGCAGCCCGGAGACGATCCGGCGGAAGCTGCGGAAATTCGAGGCCAGCCACATCGACCAGGTGATCCTGTTGAACCAGGCCGGGCGGAACAGCCACCAGGACATCTGCGACAGCCTGGAGCTCTTCGCGGCCGAGGTGATGCCGGAGTTCCACGCCAACATCCCCGCGCACGAGGACTGGAAGGCCAAGGTGATGACGGGCGAGATCCAGTTGGAAGAGATCGACACCGAGGCGTTCACAGCCCGCTATGGCGCGCGATCGGTGGACCTCTCGAAGGCGCCGATGCCCAAAGCCCAGGAGCCCGCGTGATGATCGACTTCACCGACGTCCGCGACGAGGACGGCGTCACCCGCCGCGCGTTCAGCCTGACCGTCGCCGGCGAGCAGGTCCCGGCCGTGCTGTGGGCGCCGCAGGGGGCTTCGGGCCCGCGGCCGCTGGTGCTGATGGGCCACGGCGGCTCGCAGCACAAGAAGACCGCCGGCATCCGCATCCGCGCCGCGCAGTACGCCAAGGCTTACGGCTACGCGACCCTGGCGATCGACGCGCCCGGCCACGGCGACCGCATCAGCCGCGAAGAGGCCGAGACGCTGATGCGCGAGACCGGCGCGCGGGTGACCGGCCAGGTCGCCACCGCCTGGACCGACGAGCGCGTGCGCCTGTTCACCGAGCGGATGACCAAGGCCCTGCCCGAGTGGAAGGCGGCGCTGGACGCCGTCCAGACGTTGGACTTCGTCGGGTCGGGCGGGCCGGTCGGCTACTGGGGCGTCTCGATGGGCACGATGATCGGCGTGCCGTTCGTGGCCGCCGAACCCCGCATCACCTGCGCGGTGCTGGGTCTGGCGGGCCTGCGGCCCGGCGCGGCGGACCTGGAGGCCGCGGCGGAGGCCATCACGTGCCCGGTGGAGTTCGTCTTCCAGTGGGAAGACGCGGTGGCCGCGCGCGAGCACGGCCTGGCGCTCTTCAACGCGCTGGGATCGAAGGAGAAGACCCTGCACGTGAACCCGGGCGGCCACATGGAGATCCCGGACTTCGAGGGCGCGAGCTGGGCGCGCTTCTTCCACCGGCACCTGACGGAGGGGGCGAAGGCCAGCGTTCTGGCGGCCGCCTGACGGGCAAAAAGCGGGGCGCAAGGTCGCCCTTGCGCCCCCAAGCTGGGAGTGACCGTCGCCGATCTCAGTGCGCGGCGGCCATCCGGTGCTGTTGCAGCCGGATCCTGTCGTATTCGGCGGTGACCATCGGGGCCTGCAGGCGCGCGACGGCGCGCTCGATCGCCTCGGCCCGGCAGCGCGCGGTGTTCTCGGCCGTGGCCGGACGGACGATCACCGGCGAGCGGCTGGGGGCGCAGAGCTCGACCGCCGTCTCGGTGATCCGCTTCAGCATCTCCCGCGCGCCCGGGGGCGTGGCGAGATCGAGGTCGGAGTAGAAGATCCGCTCGGACGCGCGATGGCCGGCGGCCTGCGCCTCCAGGGCGCAGAGGGAGAACGCGGCGACCAGCGCCGCGGCGAAAGTGAGCTTCGACATGGGGGAGGTCCTTGTCGGTTCGAAGGGCGCGACCGCTTCGGATCGCCCCCCGATGACACGCCCTCAGCCGCCGATCCGGACAGGCCCTCGACCTGATGGTTGCCTGATGGATGCCTTGTGGCGGCTGATTTTCGGGTACTCGTTCAAGAACTCCCGGAAGGAGCGCCATGGCTTCGGCTTGTGGATGTCCATGCCGCCCCCAGGCGGATCACTGGAGGCGACGGTAGGTGGACTCGGCGAAGCTCAGCAACGGCTCAGCCCGCGCCCACCGCCTGCAGCGTCGGCCAGTGGACCCTGAGCGAGGCCTGGCCGGGGGCGGCGGCCATGCGGTCGGTGGTCTTTCCGACGACCCGGCCGCCGAGGCGTTCGTAGAAGCGCAGGCCGGCGGTGTTGGCCTCGAAGACCCAGAGATGGAGGCCGCCGTTGGCGCCGCTGTCGGCCAGCCGGGAGGCGGCCTCCCGCAGGAGATTCGCGCCGACGCCCTGGCCGCGCATGCTGGGCGCGGTGTGCAGGTTGTCGATCAGGCTGCCCCACTGCGGGTCGGCGTCGCGGAATGCGCAGATGAAGCCGACGACGTCGCGATCCTGGGTTTCCGCCACAAGGACGATCTGGTCGGCGGTGGGGTCGCAGAGCCGGCCCTGCCAGACCGCCAGGCGGTCGGCCTCGATCGGCCCAGCCAGGAAAGCCGGATCCAGGATGGACGCATAGGCGTCGCGCCAGCTGGCGGTGTGCAGCGCCGCGAGCGCCGGGGCGTCGGCCGCCGTGGCCGGGCGCAGATTTAGCTCAGGCATCGCCTCAGACTGTGAGCCAGCGGCGCGGGTGGCGCCAGCCCAGCTCGCGGACTTCGCCGGGGGCCAGGCCAAGGGATTTCATCTTGGCTGCCGTCAAGGCGCGAACAGCCTCGACCGGCTCCTGGCCGCGCACGGGGCTCTCGGCGATACGGCCGGCCGTCCGGGCGTGGTCGACGGCGGTCCACTCGCACTTGCCCTGGTCCTCGTGGCCGACGGCGAAGTAGTGGACGAGCGGCGCAGGTTCGCCCGGAACCTGCACCAGGACCCCGATCAGCCAACCGCCTGCCATTGCGCCTCCCGAGGATCCGGCCCCGTCGATAGCGGCCTCAGGGCGAGACGACCAGCCGGCCTTTCATACCCGGGTGATATTTGCAGATGAAGTCGAAGGTCCCGGCCTTGGTCAGCGGCTGGGCGACGTGCGCGCCGGGCTTCAGCTCGACGTCGAAGCTGCCGTCGCTGGCGGTCGCCGAATGCAGGAAGAGGTCGTTGTTGGCCCACTCAAGGGTGTCGCCGACGTGCGCCTCCGGGGGCGTCGGGCCGAACATCAGGTCGTGCAGCGTCACCTGATAGGTCTTCGGGGCGGCAGGCGAACACGCCGAGGCGGCGACGAGCGCCGCCCCGGCGATGAGGCCGACGCGCCAGGGGATGGGGGACACTGGCGCGGGCCTACTTCACGCTCGCGGCGAGGTGCTCGGCGTGGGTCTGGTGGTCGGTGAACAGCTTCAGCCCGGTCTGCAGCAGGCTCTTCAGCTCGGCGTTCTGGGCGCCGGGGATCAGCTGGGTCTTGAGCGCGCCGTTGACCGTCTTGTGGTAGGCGACCTCGTTCGCGACATAGGCCTTGTCGAACGCCTTGCCCTCGAGCTTGGCGTAGCTGGCGAGCTTCGCCGCGGCCTCCTTGCTGAGCGCCTGGCTGGTGGCGTTGTCCTGGGGCGTGACGTTCAGCTTCTTGACCAGCGCCAGGGCCTGGTCGTTCACGGCGGTGTGGTCGCGAACCATTTCGCTGGCGAAGTCGCGCACGGCCTTGTCCTTGGACTTGGCCAGGGCCTGCTTGCCGGCGGCGACGTCGATGTTGCCCGCGGTGTAGGCGATGTGGGCGATCTGGGCGTCGTTGAGCTTGGCCGCCTGGGCGTAGGCCGCGCCCGCGACGATGAGGGCGGATATGGCGGCGGCGGGGGCGATGAACTTCAGCATGGCGGGTGTCTCCCAGGTTCGCTGGCCGCGGTCAGTGCGGTCCTGAGCATTGGATCGAGCAGGCGCGCGGAGGTTCCCGGGAACCTTCGGGCGGGCGCCGCCGTCCAATGGGCGTAGACTTCGGAACCCCCATGCCGCTCGCCCGCCCCCTCGCCTACGCCGACCTGCCGGAAGACCAGGTGGTCGCCCGCGCCCGCGCCGGCGACCGCGAGGCGTTCCGCGCCATCATGCAGCGCTGCAACCAGCGGCTCTTCCGCATCGCGCGCGCAGTGATGGGCGATGACGGCGAGGCCGAGGACGTGCTGCAGGAGGCCTACGCCAAGGGGTTCGCCGCCATTGCGGGGTTCCGTGGCGAGGCGGGCGTAGCGACCTGGCTCACCCGCATCGTCCTGAACGAGGCGCACGGCCGCCTGCGCGCGCGCCGCCCGACGGTCGAGGTCGAGGCCATCGAGACGGCCCAGGCGGGCGCCCAGGTGCTGGCCTTCCCGAACATGGCCCGGAGCGATGACCCCGAGGCCGACGCGGCGCGGGCCCAGATCCGCCGCATCCTGGAGCACGCCGTCGACGACCTGCCCGAGGCCTTCCGCCTGGTGTTCATCCTGCGCGAGGTCGAGGAGCTGTCGGTCGAGGAGACCGCCCGCCACCTGGGCCTGAAGCCCGAGACGGTGAAGACCCGCCTGCACCGGGCCCGCGCCCGCCTGCGCGCGGCGCTGGACGCGCGGCTGGGTGATGTGATGGTGGGCGCCTACCCGTTTCTGGGCGCCCGCTGCGAGCGCATTACCGAGGCGGTGCTGCAGCGGCTGGCGCAGTTGGGTGTTCGGCCCGATTGAACGCGCGCCCGTCCGCCACTAGGGTAGTGGCTCGGGGCCAGGCGATGTGTGGGCCCTCTTGATGGGAGTGGCCCAAATGGCCGACGAGAACAAAGACGACGAAACTCCGACGCCTCAGTCCGGAATCAAGCAGGCGCAGCCGCACCACAAGGACAAGGGCACGGTCGTGAAGACCGCGTTCGGAGAGCCCATGTCGGGCGGCATCGCCGACATCGCCGACGGCGACGACGAGCGCGACTAGGGCTTTTCGTAGACAACCTGACCGTCGACGACGGTCAGGACTGCGCGCCCCTTGGGAATCTCGGCCAGGGGCGCGGTCATCAGGTCGACCGAGAACGCCGACAGGTCCGCGCGCTTGCCGACCGTGATCGTGCCCAGGTCCTTTTCCGCGAACCGCGCATAGGCCGCAGAGGCGGTGAACAGCTTCAGCGCCTGATCGCGCGTCAGCGCCTCCTCCGGATGCCAGTCGGCGTCCGAATAGCCCTGGAGGTCCTTGCGCGCGACGGCGGCGTAGAACTCGATCAGGGGCGCTCCGCGCTCGACCGGCGCGTCCGAGCCGCCGACCACCACCGCGCCCGACTTCAAGAGGCTCTGCCAGGCATAGGCGCCCTTCAGCCGGTCCTTGCTCAGGCGCGCGGGTGCGAAGTGGAAGTCGCCGATGGCGTGGCTGGGCTGCATCGAGGCGATCACGCCGTCCATGTGGAAGCGCGGGATGTCGGCCGGGCGGATGATCTGGGCGTGCTCGATCCGCCACCGCGCGGTCCGGGCCCTGGCCGGGTCGGTCTTGAAGACCCCCTCGTAGAGGTCGAGGGTCGTGGCGTTGCCCTTGTCGCCGATGGCGTGGGTCGCGACCTGGATGCCGCTTATCAGCGCCTTGGCCATCGCCGCGCGCATCACCTCGCGATCCATCAGGAAGGTCCCGGAGATCGTCGGCGCGTCGGCATAGGGCTGAAACAGCACCGCCCCGCGCGAGCCCAGGGCGCCGTCCATGTAGAGCTTGATCGCGCGGGTGGTGATCCGTCCGTCCTTCGTCGCCCGCGGACCGGAGGCGAACAGCGGGGCTGCGCCCTCGACGTCGACGGCGTTGTAGATCCGCAGGGGCGTCTCGCCGCGGGCGTCCATCTCCTCGAGCAGCGGCACATCGGCCATGTCGACGCTCATCGCGTGCACGCCGGTCCAGCCGTAGGCGTTCTCGACCTTGATGCCGGCCTTGAAGGCCGTGATGCGTTCTTCGCGGCCGGGTTCGTGACGGATCGGCGCCAGCAGGTTCATGGCGTTGTCCACCAGCATCCCGGTGAGCTTGCCGTCGGGACCCTTGAGGATCTGGCCTCCGGCGGGCGCGGGCGTGGTTTCGTCGATGTGCGCGGCCTTGAGCGCGGCGGAATTTGCGGTCAAGGCGTGGCCATCGGCGCGCTGCAGGATCACCGGCTGGTCGGGCGCCACGGCGTCGACGTCCTGGCGGTTCAGGAAACGGCCCTCCGGCCAGCCGGTCTCGATCCAGCCGCGGCCGTAGACCAGCCCTTTGGGCTTGTGCTCCGCGAGGTAGGCCCTGAGCCGGCTCATGGCCTCGGCCGCCGACTTCGAGCCTTCCAGGTTCAGCGTGAGCTCGCGATCGCCGATCTCGCGCAGGTGGGCGTGGCTGTCGGTGAAGCCGGGGAAGAGTGCGGCGCCCTTGAGGTCGACGACGCGGGTCTTGGGCCCGACCAGGGCCTTTGCGCCGGCGCGGGCGCCGACGTAGGCGATGCGGCCGTGGCGGACGGCGACGGCTTCGGCCTTCGGGTGCGCGTCGTCGGCGGTGTAGATGGGCCCGCCCCACAGCACCATGTCGGCGGGCGGCTTCGGGGCCGCGGCGGGGGGAACGGCGGCGGCGAGGAGCACGGCGCTGAGCGCGTGGAGGGACATTCGCATGCCGTCTAGCTAGACCGCGCCAGCTCTGGCGGCAAACGGACCTTGCTTCAGCCCCGGCCCGTCAGCACCCGCTGGAACACCAGGAACGCCGCGCCGGCGATGGAGTCGACGCAGACGAGCATCGCGTCGCTGGCGGCGCCGGACCGTTTGGCCCAGATCGTGGCCGCGATCATCACGCCCGCGGCCATGACGCCGGCCAGGATGGAGCCCGTATGGCGGCTCATCTGCCAAGCCCGGTGTGTTTGCGGATCCAGCCGCTCATGGTGTCGAGCGCGATAGGAGCCACGGTCTCCTCGATGTCGGCGTATTCGCCGACCGCGCCGGTCTTGGCCGTCTGGAAGAGGTGGTTGAGGTTGGGCAGCTCGACGATGGTCACATCGCGGTTGGCGGCCGTCGCCTTGCGGATCGCCGGCAGGTTCTGGCCCGGCGGCACCTGGCCGTCCCTGGACCCGTTCAGCGCCAGGATCGGGCACTTCACCTTGGCCAGCGTCGGAGCCGGATCGTAGTCGACCAGGGCGCGCATCCAGCCGGAGGTCAACTGCTTGGCCGCGGCCTCTTGCTGGGCAGGCGTCGTGATGACGTCGCCGGCCTCGGCCTTGATCACCTTAAGCGCGCGGGACTCGGCGTCGGCGTCGTCCTTGGCGCCGCGGATGGCGGCGTTGACGTGGTCGGTGAGCGCTTCGCTGCGGCGGATCTGCTCCTGGGTCACGCCCATGGCCGGCGACAGCAGGCGGCGCTGCTCGCGCAGCACCTCGGACAGCGGCACGCCCGGCCCGGCCATCAGCACGATGAAGGCGAGCTTCGGATCCTTCGCCGCCACCTTCGGGGCGACGAGCCCGCCCTCGCTGTGGCCGATCAGGCCGACGCGCTTCGGATCGATGTCGGGCCGCTTGCGCAGGAAGGCGACATTGGCCGCCGCGTCGACCGCGAAGTCATCGTCGGTGGCCTTGGCGAAGTCACCGGTGGACTTGGCGAAGCCGCGGTCGTCGACCCGCAGGACGGCGATGCCGTCGCGGGTCAGCCGGTCGGCGATTACCGCGAACGGCTTGTGGCCGAGGATGGTCTCGTCGCGGTCCTGGGCGCCGGAGCCGGTGATCATCACCACCGCCGGGAACGGGCCCTTGCCCTGAGGCAGGGTCAGCGTGCCGGCGAGCTTCACGCCCGGCGCGCTGTCGACGCTGACCTCCTCGGTCTTGTAGGGGAACGGCGGCTTCGGCGTCTGCGGGCGGCGCGCGGCGGCGGTCTGGACGGGCTTGGAGGTGAAGGTGATCGGGCCCTTGTAGGCCTGGCCGGACCAGGTCCCCTCCAGGGTCTTGCCGTCGGCCGACAGCGTCCCCTCGAAGGTGGCGTTCGTGGCCTTCATGGCCAGGGTGACCTTCTGGCCGTTGCGGGCGATCGGCCGGACGGGGATCGCGTAGGCCAGCTGGTCGGGCAGGTCCATCAGCGCGACGGTCCCGCCCGCCCCGGTGCGCACGTGCAGGATCAGCCGCTGGGTCGAGGCGCCGGGCAGGGTCATCGTCGAGGCCCAGTCACCGTCGAGGCCCGCGATGACGGGCAGCGCGGCGGGCTTTCCAGCGGTCAGGGTCAGCGGGATGCCTGCCCCTTGCGTGAACGTCCCGACCCAGGCGGACTTGGCCGCGTCCCAGCGGCCGTCGTAGGTGGCGGAAATCCGCTTCAGCGAGAAGGTCAGCCGGCCGTTCTCGACGGTCACCTCGTCCAGGGGGAATGCGCCCGGGCCCTGGTCGGGACTGGTCAGCTGTCCGGCGTAGCCGCCGCCGGTCTTGGCGGTGAGGGTCAGGCCCAGCCGCAGCTCGCCTGTCGGCAGCGCCAGCGCGCCGTGCCAGTCGCCGACAGCCTCCTGAGCCCGGGCCGCACCGGCCAGGACGAAGCCCATCATCACGACCGCGACGGTCAGGGCGACGAGCCAGTTGAACAGCGTTCGCGCCATTGGAATGCCCCCTCGATCCTTCGTCAGTCCGTCTTGTCCGACCCTGCCGCGGGCCACCGATCATGCGACCGCCATGGGGTCATCCGCGGTATCCAGCGCGGGACGGCGGCGCGGAACGCCTCGTACTCACCCCCAAACGTCTGCTCGAGCGTGGGTTCTTCGTACGCCACCACGAACACGTGGAAGAAGGCCCAGAGCAGCGCGCCGTATACGATGAGGCGCCAATCGCCGATCAGCACCGCTTGACCCAGGATGATGGCGACGACCGCGACGTATATCGGATTGCGGACATAGCGGTAGAGACCGGTCACCACGAGATTCCGGGTCGGCGCGATGGGCGCTGGGGTGCCGAGGCCCTGCAGCGCGAATCGCGCAAATGCGTCAACGAGCCCAGGCACGCCGGCGAGGATCATGATCGCGCCGATGCCGCGCATCAGTTCCAGACCCAGGAACGGCGGCTGGAGGCGCCAACCCGTCATCCACCATGGAACGAGCCCCGCCAGCGTACAGGGCGCGACCAGGAAGAAGACCGCCGAGCCCAGGAGGGCAAGGGTTCGTTGCCCGGCGGTTCCCGACATTCGCGGGGAGCTCATTCCAACCTCCCTTAACCTAGGGTTTGCCGGTCGGGGCCGCAGCCTGCACGAGGCCCAGCACGCCGCCCGGGTTCATGGCGTCGACCATCGCGGTCGGCATCAGGATGGTCGCCCCGCGCTCCTTGGTGGTCTCGTAGATGATGTTCATGGCGCGCAACTGCAGCGCCGTCGGGCTGCGCGCGTAGATCTCGGCGGCCTCGACGAACTTCTCGGCGACCTGCTGCTCGGCCTGGCCGAGGTGGATCCGGGCGGCGGCCTCGCGCTGGGCCTGGGCCTCGCGGCTCATGGCGTCCTGCAAGGCGGCCGGCACGCCGATGTCGCGGATTTCCACCGAGATGGCGGTGACGCCCCAGTCGGCGGTCTTGCGCCCGATCTCCTCGCGCAGCAGCTCGTCGCCGCGCTTGCGGTCGCTGAGCAGCGTCGAGAGCAGCGAGGAGCCGACCATCTCGCGCAAGCTGGTCTGGGCCACCCGGCTGATGGCGCTGCGGTAGTCGGTAATCTCCAGCGCCGCGCGCTCGGCGTCGTGGATCTGCCAGAACACGACCGCGTCGACGTCGACCGGCACGGTGTCCTTGGAGAGCGCCTGCTCGGCGTTGAACTCGGTGGTCTGGATCCGCTGGTCGAGCCAGGCGGTGACGTCGTCGATGAAGGGGACGATCCAGAACATGCCGGGGCCGCGGACCGCCTCCAGCTTGCCGAGCCGCAGGACCACCGCGCGCTCCCACTGGTTGGCCATCTTCAGCGACATCGGGACCAGGACGCCGGCGATGAACAGGATGGCCGCGATCCAGAAGAAGGCGAAGTTCTGGTAGGTCGCGCCCGCGGCGATGCTGAGGGCGCCCAACAGGATCAGGATGGCCATCAGGAGGCCCGCGGGCGCATTGGCGCCGCGGACGGAAGCCCTCGGGATGTTGAAGCTCACCCCCGGGACATAAGAGTTGCTCATCGTGTCTCCTCCTTCGCCGCGGCAAGCGCCGCGATGCGTTCAGACAGGGCCAGGGCGTCGACCCCAAGGGCGGCGGCGGCGGCCAGGGTCTGGCGCGCCAGGTTGTCGGTATGGGTGTCCTTGGTGGGGCCTTCGACGGCCGGGGGCGGCTCGGCGACGAAGCTGCCGCGGCCGCGCACGAGGCTGACCGCGCCCATGCGCTCCAGGTCGTCATAGGCGTGGCGCACAGTGTTCAGGTCGACCTTCAGAGCCACCGACACCTGCCGCATGGTCGGCATCTGGTCGCCCGGGCGCAGGATCCCCGCGCCCATCGCCCGCAAGAGCTGCTCGCGGAGCTGGACGTAGATGGGCACGCCGGTGGACTCGATCCGCAGGGCGTCCAAGATCAGATGGTCCTGTGTATGCATATACTCATACAATCATACACACACCGGCGAATGTCAAGCTGGGGCGATGGACGGCCGATGGAGGAGCGTCGGAAGGCCCGCTCAGAGGGCCAGTTGCGCAGCGCAGTACTGGAGCGCCTTGCGGGCGGTCTGGGCCCAGCCCTCGGGCGGATCCATCGCCAGGTAGCGCTCGTAGAGGGCGCTGGCTTCGGCCAGATCGCCCCGGTTCATCTTGAGCTGCGCCAGGTTGAACACGGCGTCGGCGTGGCGCGGGTCGGCCGCCAGCACCTGCTCAAGTTCGATGCCGGCCGCGTCCAGCTTTCCGGCCGCTTCTAGCGCCTGGGCCAGATTGTAGCGGGCCTCGACGAAGCGGGCGTCGCGGGCCAGGGCGCGCTGGTAGGCGAGCGCGGCCTGCTCGTTGTTCCCCTGGGCCAGCCGGATGTTGCCGAGGTTGAAGGGCGCGATGGCGTCGGCGCGGTCGGCGCGGCCGCAGAGGTCGTAGAGCCGGGCCGCTTCGTCCAGGTCGCCGTCCGCCTCGGCGAGCGCGGCGGCCTCGAACAGATCCTCGAGCGTGGCGTTGGCCTCGTCCAGCGGCAGGAGGCCTTGGCCCGCGAGATTGGTCAGCCCGTCGGCCCATTCCAGGACCGCGCCGCCCGTGGCGGTCAGCGCGACCTTGTGGCGCCCGCGTGGGGCCTGATCGCGCACCTGGACCAGGATGCGCATGGCCTCGCCCAGCGAGCGCCCGGCGCGGATCAGCTCGGCGGCGGTGCGCAGGACGCCGGCGTCGGCGAAGCGGCAAAGGTCGCCCTCCAGGGCGATGAGGTCGAAGGCGGCGAGTACGTCGGCGTCCTGGCGCGAAAGCGCCGGATCAGCGAGCGCGCTCGACAGCGGCAGGGTGGCGGGCTCCGGGGCCTTGCGGGCCAGCGCCGCGGCGAAGGCGCGCTCGCCTAGCACCGGAACCTGCCGCGCGCGGGCGGCGGCGAGCCGCCTGCCGAGCGCGCCGTTGTCCACCAGGGCTGCGGCGAGACCGCCCACGACGAGGATGTCGGTGCGCTGGGTCAGATCGCGGGCGACGGTTCCGCCGGCCCGCAGGACGGCGCGCTGCAGCCGATCGCGCCCGCCCGGCTGGAACCTGCCGTAGAGGGCGACGACGCGATCACCGAGCTGCATGGCGTCAGCGGCCGGCCGACGCCTTCTTGCCGGCGGGTTTCGCCGCGGGTGCGGCCTTGGCCGGCGCCTTCTTGCCCGCCGCCTTGCCCAGGCTGGCGGCCGGCGGCCGGCGCTCCTCGGCGATGCTGGCGCGCAGCGCGTCCATCAGGTTGACGACGTTGCCGCGTTCCGGCGCCTTGGTGATGATCGGCTGGCCGCCCGAGATCTTGGATTTCACCAGCGTCAGCAGGGCGTCCTCGTAGCGGTCCTCGAAGGCGTCCGGATGGAACTCCATCTGCTTGCCGGCGATGATCTGGCCGGCCATGGCCAGCATGTCCGGCGAGTACTTGGCCTTCAGCGGCTCGAGCGCCGTCGACGGCTCGCGAATCTCCTTTGCCGAGCGCAGGGTGGTCAGGCGGAAGCCGTCCTCGATGGGCAGCACCGTCACCTGCCGCTCGCGGCCCGACAGCACGATCCGCGCGACTGCGACCTTGCCCGCCGCGCGCATGGCCTCGAGGATCACCGCGAAGGTCTCCTCGGCGATCGGGCCGTCCGGGGCGAGGTAGTAGGTCGAGTCGAAATAGATCGGGTCGATATCGTCCTCGTCGACGAAACCGTCGATGTCGATCGTCTTGCTGGACTCGATCTCGATCTCCTCCAGCTCCTCGGCGGTGACGACGACGTACTTGTCCTTCTCGAACTGATAGCCCTTCACCAGGTCGGCGCGGTCGATCTCGCCGAGCTCCGGATCATGGTATTTCTGCTGCACGCGGTTCAGCGTGTCCTTGTGCAGAAGATTGAACGAGATCTTCCCGGCGGACGCCGAGGTCGCGGGAAACAGCTTCACTGGGCAAGAGACCAGCGACAGCTTCAGGTAACCCTTCCAACTTGCACGTCCGGCCACGGCCTTACCCCTTAAGTCTTCATCCCCAGGTCACGCCGCATCTTGGCGGTAATCTTTGAACTACTCGATAATAGCTCATCCCAGGGGTCTGCCGCCAGAGACTCCAGCCGCTTCACCACTGAAAGACGATCGAAGGCGTTGCCGCCCGACAGCTTGCGCAACTCCTCCCAGGCGATCGGCGTGGCTACGGGAAAGCCCGGTTTCGCCCGCAGCGAATAGGACGCCACCGCGCTCGCGCCGCGGGCGTTGCGCAGGTAGTCGAGGTAGATTCGGCCCTTGCGGCGCTCCTTCGAAGAGACGGCGGTGAAGAGGCCCGGCTTCTCGGCCGCCATGGTCCGCGACAGCGCCTCGGCGAAGCCCTTGACGGTCGGCCAGTCGTGGCCGGGCGCCAGCGCCACGACCAGGTGCACGCCCTTGCCGCCGGTCGTGCGCAGGAAGGGCGTCAGGCCCATCGACTGCAGCCGGTCACGCAGGATCTCCGCGCCGTCGCAGACCCGCGCCCAGGGCAGGCTCTCGTCGGGATCCAGGTCCATGACGAGCCGGTCGGGATGTTCCGGGTCGTCGATGTGGCAGCCCCAGAGGTGGAACTCCACCGCGCCGAACTGGGTCAGACCCAGGTAGCCGGAGGGCTCGGTGACGGCGATGTAGGCGGCCCGCTCCTCGTCCTCGGCGGCGAGCTCGATGGTCTCGACGCCGGCCGGCAGGCCCGCGAAGGCGTGGCGCTGGTAGAAGAGGTCCTTGCCGGTGGGTGAGCGGATCACGGTCACCGGCCGGCGCAGCATCTCCGGCAGCGCCCAGTCGCCGACGCGGGCGTAGTAGAGCGCCAGGTCCAGCTTGGTGACGCCGCTGCCGGGCAGGATCTCGCGCTCGGGGTTGGTCAGGTGGATCGCCGCCAGCTCGCGGTCGCCGATCAGCCGGGGCTTGCTCATCCGCACCGCCCGCTCCGTCCGCCGAGGCCCGGCGCTGAAGAAGACCGGCGCTCGGGGCGCATCGCCGGCCGAGCGGCTGCGGTAGCCGATCTCGACGCTCCAGTTGGGCTCCACGAACCGCGCGCCGGGCGT
>Ga0068865_100000357_pt1 | contig 25309 bp, 25 predicted proteins | sample KBSMisM12_FD_75293 | JGI IMG/M metagenome (GOLD analysis project Ga0068865, IMG submission 75293) | Miscanthus rhizosphere microbial communities from Kellogg Biological Station, Michigan, USA - KBS Miscanthus M1-2 | ecosystem: Host-associated > Plants > Roots > Rhizosphere > Soil ...
GAACGCCACGTCGTCCACACCACGAAGTTCCTCCAGGAGATCCCGTGGGGCCGTCGCTACGCCGACGTGCCGCGCATCGCGGCCGCGCACCACGAATATCTGAACGGCAGCGGCTATCCCAACCGGTTGCCCGGCAAGGACATCCCTGTCGAATCGCGCATCATGACCATCGCCGACATCTTCGACGCGCTGACCGCTTCGGACCGGCCGTACAAGAAGGCGGTGCCGATCGACCGCGCGCTGTCGATCATCGAGAGCGAGGTGAAGGCGGGGAAGTGCGATCCCGAGCTGTTCCGGGTGTTCGTCGGCGGCGAGGTCTACAAGCGGGTGATCTGACCGTGCCCGTGACGATGCTCGTCCGGGGACGAGCGCAGGGGATGCTCGACGGCGGCGCGCGGCGGCAGCTGACGGCGCGCGTGCGCGGGGCGCTGCGGGCCCTGGGCCGGGGCCGATCGTCGGCGTGCGTGGTCCTGACCGACGACGACGAGATCCGGACGCTGAACCGGACCTATCGCAAGCACGATCGCGCCACCGACGTCCTCAGCTTTCACCTGCAGGAGCTGGCGGGTGAGGACGATCCGGCCGGTAACGGCGTCGCGCTGGGCGACATCGTCATCTCGCTGGAGACCGCGCGGCGGCGCGCGCCCGGCAAGCGGCTGCTGACCGAGGCCGAACGCCTGGCCATTCACGGCCTGTGTCACCTCTTCGGCCACGACCACAAGCGCCCGGCCGAAGCGAAGGTGATGTTCGCTCTCGAACGCCGCCTCCGCCGCCTGAAGCTCTGATCCCCTCTCCCGCGAAGTGGAGAGGGTTAGGGTGAGGGTCCGATCAGAAGCGAATCCCGTGCTTCGCGCGGTAGACGAACCACTTCCACGTCAGGTAGCCGGCGCCACCGGCCGCCGCGACGATGCCGAGGGCCGGCAGGCCCACGACGCCGAGGACCACCGTTCCGCCCCACGCCGCCGCCGCATACATGCCCTTCTTCTTGGCTTCGCCGCGCTCACGCGTCATCAGCTCGGACATTTGAAAACCCCCGTTCAGTCCCTAAGATGCCACCGGACATGAGCCTGCGCCACGCCAAGATCGTTTGTACGTTGGGTCCGGCGACGGACGACGTCAAGGCGATAGGCGACCTGATCGACGCGGGGATGGACGTCGCCCGGCTGAATTATTCGCACGGGACGCACGCGGACCACGCCCGCCGCCTGGCGGCCGTCCGCGAGGCGGGGCTCGCCCGCGGCAAGCCGATCGCCGTGCTGCAGGATCTACAGGGGCCGAAGATTCGCACCGGCCAGGGCGCGCCCGCCCAGATCAGCGACGGCGCGACGATCTCGCTGGTCGCCGGTTCTGCGGGCAGCGTCGGCAGCGTCGGCAGCGTCGGCAACGTCGGCAACGTCGGATCGTCCCAAGCGATCGCCGTCGACTACCCGGGCCTGGAGGCGGACCTTCACGCCGGCGACATGGTGAGGCTGGACGACGGGCGGATCGTCCTTCGTGTCGAAACGATCGACAAGGGCCGCGTCGTTTGCACGGTGGTGCAGGGCGGCGCCCTGCGCGACCGCATGGGCGTCACCTTGCCGTCGCGCCGCGTCCGGCTGCCGGCGCTGACCGAGCAGGACCGCCGCGACCTCGCGCACGGCCTGGCCATCGGCGTCGACTACGTCGCGCTGTCGTTCGTCAAGCGAGCGGACGACATCGTGACGCTGCGCGAGGCGTGCAGAAGCGCGGGACGCCCGACGCCGATCGTGGCGAAGATCGAGACACCCGAGGCGGTCGACAACCTGTGGGAGGTGGTCGCGGCCGCCGACGCCGTGATGGTGGCGCGCGGTGATCTGGGCGTCGAGCTTTCACCCGAGCAGGTGCCGGTCGTCCAGAAGGAGATCATCGGCAGCTGCCGCTTGCAGCAGACGCCGGTGATCGTCGCCACCGAGATGTTGCAGTCGATGGTCGAGTCGACGCGGCCCACGCGCGCGGAGGCCAGCGACGTCGCCGCAGCGGTGTTCGAGGGAGCGGACGCCGTCATGCTGTCGGCGGAGACCGCCACCGGCAAGCACCCGCGCGACGCGTGCGCGATGATGGCGCGGATCATCGACCAGGCCGAAGGGAGCCGCTTCTATGCGCCGCCGCCGTCGGAGCCGGGGCGGTCGACGCGCGAGGCGATCGCGCACGCCGCCTGCAGCATCGCCCGCGAGGTGGGCGCGAGCGTGCTGGTCGCGTTCACGGAGACCGGGACCGCGCCTCGCCTGATCTCGAAGGCGCGCCCGGGCGTGCCGATCGTGGCGTTTGCCAGCGACGAGGCGAACCTGCGGCCCCTCGCGCTTTACTGGGGCGTGGTTCCGCGGTTGCTCCCCCTACCCGAGATCCCGGACGTCGACACGCTGGTCACCAAGGTGGTCGAGACGCTGCTCGAGCAGCGCCTGGTTGCGCGGGGCGACAGGGTCGTGATGGCGTTCGGGGCCCCGGTCGGCTGGCGCGCGCCGACGAACGCGATCCGCGTCGTCGACGTCAGTTGACGACGTCAGTTGAGAAAGTTCGACTGCGTCAGCTTGAAGGGCGCGATCTCGGCGTCGAAGCGGTCACCGTCGGCCGTGACCATCTGATAGCTGCCGCGCATCGATCCGGACGGCGTCGCGATCATGCACCAGCTCTGGTACTCGAATTCCTCGCCGGGCTGCAGGACCGGCTGGGCGCCGACCACGCCTTCGCCGCGCACCTCCTGCACGTCGCCTTCCGCGTCGGTGATGATCCAGTGGCGGCTCTCGAGCTGGGCGGTGATCGTGCCGCGATTGGCGATGTTTACGGTGTACGCGTAGGCGAATTGCCGCGCCGTTGCTGACGATTTTTCGGGGATGTACTGGCTTCGAACCGTGACCAAAATTCCCCGTGTCTGCGCGGACGACATCAGTCCCTGGTAGACAACGTGCCAAAAGCGCGCGATGCATTCAAGGGGAGGGTCGAATGAGCTTGAAAGACAAACGTTGTGTTCCTTGCGAAGGCGGTACCCCGCCCCTCGACGAGCTGACGACCCGCAAGCTGCTCGGCCAGGTGTCGGGCTGGGCCGTGACGCCCGAAGAGGGTAAGGCGCGCCTGCGCAAGCGCTTCGAGTTCGTCGACTTCCTGGCGGCGATGGCCTTCATCGACAAGATGGCCGCGGTCGCGGAGGAAGAGGCGCATCACCCGGACTTCTGCGTCCACTACAGCCGCGTGGACGTGACGCTGTGGACGCACGCCGTGGGCGGGCTGTCCGAGAATGACTTCATACTCGCGGCGAAAATCGACGGTATTCTCGCGTGATGCAAGGCCGTATCGCAATTGCCGGCGCAACCGGCTCGATCGGGACGGCGCTGGCGGCGTCGTGCGCGCGTGACGGGATTGCCGTCTCGGCGCTGGTGCGCGACACCGCGCGCGGCGCCGAGCTGTTGCCGTCGGCGAAGCTGTATGCCTGGGACGCGACGCGCGGCTCGCCGCCGGTCGAGGCGTTCGAGGGCGTCGACGTCGTGGTGAACCTGATCGGCGAGCCCCTCGCCGACAAGCGATGGAACGACGCGCGCAAGAAGCAGCTCCGCGACAGCCGGGTGGTCGGGACCCGCGCGCTGGTCGACGCGCTCCGCGACCTCCCGCGGCGCCCGCGCCTGCTGATCTCGGCGTCGGGCTGCGGCATCTACGGCGACCGCGGCGGGGAGATCCTGACGGAAAGCGCTCAGCCGGGAACGGGCTACCTCGCCGAACTGGCGCGCGATTGGGAGGCAGAGGCGATGCGCGCCGCCGACGTGGGACTGCGCGTGGTGCTGATGCGCAGCGGTGTCGCGCTCGCGAAGTCGTCCGGGATCCTGCGCAAGATCCTGCCGCCGTTCCGCCTGGGACTGGGCGGACCCGCGGGCAGCGGCGGGCAGTGGCTGCCCTGGATCCACATCGAGGACCACATCGGTCTCATCCGGCACGTGATGTCCCACGAGGCCGTGTCCGGGCCGCTGAATTTCGTGGCGCCCGAGCCGGTCACGAACGCGGAGTTCGCGCGCGCCCTCGGCGAGGTGCTGGGCCGGCCCGCGGTGCTGAAGGCGCCTCTGTTCGCGCTGCGCGCGCGGTTCAGTTCGCAGCTGGTCGACGAGGTGATCCTGGCGAGCCAGCGCGCGATGCCCGTGCGCACGCTGGAGACCGGCTATTCGTTCCGGCACCCGTTGCTGCGCGAGGCGCTGGCCGAGGTCCTGGAGAAGCGGCCCCGCGATGAAACCGCCCCGGCCGCGACGACCACCTAGCTAGCGGACTTCGCCACTCGCGCGGATGAGCTGGCGGCCCGCCGGCTCGGGCGTTCCCTTGCGCGGACGATCGCGCGGAGCAACCTTTAACCGAGGGTGGGCTGATCGTGCTCGGTGCGGGAAAGCGGGCTCGTTTCACGGAGGAGACGCCCGATGCGCTATCGGCGCGCCGCCGGTTGCGCGTCTATTTTCTGGCGGCGGCGCTGGCGGCGCCGCTGGCCGCCCTGCTGATCGCCGCGCTCGCTCGGTCGGGCGGCGTCGCCTGGTTGGCGGCGTGTGTCGTCGCCGGCGTGCTGGTCGCTGTCGCCGCGTCGGCGCTGGCGATGCGCAGGGTGGTGAATCCACTGCATGGAATCGCGGAAGGACTGGCGCGGTCTGCCTCGAACGCCGACCAGCTGAAGAGCGCGTTCGTCGCGAACATGAGCCACGAGATCCGCACGCCGCTGAATTCCGTGCTGGCGCTGTCGCAGCTGCTGCGCGACGGCGTCGCCGGTCCGCTCACCGTCGATCAACGGCGCTACCTGGAGATCATGACCCGCAACGGTCACACGCTGCTGCACCTGATCGACGACATTCTCGATCTGTCACGCATCGAATCGGGCCACATGGTCGTGGACACGGACGACGTCGACCTGGCCCCGCAGATCACGTCCATCGTCGAGGCGCTGTCGCCGCTCGCGACCGCCAAGGATCTGAACATCAGCCTCAAGCTGCCCGACGAACTGCCGCTCGTGCGCTGCGACGTCGATCGGGTGCGCCAGATCTTGACCAATCTGATCGCAAACGCGATCAAGTTCACCGAGGCCGGGATGGTGCGCGTGACGGCCGGGGTGAGCGCGACCGGGGTCGTCATACATGTGACGGACACGGGGATCGGCATCCCGGAGGCGCAGCTGGGCCATATCTTCGAGGAGTTCGTACAGGTCGATCAGACGCTGGCCCGGCGGCAGGGCGGCGCCGGACTGGGCCTGGCGATCGCCAGCCGCCTGGCGCGCCTGATGGGGGGCGACCTCTCCGTCTCCAGTGTCGCTGGCAGCGGTTCCAGGTTCAGCCTGACTCTTCCGCGCGCCGCGGAGGGCTCCGAAAACCGGAAGGTTTCATCTTCGTCAACGAATCAACAGACCGTCGATGATATTCGCGCGGAGGCGTATGCTCGGGGCCCCCGGCGAGGTCCGACAACGGTCTTGATCGTGGAAGACAACGAAGACAACCTGTTCACCTTGCGGCAGATGCTGGCACCGTTCTCGTTCGACATCGCGGCAGCTTCGACAGGCCGGCAGGCGATCGAGTACTGCCGCAGGCAGCTCCCCGATCTGGTGATCATGGACGTTCAGATGCCGGGCATGTCGGGGCTGCAAGCGACGGGCGCCATCCGCGCCTTGCCCGGCGGCGGCGACGTTCCGATCGTGGCGCTGACCGCGCAGGCGATGGCGGGCGATCGCGAGCGCATCCTCGAGGCGGGATTCGATGCGTACCTGGCCAAGCCGGTTCCGCCGCGCGAGCTGCGCGCGACGGTGACGCGTCTGCTGGAGATGCACCGGCCGCCGGCGGCCGGCGTCTCGGCAAGGGGGGAGCAACATGGCGCGCATACTCCTCGTCGATAACGACGCGGGCGATCGGCGCGGGGCTGCGCGCGCGCTGGGAATCCGCGAACAGGAGCTGGAACAGGTCGAATCGATCGCGGCGGCGCTGGTGCGGGCGGCCGAGGCCGGCCACCCGTTCGTCCTGGTATCGCCCGCCAACCTGGAGGCGGCGCTGGCGGCCCGTCCGTCATCCAGCGGCGACTTGCTGCGCGAGACCTTCGACGTGTTCGAGGACGGTGTCTGCCTGCTGGCGCGCAACGGGGCGCTCAAGGTCGCCAACGCCATCGGCGAGCGGCTGTTCGGCAGCGCGCTGAAGCAAGAGCTGCAGGACGTGGCCAGCGAGGCCACCCGGCGCAACGCGATCGCCGACCGCAGCCTGACGCTGAACGGTCGCGCCTTCGCCGCACGGGCGTACCCGCTGTCGGAGCGGGGCGTGGTCCTGTATATCCGCGACGCGACTGACGAACGCGAGCGCGAGATCGGGCGCCTGCAGTCCGAGAAGATGGCGTCGATCGGCATGTTGGCCGCGGGCGTCGCGCACGAGATCAACAACCCGGCGGCGTTCGTGCTCGCGAACATCGAGGCGCTGACCGGCCACATGCGTTTGATCGAGGACAAGCTGCGCGAGCTGCCGAACGCCGACGCGGCGCACGCTGCGCTGTCGAACCTGCTGTTCGAGGCGAGCGCCGTTCTGCAGGAATCGAAGGAGGGCATGGCGCGCATCCAGCGGATCGTCCGTGACCTGGGGTCGTTCTCGCACGCCGACGAGGACATCAACGTCCCGATCAGCGTCAACACCGCCGTCGAGTCCGCGCTGACGATGCTGCGCAACGAGCTCAAGTACCGCGCGCGCGTCGAGCAGGACCTGCGCGCCAGCCGCCCGGTGCTGGCCAGCGCGCCGCGGCTGGGCCAGGTGTTCCTGAACCTGATCTCGAACGCCGTGCAGGCGCTGGAAGAGGCCAACGTGAAGCGCAACCTGGTGCGGGTGCGGAGCTTCGACGAGGGTGAATACGTCGTCGTCGAGGTGTCCGACAACGGACCGGGCATCTCGCCCGATGCGGCGCCGCGGATCTTCGAGTCGTTCTTCACCACCAAACCGCGCGGGATGGGGACCGGGCTGGGATTGCCGATCTCGCTGGGCATCGTCCGCAGCCTGGGAGGCGAGATCGTCGTCGATAGCCGGCCGGGGGAGGGCGCCACCTTCCGGGTGCGCATCCCCGCCACCGCCGCGGCGCCGGTGGCGCGGACCCCGCTTCCCGATACGACGCCATCGCGGATGGTCTCGCGGCGGCGGATCCTCGCCGTCGACGACGAGGCGCTGCTGCTGAAGGCCTATCGCCGCATGCTGAGCGACGCTCACGACCTGACCGCCGCGCTGGGCGGGCACGAAGCGCTGAAGGTGCTGGAGAAAGACCCGCGCTTCGATGTCGTGCTGTGCGATCTGCAGATGCCCGAGATGTCCGGGATGGAATTGCACGCGGCCGTCGTCGAACGTTATCCCGCGCTGGCCGACCGGTTCGTGTTCGTCACGGGCGGGGCGTTCTCGGGGGACGCGCGACGATTCCTCGAGGATTCGGTCCCGGCCGTCATCCAGAAGCCGTTCAACGTCGACGAGCTGCTGCGGCTGGTCGACACCATCGGTTCCGGGGGCGGCAAGCGCCCGAAGTCGGCCGGGTCCGCGCAGAAGCCGCCCGGGCTGTGACCTGACGTGCGGGAACGAAAGCTGGTCGTGGCGGCGCTGGTGCGCGAGGAGGGCCGCATCCTGATGTCACGGCGGCGCGCCGATCAGGCGATGCCGAACCTCTGGGAGTTCCCCGGCGGCAAGGTCGAACCCGGCGAGCATCCCGAGGCGGCGCTGGTGCGCGAGCTGCGCGAGGAGCTCGGTTGCGGCATCACCGTGGACGGCATCCACGAGGTCGTGTTCCACGCCTACCCGGACTTCGATCTCTACATGCTCGTTTACGCCAGCCGCATCACCGAGGGCCGGCCGCGCGCCGTCGACGTGGCGGAGGTCGCGTGGGTCTCGCCCGCGGCGTTGCCGGCGATGGATCTGTTGCCCGCTGATTACCCGTTGGCGCGGAAGCTGGCGGCTGCTTCCGGCCGCTAGGTCGCTGCGGCTTGGTTGCCAAGCTCGCTGCCGAAACGCGACGAACGAAACTCCGCTCGTAAGCGCCCCGCACCGCGCCACTCGATCGGACCTCGCGTCCGCTTACGTGCTTTTTCCGGCGCGTGGGCTGCCGTCTCGAATTTGATCGCAGCCCACGGGCCGGAAAAAGCGAACGCGCGTCACGCGAGTTCCAGTGAGAAGGCGACGTTCGAGACGCGCGTCAGGGGAGTCCTGCGCCGAAGGGCTCAACGGAGTCGGCGAAACGGCAGCCGATTCGCTATCAGGCGTTCGCCGAATCGTCGGCAGGTGACGGAGGTTCGACGGGCGATTCGTCGTTCGAAGGCTGGGCGGAGGCAGCCTCCGGAGGAGGCGAAGCTTCCACCGAGCCGGGCCCCGGGTGCGCGTTGCGCAGCGCCTCGCGGGCCGCGGCGCGCTCCGCCTCGATCAGGTCGCGCTTGCAGGCGCCGCACAGCGACGGCTGGGCCCACGCGCCCAGGTGCGTCTGCAGCTGGCTCTCGGGCGGCCACGGAATCTGTGTCGAGCAGCCCTTGCAGGCGATCTCCAGCGTCTTCTTGTCTTTGAGGAACTCGCTGCAGTCCTCGCAGCGGCGCTCCGGCGGCTTGATGACGCGCTTGCGCTTCTTCTTCTTTTTGTTCGAGGGCGTCACCGCCGCCTCCGGAAGCACACCCGCCGCGACCGCCGCCGCCGCCGCCACCATGTCCACCGTCGACGTCACGGCAGGCTCGCCGTCTTCAGGCTCCTTCAGCTCGGGCCGCACGCCGGCCGCCAGCTGCGCGGCCTTCGTCCAGGTCCACGTGCCGGTGCAGTTGTCGGTCCGGCAGGGGACTTGCCTGTCTTCCAGCTCGACGATGTTCTTCGAGCAGTTCTCGCAGTACTGCGGATAGGGATCGCCGGTCTTGCCGCGCACGGCGCGCGCCAGCTGGCCGCCGCGCTTGTCGATCCAGACGCCCTTGCATCCGCTGCGGCGGCAGGGACGCTCGACGTCCTGCAAGCCCCGGTAGATGGTGTTGCAGCTCTCGCACATCCGGTGCGGTGCCTTGGGCGTCGGCTTCCCGGCCAGGCACGCGTCCAGCTGATCGCTGCGCGTCCAGGTCCACGTCTTCTTGCAGCCCGACGTGCGGCAGCGAACCTCGCGATCGGCGATCGCGCCGAAGTCCGCCTTGCAGCGGTCGCACATTCGCCGCGGCGGATCGTTGGTCAGGCCGGACGCGTACGCCTCGATCTGCTCCAGCGCGCTCCACGACCACTTCTTGTCGCAGCCATTGATGCCGCAGCGGACCGGGCGATCCTTCAGCTTGCGGAAGACGCCCTCGCACTGACCGCAGCGCTGCGTGGGCAGGGGAGGCTCCACCTCCGGCGCGCCCGCCAGCAGCTGCGCGCGCCGCGTGAACGCCGACGTGCGCGTGCAGCCCGGGACGGCGCAGGGGATGGCCTTGTCGGTCAGCCCTTCGAGGCGGCGCTCGTCATCAGCGCACAGACCTTGCGGCGGCGGGCGCTTGGTCGCGAACGCCTCCATCTGCTGCATCACGGGCCAGGTCCAGGTTCCCGTGCAGCCCGGCCGGTCGCACGGCCGCTCGACGTCCTTCGTCTTCGCGTAAGCCTCGCGGCACGGGTCGCACATCGACGACGCCGGATCGGATGGGTCGGGCGCGCCGCGGCCGCCGAGCTTCGACATCTTCTTCTGCGCTGACGCCATCGACAGCCAGGTGCGCGTACACCCCGGCACCGAGCACGGGGACGTTTTCGCCCCCAGCCGATCGGCTAGCGTGAACCCGGCAAGACCCATGAGGGGCCTAATGCTGACGAAACACGGCCCGCCACGCAAGCGCGACGTGGAAACAAGTGTGTACCCGGGGGATCGGCCTTGCTTGCGCCCGAGCGGTGGCGAAGGTAGACAAGCGGCACCCACCCCATGCAGATCACGATCGAGGACCTCTCGCCCGTCGAGAAACGAGTCGAATTCGAGCTCCCCTGGGCGGACGTGGTGCCCAAGCTCGAAAAGGCTTATGACTCGCTCCGTCGCGGGGTCCGGTTACCGGGCTTCCGCCCCGGCAAGGTTCCGCGGGCGCTGATCGAGAAGATGTACAAGCGCCAGGTGGAGGACGAGGTCGCCCGGGATCTGGTCGAGCACTCGCTGGGACAGGCGATCCGCGAGAACCAGATCCAGCCGGTCGCGCCGCCCACCGTCGAGGAACTGGAGATCAAGTCGGGCGCGCCGTTCAAGTTCACGGCGCGCGTCGAGGTCCGGTCGCAGGTGACGCCCAAGGATTACGCGGGCGTGCCGCTGACCCGCCGGCCCGCCAGCGTGACCGACGAAGCCGTCGCGGAGGCGCTGGAGGGCTACCGCCGCCGCCTGACCGAGTTCAAAGCGGTCGAGGGCCGCACCGAAACGAGCGACAGCGACCTGCTGCTTGTCGAGGTCTCCGGGAAGGTGGGGGAGCACAAGCTCAAGCGCCGCCAGATGGCCGTCGACCTCGAGAACGACACCGAGGGCGCGCTGCCGGGCCTGGCCAGCCGCCTGCGCCGCAAGCCGATCGGGGGAGAGCCGATCGAGGTCGACTACACGATGTCGGGGGAAGGGCTGCTTCCGGAGCTGGCGGGCAAGCAGGTCCACCTGCACGTGACCATCAAGGAAGTTCGCGAGAAGAAGGTCCCGGCGCTCGACGACGAGATGGCCAAGGACACGGGCGAGGCGGACACCCTCGAAGGGCTGCGCGGCAAGGTGCGCGACCGGCTGGTCGAGGGGGAAGAACGGCGGATCAAGGGCGAGATGACGCGCGCGCTGATCAAGGAGCTGATCAAGCGCAACGAGTTCGCGGTCGCGCCCGCGCTGATCGACCGGTACGCGCAGCTGCTCGTCAACCGCGCGAAGCAGCAGCTGATGATGATGGGCATCGACACCGAGGGCATCGACGACGCGAGGATGCGCGACGAGATGCGCGCCGAGGCCGAGGAGGAAGCGCGCGGATCCATCCTGATCCAGGCGATCGCCGAACGCGAAGGCATCACCGTCACCGACGCGGACCTACAGAAGCGCATCGCCGAGCTGGCGGCTGGTCGCAACGAGAACCCGAAGCAGCTGCGCGCCGAGCTGGAGAAGGACCAGCGCATCCATCAGATCGAGGGCCAGATCCGCGAACAGAAGGCGCTTGATATGCTGATCGCGCAGGCTAAGATCACCGACGAAAAAGCGCCTTCACTGATCGTCACGCCTGAAGAGGCCCGGAAAGAAAAAGCCGCGAAAGCGAAAAAGGAACCCAAATGACCGACGAAGCCCCGCCCGCGATCCGCAACTTCATCATCCCGACGGTCATCGAGCAGACCCACCGGGGCGAGCGCGGCTGGGACATCTTCTCGCGCCTGCTCAAGGACCGCATCATCTTCCTGGGCACGGCCGTTGATGATCAGGTCGCGAACATCATCATCGCGCAGCTGCTGTTCCTCGAGAGCGAGGACCCGGACAAGGACATCATGCTGTACATCAACTCGCCGGGCGGCATGGTCACGGCGGGCATGGCCATCTACGACACCATGCAGTACGTGCGCCCCGACGTGGCGACGTTCTGCATGGGGCAGGCGGCGTCGATGGGCGCGTTCCTGCTGGCCGCCGGCGCGAAGGGCAAGCGGTTCTCGCTGCCGCACGCGCGCATCCTGATCCATCAGCCGCTGGGCGGCTTCTCGGGTCAGGCGACCGACATCGACATCCACGCGAAGGAAATCCTGCGCACGCGCGACAAGCTGAACGAGCTGCTGGTGAAGCACACGGGCCAGCCGATCGAGCGCATCAAGTCGGACACCGAACGCGACTACTTCATGAGCGCCATCGAGGCCAAGGAATACGGCCTCGTCGACGACGTCCTCGTGCAGAAGCTCGCGGCTCCCAGCGGCAAGTAATCGCTACCAGCTGACGTCCAGCGACAGCGCGCCGAGCTCGGGAGTGACGGTGGGGAGGACGCGGACGCGCGGGCCTTCCGGCACCGGCCGCCATTCGACGACGTCGTGCCCGACCATTCCGGCGATCAGCATGGCGGCGCCCGCCGCCTGGAGGCCGCTCCATGCGACCCACACGACCGGCGATCCGCGGGAGCTCTCTGGCGCCTGCCACCACGCGAGCAACGGACCGGCCACGGGGACGAGGATGAGTGGGGGTTTGGATTCGACCGGGTGGTCCGAACTGCACAGACCGCAGTTGTCTTCGTTTCGAGCGCTCGTCACGAAGAACCCCGCCAGGACCGCCGCGCCATAGCTGACACCGAATGTGACCCCTCCGGCGGCCAGGAACCCGGCTCTCTGCTGGTGGACGACGTGAGGTTCCATGATCGGTGGCTCGTCGGGCGCCGATTGTGCGCGTGCAGGAGCGGCCGCTCCCAGGAGGGATCCGACTATCGCTGCGACGATGGCCCGGCTGCGCACGGATGAACGCAAAGGCAACCGCTGTGCCGCGCCCAGGCCCGCGTCCGTCAGGCGCCGAGCCGTCGAAATTTCACCACTCGCCCGACCGATCGGGCGCCGGCTGACTCCAGCGCCGTCAGCCGCCGCCCGACACGAAAGTCATCGCAGCGCGAGCGTAGGGACGTGTGCTACCATTTTCGATAGTGCCGACCGAGCGCAAGCGCGACGACCACGGGAGTCTCTCCTGCTCTTTCTGCGGGAAGAGCCAGAAAGAGGTCAAGAAGCTGATCGCAGGCCCGACGGTCTACATCTGCGACGAGTGCATCGGCCTGTGCAACGACATCATCGCCGAGGAGATCGAGAAAGAATCGGAGAGCTTCGGCCTGGCGCCGGTCCCGAAGCCGGCTGAGATCAAGACCGTCCTCGACGACTACGTCATCGGCCAGGAGCGCGCCAAGAAGATCCTCGCGGTCGCGATCCACAACCACTACAAGCGGATCGACGCCAAGGTGGGCGCCGAGGACGTCGAGCTGGGCAAGTCGAACATCCTCCTGCTCGGGCCGACCGGCTGCGGGAAGACCCTGCTCGCCCAGACGCTCGCCAAGATCCTGAACGTGCCGTTCGCGATCGCCGACGCCACGAACCTGACGGAAGCCGGGTACGTCGGCGAGGACGTCGAGAACATCATCGTCAACCTGCTGCAGAACGCCGACCACGACATCGAGAAGGCGCAGCGCGGGATCGTCTACATCGACGAGATCGACAAGATCGCGCGCAAGGGCGAGAACCCGAGCATCACGCGCGACGTCTCGGGCGAGGGCGTCCAGCAGGCGCTGCTCAAGATCCTGGAAGGTACGGTTTGCAACGTACCCCCCAAGGGCGGCCGCAAGCACCCGCAGCAGGAGTTCCTGCAGGTCGACACGACGCACATCCTGTTCATCTGCGGCGGCGCGTTCGTCGGTCTGGAAGACATCATCGAGCAGCGCATCGGCCAGCGGCAGATCGGCTTCGGGGCGAAGATCCAATCCAAGAAGGAACGCCGGGTGTGGGACCTGCTGCGCGAAGTGCAGCCGGAAGACCTGCTCAAGTACGGCATGATTCCGGAATTCGTGGGCCGGCTGCCGGTGATCGCGCCGCTGCACGAGCTGGACGAGACCGCGCTGATCGACATCCTCACCAAGCCCAAGAACGCCCTGGTGCGCCAGTACCAGAAGCTGTTCGAGATGGACGGCGTCAAGTTGCGGTTCACCAAGGGCGCCCTGACGGCGGTCGCGCTGGACGCGCAAAAGCACAAGTCCGGCGCGCGCGGTCTGCGCGCGATCCTCGAGCAGGCGATGCTGGACATCATGTTCGAGGTTCCGACCGCGGGTTCGCCCGTCCGCGAGGTCGTGATCAACGAGGAAACGATCCAGAAAGGCCAGCAGCCGATCCTGATGTACCAGAAGGGCGAGCGGTCGGCTTCATAGCAAGCAGGAGGTTCCATGAACTGCGGTCCACGCTCGAGTTGCCTGCCGTATGGTTCGCGCGGCCGAGGTGAGCGGGTGGCCTGGCTACCCCTCCTGTTCATCGGGACGTTGATGTTCTGGACCCTCGCCCTGGGCCTGGGCGGATGGTCGTTCATGCTGGTCAACGAGCAGGCCAGCGACGTGAACATGGATGCGGTCGGGCCGATGCCGTCGGCGACGGCGATCGAGCCCAAACCGGGCGTCGAAATGGCTGGGCCGACGGGCGGTTCTGTCGGCGGATCCTTAGCGATTCCGGTGCAGATGGAGGAGTCGCAGGAGTCCGAGGACGTCGACGACAATGCCGGGGCGGTTCATGTGACCGAGGACGAAACTCGGTAATCGCACACCTCGACCGCACTCGATTATTGGAGTCCGGCTCGCACCGTTGCTAAGATCTGGGGTCGGATGTCTGACCGCCAGGACGATAAGAGGGGTCCGCGCCGCGTACCGCTGCTGCCGTTGCGCGACATCGTCGTGTTCCCGCACATGGTGGTGCCGCTGTTCGTGGGCAGAGAAAAATCGATCAGCGCGCTGGAAGAGGCGATGGGCAAGGGCGCCGCGAGCGGGAAGGAAATCTTCCTGTCCGCGCAACGCAAGGCCAAGACCAACGAACCTATCCCCGAGGACATCTTCACCATCGGGACCGTCGGCACGATCATCCAGCTGCTGCGGTTGCCCGACGGCACCGTGAAGGTGCTGGTCGAAGGGAAGCGGCGCGCCGCGGTCCGGCGCTTCACGCAGACCGACGGCTTCTTCATGGTGGAGATCGAAGAGGTCCCCGACATTCAGGAGCGCTCCGTCGAACTGGACGCGTTGATGCGCGAAGTCCACGCGACGTTCGAGACGTACGTCAAATTGAACAAGCGCATCGCGCCCGAGATCCTGATCTCGGTGCAGACGATCGAGGACCCCGGGCAGCTCGCCGACACGATGGTGGGCCAGCTGCAGTTGAAGCTGGGTGACAAGCAGTCGGTGCTGGAGATGGACTCGCCGTCCAAGCGCCTGGCCCGCCTTTATGAACTGATCAAGGCGGAGATCGAGATCCTGCAGGTTGAGCGGAAGATCCGGACGCGCGTCAAGAAGCAGATGGAGAAGACGCAGAAGGAGTACTACCTCAACGAGCAGATGCAGGCGATCCAGAAGGAGCTGGGGGATCGCGACGAGTTCAAGAATGAGCTGACCGAGCTGGAGGACCGCGCCAAGCAGAAGAACCTCTCGAAGGAGGCGCTGGCGAAGGTCAAGAAGGAGCTCAAGAAGCTGCGCATGATGGCGCCGATGTCCGCCGAGGCGGCGGTCGTGCGCAACTACCTCGACTGGGTGCTGCAGCTGCCGTGGGGTGAGAAGACCGAGGAGAAGCTGGACGTCATCGACGCCGAACGCATCCTCGACGAGGACCACTACGGCCTGAAGAAGGTCAAGGAACGCATCCTCGAGTACCTCGCCGTTCAAGCGTTGGTGAAGAAGCTGAAGGGCCCGATCCTGTGCCTGGTGGGTCCGCCCGGCGTCGGCAAGACGTCGCTGGCGCGGTCGATCGCCAAGGCGACCGGGCGCAACTTCGTGCGGCTGTCGCTGGGCGGCGTCCGCGACGAGGCGGAGATCCGCGGCCACCGCCGTACGTACATCGGCGCGCTGCCGGGCAAGATCATCCAGTCGCTGAAGAAGGCGGGGACGCAGAACCCCGTCTTCCTGCTGGACGAGATCGACAAGATGTCGACTGACTTCCGCGGCGACCCGTCGGCGGCGCTGCTGGAGGTGCTGGATCCGGAGCAGAACGCGACGTTCAACGACCACTACCTCGATCTCGACTACGACCTCAGCGACGTCATGTTCATCACGACGGCGAACTACCTGCAGGGGATCCCGATCCCGCTGCAGGACCGCATGGAGATCATCCAGCTGCCCGGCTACACCGAGTTCGAGAAGGTGTCGATCGCCGAGCGCTACCTGATCCCGAAGCAAAAGCGCGACAACGGCATCGACAACGTGCCGGTCGATTTCCCCGAGGACGCCGTGCGGGACGTCATCCACTACTACACGAAGGAAGCGGGCGTCCGGAACCTGGAACGCGAGATCGCGACGGTCTGCCGCAAGATCGCGCGCGACGTCGTCGCGAAGAAGGCGCCCGTGCGCAACGTCAGCGACGGCGCCGTGCCGGGCTGGCGGATCACCTGCAAGCGGCTGCCGCGTTACCTCGGCCCCCATCGCTTCCGTTACGGGCGCCAGGAAGGGGCCGACGAGATCGGATTGGTGATGGGCCTGGCCGTGACCATGCACGGCGGCGATCTGCTGGCGACGGAGGTTTCGATCGTCGCGGGCAAGGGGAAGCTGGTTCTGACCGGCAAGCTGGGCGATGTCATGCAGGAGTCGGCGCAGGCCGCGATCAGCTACGTGCGGGCGCGCGCCCCCTCGCTGGGGCTGGAGCGCGACTTCTACAGCCGGGCGGACATCCACGTGCACCTGCCCGAGGGCGCGATTCCAAAGGACGGCCCGTCGGCCGGTATCACCATGTGCACCGGCCTGGTGTCGGCGCTGCTGCGCATCCCGGTGCGGCGCGACGTCGCCATGACCGGCGAGATCACCCTGCGCGGGCGCGTGCTGCCGATCGGCGGTCTGAAGGAGAAGATCCTCGCGGCCCACCGATCGGGCATCACGACGGTGATCATGCCCAAGGAGAACGCGAAGGACCTGCGCGACATCCCCAAGCGCGTGCTCAAGACGCTGAAGGTCGTACCCGTCGAGCACATGGACGAGGTGCTGCGCGCGGCGCTGATGCTGCCGAAGCCCGAAGAGTTCCTGACCGAGCCGTCGGTGCCGGTCGATTGGCGCCAGCCGGTCGAACGACGTGAGCGCGAACGCAGCGATCGCCGCGACGATCCGTCGCGTATGCCCGTCGCCAGCGCGGTGCCCCCGCCGTCGGCGCGCGAGGACGGTCCTTCGGATCCGTCCGGTCGGGAGGAGCCATCGTCACCCGGCGAGCCTCCCGCCTCCAGCCCCGACACGAACGCCCTCCCGCCGTATCCCGTCCCCCGCCTCGGCGAACACTAGAGGAAGATCCGATCCCCTCTCCCGCTCGCGGGAGAGGGCTAGGGTGAGGGCACGCGCTTTTGAGGCCGTCGCGTACAGCACGCCGGCCCGCCAGACGCTAAGATCGCAACCTCCCTTGAGCCTGCCCGAGATTAACCGCGTCGTCGGCCTGATCGTCGATATCGCGAAGAGCGCGTACCACGGCTATCCGTGCCGCGAGGGCACCCTGCTGCAGTACGAGAAAACGTCAATCACCAGCGCGCGGATGGGGGAGACGATCAAGATCATCGGCAAGCTGCGCGGTACTGGCCCCTCGTTCACCGCGCCGCTGACGGGCGCCACCTGCGTCTGGTACCGGACGGTCGCCCAGACGTGGGACGGATTTCTCTATTCGCCGCGGCGGATCGTCGACCAGAAGTGGCAGGACCTCATCGTCGACGACGACAGCGGGTCGGCGCTGGTCCGCATGCAAGACGCGGAGGTGAGCCTCTCGGACATGCGCGCGCCGTGGAGCTACGAGCCTCCCGCGCCCTGGGACGAGCGCAGGATCGCCACGACCGAAAACGTCCGGCAGTTCCTGGCCGCCCATGGTTTCGAGCTCCGCTACCACCGCCGCAGCATCCTGGAGCGCATGCTTTCGGAGGCGCCCAAGGACCGGGGCGCGCGCTTCCGCGAGGTCGTCCTGCGCGAGGGCGATCGGATCGCCGTGCTCGGCAAGGCGGTGCAGGAACCCGATCCGACCGCTTCCGCCGTCGGACGGAGGCAGCCCTCGCTGCGGGTCGTGCTGGGCGGGCAGCCCGACGCGGTCATCGTCAGCAACGAGTCCGGCGCCTGGTGAGCGCGCGTCAGCGGCGGCGCCGGGCCGGCGCGTCGCCGAGCATCCCGCGCAGCCACGCCAGCAGGCGGGTCTGGTAGCCCGCGCCCCAGCCGCGGTTGATGTGGCGGACGACGCCCTCGCGGTCCACCAGGAACGTGGTGGGGAAAGTGCGCGCGCCCCAGCGCCGCATGACCTGGCCCGACGGATCGATCGTGACCTGCGCGCCGCCGGGAAGCGGGTTGTGCTCGAAGAACTCGCGCACCGTCTCGGGCGGCTCGCCGACGTCGACGAGGACGAAGCGCAGGCGGGGCCCGAGCGCTTCCCGTATCGCGATCAGGTCGCGCATCGCGCGGTGGCACGGGCCGCACCAGGTCGCGAAGAAATCGACCACGACGATCTCGCCTTCGAGGCCGGTGCGCGGCGATCCGCCGTCGGGGACCACGATCTCGAACGGCGGCGCCGGATCGCCGACGCCCGGCGGCGCGGGCTCACCGCCGGCGAGCAGCACGAGCGCGAGCGCGACGATCGACAACGGGCGCTCCTAGTTGCGGAAACACATGCAGGTCTCGAGCGACACGGCGTCGGCGCCGATCTCGGGCCGCGCGGCGGCGAGATAGTCGCGTATCTGCGTCTCCAGCGCGCCGCCCGCGTCGACGTTGCCGCTCGCGCACCACCAGTCCGGGCTCGACACGCAAGCCAGCTCCGTTCTGTTCGTGCTCTGCCTGCAGGTGGCGCTCGTCGCGCCTTCGATCTCGACCCGGAGCGCCTCGATGTACTGCTGACAGCTCGCCGAGCAGCCGGGCCTGCCACTGAAGCTTCCGCCGTCGGTGGACGCATCCGCGTCCGTCCCCGTTCCCGCGTCGACCGGGACCCTCACCGCGATGATGACGGCCGTGCCACCGCAACCGCCCACGCGGTCGTCCTTACAGCTTGCGGCCAGCAAGGCGGCCAGCGCCGCGAAAACAACTCGGCCCGCCATCGCACCTTTCATCCTACTACCGCGCCGCGCCGCCGTCCCGGCGGACGGGGTCGCATTCGAGATCGAGCCCGCTCTGAGACATGGACACGAGGCGCCCGTGCAGTAAGGTTGCGGGAGAAGAAAGGACGGGGCAGATGTCGGCGATGCTTGGTGCCGAGGGAACGCTGAGGGGGACCTTCGTCTCATTCATGCGCGCGAACCAAAGTGTGACGCTCGAGATGGTTCGGGGCGATCCGATCACCGGTATGGTTGTCGGCTCGCCAACTGACGACCACGTGGTCATCGAGAGGCAGTGGGCGAGCAGCTCGGGGATGCTGATTCAGAAGCAGTTCCTGGCTTGCTACGCGGCAATCGTGACGATAACGGCGGGTCCCGCTCGTCTCGAGGAGCGTGCCGCGGGGTAGACGTTTCTGGCGCCGACCGGGTTAGACTCGTTCAGTCCGGAGGAGTGGCCGAGCGGTCGAAGGCGACGGTCTTGAAAACCGTAGCGCGAAAGCGCCGGGGGTTCGAATCCCTCCTCCTCCTCCTCAATTCTTGCAGTCGAACGCGACGTAGTCCTCGGTGACCGGCACCTCGACCTGCGGGATTATCGACGGGGCCCCGCCTTCCACGATGAAGACCACGCGCAGCGGCCCCGGCGGCTTGCTGCGGGGCTGCCCGTCGCATTCGCACTGGGTTCGCCGGTCCACTTCCCGGCGTGTCACCTTGGGCACGAGCAGGATCATGTCGTTGCCGTTAAAGGCAAGGCGCGCGTAGTACCCGTCGGGAACGTGAATCGGCAGCGCGTAGTGCATCCGGCCGCGCGGGTCCACGAGCCTGGCGTCGCCGCCCGTCCAGTTCCACTGGATGCAGTCGCTGGTCCACGGAAACGACGATCCGCAGTCGTAGACCTCCTCGGGAAAGATGGGCAGCAGCTCGGCGCCGACCTGGCTGGCGGCGCTCTGCATCGCCGGCTCGGCGTGCACGCGATTCTGCAGCCGCATGGCGCGCGCGATCGTGTCCGCGCGCTGCATGGACGTGCAGCATCCGGCGGCCGTCACGCCCCCCAACACACCCGCCATGACGGCTATCGTGCGACGCGACGACACGCGGCCCGGCGGCTAGCATAGGCCCATCCCAAGCGAAGCGGAGATAGATCGGGCGCGGCGCGGCGTCGAGCGATTGCTCGACGAGCATGGCCTGCTGATGCTGCACGACGCGAAGCTCCCGTCGGCGACGGCGTGCATCGCGGGCGCGACGATCCGGGGATCGTGGTGGGGGCACGCGAAGGGGAAGCTGATCTTCGAGACGTTGAACCGGATGGAGGACGACGTCGCGTGGGCCAAGCTGGTGCTGGGCAAGGAGACGCTGGTGCACCGGCGGCTGTGGCCCGCGCTCGTCGCGGCGGCGGAGTCGGGTCAGCCGTGGCAGACGCGCGATCTGAAGGCGGACGCGAAGCAACTCCTCCGGCGCGTCCGCCTCGGCAAGCCGGTCCAGACCGACGCCAGACGCGCGGCGAATGATCTCGAACGCCGGCTGCTCGCCCGCAGCTACACCGAGCACACGCCGTCGGGACGCCACGTTCGCTTCCTGGAAACCTGGTCGGCCTGGGCGCGGTGCAGCGGGATCGCCGCGGCTGACCTTCCCGACGCCGCCGACGCCATCCAGGCCCTGTCCGCGCCGGTCATGGCCTGGCTGGAGGGGCAGGGGCGCCGGCCGCCGGGCCTTCTCCCTTGGCTCGCCGCCCGTTGAGCGCCGCCCTTGCAGCGGCGCGCGCCGTCGACTATCGTCGGCCGCGCGGTACTTGGAGAGGTGGCCGAGTGGCCGAAGGCGGCGGTTTGCTAAACCGTTATACGGCCCAAAAGCTGTATCGAGGGTTCGAATCCCTCCCTCTCCGCAAGTTTTCGAATTCAAGCCGGCGGTTGCTGGCCGCGACCGCGTGCGTGGTGGCGCTGGCGTCCCCGGCTTGCTCGCTGGAGGCAAGGTGCAACCGCGGCGACGGCATCTCGTGTGGCGTGCTCGGCGATCGCACCCACATGGCGGATCCTGCGCGTGCCTGCCAGTTCTATCGAAAGGGCTGCGCCGCCGACAACATCGCCGCGTGCGTCAGCCTGGGCGCCTTGCTGGGGCAACAAAAATGTCAGGGACCGCCCGGTGAAGCGCGGACGGTCCTCCAGCGCGCGTGCGACGGCGGGGAAGCACCGGGATGTAACAACCTGGCGATGCTGTTTCGCGACGGCGCCGACGGCGTCGCGCGCGACAGGGACCAGGCGATCGCGCTTTTTCGGCGGGCGTGCCCGCGCGCGGCGATCGCGTGCGACAACCTGGGCGCCTTGCTGATCGACACGGACGAAGCCGGCGCGACCGCCGCGTTTCAGATGGGGTGCGCTTCGGAGACCAAGAATCAGGCGCAAGCTGGGTGCTGCTACAAGCTCGGCTTGTCTTACTCGAACGGGTGGGGCGTCGCGGCGGACCGCGACAAGGCAAGGTCGCTCTACCAGGTGGCGTGCACGGCGAAGGTCGGAGGAGGCTGTTACGGCCTGGGTCTGCTCGAGCTCGACGGCACCGGCGGCGAGCCCGTCCAGGCCGCGACCCACTTCCGTCAAGGTTGCGAGCTGGGCATGGCGCCAGCCTGCAACAACATCGGTCTCATGTACGCCCAGGGCCGCGGCGTCGATGCCGACTCCCGGAAAGCGCTCGAGTACCTCGAACGCGGCTGCGACGGGGGCGAGCTGCGCGCGTGCGCGAACGTCGGCTCACGCTACTTCCTGGGCGAAGGCGCGCCGCTCGATGCGGCGAAGGGGCGGGCGCTTCTCCGCAAGGCTTGCGACGGCGGCGTGTCGGAGGCCTGTACGCTGCCGATACCAAGCAAACACTAGGGTCGCGCGCGGTCCGCTCGAACGGGAACCGGGTGCCCGCCCAGGTGTCCGATTGTCGATGCGGTCCCCGTCTGGTCCGAAGCGGTTGTGGCGATCGCGTTTGCCGCGGCCGCTGTCTCTGACGCTGAATCTGTTGCCGTTGACCGTCGTGCAGCTGGCGCTGGTCTGCTTCCTCCTGAACATTTCGAGCGCGACCGGTGAGACGTGTCCGCCGCGCCGGGATATTCGCTTGCCGACCACCGTGAACGGCGAAGAGCTGCTTCGCGCGCCCCTGGTGGAGATCTCGCCGACGGACATACGGGTCGATGGCCTCGTGGTCGCCGGCGACGCCGATCTGGCCGATCGGTTGCTGGTCGTGAAAAACAACCAACACCTGCTGCATCCGGGCGAGGCGTTCGACGGCCGCGTGCTGGTCTGGGCTGACCGTGAGACGACCTGGCGCCGCCTACGCGAAGTCCTGGCCGCCGCCGAGAAGCACGACTACCGGAGCATCGACTTCGTCGTGGTGAAGGACCCACCGCTGCCGGTAGGCTACTGATGCGGCGCCGGCTGATTCGGCCGCGGTCTTACTCCTTGACGCGCGCGCGGAGCCACGGCATACGTTCTCCTCGCATCACGAGCGGCTGTAGCTCATCTGGATAGAGCACCGGCCTACGAAGCCGGGGGTAGCAAGTTCGAATCTTGCCAGCCGCGCAGGATCCTCTACGCCGAGCGCGCCGCGGACTACGCGTTCAGTCCTCCCGGGCGCCAGGCCATAAAACACCAGCAAGAACGCCTCCGTGTTGAGCGCCGCGCCGGCGAGCGCGACCTCGCGCGTCGCCCCAGGGGACCGCTGCCTACGCTTTAGCGGGTCCGCACCATCGTGCCGCGACGATTCGACCACCGGCTGCGTCCTTCCGGTCTCCGCGCTACGCGCGGCGGTTCTATTGGCGCGCGCTGTTGCACCTGAGATCGGCTCCGCACGCGAACGAGCTAAGCGCGGCATTCGGTAGCCGCGACCTGGGGGGCTTAGGTCCGAGTCATATGACATTCGCGGGTCAGCTTTCCGCCGCGATATCCCTCGGTTGGCTCGGGACGGCACCATTCGGCCGCTCTGCATCGCTGAACGCTCGACGAGGAATCTCAATGAATTCGCTCGTCGCGGCGCCACTCGACTCTAACAAGTTCGATCACTCTAACATTTCGGACTAGAGCGGCCGTCGCGGCCCGCCCGAGCGGCAGGAGGACCGCGGACTTTCGAGGACTTGGCGCTTCGTCCGGCCGCCGGTTCATCGGCGCGCCTCTTGCGGTTGGCGCGCGGGTCAACGGGTTCGCGCCGGGTGTCGTAAACAAAATGAACGGAGTTTTGCTTGTGATCGGGTTCGATTCGCCGTCGAATGCGCGCACCACAAGATACGCCGTCTCTCCGGGGGGAAGACGCGGCGCCAGGCGATAGAGGCGACTGTGCGGAGAAAATCCCCTGAAACCGGCCGCGACCCAGCTCGCGCGAGATCGAGTGCGGGCGTCGCAGCACGAGAGGACGAGCAGCGGACGCGTGCGGATCTGCTCGACCGACCGTCGGGCGAGCTGATCGCCGGTGCGCTTCGATTAGTTCGAAAGAAAGTTGGTTGTTAAAGCGCGATCGCTCGCGTTTAGAGATCAGGAGGTCTTCACGTGGCGAATCATCGAGGTGGCTGGGCGACCGAGAGCATCCTTCTGTTCGCGGCGGCGGTTTCGGTCGCGGCGGTTTCGGGTCTGTCGTGCGGCAGTGCGGCACCGACGTCAGTCGGCGCTGAAACGACGAGCGGCGCAGCCCCGCTGACGGCGGCCGACACGAGCAATGCGGCGCGCGCCAGCTCCTACGCCGCCGAGGTGGCGCGCTATCGCGACATCGCGACGCGGGAGCGGCAGGCGTCGGCGGCTTACGCGGCGAGAACGCCGCCCGCCGGCGCGACGAAGGACTGGAACGCAACGCTGAAGGCCCGCGCGGACGCCCGCGCGACGGCGGCCGATCAGATCGCCACGCGGATCCAGATCTTCGCCGACTATTTCGCAGCCGAGGCGGCGAAGGAGGTGGCACGATGAGGCGCGCGGGACGCGGTCGGTGGCTGGCCCGGCTGACGCTGGCGCTGATCGCGGCGTCCTCCTGTACGTCCGGAGGGGCGCCTGGTGGGGACACCGTGACGGTGCGGTCGGCCGTTGGGACAAACGTCGTCATCACGGTGCGCGACGGCGTGGGTGCGGCGCTCGCCGGGCGCACGGTCTACGCGGTCAAGAACAACGGCAGTATCGCGGGGACGGGGACGACGAATGCCAGCGGGCAGGCAACCATCAATTTGGCGGCGAGCTCGTACCGGTTCCTCGTCGAGGAGGATGCCTCCGACTTCTACAGCGGCGCGGTCGGCCACTGCGTTACGCCCGGCTGCACGACAGCCATGATCACCGTCCCGCGCGTGGACGTCACGGTGGTCAACACCAGCGGCACCCCGCAGGTCAACCAGATAGTGCTGTGGGAGAACACCAGCGGCGGCACGGGCGGCTTCGTGTCAACGGGGGCGAACGGCCACGTCGTGATGGCGGTGCCGACGGGGTCGTACCGATTCGTCGCGACCCAGAACGACTTCGACTTCACCAGCGGGGCGGCCGGCCACTGCACCGTCCCGAGTTGCACGTCAGCGACGATCACGACGACGATCCCGGTCACCGTCACGGTCCGCGACACGACCAACGCCCCCAAGCCGAACCTGCTGGTGTCGTGGGCGACCACGCTCGGTGAAACGGGCGGCTGGGTCAACACAAACGCCAGCGGCGTCGCCGTGCTGTCGGTGCCGCAGGCGTCGATGCGGTTCGCGGTCGACATCGGCAGCCAATCCTTCTACAGCGGCGCGGCCGGGCACTGCACGGTGCCCGGCTGCACGTCGGCCACCATCACCGTCAGCGCACCGGTCCTCGTCACGGTCGTGGACACCAGCGGCACGCCCTTATCGGGCAAGTCGGTGATGTGGCAACAGTCGTCGGGGACGACCGGCGGCAACACCAACACGAACGCGAGCGGACAGGCGACCATCATCCCGCCGCTCGGCGTCGCCGTCCGCTTCAAGGTGATCGTCGACGGCACTGACTTCTACAGCAGCGCGACGTACAACTGTACGCAGCCCAGCTGCACCAGCGCGACTATCCTCGTCAGCGCGCCCACCGTCGTCACCGTGGTCGACGGCGCGGGCGCGCCGGTGTCGGGGCGCGCGGTGACGCCGACGTCGACCGAAGGCATCACGTCGGGGAACAAGACGACGAACACCAGCGGCCAGGCGACGTTCCGGCTGCCGTTCGCCCACTGGCAGTTCAAGGCCAAGTGCAGCGCCAACAACGAGACGTTCTTCAGCGGCAACGCCGGCCACTGCTACATCCCCGGCGGTTGCCTGACCGCGAAGATCAAGATGCCGTGCGGCCAGTGCGCCGGAAAGCCGAACGGGTTCGCGTGCGACGACCAGACCGCGTGCTCGGGCAGCTCGACTTGCCAGAGCCAGTTCTGCACCGGATCGAACCCGATGAGCTGCTCGGCGTCCGACCAGTGCCACGACGCAGGTGCCTGCGGCGCCGAGACGGGGACGTGCTCTAACCCGCCCAAGGCGAACGGGACGTCGTGCAGCGACGGGAACGGCTGCACGAGCGGTGATGCGTGCCAGGCGGGGGCGTGCACGGGCGGCAACCCGGTGACGTGTACGGCGCAGGACCAGTGCCACGCCGCGGGAACGTGCAACCCCGCGACGGGGGTTTGCTCGAACCCC
>Ga0068865_100000359_pt1 | contig 25167 bp, 15 predicted proteins | sample KBSMisM12_FD_75293 | JGI IMG/M metagenome (GOLD analysis project Ga0068865, IMG submission 75293) | Miscanthus rhizosphere microbial communities from Kellogg Biological Station, Michigan, USA - KBS Miscanthus M1-2 | ecosystem: Host-associated > Plants > Roots > Rhizosphere > Soil ...
CACAGGAGTGTTCAGCGTGTTTTACGGTACCCAGCGCTACGTCGTCGCGATCTGGCAACCTGGCGCACCAATCGAGCTGACCCTCCAGCGCCTCATTCATAGCGTGATGCTGGTGCTCACGGTGAACGATCCGCCGCGGCTCGACGTGTACGCGCTGCCGATCCTCACCGGTGCCGCAGCGGCGGTCTTGAGTGTCGCGGGCACGCCACGTCTTCGCGATCTGCCGGCCGCCGCGGTGCTGTTCTTCTTCGCCTCCATCGCGGGCGCGTTCGTCGCCGCAGGTTGGACCTACACCGGCCGGTTCTCGGTCCACGTCATGCCCATCACCTGCGCGCTGGCGGTCTGCTCGATCGCTCAGGTACCGCGCTGGCTACACGAACGTACTGTAGGTCAGCAGCGCATGCTCGAGCCAGGCCAGCCAGAGCGCGGCCCAACGCGAGGCGAAGGCGCCGGACCGGGGAGCTAGCGTCAAGCCGTTGTTGGTCTGCTGCAAGTCCAGCAGCAGCGTCCGATCCGGATCGACGACCGCCGAGACCGCTCGGCTGGGGCTGCGGTAGCGGAACGTGGTCTCGGGATCCCGGCCGTCCCAGGCGTCCGTCACCTGCCGGCCATCCTCGAATGTGACCCGCAGGGTGATGCCGCGGCCGCTCTGGTACGGACCGATCGGCGGGGCGCTGGCACCGGTGAATCGGGCATCGCCGAACCGACGCACGATCACGACGGTGTTGAACGCCCCGTCGCCGCCCTGGTCGCTGGTCAGAAGGCCGACGCCGTAGTCAAAGACGTGCGATGAGCCGAACACTTCGTCGAAGAGCCATGACAGCTCCTGTCCGCTGACATTGTCGGCGGTGCGCGCGAACGCCTGCAGCGTGGGTGGATCGGTCCCTGATGCGCCAACGAACTCGGCGACGATCTGATCGAACACGGGACGCCCCACCCACCGCTCGAGCGTCGCAAGCGCCAGCACCGTTTTTCCCGCCAGGGTGCGCAGATCGGCTGGACGCGGATCCGACATGCCGACGCCGGCATTCTTCCGGTACGACGATACCGGTTCGCCGTCCGTTTCGATGAGCAGCCTGATGCGGATGAACCACGGGATGAAACCGCCGGCATAGCGCTCCTCCAGAAACGCGTAGCCCGGGGCGGTGTTGTCCACTTCAAAGAGTGGCAGCATCGCGCGCCGCGCGACGTACTCCGCGATCCCCTCGACGAACCACGACGGCAGCGCCGCCGTGTCGAAACGGTCGTGTAAGTACTGTCGACTGGCCGCGCGCGCCGCCGCGAGCTCCGGCGTCATGCTGGTACGCGCGCTCCACCATGGCGTTCGATCGAGGAGCACGGCGCCCGCGGGCATCGATGGAGCGGATCGCCACGGAGGATCGACCAGCGTCAGCTCGGCGCGGGGCGACGCGCCCAGCCATGCCCGACACGCGGTCAGCGTCGCCATCGCGGCACGAAGGTAACGATCGCCGTCGCGCCGGTGCTCCGGCTGAAGCAACAACCGCACGTCGACCGGAGCCGCTCCGGGCCCCTCGATGCGCCCGCGCAGTTCGAGAGCGGCAGGCGCCGGTGGCGCGGTGCAGCCGGCGGTCAGCATCGCCGCGCCCGCCGCGATCACCCAGCGCATTGATAGAATACGAATTGGTGTCCCCCTTTAGATTCGAGCCTGTCGATCGTCGCACGTTTCTCAAGGCCGCGGCGGCGGGAGCGTTGGCCGGTTCGTGGCCGCTCGATGCCGGCGCCACCGGCCTGCCGACGGGCACGATGTACAACGGCATCCGGATGGCGAACCCCTGGCCGCCGCGGCGCCGGGGGTTTCAGGCGCATCCGGTCACGCCGCCCTACCTCGTCGACCGCCCTGACGTCGTCCCGATCGACGTCGGCCGCCAGCTCTTCGTCGACGACTTCCTGATCGAGACGACCTCGCTGGTCCGGACCTTCCACCGCCCCGTCTATCACCCGGCCAACCCGGTTCTCCGGCCGACCACCCGCTGGGAAAAGTACGACGAATACGCCGAGCGCACCAAGACCCGATCGAACCCCGCCGCGATGGTCTTCAGCGACGGGGTGTTCTTCGACCCGCGCGATCGGCTGTTCAAGATGTGGTACATGGGCGGCTACTCGCAGAACACGTGCTATGCCGTCTCGCATGACGGCATCACATGGGAGAAGCCGGCGCTCGACGTCGTGCCCGGCACCAACATCGTCATGGCGCAGCATCGCGACTCGTCGACGATCTGGCTGGATCTCGAGGAGCGCGATCCCGCGCGGCGCTACAAGATGACGTTCTGGCACGACAACTACCTGCTGCTGTATGTCGCGCCGGACGGCATTCACTGGACGGCGGCCGGCCGGAGCGGACCGGCGGGCGATCGCACGACGTTCTTCTACAACCCATTCCGGCGGATGTGGGTGTTCAGCATCCGCGACGAACCACCGGCTGGGGGCGGCCGGTTTCGCCGCTATCTGGAGACGCCCGACTTCGAGCAGGGAGCGCATTGGCACAAGGATCAGCCGGTGCCGTGGGTGTCGTCGGACGTCGACGACCCCCGGCGGCCCGAATACAACGTACCGACCGAGCTCTACAACCTCGATTGCGTCGCATATGAGAGCGTGCTGCTCGGCCTGTTCACCATTTTTCGCGGCGAACGCAACGAACGCGAGAAGCCGAACGACCTGTGCGTCGGATTCAGCCGCGACGGATTCCACTGGGCTCGACCGGACCGGCGGGCGTTCCTTCCGGTTTCCGAACACGTCGGCGACTGGAATTGGGCCAACGTGCAGTCGGCCGGCGGCGTGTGTCTGGTCGTGAACGATCAGCTCTTTTTCTATGTGAGCGGCCGCCACGGGGTGCCGGGTTCCGGTGATCCGGGTGTCTGCAGCACGGGGCTGGCGATCCTTCGGCGCGACGGCTTCGTATCGATGGACCGCCACGCCGCCGCCGGCGGAGTCGAACGGATCGATCGCTCCATCGAGCCTGGCACCCTCATCACGAGACCCGTCCGCTTTTCCGGCCGACACCTGTTCGTCAACGTCGACACGCCCGATGCCGCCGTCCGGGTCGACGTGCTCGATCGTGAGGGGCGTCCGGTGCCGGGATTTTCGGCGGCACAATGCACGCCGGTCGGCGGCGATCGGACACGCGCGCGCGTCGCGTGGGTGGGCAGGGGGGATCTCTCGTCCATGGCCGGCGAGATCGTTCGCTTCCGCTTCACCCTGACCGACGGATCGCTCTACGCATTCTGGGTGAGCCCGTCGGCTGACGGCGCCAGCCGGGGATACGTCGGGGCAGGCGGGCCGGACTTCCCCGGCACGATGGACGCCGCGCCGGGCCGGGTCAGCGGCGGCTAGACCTCCGTCCTTCCCACGCAGGCGATCTTCGTTGGAGGTGTGAGGTAATGACGGGAAATGCAGGGCGTCAGGACCGAAACTGGCGGATCCCGTTCCGGACGGGCGGATCCTCGGCGGCGGCATCGGCATCCACGAGCGACTCGAGATCGACCTTCAGACGCGTGAGACCGACGCTGGCGTCGGTGCACAGCACCCGCAGATTGTTCAAGCGCTCGGGCGCCATCGATCGCGAGCTGATCACGACCGCGTCCACCGAAGCGGCTTTGACGAGCACCGCCAGCGCCGAGTACCCGCCCAGCACGGCATACCCCATCACGCGGATGCCGGCCTTGCGCGGGTCATCGTCGATGAAGCCCACGATGCGGACGTTCTCGCCGTCACGCGCGAGCAGCTCCCTGAGTACCAGCCCGGCGGCGTCTCCGGCGCCGTAGATCGCGACGCGTCGCCCGACCTGACGCTGCCGCTGCATGAATGCGCCGACGATCCGGAACGAGGCGCGGGACAGCGTCGTCGCCATGACGATCAAGACGGCGTAGATGCCGAACGCCGTGCGCGAATAGGTCAGGAAATACGGAATGAAGAGGATCGCCACCACGGCAGCGCAGGTGCCGAAGAAGACGCCCCGCGCGATGATGAGCGTGTCCATCATCCCGAAATGGCGCCACACCCCACGATAGACGCCCACCACGAAGAACGCGCCGAGCTGCGCGGTCACGATGATCGGCAGCGAGTTCGTGAACATCTGGAAGTTCTTCATGAACTCTTCCGGATCTTCGAAACGCAGCCGGTAGGCGACGTAGTAGCAGAGGTTGACGAGGCAGAAGTCGAGCAGCACCTCGCCGACCCGCCGCTTGTACATGAAGTCGACCACGATCGGCGTCAGCGACCCCTGGCGCACGCGCACGTCGGTGTCGTCGTAGACACGGATCCCCGCCAGGTAGGCGGCGAAGATCACCATGCCGACCACGAAAGCGAACGCGGCGGCGAGGGTGGAATAGCTGGTGTGGAAACGGTCGAGCGCCACTCCCAACCCGCCGCCCACGGCTGCGAGCATCCAGAGGAGCGCCACGGCGCGGCGTTCGGACAAGCCGATCGCCACCAGGCGATGAGACGAATGATCGCGGCCGCCCTGCGACGCACGGCGGCCGGAGAACCAGCGTGAGAGCGTCACCAGCGTGGTGTCGAAGATCGGAATCAGCAGGACCAGCACCGGCGCGGCAACGATCGACAGCACATCCGATCGCCCAGGCGTCTGGCGGCCCGAGCTGAGAGTGACCGCGGCGAAACTGAAGCCGAGCAGCAGGCTGCCGCTGTCGCCCATGAAGATCGACGCCGGGTGGACGTTATAGAACAGGAAGCCGCCGGTCGCACCGAGCAGAATCGCCAGGTAGCGCGCCTGGGAGTACATCAGGGTGCCGGCTACACCGGGCAGCAGGTCGATCATGAGCGCGGCGCCCACGATCATCGCAATGCCCGCGCACAAGCCGTCCATGTTGTCGAGCAGGTTGAACGCGTTGGTCATGCCGACGACCCACACCAGGGTCAGCAGCAGGTCCAACGTCATCGACTCCAGCCAGTTGAGCCGATAGCCGAAGACCAGGAGCGCCGACGCCAGGCCGATCTGCGCGATCAGCTTGGTCGCCGGCTTGAGCGACACCACGTCGTCGACCAGCCCGACGAGGAAGATCGCCGCGGCCGTCAGCACCAGAACCGGTTGCTGGCCGGCGATGCCGAGCGCGGCGGTACAGGCAAAGAGCACGACGGCGATGCCGACGCCGCCGAACAACGCGACCGGACGCCGGTGCCAGCGGTCTTCGCGCGGCCTGGCCACGAAGCCAAATCGCATGGCCAGCGACCGGCACAGCGGTACCAGGACCAGCGAGAGAGCCAGCGCCAGCGCAAAAGGTGCCCCGATCGTCGTCAGCATTGAGGGAACCGAGGAATGGTACCAAGAACCATGGGAGGCGGCAAGGCGCGTTTCATGGCAGATGGCGCACCTGCGGGAGGGGTCAGCGGGTCACGCCGAATCGGCATTTCAGCAGCACGTAGACGGCGTCGAGGCCGTCGGTCCATCGGATCTTCTTGCCCTCGTCGATGCGGCGCGGGTTGTAGCGGACCGGCACCTCGTGGATGCGGCGTCCCGCGAGCAGCAGTTTCGCGGTCAGCTCCGGCTCGAAGTCGAAGCCGACGCAGCGCAGCCTGATGCCGTCGAGCGCCGGACGGCGGAATACCTTGTAGGCGGTCTCCATGTCGGTCAGCCGCGCACCGAACAGCAGATTGGTGAGCCCCGTGAGCGCCAGGTTGCCGGCGCGGGTTCGTTTGGAAATGCGGGTCACCGGCTTGAGGAACCGCGAGCCGTAGACCACATCGCTTTCGCCGGAGAGGATCGGCGCCAGCAGCCCGCCGTACTCCTCGGGATCGAGCTCGAGATCCGCGTCCTGGATCAGGAGGATGTCGCCGGTCGCGTAGTGCAGTCCGAGGCGCACCGCGCCGCCCTTGCCCACGTTGATCGGATTCTGGAACGCCTTGATGCGGGGATCGCCCGCCCAGCGGCTCGAGTCGATCGCCCGCTGCGTGCCGTCGCTCGAGCCGTCGTTGGCGATGATGATCTCCTTGTCGATCGCGCCGATGTCGACCGCGCGCACGCGCTCGACGACCTCGCTGATCGTTTGCTCTTCGTTGTAGACGGGGATGATGACGGAGAGTTTCACCGGTATGATTCGATCAGATGCACCGACGGCTTGAGCAGGCGCTCGACGGCGCCTGGATCCTCTACGCGGCCTGCGCGATCTCGCTGCTCCTGGGACTGTTCTTCATCTTCGTCTGGGCGCCGCATCCGTGGGGATGGGAAGGCTTCGATCACTATCATGACCTGGCGATCGAGCTGGCGCGCGGCCGCCCGTTTCCAACGATGGAAGTGCCGTGGGGGTATGCCTACTTCCTGGCGGCGTGCTACCGCGCCTTCGGCGTGCATCCCTGGATTCCGCTGATTATTCAATCGGCGCTCAACGCGCTCACGCCGCTGCTGCTGTTCCTGCTCGCGCGCACCTGGTGCGACCGCCGCATCGCCGCGCTGGCGGCGCTGCTGACAGGGCTGTTTTCGTTCAACACCATCTATGCCTCGACCGAATCGTCCGACGCGGTCTGCACCGTCATCTTCCTGGCGGCGATCGTCGCCTTCACGCGGGCGCACGGCGCTCGCAGCTTCGCCTGGTTCGCCGTCGCCGGCGTGCTGGCGGGCGTCGCGCCGCAGTTCCGCCCCAACCTGATCCTCGCGCCGGCGCTCCTGGCGGGCTACGAAATCTGGACCACCCGCACGCGGCAGGCCCTGGCGCAGGCGCTGCTGCTGCTCGTCTGCGCCGGTGCGGTCCTGGCGCCGTGGGCGATCCGCAATTACCGCCTCACCGGCATGCTGCTGCCGACCAGCGTGCACGGCGGCGTGCAGTTGTGGTACGGCACGCTCCAGGTCGGGCCCGCGCTCCATAGCCGGGCGGCCAACGTCCGCTCGGTGTTCGAAGCGCCGGCGTTCGAGTACACGAGTCTGGACCACGTTCCCATCATCGTAGAAGGCCAGCTCAATTGCACGGACGAGCGGCTCGACGGCGTCGCGCTGGCGTACTGGTCCGATCGCCAGCGCACGGAGCAACGCCTCGCCCCCTCGCGCGCCGAGGCGCGCCATTTCACCTTCGAGATCCCGCCGCAGGAACATGATGCCGTTCTCTACTACTATTTCGTGACCCGTTGGTCCGGCGGTCCGGTGCCCGTAGTTCGCACGACGCCGATGACGGGAGCCCAGGCGCCGTTCGTCTACTTCGTCAGCGGCGATCACCTGGGTGACCTCGACGTCCATAGTGATCTGCTCGATGTCTTCGATGTCGTCCGGCTGATGCGCCAGGAAGCGTGGGCGGAACCGGTGCCCGACGCCGCCCGGCTCCGTACCGTCGGCGTGATGGATGCCCGCTCCGCCGCCGCTGCGCTGCTGCCGGCGGCGGCCGACGCGCCCCCGGCGGCGGCCGGCGTCGAGCCCGGCGGGGAGACTGTCCGGATGACATTTCCGGACGGTTCCTCGATCGTCGTGCCGCATCTGTGGCATCACCGCATCACCGATCTGACGATCACCGAAGGCCTGGCCTCGTCGGTGATGACCTCCCGCCGATCGGTCCGTGCGATGCAGACGGCAACGGGGCGCCCCGCCTCGTCGATCGAGGCCTGCACGCAGGTGACCGACGTGGCGATCAACCAGGTGTTCTACCGTCGTGAGCCGCACATGATGCAGCGGTACGCGGCCCTCGCCATGGACAACATCCGGCGCGATCCGATCGGCTTCGCGCTCGCTTCGGGGTATCGCGCGGGACGCCTGTTCCTGATTCAGGGCACATCGGATCAGTCGACGGCGCAGCAGTTCAGCGGGAGCCGCCGCATCTACGCCGCCGCCACCGGCGTATCGATCGTCTACCTGGCGCTGTTCGCCGCCGGCGCCTTCGTCGGCTGGAGGCGCGGCTATCAGGTCGGCCTGGCGCTCCTGCTCATCGCCTATATTCCGGCGACCCTCGCGCCGGTGCTGACCAACATGCGCTACACCATCACGATCCAACCGCTCATGTTCATGTTCATGGCAATCGCGATCGCCGCGGCGGTAGGCGTCGGCCGCGCCGACGCGTCGCAACCTTTCGAACGCTAGGACGGCGTCATCGGATCAATGGCGTGACCTGATCGCGCACGAATTCGAACAGCACATCGGCCTTCACCACGTTCGAATTGCCGATCGAGTGCCCGCTGGCGTTCGGCATCTGCGACGGGCGGACGTGAAGGAACGCGTCGTATGTGCTCCGCGCCGGTGTCCCGGCCGACATCACCTGCAGATAGAACTGGTCGATCGTTCGGGAACCACCGTCGTAGAAGACGTCGCCGTCAGGACAGACGGGCGGCACGTCGTTGAGAAAGAACAGCACCCGATAGGTGCCCGCCGCGTGCAGGCGCTGAAATCCCCGGACCGCCGCGACCCACGCGGGAAACCCGCTCTCATGCTCGATCGCCGGAATCAGCGCGGCGTTGGGTTTCATGCCGTACTTGCAGTCGACGCCGCGGACCTGCTCGTCGGTGAAACGCTCGAACGGCGTGATCGTCTGCTGCTTGAGCGCGGTCGCATCTTCCACGCCGGCCAGCAGCGACTCCTCCGTCCCGAGGTGCTCGACCCGCTGGTGGTATTCGTCCGATCTCGAGAGCCTCCAGGCGAGCTGCAGATAGACCCTTTTGTACAACTCCAGCGAATAGACATGGCGGCGCAGGAACGAGAGCGTCGCCGCGATCGCCCTCGCTGGAAGACCGGGCGACCCGGCATCGCGGTTGCCGATGAGGTCGTTCTCGAAGAACCCGACGATCACGAGGTCGGGCCTGGCGCGGGGACCGGCTTCGAGCAGGTGCGCCAGTTCCTGGCTGGTGTTGTAGCCGGGCACCGCCGCGTTCCACACCTGCCAGTCGACGTCGGGACGCCACGCCTTCAGCCGCTGCTCGAGCAGAAAGGGATACGTGTGCTCGGACACCGAGCCGTGGCCGAAAGTCACCGAATCGCCGAGCACCAGAATGCGGAAGGTGTTCGGCCGCTTGGCAAGCTCGTATTCGCGCTGATCGCGGAGCTCGAGCCGGTTGATGTGGACGGGGACGCCGGCAAACCACCCGTCGTAGCCGGCGGCGAGCCGCTGGCCGCGCACCGCGTCGGTCAGGAAGAACCCGGGCCTGCCCTTCCGCGGCTCCCACGTGGCTCTGACCCAGACCTCCACGGCGGCCGCCATCACGATCGCCATGACGGCGGCGGCCGGGACCGTCAGGAAGAGCAGCTTGCGCCACCCGCTGGCGTTCACAGCCACTTGCGGCGCGAGTAGGCGAGGATCGCGACGTACTCCTGAAGGATGCCGCGAATCTGCGTGAGCGTGGCACCGGCCTTCGGATGATCGTAGAACTGACTTTGGGGCGGCGGCGCCGGGATCACGGTCACCTCGGGCGCGAGCTTGCGCCAGACCATGGTGGCGCGCCGCATGTGATACGGCGAGCTGACCAGCAGGATCTTCTGCCAGTGGTGATCGCGGAGGATCTCGTCGACGAAAACGACGTTCTGGTAAGTGCTGGTGGCGCGCAGCTCGAGGACAATCGCCGACGCCGGCACGCCGTTGTCGGTGGCCAGCGCGCGCATCACCTCCGCTTCACGAAACGAGTAGACGTATCCCGACGACAGCACCAGGAACCTGGCATAACCGGCCTTGTACAGATCGATCGCCTGCTTCACCCGCTCCTGGTAGCCGCCGCCGGCCTGACCCGACTCGCCCACGCCGCCGGCGAACACGACGATCGCATCGGCCGCCTCAGGGGGCGCCGACAATTTCAACGGCGCCGCCGCCCACCAGATCAGCGGCGTCTGAAACACCAGCAGGTACACCGCGGCCACGCCGAGGACGAGCTGCGCGGCATGCCGCCGGGCCGTCCGGTAGGCGCGCCGCAGGCTGGTTTCCCATCGCTCTTCGCTCTTCTCGCGCCGATCGAGCGCCTCTTCCATCAGCCCGGTCATCGCGGCGATGCGGCTCACCCAGCTGTTGCCGTGCGCGACCGCAACACGCCGCTCGCGTTCCGCCTGCGACGACCCACCGAGCGCCTCTCGCACGGCGGCGGCGAACCCGTCAGCACCGCCGGCCACCGAGACGATGTCGCCATGCTCCGCGTTGAATCTCCGGATCTCGGGCAAGTCGGTCGCGACGACCGGAAGGCCCATCACGAGATATTCGTTCAACTTCGTCGGGTAGACGTTGGCGGTGTACTCCGTCAGCTTGTACGGCACCAGGCCGACGTCGAACGCCTTGACGTACTGCGGCAGCTCCTGGTGCGCCTTCATCCCGAGCAGGTGGATGTTCGGCGCCGTCCGCAGGGCTGACAGGTCGGTCTGCTCCGGTCCGACGAGGACGATGCTGGCGTCGGGCAGCCGGGCAGCAACCGCCGCGACCAGATCCTGATCCACCCACTGATGCAGCCCGCCGACGTAGCCCACCACCGGCCGCGGCAGCCGCGCCACATCATCGGGTGGCGCCGTCGCTTCGTCTCGAACCTTGTCGAAGGCCTCGAACTTCACGCCGAACGGAAACAGGTGCACCCGCTGGCTGTGCTGCGCGGCGCGCTGGCGCAGCTTCTCAGAGGTGACGAACACGAGATCCGCGGTGCGGAAGAGCCGCTCCTCGCTGGTAACGATCCGTCGGGCGCCGATTGAGCTCGACGCGAAATCGTCGATGCAGTAATACACGGCGAGCTGGGGATCGAGATCGCGAATGAGATCGAGCGTGAGCGGCGTCGGCAGAAAGGTCCAGACGATGGGCCGGTAAAAGCCGACCGCGCGCATCCAGCGGCGGATCGATCGAAGCAGCAGCGTGCGGTTGACCCAGCGGGCCAGGCCGGAATACGGCATCGGCAGCACGATCGGCGAGTAGACAAAAAGGTTCGGCCGCTCCTCGCGAAAGCCCTTGGTGCCCTTCCACCAATTGCGCACCCGCTGGCGGACGCGCGGAATGTCGCGCACCTGCGGCGCGCGGACGCCGGTGTTCTCGAGAAACAGTACCCGGTGCCCCTGCGCGGCCAGGGTCGACATGATCTCCTGGTGGCCCTGCCAGATGAAGTCCCAGTCGATCGACGAAATGCAGATGATGTCGAAGCGGCGGCGCATCATCGGAGGTCCGCGGCTTCCTGGTACGCGGTCAGCCAGGCGGCCGCTGTCTGACGAATCGCGAAGCGCTCGATCACGGTCTGGCGCGCGGCGGCACCCAGCCGTTTCGCCAGAGCGTTGTCGTCGAGCAGCCGGGCGATCGCGGCGGCGAACCCTGCCTCGTCGTCGGGAGCCACGAGCAGGCCATTGACGCCATCGGCGATCATCACATCGGTCGCACCGGGCAGACGCGAGGCCACACACGCCAGCCCGGTCGACATCGCTTCCAGCAGCGCAATCGGAAATCCCTCTCGGATCGACGTGAGCACGTAGATGTCCGACACGCGGAAGTAGCGCTCGATCGCGCGCGTCGTCTCGACGAAGACGAGCCGGCCCGCGAGATCCTCGGCGGCGGCGCGCCGGCGGATCTCGTCGGCGAGCCCGGCGTCGACTTCCTGATAGGTCGGGCGGGTGGCGCCGATGAACAGGACGGCCGACGGCCGCTGCGCCACGCGTGACCACGCACGATACAGCAGCTCCGGACGCTTGTCGCGGGAGAAGTAGCCGACGAACAGCACCAGAGGTACGTCCGGCGGCAACCCGAGCTCCGCCCGGATCGCCACTTGTTCGTCCGGACACACCGGCGCGAACCGATCGACGTCAACAGCGTTGCAGACCTGGCGCAGGCGCGTCTCCGGCAGCCCCGCGTCGAGATAGGCGCGTGACAGGCCGGGGCTCACGCTGAGGTACAGGTCGGCGGTGCGGAACGCCCAGTCGGAGGCGCGACCCTGTGCGTGCGCCGCCGCCGGCTCGTCGTGGCCACCGGTCTGCAAGGTGAGCACGAATCGCTTGCCCAGCAGGCGGCTCAGGCCCTTGATCAGGATCGCCTTTCGCGAAAAGCCGTGCACGTTGACGATGTCGAACCGGCGCGCCAGCCCGACGAAGGCCGCGCCAATCCGCAGCGCCGCCGACCACCGCGAGACGGCGCTCCCGATGTCGACGTACACCCGCCGGATCGACACTCCGTCTTCGGCTGCCACTGCCGGCAGCGCCGCGTCGGTCGAGGTCGTCAGCACGACAAACTCCGCCTCGTTGCGCAGCGCGTTGACGACGGCGCGCGCCTGAAGGCCGCCGCCGCTCAACTCGGGAAAGTAGGCGCCGGTCACCATCAGGACGCGTGGCTTCACAGGCACCGGTCCAGGACCTCCGCGAACGCGGCCGTTGTCCGCCGGATGTCGTACTGTTGCGCGACCGCGGCGTGCTGCGGGGACTCCCGGAGTCGCCCCTGGCGCTGTGCGAGGAGCAGCGCTTCGATCGCCGCGGCGATCGCCTGCTCATCATCGGGCGGCACCACCGGATACCCCAGCGATCGGATCAGGTCGGCCGTGGCGCCGCGGAGCGGGGTCAGCGCGAGAATCGGCTTCCCAGCCGGCAGGTAGTCGATCACCTTGCTGGGCAGGAAAAGGTTGTTGTCGGCGGGAGCATCGATCACGAGCAGCACGTCGGCGGCCGCCGCCCAGCTCGTGCTCTCCGCGAAGGATCGCCGGCCGGTGAACTCCACCACCGGTTCAAGCTTCAAGACCGAGGCGAGGCGGACATATTCCGGAATCGGCGTGCCGACGAATACGACGCGCAGCTCGCCCGCCAGCGAGCGGCGCCGGTCGACATCGGCGAGCGCGCGCAGGAATACGTCGGGCGTCCGGAAGCCACCGTAAAACCGCCCGGTATACACCACCGTCAAGCGGCTATCGCGCGGTATCGGCCGCGCTCGAAGGTCGTCGCGATCGAACCCGTGCGGCAGCACGTGCGTCTTGCGGCGCCAATCCGCCGGGTATTTCTGCATCATCCGATCGCGGGTCTGCGTATTGACGAACACGAGCGCGTCGGCCTCGCGGACGACATCGGACTCCATACGCGCCCAAATCCGGCGTTGCCACAACCGGCCGTGCAACAGCGGGCTGTCGGTCCACGGATCGCTGAAATGGGCGATCCACGGCAAGCCCGTTGCGCGATGGAGACGGCGGCCGATGAGATGATCCGACCACGGCTGCGCGAACGAAGCCAGCGCGTCGAAGCGCTGCTCCGCCGCCAGCCGACGGCCGGCCAGCGTGGCTGCCCGGATCCAGACCCACTTTTCATCCGGCAGTAGTTTCAGCGGAGGAATGACGCGCCATGCCGTTCGAAATACCAGCCGCTCCTCGAGCGAACGAACACGGACCAGTGTCACACCAGACGGAGCCGCGAGGCTCGACGCGAGTTCAGGATCCTGATTGTATCGGTTTGATTGAGGTCCAAAGCACACCACCGAAGATTCCCAGCCGAGGGGCACAAGATGCTTGAGGGTACGGCTCACCTGCACGGCACGCGGCCCGGACAGCGGCGGCATATCCCAGCTGACCGCCAACAGGCGCTTCACGCCGCGCTGACGCCGGCGCTCGACTCGAGCGCGGTCAAAATCCGGTGCACGTGGGCGCGCCATGTGTGTTGCGCGAGAACGGCTCGGCGCGCACCCTCGCCGAGCGCACGCCGTAGTGCCGGGTCGTCGACGAGATGCTGCAACGCGGCCGCGAGCGCAGCCGGATCGGCCGGCGGTACCATCCAGGCGCTTTCGCCATGACGCAGCACCTCTCCAATTTGATCGAGGTCTGAAGCGACAATGGCTTTGCCCATCGCCATGTACTCGAACAGCTTGGTCGGCGATCCGAAGAACGGTGTGCCGTCACGATTCGGCACGTGCGGCGACGCGAGAATGTCGCAGGCGGCGAGGTATTGTGGTCCCTGCTCCTGTTCGACCAGGCCGGCGAAGCGAACGACCTGTTCGCACCCGCCGGCGGCGATAATTGCGCGTGTCGTCTCGAGGCTGGGGCCAGTCCCGATCATCAGCAGGCGCACCCGCGCGCGATTCGACGGTGTCCGCTGGATCAGCTGTACGAACGCATCCGCGAGCACCTCCGCGCCGTGCCACGTTTGGAAGGTGGCGATGAAGCCGATGACCGTCGCGTCGCCGAGGTCGTAGCGCTCGCGCACCGCTGTGCCATCTATGGACGGCGTATAACGCTGCGGATCGACACCATTCGGGTTGACGAGCACCCGCTGCGCCAGACCGCGATTCGCGAGCTCGTCCCGCATCGCACGGCTCACAACGACGACGAGATCCGCGCACCCGACGTTGAGTCGCTCGATCCGCTCGGCGAGCGCTTCGTACTTGAGCGGCCGGCTCCAGTGACGGCTCATCCAGACTTCCGACCCGTTGTATTCGAGGACGAATGGCACATCGAGCTGCCTGGCGAGTCGGAGGCCGGCATAGTTGTCGAGACTGTACCGCTGGTAGACGAATCCCAGCCGGCGGTCGCCGATCACCCGTAACGCCTCGTTTTGAAACACGTCGTTCAACATCAGCGTTGGCAGCTCTCGGAAGTTCCAGAACGCCTCCGGAGCGGCGACCAGGTGCGTCTCGATCTTCGCGTCAACGGTCGGCACCGGCGCCGTCGTCAACATGATCGGCGGGCCGACCGTACGCGCCAGCTCGTTCAGCACGCCCGCAATGTGTCCAACCGAGCCGCCGGCACGCACGCCGAAGCTCAGATCGGTGCGCAGGTACAACACCGGCTCGCCGCGGCTCCACGATCGGCCACCCTGCAGCGTCGCCGATGCGAGTCGCTCGACTTCGCGGTCGACGCGACGAAGCAGGCGCCGCCGAAGTGCGAGCTCGAGGACAAGTTGACTCGACCACCGAATCAGCACCGGCACGGTCACGGGCCGCCGAAGACCGCCTTGATCGACGATGTAACACTGGCGGGCCACGAGCCGCAGGACCCACATCAGCATCGGCCGGCCCGATGTCGACAACCGCTCGGTCACGAGTCGCGCGACCTCGTATTGCCGGACGTGCTGCCAAATGCGCCCATCACGGACCCACGCCTTGACCTCCAGGTCGGAAACCACGAGTTCGCCGGCGGCTGGGGACGGCAGCGGCAGTCCGCTGCGGACAACGGTCAAATGTGTGTAGGCCACGTCGGACAGAAGTGAGGGGCGCTCGGTTACGGAGGGCAGGCCTGTTTACCGGCGGGATACGTATTGGAGACACGCCGAAACATTCGCCCTGGCAGCCAGCCTTGCACGGCCGCTTCGAGCCTGACGCTGCCGCCGACGCGAGGCACGAGCGCCCGATTCAGCCTGAACAGATCGTCACCCGCGGCGATCGACCCGCCGAACGCCGTGAAGGCTGCTTGGTAGCCAGCGGCGACGATGAGCGGCCGGGCCCCGATTGGGCAATTTTCCGGCTCGCCATAGGGAAACGAGAAGAAGCGCACCGGCTTGCCCAGGGCCGACTCAAGCCGGACACGCGATTCGGCAATCTCGGGCCAGTTGGCCGGGTCGCCGCAATCGGCGTGTGACAAGGTGTGGCTGCCGATCTCGACGCCCTCGGTCGCGAGCATACGCAGTTCGCCGGGCGTCATCGACGGGGATCCACCCGGACCCGGGCGCGGCAGCTCGATGCAACCATCGGCGGCATTTCCGCACACGAAAATCGCGTAGGGAACTTCGTACAGCCCGCACAACGCATGGCCCACGCCGGCGTTCTGTGCATAGCCATCATCGAAGGTCAAAGCCGCCACTGGAGGAGCGTCGGAGGCGGAGCGCGCAACAGCGACCACGTCGTCCAGCGAACCGACTCGGTAATATCGCGACAGGTGTTCCAAGTGATTGATGAACTCGTCGGTCGAGACGCCGAGCCAATGACCGCGGTCGCACACCAAGTGATAGGTGAGCACGACTGCCTCGTCTGCGCGGCGCCGGGTGACGAGACGGCGAAGCCAGGTCGCGAACAAGAACAGCGCTGCAGCCGCATCGCGAAGCATCATCCACCGGCCGCGGCTGGGCGGCCGTTGCCGGAGCCGGAACTGACGCGTCCGGCGTAAGAGCGTCAGCCGATCGAGCGAACGGCGCAATGGAAAGTGCGCTTCGGTCCCGGCCGGCAATCCATCGTCGGCGGCGCCGCGGCTCAATCTCGCGACGACATCGGCGCACACTCGGTGGGCGGTGAGTACTGCTTTGACGTGAAGGCTACGGAGCGTGTCGTACGGCTCGACCGCGATGCTACCCGTTCCCAGGATGGCGCCGGTGTCGAGCCCGACGTCGATACGATGAACGGTGACGCCTACCTCCGAGAGCCCGTCGAGGACTTCCGAGAGCCCGACGTCGCCCGCGCCCCGGTACCGCGGCAGCGCGGCGAGGTGAATGTTCACGCAGCCGAGGCGCGGAACATTGAACAGCTCGGGCTTCAGCAGCGGCGTGCCCCAGACCACTCCAAGGTCGGCGTCGAGCGCGCGCAGCGCGGCAATGGCTGCCGGGTCGCTGAACCGCCCAACCTTGATCACTCTGGCGCCGAACTCTCCAACGAGCGGATCGAGTGTGGGCGTCGGCTGAACCGTGTGGAGGCGGCGATAGAGCGCGGCCAGCGCCGCTGAGGGCAATGAGGCGATGGCCGACACCACGTGGTAGAAAACGTTGAATGCAAGCGACGCGCTGCCATGCCGCGCTCTATACTTCCGTAAACGCGCGATGTTCGAGCCTGCTGTGCGGCCGCGCAGTACGCCGGCCAGCGTGACGCCGGGAACTGCTGCAATTTTTCGGATCAGGTGTCGCAGCTCACGGTCGTCGTCGTGAGCCGTGATAAGCGCCACCCGAAACGCGGCGGACTCGCCTGGGTGCATCAACGGTCGCTCAAACTCCGTAACGCCCTTGCGGCGACCCGGCGATCAAACCCGCTGCCACCAAGTGACGAAACATGCCTCAGGATCGCCCGCCGGCGACCCGGCGTTCCTCGGCCTCGCTGCGCAGAGCCGAATGTTCGTGCGCCTTCTCGAGGAGGTACTCCAGCGACGGCAGCGGCTCGACGACGAAGAACATCTGATAGGAGAAGAGCCCCGGCGCCACCGCGATCAGCCACTGGTTGAAACGCATGACCGCGCGGCTCAGCGTCTGATTCTTGAGCGCCAGCGGGAACGGCCCCGGGATCCCGCGAGTCGCAGCCACGCGAAAGCCGCTCTGCGTGAACAGACGGCGGAACGACTCGAACGTGAATAGCCGGGTGTGGGTCAGGTCGAGGATGCCGCGCTTGCCGTAGTTGAACTGGCCGACCAGCAGCATCGCGCGGTTGACCAGGAACCCGATGTTGGCCGTGCTCACGAGCAGCTTGGTGTTCGGCGTGAACTTCAGCGCGGCCCTCAGCTGCTCGACGAACGTCTCCGGGGACGCCAGATGCTCGATCACGTCGAGCAGCAGGATGTAGTCGTAGTCGGCGGCCTTGACCGCAGGGAAACCGTCGTTGAGATCGTGGAGCACGAAGCCGTCGAGCGCCACTCCCGGACCGAGCGGGAACTTGTCGACCCCGGTCACGGTGCAGTTGTTGCGGCGGCGAAGCATCGCGCCGACATAGCCGCCGGCGCAGCCGAGGTCGAGCACGCGGGCGCCTGCCGGCACGATTTCGAGAGCCGCTGAATGCGGGCTGACGTAATCGAGCTTCGGTTCGTACTGCGCATTGCCGGCGGCCGGCGCGCAGTCGAAGCGCCGATCGTAGAGCAAGCCGAGCTGTTGGGTCCGGGCAACCAGCACCGCCTTGGTGACGTCCCAGGCGTACTTGATGCCGTTGACGCGGCAGATCTCGTCGCCGTAGTAGGTGGGAATGGGCAGCTCCGCGATCCTGAGGCCCGAGAGCAGGAACTGGATGATGATCTCGGTGTCGAAATGGAAGTCGTTGGTGTTCAGCTCGAAGGGGACGGAGGACAGCGCGGCGACCGAATAGACGCGGTAACCGGAATGGAATTCGCTGAGCGACGCGCCGAGGACCCGGTTCTGGAACCAGCTGAGGATGCGGTTGCCGACGAACTTGTACAGCGGCATGCCGCCGCGGCGGGCGCCGCCCTTGTCGAGCATTCGCGATCCAAACACGGCGTCGGCCCGGCCCTCGCGCAGCGGCCGCACCAGATCCGGAAGACACTCCGGCGCGTACTGCCCGTCTCCGTGGACCAGGGCGACGAAGTCGAAGCCGCCTTTCTGCGCGAAGTGATACCCGATCTTCTGGTTGCCGCCGTAGCCCTGGTTGACCGGATTGAACAACACGTGCAGCGGAAACGGCAGCGTGCCTTCCCGCTGGGTGTCGCGGCTCTGCTCGAAGGTCCGATCTTGCGACGAGTCGTCGAGCACGAGGACTTCGACGTCGTATTCCTCCGCGAGCTGGTGCGGCACGCGCGCCAGCACCGGGCTGATCGTCTTCTCGGCGTTGTACGCCACGATCAGGATGAGCAGCCGTGGCTTACGCACCGGAGGGCACCTGGGCGCTGGAGGAGAGCGACGGCGAGCCGGACACCGTCAACCGGCGCCAGGCCCATTGGACGGCGAACAGCGCTGAATCGATCGCGCCCATGAACAGGATGAACCGCGTCACTTCCGACACGTTGTCGTAGGCGAGGCCGACGAAATAGAACACGCAGGTCAGCACGACGTAGATCGCGAAGGTGCCTGCGGCGGCTTCCGCGAGCATCCTCCTGTCGCCACCGCGCACCATCATCGCCACGAACCCCAGAAGGCAGATGATCCGATAGGTCAGATTCGACAGGAAAATGAAGGAGAGCACGCTGGTCTGTGTCGTGCCCAGTACCGACTCTTTCAGCCGTCCGATGAACGACCGGATGACGAACCCCTTGTCCTTCTGCCAGATCGCCAGGAATTCCTTCTTCGCGGCCTGGTCGTGGACCCAGTAGTCCTCAGACTTGAACACGACCCCGTACTTCTGCCGCGTCAGCTCGAAAATCGTCCCATCCTTCGCCTCGAGACCGTACGGGTTCGGATAGTAGCCGAGGCCGACGAGCGCGACGTGCCAGACCGCTCGCGTCGTGAACGTCAGGCTGCCGCGGGCGCGGCTCGACCGCACTACGAGCGGTGCCGCGATAATCGCGAACAGCACCAGGCCGACCATCATTCGCCGCCGCAGCGGCGGCGTCCACACCGCGAGGCCGCACAGGAACAGCGACAACGGCCACCACGATCCGCGCAGCCACACGCCGCAGCCGAGCACGACTCCCGCTAGCGCCAGCCACCCGGTGGATTCCTGCGGCCGCCGGTACGCCAGGAGCATCGCGCCGAGCACGATGAAGGTCAGCGGGATATCCCAGTAATAGTAGTACGCGAAGGACACGAGGTCGTAGAAGATGCCATTCGACGCGTAGAGGTAGGCGGCCAACAGGCCGAGCGCGAGGTGCCACTCCGCGAACACGAACCCGACGAAGACGGTCAGGGCGATGTCGAAGACGAGCTGCAGTGCCAGCGCCCGCAGATGATTGTCGGGGAGCGTCGGGAACGCGAGCCGCGCGATCTCGACGATGAACGAATAGCCGACGTCGAGCGTGTAGTAGTTCACCCACTGGTGCTCGGCTTCGGGTGGCAGCCGTTCGAACGGCGCCGACAAATCGTTCAGCAGCGAGTACTGGCGAACGGCCAGCAGGTCGACTTGGCCGATGCGCCCCTCACGCATACCCGTGGCCATCGAGTGATAGATCGGATAAGTCGCCAGCACGACCGGACTGGACGGTTTCTGGTTCAGCCGCAGAATCGATACGCGCGAGTTCACCCACTGCAGGGTAATGGCGAGGATCGCGAGCGCGACCAGAGCCCGTGTCACCCACCACGATGAAGCGGCCATCCGCTGCGCGAAGGAAGCACTGGTCATCGAGAGGTCAGCTGAAACACATAGCGACAACGGCCGTCAACGGATACCACTGCCTCCAGATCGAGCATCGTGCAGGTCTTCCGCACGCCGTACGACGGCGAGTACCAACCCGGCGCGATGACTCCGGTCAGCTGTGACGGAAGCGTCATGTCAAGCGTCACGCGCCCGGCGTGCACCGCGAGCACCTCAGGCGATTGCAGCGCGATCGCCACGTCAGGTGCGAAATGGAAATGCCAGCGCAGGCGATGCGCGCCGCGCCCTTCGAGCACATCCGCGATCACCAGCGTCCCATCCGACCGCCGGATCGTGAACGTGCGCTCATGCAGCAGCGGTTCGGCGAGCCGCGTATAGCCATGATGGCGGCCGCGATACTCGAGCGAATCGTTGTGCTCGCGAATATCCAGGTGCTCGGGATCGGCCTTCTCGAACATCCGGAACAGCCACTCCGGTCGAACCTCGTTCTGCTCCTGACCGTCAACGATAACGGTGCTGTGAAACATCGTACTCCTGAACAGGTTCCGGGCGGCGGGGTCGGCGGTGTAGACGTAGCTGCCGGGATCGACGATCACCGGCTCGCCGTCCACATGGTACTCGAACCCCAGCAGGTCGTTGTGCTTGTGGTTGCCGAACCCGTTGGTGCCGACGACGCCGTTCGTGATCAAGAGATAGTCGCGGCGCCGCCGCATCACGGTGAGCCCCGCCTGTGGAAAGTGGCGCAGCGGTGCGTCGTCGGCGGAACCGGTTGCGAGGCCCGAGGGATCGAGCCCCCACCACTGGCTCTCCCATCGTCCGGCATCGCCCGCCGGCGCGAGCCACCCGCCATGTCGAAATACACAGGCGGCCGGCCCGAAGAGATGTGACGCGTCCTGGGGTTGCCACCTGCCGTACTCGCTCAGGATGTGCAGCCTCCCATCGTCCGCATCGCCGATCTGGGGCATCAGGCCGTCGGGCCTGAGCACGGCCGAGAGAAACGCCACCATGCGCTCCACGCGATCCGAGAATGCCTGCGGCAGCGGCGCGCGCATGTAGTCCGCGAGACGAAGCGATCCGAGAAACAGCTCGGTAACCAGCCGATGGTACGGCACCGACGACTCGTAGTCGGCGCCGTCGGGCAGCACCTGCAGCTGCAGTTCCTGCGTCAGCCACGCGCGGCATTGGCGGTCCCAGATGCGTCCGCGGGGGAGATCGGCGAACACCGCCGACAGGAAGAACAGGCCGACCACGTTGCTGAGGAAATGATTGCTGGTCACCTCGTAGGTATTCTCGAGATGCCCTTCGATAAAGGCGCCGTGATCGAACAGCGCTTCGTAGGCCCGTTGCCAGAAGCCGGGCGTCAGCGCCGGGCACGATCGCACCAGCTCGAGCCCGATGGCCCAGCTCACGGCCCGGAGCGCGACATCCATCGTGCAGGCCCAGTTCACGGCCGTACCGATCGGGTTGGCGTCCATGAAGTCCGCGAGCTGGTGGGCGATTTCGAGGGCGAACCGATCATCGCCGGTCAGCCGGTACGCCTGGCCCAGCACCGCCCAGTGCTGGCACCGCGCCAGCTCCCACGGCAGCTTGATGTCGGCGCGGCCAGGCTTCATCCGCTCGAGGTCCCAGGCTGACAACGCCACGCCGCGCGGAAAGCGCAACCCCGACACCGGATCGAGGTACCAGTCGATCGGGCGATAGCCCGTCGGCGTGGCCGCGCGCTCGGGATCGTGCGGCGTGTACGGGCCGCTGCCGAGCAGATCGAACTCGTGGCGAAGCACGCGCGAAGCGGCCTCGATCGTGGCATCGACGAGACCAGGATGCCGCGCACGAAGGAGCTCGAGGCCCGGCTCGCTGACGTCGACGTGGAGACGTCCGCCGGCGAGCCGCGCGGCCACCCACGCATCCGCCGTGACGTGCGCCTCGTCGATCTCCTCCCGCCAGGTGCGCGGCGGCGCCACAATCCGAGCGGTCGACGGCGGCATGGACCGCAGCCGGCCGAGCAAACGACGGGCTCGCCCCAGCATCACGAATTCGGCTTTCGCGCCTTGATGATCAGGTTCCAGCCGGCCAGCCGCTCGACGACCGGAAGGAGGCGGCGCAGCCGGCGCGGCACGAGCTCCGGCGAGATCTGCCGCTGCACGATGTGGATGTCGGTGAAGCCCTCGAACAAGGCTCGCAGCCGCGGCTTGGTGTACACCTTCACGAGCGGGCGTGCGTCGTTGCCGGTACGCTCGACGGTCTGGGACATGATGTCGGCCATCGAGCGGGTCGCCAGATCGCCGCTCCTCAGCCCGTAGTACCAGACCAGGTTCCGCCAGTACTGCAGCGAGTTCTCGGCGTAGACCATCACGATGGCGCGTCCGCCGGGCTTCAGGACCCGGAGGATCTCGGCGACCGCGCGCCTGGTGTTGGGCGTGTGATGCACCACGCCGTTGGAGTAGACGAGATCGAAGGTGCCGGTGTCGAACGGCAGCGACTCGGCATCGTGGTGCACGAACCGGCCGGTGAGGCCGCGCAGGCGGAAATTCCTCTGCGCGAGCTCGAGATGTCCTCCCGACAGATCGACGTCGGTGACGAAGGCGCCGTGCCTGGCGAACTGCGCCAGATCGGTGCCCATCCCGCCGCCGACTTCGAGCACCTGCTCGCCGGCATGGCCCGCGAACTCCATCACCTCGGGCATCCACGGCGCGTAGACGTCGTAGCGATAGCGCTCCACTTCCTGGAACCACTCGAGCGTCTGCGGCTGCGCGGTCCGGGCGGTCTCCGACCCCACGGGATTGTTGTTCCACTGATGCTGGACCTGGCCCTTGTAGGCGTCCCCGGTCTCGATGGCCTGTGCGCCGGCTCCCGGCGCGAGGCTCGCGGCGAACTTCCACAGGCGCGCAACGTGCTGTTCCCACGAGTAATGGTCGGCGACGGCCTGACGCGCATTGCGCCCCAGCGCACGCCCGATCTCGGGGCGGCGCGCGAGACCGACCACGCCGGCGACGAACTCTTCCACGTTGCCGGGAGTGCAGAGCACCGACCGCTCGTCGGTCACGGTGAGATCGGGGCGCTCGAGCGCGCCCGCTTGTACTGCCGGCGACAGCACTTCGCCGATCTGTTCCAGATCGCTGGCGACGATGCCGCCGCCCATCGCCATGTACTCGAAGATCTTGGTCGGCGATCCGAAGAACTTGCTGTCGATCATGTGGGTGTTGTGCGGCGACACGTACAGATCGCACGCCTTGAGCAGCCGCGCGCCCTCGGTCTGCGGTACGCGGCCGACCCGCCGCACGCGATCGTCGAGCCCATGCCGTTCGACTTCAGTGTCGAGCTGCGGCTTGTGGGTGCCGTCGCCGATGATCAGGAACTTCACCGTAGGCGCGGCTTCGCAGATGCGCGGGATGGCCGCGGCGAGCACGTCGATGCCGTGCCACCCGCCGAATGTCCCGGTGAAGCCGACCACACAGTCGGTCTCCGCGAATCCGAGGCTGCGGCGAAGTTCCGCCTTCTCCGCGGCCGGCGCCGGCGCATAGCTGTCGAGATCGGCGCCGTTCGGGTTCACGAGAATCTTCCGTGCGTCGACGCCGCGCCCGACCAGATCGCCCTTGACATGCTCCGAGATGACGGAGATCGCGGCGGCCTGCCTGAACGCCATCTCCTCCGCTTTCAGGTAGACGTCCGCGTAGAAAGGCGCCGTCCCGTCGAAGCTGCGCTGCATCGAGATTTCGGAACCGTTGTATTCGATGATGTACGGAATCTGCAGCTCGCGGCTCAGCGTCGCCGCGACGTAGTTGCCGAGACAGAGACGCTCGTAGATGTAGGCCGGGCGAAGCACTTCGCACGCGGTCTTCACGATCGGAAGGAAGTGGGTCGAGGCGCTGACGATGGCGTCCTCGTTGATGATGGTCGTGGGCGGATCCATCACCACCTGCGGCACGCCGAAGGTGTCGAGCAGGTCATACCGCTGCGGCAGCAGGCAGACGAACCGATCCGTCAGCTTGGCCAGCTCCTTCGCGACATAGCAGGTGTGCCCGTAACTGCCCCCCGACGTGAACCGCGCCCAGAAGTCCGTCCGCAGGTACAGGCCGGCAGCGAGCCGTGAAGACGCGGTCGGGACGCCGGCGAGACCATGAAACGGGACCGGGCGCGCGTCGAGACTCATTCGCTCGAGCTGCGCCAGCAGGTCGTAGCGGCGCACCGGGAAGGCGCCGCGATACATCCAGCGGAGCCCGGGCCGGATGCGCTGCCAGCTCTCCATCACGCGATGCATGGGACGCCCGATCCGTTCGAGGGCGATGACGGCGCGCCGATGCCGCTGCAAGCTCTCCAGCCGTTCGGCATCGACGCTCTCGACCGCCTGCTCGTTCGGCCAGTGCAGCCACACGCGAAGGCCCCGGGCCAGCGCCGCCTGTGCCACCTCCAGCCTGGCGCGATCGGGCAGGCCCGACGTCAACCCGATGATGACGCCCGCGATGCCGGGATGCCGCGCGATTTCTCCGACGGCGTCGGCCGTCCCCGTGAGCGTGCCGACATCGAGGAGGATGCGGTGACGCTCGGTCGTGCTCGACAACGCGTCGCTGGCAATGACGCCGACCACGTCCAGCCGCGGACCGATATAGAGATATCGGGACGACGCCGGCGGCGCCGGCGCCTCAGAGGCTGTCGGCCGCGCGTCCATGGATCAGATCCTCAATCGAGAGAGCGACGGCGGACGTTTCGACGAGCTCTTCAAACGGAATGGGTGCGGCGCCGCCGGTGGCGATGGCGTCACCGAAGCGGCTCAGTTCTTCGAAGTGTCCCTTTTCGGGCTCGCCGCTCTGCCACAACACCGAACCGTCGCCCGCTTTCGTCAGCTTCTTGAAGTCGTCGACGATGAAGGCCTCGCCATCACAGAACACGGTGATGTGCTCTTTCCCAAGACCGCTCTTGGGCCCGAGCGCGGTATAGACCAGGCTCGCGACGCTGCCGTCGCCGTAGGTGATGGTGGCCGCGAAGTTGTCGCTGCGCGCGTAAGGCAGATCGCGAGGGTCGATCGCGGCGGCGTCGATCGATTGCGCCGGTGCGCCGGCGAGAAACCGGAAGACGTCGTACATGTGGCAGGCCTCGCCGACGTTGCGCCCTCCCCCCTGCCGGCCGTGCACCCAATGGTCCAGCGGAAGATAACCGGCGTTGAGGCGGTACTGGATCATCAGCGGGGAGCGGCGGCCGGCAATCCGTTCCTTCACGATCTGAAGCGCAGGAGAAAACCGGCGGTTGAATCCCACCATCAGCAGCGGCCGATCGGCCAGGCTGGTATACGCGCCGACGACGCGCTCGAGCTCGCCCCAGCCGATCGCCAGCGGCTTCTCGACGAACACATGCTTGCCCGCCGACAACGCGCGCACCACCTGGTCGGCGTGCTCGTGGTGACGCGTGGCGATGACCACCAGTTCGAATGCGGGAT
>Ga0068865_100000361_pt1 | contig 25141 bp, 31 predicted proteins | sample KBSMisM12_FD_75293 | JGI IMG/M metagenome (GOLD analysis project Ga0068865, IMG submission 75293) | Miscanthus rhizosphere microbial communities from Kellogg Biological Station, Michigan, USA - KBS Miscanthus M1-2 | ecosystem: Host-associated > Plants > Roots > Rhizosphere > Soil ...
CAGGCTCTCGGCCAGGCCGCGCAGCGCCGGCTCCAGACCCTCCCAATGGTCCATGGCCGCCTGCAGGGTGGGCGCGATGTGGTGCGCCTCGGTGAACCAGGCGAGGTCGTTGGACACCACCACCAGCCGCCCGTCACGGCCGCCCTTCAGCGAGGCGAGCTTCATAGATTCTCCTTCATGTCCCCGGGAAGGGGATCGCGGCGGATGTCGCGCGTGAGCTTGACGCCCGCCTCGTAGGCCTTGGTCTCATAGACCATGACTTCCACGCGGATGTCGCCGCCCGCCTCGCTCTCCCAGAGGTAGCTGCGCTCAATGCACACTTCGCGGCCGGCCGGCGTGAAGCCTTCGTAGGTGTCGCCCCAGGGGGTGAGGCCGGAGAGCTGGCCCCAGCCCAGGCTCGTCGCCCGCTCCAGCTCCTCGTGAGCCGTCGCCTCCAGGTCGTCCTCGTAGCTCAAGACGCGCCTTTCCAGCTGTCGACGTAGGCGGGGTTCTCGACGGACGCGGCCGCCTCGCCCACCTCCAGCGGGTCGCGGGTGTCGACCATCACGGCGTATTCGTCCGTGGCCGCCTTGGGCTGGGAGAGCATGTTCTTCAGCGCCTTGGGGTGCGGCCCGTGGGTGAAGCCGGACGGGTGGAACGTCATCATGCCGGCCTCGATGTGGTCGCGGCTGAAGAAGTCGCCGGCGTGGTAGAACAGCACCTCGTCGAAGTCGTCGTTGTTGTGGAAGAACGGCACCTTCAGCGCGCCGGGGTCGGTCTCGAAGGGCCGCGGGGCAAACGTGCAGACCACGAACCGGTCGCTGAGGAACGTCGTGTGGACGCTGGGCGGCAGGTGGTAGCGGTGGCTGGAGACGGGCCGCAGGTCGGCCACGTTCAGGCGCACGGGCGCCAGGTCGCCGTGCCAGCCGACGGCGTCCAGCGGATTGTAGGGATAGGTCACGGTCGAGACCGCGCCGCGCTTCTTGATCTCGACTTTGAACTCGCCGGCCTCGTCCTGGTGGGCCTTGAAGGCCTCGTCGATCGCCGGCGTCTCCAGCATGGCTGGATCGAACAGGGCGTGGCCGCCCAGCAGCCCCTTGTCCGGCAGGGTGAAGTGGGTGTTCGTGGCCTGGATCATCAGGATCGCGGTCGGCTCGGCGGGCGCCAGGCGCCACATCGTCCCGCGCGGCAGGTAGAGGTAGTCGCCGGCCCGATAGCTTAGGCGCCCGTAGTCGCAGAAGAGTTCGCCCGTCCCCTGGTGGACGAACAGCAGCTGGTCGCCGTCGGCGTTGCGGGCCAGCGCCGGCATGGCCTGGCTGAGCTTCCAGAAGCGGATCTCGACAGCGGGATTGTGCAGCACGACGCCCGCGGCCCAGGGGCTGGGCTCGGCGGCGTTCAGGGCGGCGAGGTCGAAGGCGCGCGGACGCAGAGGCCCCTCGAACTTGACCCAGCCGGTCGGCGGACGCTGATGATGGATGAAGGCGGCCGGGCCGAAGAAGCCCTCCTTGGAGATCTCTCGCTCGTAGGTGCCGGCCGGCATGTCGGCGTGGGCCTGGCGGGAGTGCTGCCCTTGAGCGCCTCGGACAGGGATCCAGTTGCGGCTGGCCATCAGGCTTCGTCCCCATAGATCGCGACGTCGAGCGGAGCGTCCGCGCCCACCTTGGCACGGTACATCCCCGAGGTGTTGAAGCTCCAGGCCATCTCGCCGGCGGGCGAGGCGGCGATGACCCCGCCGTGGCCGCCAAGCGACGTCAGATTGTCCAGGACGACCTGGTCGCAGGCGACCTGCAGGGCCATGCCCTCGTATTCCATCAGCGCGCTGATCCGGTGGGCGACGGCCAGGCGGATGAAGTACTCGCCCTCGCCGGTGCCCGAGATGGCGGCGCCGCGGTCCGACGCATAGGTCCCGGCGCCGATCAGCGGCGAGTCGCCGACCCGGCCCCAGCGCTTGCCGGTGGTGCCGCCGGTCGAGGTGGCCGCGGCCACGTGGCCGGCCACATCGCGGGCCACCGCGCCCACCGTGCCGCGCTTGCCCTCGTCGTGCGCCAGCGCCGCCAGAGCCTCGTCGGCCTTCGCGCCCGCCGGCCGCGCGGGGATCGGCAGGCCCAGTTTGGCCAGGTGCTTCTCCAGCGCCCGCCAGCGCCGCTCCACGAAGAAATAGGCCGGGTCGACCTGCGTCAGGCCCCGGCTGGCGGCGAAGGCGTCGGCCCCCTCCCCGCCCAGAAGGACGTGGTCGGAATGCTCCATCACCGCGCGGGCCAGGCTGATGGGATTGCGCGTCCGCGTGCTGCCCGCCACCGCCCCGGCGGCCAGGTTCGCGCCGTCCATGATCGCCGCGTCCAGCTCCGCGCGGCCCTCGGCGGTGTAGACGGCGCCGCGGCCGGCGTTGAACAGCGGGTCGTCCTCCAGCACGCGCACCGCCGCCTCGACCGCATCGACCGCCGAGCCTGCCGCCTCGAGCACCGCCGCGCCCGCCTGCGCCGCCGTGGTCAGCGCCGCGCGGTAGGCCCGGTCCTGCTCGGGGGAAAGGTCGGCGCGCTCGATGACGCCGGAGCCGCCGTGGATGACGAGGGACCAAGCCAAGCGCTTCCTCCAACCGGACCCGAGGACGGGATCAATCCTTCGCCGGCAGCACGCCCCGGCGGATCTGGTCCAGCTCGATCGACTCGAACAGGGCCTTGAAGTTGCCCTCGCCGAAGCCCTCGTTGCCCTTGCGCTGGATCAGCTCGAAGAAGATCGGCCCGATCATGTTCTCGGTGAAGATCTGCAGCAGCAGGCCCTGGCCCTCGCTGGGCGCGCCGTCGATCAGGATGCGGTCGGCGCGCAGCCGGTTCACGTTCTCGCCATGGCCCGGCAGGCGCTGATCGATGCCGTCGAAATAGGTGTCGATGGTGTCCTGGAACGCCACGCCCCGCTCGCGCATCGTCTCCACCGACTCGAAGATGTCGCCGGTCCCGAGCGCGATGTGCTGGATTCCCTCGCCCTTGTAGTCCTTGAGGAACTCCTCGATCTGGCTGTGCTCGTCCTGGCTCTCGTTCAGCGGGATGCGGATCTTTCCGTCCGGGCTGGTCATGGCCTTGGAGATCAGCGCGGTCTGCTTGCCCTCGATGTCGAAGTAGCGGATCTCGCGGAAATTGAAGATGCGCTCGTAGAACTCGGCCCACTTCGCCATCTGGCCGCGGTGGACGTTGTGGGTCAGGTGGTCGAGGTAGGTCAGGCCCACCTCGTTGGCCTTGCGCGCGGCCTCGGCGCCCTCGATGGGCGTGAAGTCGACGTCGTAGATCTCCTGGGCCCCGTAGCGGTCGACCAGGTAGAGGTTCGAGCCGCCGATCCCCTCGATGGCCGGGATGTTCAGCTCCATCGGCCCAACGGGACCCACCACCGCCTTGGCGCCGCGCTCGACCGCCAGCTTCAGCGCCTTGGCGGCGTCGCGCACGCGGAAGGCCATGGCGTTGGCCGAGGGGCCGTGGACCTGGCGGAACTCGGCGGCCTGGCCAGAGGGCTCCATGTTCAGGATGAAGTTGATGTCGCCCTGGCGGAAACGCAGCACGTTCTTCGAGCGGTGCCGGCTGACCGCGGTGAAGCCCATCTTCTCGAACAGGCCCTTCAGTCGCTCGGGCTCGGGCGAGGTGAACTCGACAAACTCGAAGCCGTCCGTGCCCAGCGGATTGTCGAACAGGTCGCGCGGCGCGGCGCCTGCGTGGGTGTCGACGGTCATCGCTCAGGTCTCCTGTCCGGCGCCAGTTCGTATCATATGAAACTAATTGTCGGTAGCGGGAAGACAACACATTCCGGGCCTGATAGCTGAACCCGCAAACCTCCCCTCTCGGATCCCTGATGCTTCGCAAGACCTATGACTGGGTGATGTCGCTCGCTGCGCGGCCGCAGGCGGCGGTCGCTCTCGGTCTGCTCTCCTTCGCCGAAGGCCTGTTCTTTCCGATCCCGCCGGACGTCCTGCTCATGCCCGTCGTGCTGGGCCGGCGCGAGTGGGCCATGCGCTATGCGGGGATCACGCTGGTCTGCTCGATCCTGGGCGGCTGCTGCGGCTATGCGGTCGGCCACTTCCTGCAGCCCGTGGGCCGCTGGATTCTGTCGCTGACGGGCGGCAGCTACGACGAGTTCGCGACCTGGTATTCGCACTGGGGCGCGATCCTGATCGCCGTGCCGATCCCCTACAAGCTGACCGCCATCGCCTCGGGCATGATGAACCTGGACCTCGTGACCTTCCTGGCCGTGTCGGTGCTGGTGCGCGGGCTGCGATTCGGCGGCGAGGCGCTGCTGCTCAAGGTCTATGGCGAGCCGATCCGCGGGTTCGTGGAGAAGCGCCTGGCGCTGGTGGCCAGCGCCGCGGCGGTGACGATCGTCGGGCTGGTCGTCCTGCTGAAGTTCAGCCTGCACTAGCCCGGAAGCCGGGCTATAGAGACCGGCATGTCGTCGTTCCTGCGTCCGCTGCTCGACCGCTGGCGGTTCTTCGCGCTGCTGGCCTCGGCGGCGATGCTGGCCGCGGCCCACGCCTTCGAGACCTTCGGCCACCTGCCGCCCTGCGAGCTCTGCCTGAAGCAGCGCGCCGTCTACTGGGTGGCCATCGGCGTGGCCGGCGTCGCCATGGTGGTCGTGCGCCTGCCCGGCGGGCCGCGCTGGCGCGAGCTCAGCTGCTGGCTGCTGGCCATCGTGTTCCTGGCCAGCGTCGCGGCGGCCGGCTACCACGCCGGCGTCGAGTGGAAGTTCTGGCCGGGCCCGCAGGAGTGCTCGGGGACGGCCAAGGTCACGCTCGAATCGCTGCAGGCGATGCTGAACGCCAAGACCACCCACGTCGTGCGCTGTGACGAGCCGGCCTGGATCTTCCTCGGCCTGTCGATGGCCGGCTGGAACACCCTGATCTCGCTGGCGCTGACGGCGCTCAGCGTGCTGGCCGCCCGGCGCGAACGGGCCAAGGCATGACCGGAACGCCCCTTCCGCCCCGTCCCGGCCAGGGCGCGCTGGCCGCCCGGATGGCCGAGATCCTGCGCGTCGACCACGCCGGCGAGATGGGCGCGGTCGCGATCTACCGCGGCCAGCGCGCGGTGCTGGGCGCGGCCCCCGGCCACGAGCGGATCGCCGGTCAGCTGGCTGAGATGGAGGCCCAGGAGGCGGTCCACCTGGCCCGCTTCGACAAGCTGCTCACCGAGCGGCAGGTCCGCCCCACCGCCATGGCGCCCTTATGGCGGCTGGCCGGCTTCGCGCTGGGCGCCGGCACGGCGCTGATGGGCGACAAGGCCGTCCACGCCTGCACCGAGGCGGTGGAGAACGTCATCGAGCAGCACTACGCCGGCCAGATCGCCGAGCTCTCCGAGCGCGATCCCGAACTGGCCACCGAGTTGGCGAAGTTCCGCGACGAGGAGCTGGCGCATCGCGACCAGGCGGTCGACGAAGGCGCCCGCGCGGCGCCCGCCTACAGCCTGCTCTCGGCGGTGATCGGCGCCGGTTGCCGCGCCGCGATCAAGATCAGCGAGAAGATCTAGGAGACCCGATGGACCGCCGCAGCTTCCTGGCGCTTGCGCCCGCCGTCACCCTTCTGCCCGGGGCGGCCTGGGCCGCGAAGGCCGAGACGAAACCGGGCGCGAAACCGGGGCCGAAGGCGGATACGGGGCTCAAGCCGATGACGGCCGCCGCCAAGCCGATCCCGCCGGCCGAGCGGCAGGCGCGCATCGGCAAGCTGCAGCGGATCTTGGTCGAGGCCAAGGTCGGCGCCCTGATCGTCGAGTCGGGCTCGACGCTGGACTACTTCACCGGCGTCCAGTGGCGCCGCTCCGAGCGGACGACCGCGGCGGTGATCCCGGCCCGCGGTGAGGTCGTGCTGGTGACGCCCTTCTTCGAGGAGCCCTCGGTCCGCGAGACCCTGGCCGTGCCCGGCGACGTGCGCCCCTGGAACGAGCACGAGAGCCCGTTCGAGCGGATCGTCGGCGCCCTGAAGGACCGCGGCGTCAGCACCGGCGACATCGCCTTCGAGGACACCACGCGCCTCTTCATCGTCGATGGCGTCCGCGCGGCCAACCCGGCGCTGCATGTGGTCTCCGGCACGCAGCTCGTGCGCGCCTGCCGCCTGATCAAGTCGCCGGCCGAGCTGGCCCTGATGCAGACCGCCAACGACATCACGCTCGCCGCGCTCCGCCACACCCATGCCCGCGTGAAGCCCGGCATGGTCCCGGGCGAGATCGAGGCCCTGATGGCCGCCGCCGTTCGGGCGCTGGGCGGCGTCAACCAGTTCAACGACGTCCTGATCAACGAGGCCAGCGCCTACCCGCACGGCTCGCGCCAGCCGCAGAAGGTCCGCGAAGGCTCCATCGTGCTCATCGACACCGGCTGTTCGGTGCACGGCTACCAGTCCGACATCACCCGCACCTGGGTGGTCGGCCAGGCGAGCGCGCGGCAGCGCAAGGTCTGGGACACGGTCAAGCGCGGCCAGGAGATCGCGCTCGAGACCGCCAGGCCCGGCGTGCGGGTCGGCGCCGTCGACGACGCCGTGCGCGCCTACTACGAGAAGGAAGGCTGGGGCCCCGGCTACAAGCTGCCGGGCCTGTCGCACCGCACCGGCCACGGCATCGGCATGGACGTCCACGAGCCGCCGTTCCTGGTGCACGGCGACGCCACCCCGCTTGAGGCCGGCATGTGCTTCTCCGACGAGCCGGGCATCTACATCCCCGGCGAATTCGGCGTGCGGCTGGAGGACTGCTGGTACATGACGCCCACGGGCGCCAAGCTCTTCACGCCGCTGGCGAAGTCCATCGACGATCCCATCTGAACCTCATGACCCCGTTCTCCGAAGACATCTTCACCGAACCTGCCGACGTCGATCCGGACACGCTCGGGAACCTCGGCCCGCTGACCCGCCTGGCCGGGACCTGGGAGGGCAAGAAGGGCGTCGACCTCAATCCCAAGGCCGACGGACCCGAGCAGCGCGAGTACATCGAGCGCATCGAGTTCCAGCCCATCGACCCGCAGGCCAACGGGCCGCAGCTGTTCTACGGCCTGCGCTACCACGTCCACATCATGGCCCCGCCGGAGACGGCGACCTTCCACGACCAGGTCGGCTACTGGCTCTGGGAGCCGGCCACGGGCCTCGTGATGCAGAGCCTGACCATCCCGCGCGGCCAGGCGGTGCTGGCGGCGGGTCATGCGGCGGCGGACGCCACGAGCCTGAAGGTCAGCGCCCGGCGCGGCGAGACCGAATACGGCATCGTCTCCACCGCCTTCCTGGAGCACGCGTTCCGCACCGACAGCTACGACCTGGAGGTGACCTTCCATCCCGACGGCAGCTGGTCCTACGTGTCGGACACCATGCTGACGGTGCGCGGGCAGGCCGAACCCTTCCGCCACCGCGACCGAAACACCCTGACCAAGATCGCCGAGCCCGCGCCGAATCCCTCCTCCCTGGCGGGCTAGGGCGTGATCTTCTGGATCGCCGGCGCAGCGGGATTGGCGGTCGCCTACCTGCTCGGCGCGATCCCGACCGGCTATCTGGCGGGCAGACTGCTGGGGGGCGTCGACCTGCGCGAGCAGGGGTCCGGATCCACCGGCGCCACGAACGTCCTGCGCATCCTGGGGCCGTGGCCGGCGCTGGCGGTGCTGCTGGTCGACCTGCTGAAGGGGGCCGCGGCGATCGTCTTCGCGCGTTGGCTCTACCCCTGGCTCTGCGCCTTGCCGTCCATCGCCACCCCGGATCCGCGGATTCTAACGCCCTGGGCCGTGTCCTTGGCCGGGCTCGCCGTGGTGCTGGGCCACAGCCGGTCGATCTGGTTGGGCTTCAAGGGCGGCAAGTCCGCCGCGACGGGGCTGGGCGTCTTGCTGGCGCTCGCCTGGCCGGTCGGCCTGGGCGCCGCGGCGGCGTTCGGCCTCGTCCTGGCCGCGACCCGGATCGTGTCGCTGAGCTCGATGCTGGGCGCGGTGACGGCGATCGCCCTCGTCTGCGGCCTTCCCGAGCCGGCCGCCTACCGGGTCCTGGTGATCGCGGGCGGCCTCTACGTCGTGGCCCGCCACCGCGCCAACATCGGCCGGCTGCTGGCCGGGACCGAGCCGCGCATGGGCCGCTCCGCGCCCTGACCTAGCCCATCCGGCCCTCCGGTCAGGTCTCCTGGATCGCCGAGAGCTTCCAGGCCCCGCCCTGCGGCCGCACGAAGGTCCAGATCTCGGTCGTCTCGGTGGCCTTGTTCGGGTCGCCCGAGAGCACCGCGCCGCTCGTCCGGTCGCGCATCACGTCGATGGACTCATAGCGCATGGCCGCGGTGGCGTACTCCATCTGGCCCTCGCGCCAGGCCTCGCCGACATCGGCCTGCAGCAGGCGCAGGTCCGAGACGTCGTTCTTACGGCCGTGGGTGGCGTTGTCGCTGAGCTCCTCGGCGAGGTAGCCCATCACCTCCGGCGTGCAGTGTTCGCGCAGGGCCGCGTAGTCCTCGCGGGCGAAGGCGCTCTGCACATCGCCCAGCAGCTGCTCGAAGGCGGTCTGGTCGGTCTGGGTGATCGGGATTTCCCACGCCGGGCCGGTGGGCGGGACGGCGGTGCCGCCGCCAAAGCCAGGCGCGGGTCCGCCACCGAAACCGCCGCCGCCGAAGCTGCTCGGGCCCGCGAAGGGCTCGGGACCGGCGAAGGGCGAGGCGAAGGCCGGCGAGCGGCGCCGGAACATCCGCAGCACGAACGACAGGATGAAGCCCAGCACCACCAGCTGGATCAGCAGGGTCAGGAAACCGCCGCCGCCGCCCCCCCAGCCATAGCCGCCGTAGCCGCCGCCCCAACCGTGTCCCATCAGGCCGCCGATCAGGCCGCCCGTGACGAGGCCGCCCAGGAAGCCGCCGCCGAAACCGAAGCGGGGACCCCCATAGTAGCCGCCGGCGTAGCCCGGATTGCCCGGCCGCGGCGCATAGGCGCCCGCGCCGTTGAAGCCGCCGGTGTTGGAGCCGGTGTTCGGCGTCATCGAGCGCTGCACCGGCGGCACGTAGCCGGGCGCGGTCGAGGTGGAGCGGGGCTGCGAATAGGTGCGCGTCCCGCGGCTGCCGAAGCTGCCGCCCCGCCGCGCGTCGGCGGGATCGGCGATGAGCATGCCAAGCGCCAGCGCCACGCCGAACGCGGCGGCGAGCCCAGAGCGCCTTGGGGACCGAAGACGGGTCATGAAATCCTCCCTGACCGGCGAAATGTAAGAACCGCGCCGAGGCCGCGCCAGATCGCCATAGGCCGCATGGACAAGATGTAATCGCCGCAGGTCGCGGTTTTGGATGCAGACGCGTTGGCGCCGCCCGCGTCGAGCGTTGACCCCCTGGCGGCGCTGTTCCACCGTTGCGGGGTCGCTCGGGGGAGAAGGCATGTATCCAGGCGTTCACGCCAAGCGGGTTCCGGACCGCGCCGCGGTGGTCATGGCCGAGGGCGGCGAGGTGATCACCTATGCCGAGCTGGAGCGGCGCTCCAACCGCCTGGCCCACTTCCTGCGCGGCCGGGGCCTCGCCCGCCTCGACCACTATTCGATCTTCATGGAGAACCACGTCCGCTACGTGGAGGCCTGTTCGGCCGGCGAGCGGTCCGGGCTCTACTACACCTGCATCAACTCCTACCTGACCGGCCCGGAGGTGGCCTACCTGCTGGAGAACAGCCGCTCGCGGGTGCTGATCACCTCTGCGGCCAAGCTGGCGGTGGCGCGCGAAGCCATGGCCGCGGCCCCGGGGATCGAGGTCTGCCTGGTGGTGGATGCGCCCGGCGACGGCGGCAAGGTGCTGAACCTCGACGAGGCCCTGGCCGGCCTGCCCGACACGCCGATCGCCGACGAGGCGCTGGGCACGCCGATGCTCTATTCGTCGGGAACCACGGGACGCCCGAAGGGCATCATCCGGCCGCTGCCCGAGGTCCCGCCCGCCGACCAGCTGCCGATCTTCGACTTCCTGCAGAAGCTCTGGAAGTACCGCGACGCGATGATCTACCTGTCGCCGGCGCCGCTCTACCACTCCGCCCCGCAGGCGGCGATTTCGCTGACCATCCGCAGCGGCGGCACGGCGGTGATCATGGAGCACTTCGACCCCGAACAGTACCTGGCCCTGGTCGAGAAACACCGCATCACCCACAGCCAGCTCGTGCCCACCATGTTCTCGCGCATGCTGAAGCTGCCCGACGACGTGCGCGGCCGCTACGACCTCAAGAGCCTGGAGATCGCCATCCACGCCGCCGCCCCCTGCCCGATCCCGGTCAAGCAGCAGATGATCGCTTGGTGGGGCCCGATCGTGGAGGAGTACTACGGCGCGACCGAGGGCCTCGGTTTCACCGCCTGCAATTCGGCCGAGTGGCTGGCCCACCCGGGCACCGTCGGCAAGGTCGTGCTGGGCGAGTTGCACATCCTCGACGAGGAGATGAAGCCCTCGCCGCCCGGCCAGCCCGGGACCCTGTGGTTCAAGACCGCCAGCCCCTTCGAATACTTCCACGACCCCGAGAAGACCGCCGAGGCGCGCTCGGCCGACCAGACCATGAGCACGGTCGGCGACGTGGGCTACCTGGACGAGGACGGCTTCCTGCACCTCACCGACCGGGCGACCTTCATGATCATCTCCGGCGGCGTGAACATTTATCCGCAGGAGTGCGAGAACCTGCTGATCACCCACCCGAAGGTGGCCGACGCCGCCGTGTTCGGGGTGCCCAATGAGGACCTCGGCGAGGAGGTCAAGGCGGTGGTCCAGGCCATGCCGGGGATCGAGACGGGCCCTGCGCTGGCGGCCGAGCTGATCGAGTTCTGCCGCCAGAACCTGGCGCGGATGAAGTGCCCACGCTCGGTCGACTTCCAGGCCGAACTGCCGCGCCTGCCGACGGGCAAGCTCTACAAGCGCCTGCTGCGCGAGGCCTATTGGGGCGGCAAGGCGAGCCGCATCGTCTGACCGCTCACAGCACGTGCGCCTTGGCGTCCGCCGCCGCGCTCGGCGCCCCGTGGCCGGGCGCCTGCGAATCCACGAGCACCGAGGTCAGCCCGGCGGCGAGCGCCAGAGCCAGGAACGCGAGCGCCAGCAGGAGAACCGTCAGGCGGCCGCCCGAGAGCGGCGGGAAGGTGCGGGGCGCCACGGGTTCGGGTTGCGGGTCCGGCGATTCGGGCACGACCGCAGCCTAGGCCAACCGCCATGGCGCCTGCGGACCGAGCTACCCGAAATGGGCTATCCCTCTTCGCGCCCCGTGCCGAGCCGGTCGCGTTCGTAGCGCGTCTTGACCGGAAACGGCGGCAGCCAGGACTCGCGGCGCACGGTCCAGAGCTCGTAGGTCGGCGTCAGCTGATCGGGCGCGTCGAAGGCGCCCAGGTTCACCTCGATCTCGTCCCCGGAGCGGCCGAAGACCGACGAGCCGCAGCGGGGGCAGAAGTGACGCCCGGCGAAGTCGCGGGTTTCGCCCTCGATCGTCACCGCGTCCTGCGGGTAGACGGCCGACGCATGGAAGAGGGCGCCGTGGTGCTTGCGGCAGTCGAGGCAGTGGCAGACGCCGACGCGATAGGGCGCGCCCGACGCCACGATCCGGACGTCGCCGCAAAGGCATCCGCCCGTGAGTCGCTCCATGGTGCGCATCCTCTGAAACCTGGCGGGTCGGCGGGCCCAAGGCGAACGCCGTCGAGCGGCCATGTAGGGAGCGGCCGGCGACTAGTCCACATCGACGCCGGCGGCCAGCAGCGCCTTTCGCAGCCGGCGAAGGTTCGCGAAGTTCGCCCGCAACGCCGCCTTGTTCGCGGGCCCGTCCAGCACCGAACCTGGCACGATCACGCCGCCCGGCACGCGCACGCACCAGCCTGCCGCGATCAACTTGCCGATGCGGCGGCGCATGGTCTCGTAGGGAAAGCCGAGGTTGGCGGCCAGCGCCATGACGCTGACGGGGCGGCGCAGCTCATCGGAGGGCGCGGCGCCGGGTTCGCCGGGCGCATCCGGACCGGTCAGGTGGCCGACATTGGCCTGGACGAGGGCCGACAGGATGATCCCATCCAGCAGGTCGTCCCTGGCGACCTCGCGGACCAGCTGCAGCGAGCGCAGGATGTAGTCGGTGGCGATGCGGGTCGCCGCGCGCAGGCGCGCCTCCTCCGACACCGCGTCCCGCTCGCTCGCCGCGGCGTCCTCGAGCCGCGTCGCGCGACGCTCCGGGTCCGCCTGGTGGCCTTGCTCGCTCATGCCGGTCAATGCGCCGGGAACCGCAGGCGGAAGGCGGCGCCGTCGGAAACGTCCAGGGGGCTGAACTCGCCCTTCAGGCTGGCCACCTGGCGCTCCAGCAGCCGAAGCCCCGCGCCGTCGGATTTCTCACGGGCCGGGAAGCTGCGGCCATCGTTCTGCACCTCCACCTCGATCAGCTGGTCCAACTCGCGGACACGCACATGGATCCAGCCCTCCTCGCCCTCGGGCCAGGCGTGCTTGCGCGCGTTGACCACCAGTTCGGCGACGATCATCCCGACCAGGCTCGCGACGTCGGCGGAGACCGTCACGCCGTCGTCCACGTCCGTGCACAGCCGGATGTTGTCGGGCAGCAGGCCCTCGCCCAGATCCTCGGCCAGACCCAGGAGGTATTCGCCGAGATCCTGATCGCCCAGCCCCTTGTCGCCGCGGTTGAGGCGGCGATTGACCAGCGCCATGCAGCGGACGGAGGACGCGATCTGCAGGAAGGCGTCGCGGGTCGGCTCGTCCGGCATCTCGCGGGCCTGCAGGGCCAGGCGGGCGGCGACCATCTGGAAGTGGTTGGTCACCCGATGGGTGAGCTCGAGGTAGAGCAACTCCTGGGTCCGCAGCGCCTCCTCCAGCGCGCCGCGCTCGACGCGGTCGGCGGGCGGTTCCTGCCAGGCCACGCCCAGCCCGCCGTCTTTCACGGGAAACGCCCGGGCCTCGATCATCCGTCCGGTGCGCGGGCAGACGCCGGTCACCTGGCGCGGCTCACGCCAGGTCATCGCCTCGCGCAGCCCTTCGCCCAGCGTCGTCGCGGCAAGCCCCGGGAACGCGTCCCAGACCCGGCGGCCCAGCACGTCGCGCCGCTCGCAGGCGAAGAAGCGTTCGGCGACGCTGTTGAAGAACGTAAGATTCCAGTCCGCGTCGAGACTGTAGAGGCCCTCGGAAATGTTCTCGAGCAGGTCGGCTCCAGCGAACGACCTCGATTCGACGTCGTGCGAAGCCGGCTGGCTCATGTCGGCATCCGTTCTCGAATGGGGATACGACATGGCGAACTGCCGGGCAGGGTCTCGGCAGGCGCGTACGCACGGTTTGGGAAATCAGACTTCATTTCGCCCATCACTCGGAGCGAGCCTAACCCACCTTGGGTAGAGTAACATTTGTTATATACCCAATTTGGGTAAGGTAGCCCGCTGGGGCGTCTGCGGCGGTCAATCCAGGGAGACACCCGCCTGTCGCAGGGCGCGGAACATCCGCTGCAGGTTGGAGAGGTTCGCGCGGCGAACCGCGTCGTGCCCGGGACCGTCCGTGGCGACCGGCGTGATCACGCCGCCGGGAACCCGGGTGCAATAGCCGGCGGCGGCCAGCTGAGCGAGGCGCCGGCGCGTGGTCTCGTAGGGGAGGCCCAGCGTGTCCGCCAGCGCCAGCACGCTGATCGGACGTCGCAGGGCGTCGGGCACGGCCCCGTCCGCCCGCATCCCCTCTGGCGGTGCGGCGGCCGCACTGTCGATGTGCCCGACGTTGGCCTGGATGAGCGCAAGCGACACCAGCGTGTCGACCATGTCGCCGGGCCCGAGGCTGCGCAGAAGGGTGAGGAAGCGGATCGTGTAGTCGACCGAAATGCGGTGGGCCAGGCGCAGCGTCGAGTCGCTGGGTTCGGCCGCGCCGCGGACAGCCGGCGCGAGGGCCATAGGCGCGGCCGCGTCGGCCGTCGCTTCGCCGCCGTCCTTGTAGGCCCTGCCCGTGGCGCCAGTCGTCACCGCTCTGGCCCTACTTGATATGGACCTTGGCCGACCCCTGCTCGCTGGTGACCTCGAAGGTGTCGCCAGACTTCTTGCCCGCAGGATAGGTCGTGCAGTTCTCGCCCTGCTCGGCCGTCGTCGTGCAGAGCTTGAGCCCGTCGATCTTGTAGGTGCCGCTGATCGCGCCGCCGAGCGCGGTGAACTTGCCGTCGGGCGTGAACGCCACGTCGATGTCCATGTCGGCGATGGTCACGACCATGCCGTGGCTGGCGATCTCCTCCAGCGTGTCGGCCAGGGCCGGCGTGGCGACGGCCCCGAGCGCCAGCGAGGCGGCGGCGGCGAGGATGGCGATAGGCGTGCGCATGTCTTGTCCCCGGATCTGGCCTCGATGGCGGGCCATCGGGCGAACATGTTCTCTACAACGTCCAGAGCTAACCGCCCGGAACGCCCCCCGTCCACTTCCATTCGGCGAGCAGCGCTGTCTCCCGGTCCGGACTGAGGCCGGCGCGCAGCTTCGCCTGCCGCTCAGGCGGCTGCTGGCGGAACCACGCCAGGGTGTCGGCGGCGGTGAGCGGCAAGGGGCGGTAGGCGAGGCCGGCCGCCAGCGCCTTGCGGACGTCGCGCCGCGCGAAGCCCTCGGTCTCGCCCTGCCCCGGCACCCAGACCGGCAGGTCGCCCCAGGCGGAGACCTTCTTCTCTTCCAGGAACCGGGTGTCGACCCAGACGATGGGCGGCTTCGCCTTCACGCCCTCGCTGACGCCCGCCAGCATGTCGGCGACCTTCAGGGGCTTGGCCGGTCCGGTGGCGTTGAACGTCCCGAACGTGCGGCTCTCGGCCATGCGGATCGTCCACTCCGCCAGGTCGCGGGCGTCGATGAACTGCACCGGGTCAGTCCCGTCGCCGGGGGCCAGCACCGTGGGGCCCCATCGCTTTCCGTCGTTGGCCAGGCGCACCGGCCAGTAGCTGAAGCGGTCGGTCTCATCGCCTGGCCCGACGATCAGGCCCGGACGGATGACGGTCACGGCCTCGCCGAACTGGCGGCGCGCCTCGGCCTCGCTCACCGCCTTCAGCGGTCCGTAGAGCTGGGCCGCGGCGGCGTTGCGCGGGTCGCCCCGCTCGGCCATGGCGTCCTTGCCGGTGTAGGGCGCGAGCGCGTCGCTCTCGTCGGCCGGCTTGTCGTTCTTGGCGTAGACCGAGATCGTCGAGATGAAGATGTAGTGGCCGATGCGGCCCTTCAGCGCCTCGCCGGCGTCGCGGACCCAGAACGGCAGGGTGGTCGGATTGTCGATGCAGACGTCCCAGGTCTTGCCGGCCAGGGCCTTCAGGTCGCCCGTGTTGCGGTCGCCGATCAGCTCCTCCACCTGGCCCGGCCAATCGCGCGCCTGGCGGCCGCGGTTGAACAGCGTCACCTGATGGCCGCGGGCCAGCGCGTAGCGCACCTGGTGCGGGCCGGTGAACCCGGTGCCCCCGAGGATCAGGATGCGCAGCTTCTTCGGGGCCTTCGCGGGGCCTGTCGGCGCCGCGCGCGCCCGGACGCTCAGCGCCGCGACCCCGGCCGCCGCCGCCATCCGCCCCACGTCCCGCCGCGTCCTGGCCATAGCTCTCTCCCCGACTCTCCCGGCCAGCTTACAGCACCTGCAAGGGGCGTAGGTTTGTCGAGGGTGAATCCCGTTCAATTGGCCGGCAAGCAAGCGCTTGCTAGCGACTCTCGATCGGCGGCAAGCGGGCAGGCCCTGTCATGAAGCGCGAAATACCCCCTCGGGAACGGATACTGACGGCGGCGATCGAGCTCTTCGCCAAGCACGGCTTCGAGGCGATGACCATGCGCCGCCTCGGCGAGGCCGTCGGCCTCGACAACAGCAGCCTCTATAGGCACTTCCGCAACAAGGCCGCCCTGGCCGACGCCGTCGTCGAGCGGGTGACCGGCGAGATCTTCGCCAGGATCGCGCCGCAGATCGGCCCGACCCGGGCGATCACGCTGGAGGCCCTCGAGGGCATCTGCATGGACCTTGGCCTGTACTTCTTCGACCAGCCGGCTTCGGCGCGGATCATGATGCATTGGATCGTGTCGATGGGGATCGACGGACCGAACGGGCCGCATACCGTCAAGGTCGAGGCGAAGGACACGTCGCGCCCGGGCGGGGCGCTGCTGGCGATTCTACGCGGCTGGCTGGACGCGGGCGTGCGGGCGGGCTCGCTCCGCGCCCACGCGATGCCCGAGGCGGTGGTGATGCTGCTGGGCGCGATGCTCATCCGTCCGGCGTCGCGGGGGTTTCTGTTCGCGAGCCTGGAGCCGGACCTGACCCCGGCGGCCGCCCGCGCGGTCTGGGAACAGGAATTGCGCGCCTTTGTACGGGGCGCGTTCGCGCCCTCGAGCACCGTGCTCCGGGCCGCCTAGAGTTTGACTTCGCGTCTCCCGCGAACTTCTCTACCCGCGCGCGGACCCAATCGCGAGCTTGGCCGTTACAGTTTCGATGACGTCAAAGTCCGAACCGCCGCCGGCCGAAGCGACCTCGGCATCGGTGACTTATGCGCTGCCCGCGGAGCCCTTGCGCGCGGCGATCACCACCTACTACCTCGTCAAGGTGACCGGGCCGGGCACGGTGCGCGACCAGATCTTCCCGGAGTGGCCAAACTTCCGGCTGATCCTGTCGGGAAAGTGGGAGGCCAAGTTCCCGGACGTGCCGGTCGAGCCGGTGCCGATGGCCGGGGTCACCGGCGCGCTCGAGCGGGCCGTCTGGGTCGAAGGCTCGGCGGGGACCATGGTGGGCGTCGGGCTGATGCCGCAGGGCTGGCCGCGGCTGACGCTTCAGCCGGCCGAGGAATTCACCAACCACATGCGCCCGATGAGCGACTGCCTGGGACCGGTGGCCGACGCTCTGCACGGCCGGCTGAAGGCGGCCGAGCCTGAGGGCGAAGACGCGCTCTATGCGATCCTCGACGAGGTGCTGTCGGGCCTGCTGAAGGAGGCGCCGGAGGCCGAACTGGTGGCCAAGACGCACGCCGGCCTGCAGGACCCGTCGGTCCAGACCGTCGCCGACTGGGCCGCGGTTGTGGGCCTGTCGTCACGCCAGCTGGAGCGGGTCTCGCTGCGCTACTTCGGCCTGTCGCCTAAGCGGCTGCTGCGCCGCCAGCGGGTGCTGCGCACGCTGGCCGCCATGCGTGAATCCCAGGGCACCTGGTCGCAGTCGATCGACCATCAGTTCACGGACCAGGCCCACTTCATCCACGAGTTCAACTACTACATGGGCGTCTCGCCGACCGCCTGGCTGGCGCGCCATCAGCCGATCATGGCGGGCGCCTGGAAGAACCGCAAAGCCCTCCTGGGTTCGCCCGTGCAGGTGCTGCAGCCGCCGTCCGGCCCGAACCGCTGACCGTCTGAACGCGGCGCTTCCCCGGCTAACACTTCTTATCTCGGGGGAATTTCGCGTGTCGCGTTATTACAATCGCTTGTTGTGCGAACGGCGATCAATGCGCGAGAAGCGTTCGAGTCCGGGGGCGGATTCAGAGTTCATGTGGGTGGGTAAGATGAGAGAAGGCGTTGATATCGTCGTTGGGCGCAGGCTGCGGGCGCGCCGTCGCCTGTTGGGCCTGTCACAACAGGCGCTGGGCGGAGCCTGCGGGGTGACGTTCCAGCAGATCCATAAGTACGAAAGCGCGGTGTGCCGGCTGTCGGCCAACATGCTCTGGAAGATCGCCTGCGCTCTGGATGTGGAGATGAGCTACTTCTTCGCGGGCCTGCCCCGCGCCGGCGAGACCGAAACCGAGGGCCAGGTCGTGGCCCTCGACCGCGAACGCGGCCGGTCGCAGAACTACTTGCAGTTGCGCACAAGCCACGGCCTGGACGCCAGGTAGCGCAATTCCGGCCCTCCGTTGGGCCTCCGACAGTCAAGCTGCGCCCAGAAATGACCCTAATTGAGCGGGGAACCGGGCGCGCTTGGCGGCTTTACGTGCGGGGGGTACCCAACGGAGGAATCTGCATGATTCAGCATGCGTCAAAGGTTTGGATCGCCGGAGCGATGGCGCTCGGCGTGGTAAGTCTCGGCGGTTGCGCGACCAAGAAGTACGTCGATGAGCAGAACCTGGCGCAGAGCGCTCAGGTGGGCGCCCAGATCGACACGGTGTCCACGCGGGTGAACGGCGTCGAAAGCCACGTCGCCACGGTGGAAGGCACCGCCAAGGACGCGCTGGACCGCGCGACCGCGGCCGGCAAGCTCGCCGAGGGCAAGTTCCTCTATTCCGAGGTGCTCAGCGACGACAGCATGAAGTTCGGCGTCTCCAAGGCCGAGCTGACGCCGGAAGCGCAGGCGCGTCTGGACGCCTTCGCTGACAAGCTGAAGACCGAGAACCGCAACGTCTATGTGGAGGTCCAGGGCCACACCGACGCGCGCGGCGCCAAGGACGTCAACTACCGCCTGGGCGAGCAGCGCGCCGAAGCCGTGCGCCGTTACCTGAACCAGCACGGCGTGCCGCTGAACCGGATCAGCACCATCTCCTACGGTCCGGATTCGCCGGTGGCGCCGAACACCAACCGCGACGGCCGCAAGGCCAACCGGCGGGTGGTGCTGATCGTCCTCAGCTAAGCCGCTCGCGGGGCCCCATTGGCCGAGGCTCGCTGGCAGTCTGGCGCACACCCCCCGTCCAGGAGGGGAAGGCGCCTGCTGACGGCGGGCCTGAGCGCGGCGGGTCATGCCGCCGTGATCTTCATCCTGCTGTCGGCCCATCCGCCGCAGCGTCTGGAAGCCGCCGACATCGCGCCGGTGAGCGTGGCTCTGGTCATGCCGCCGCTCCACCCGCCGGAGCCGCCGTCGCCGGAGCCCGAGCCGCCCAAGGCGCCGGAAAAGCCGGTCGACAAGCCGCCGCCGCCGAAGCTGAACGTGCACAAGACGCCGCCCGCGCCGCGCGACGTCGCGCCGATCGAGGCGGACTCCGGACCGACGATCGAATCCAACGCGCCCACGGACGCCGAGATCGCCTCGGCCACCACCGCCGAGACGGGCTCCGGCGGCGGGCGCAACTGCAACATGGCCGGCTGGCTGCAGGCGCGCCTGCGCAAGGACGCCCGCGTGCAGGCGGCCATGGCCCAGGCCCACAACGGCAAGCCCCTGCGCGTCTGGAACGGTGACTGGCTGCGCCACACCGGCCAGGAGGGCAACGGCCTGGCGACCGTCCGCGAGGCGCTGATGTGGGAGGTCGCCTTCGCACCCCAGGCGTGCCGGGCCGAGCCGGTGCATGGCCTGGTGCTGCTGTCCCTGAACGACGGGCCGGGCGCGGCGCGCGTGGCCCTGGGCTCGGGCGAGTGGCGCTGGTCGGACCTCCTGTTCTCGCGATCCGGCGGCGGGGCCTCGCGGCGCCAGTGATCCCACGCTACGTATGACGCTTGCGGGGGACTGGCCCATGCGCCTTCTGATGAACATCCTGTGGTTCGTGTTCGGCGGCTGGATCTCCGGCTCGCTGTGGATCCTGGCCGGCGCGATCCTGGCCATCACGGTCGTCGGCCTGCCCTGGACGCCCGCGGCGTTCCGGATCGCCGGCTTCAGCTACTGGCCGTTCGGCAAGGTGGTCGTGGACCGTGACATCGGTCCCGCCAGCCTGCTGCTGAACGTCCTGTGGCTGGTCTTCGCCGGCTGGTGGCTGGCGCTGCACCACATCGTGCTCGCCGTGCCGCTGGCGATCAGCATCATCGGCATCCCCTTCGCCTGGCAGCACGTGAAGCTGGCGGGCCTGGCCCTGACGCCGGTCGGCAAGGCCGTGGTCGAGGTCTGAGCCTGCCGCTCAACCCGGCTGGAACAGCTCCACGGGATTGCCGGAGGGATCGTCGAGCAGGATCTCGCTGCCGCCGACGCCGACGATGATGTCGCTGCGGAAGTGGACGCCGGCCTTCTTCAGCCGATCCACCTCGCCCTTCAGGTCGGAGGTGTTGAGCACGATGCGGGTCCAGCCGCCGGGCTCGGGGCGCCGGCCGTCCGGCAGAGCCCGCGAGGCGCCGCCCGGTCCGCTCACGGGGCTGAGCAGGAGCTGCAGGCCGTTGCGGGAGAGCGCGGCGAAATAGGTCCCGGACGCGATGTCGACCTTGAAGCCGAGCTTGCTCACATAGAAGTCCTTCGCGGCGGGCAGGTCGCTGACCATGTAGCGGACCCGCACCGTCGCGGCGGGGTTCTTCGCATAGTCCTCGGCCGACGATGCGCCGGGCGCCGCGGCGGTGAACGCGAGCGCGATGGCCAATACGGTCGTTCTGAACATGGCAGGGTCCTCCTTGGGCCGGCGACCTCTCGCGAGCCTGCCGCTATATGCATCAATCAATATTGATAGATCAATCCCTCTTGATGTATATGATGGGCTCATGAATTCGCAGCCGCTCTCCGCCGCCCTCGCCCCGCCGGCCTTTCTGCAGCTGGCGGGGCATCCTTTGCGCTGGCGCCTGCTCAGCGAACTCGCCCGCAGCGACCGGCTCGTGCACGAACTCACCGACCTGGTCGGCGAGGCCCAGAACCTGGTTTCCTACCACCTGGCCAAGCTGCGCGACGCCCGCCTGGTCTCGGCGCGGCGCAGCGCCGCCGACCGCCGCGACACCTACTACGGCCTCGACCTGGCCCGCGTCGGCGCCCTGCTGTCGGCGGCCGGCGGCGCGCTGCATCCCGGCCTGCGCCTGGGCCCGCCGGCCCAGGACACAGCCGCCATCGCCCCGGTGCGGATCCTCTTCCTCTGCACCGGCAACAGCGCGCGTTCCCAGATGGCCGAGGCCCTGATCCGCGCGCGCTCCGGCGGCGCGATCGAAGCCTTCAGCGCCGGCAGCCACCCCAAGCCCCTGCACCCCAACGCGGTCCGGGTCATGGCCGAGACCTACGGCCTCGACATCGCCGGCCAGACCTCGAAGTCCCTCGACCCGTTCGCGAACCGGCATTTCGACTGGGTGATCAGCCTTTGCGACAAGGTGCGCGAGGTTTGCCCGCCGTTCCCCGGCGGTCCCGAGACGGTCCACTGGAGCCTGCCCAACCCCGCGACCGGCGAGCCCGACGAGGTCACCTATCCGCTGTTCCAGGCCTGCGCCGCCGAGCTTTCGACCCGCATCGATTTCCTGCTCGCGGCCCTGGCCGCCCGCGGCCCGCAAGACGGAGAAGCCAAATGACCGACCTCAATGAGATGGTCAGCGTCCGCTACATGGTCGACGACGTCGAGGCCGCGGTCGACTTCTATACGAAGCGCCTGGGCTTCGAGGTCCTGACCAACTTCCCGCCCGCCTTCGCCGACGTCGCCCGCGGCAAGCTGCGCCTGCTGCTGAGCGGGCCCACCAGCTCCGCGGGGCGGCCGATGCCCGACGGCGCCAAGCCCGGCCCGGGCGGCTGGAACCGCATCCACCTGCTTGTGGACGACATCGAGGCCGAGGTCTCCCGCCTGAAGGCCGCCGGCGCCCCGTTCCGCAACGAGGTCCTCTCCGGCCCCGGCGGCAAGCAGGTCCTGCTGCAGGACCCCTCCGGCAACGTCATCGAACTCTTCCAGCCCGCCGCCAACTGGCCGCCGAAGCCCTGAAGCTGACCCCGTCGATCCGACGCGGATGAGCGTAATCGTTCTTGTTTTGTTTCAGCATACGTCCGGGCCGATGTTAGGCTGGGCGGATGGACCGCGCCGCGCCTGAACGGGTTCCGCCCCACCTGCGCCCGTCGCCGATGGATCACACCATCGGCGGCGACAAGCCCAGCCAGTACAGCCGAGGCATGGCCGGCATCATCCTGGCCCGCGCCAGGGCCGGCGAGACGCTGAAGCAGATCACCGCCGACCCGGCCATGCCCAGCCATCGCACCCTCTACGACTGGCTGGATCAGCACGTCGGTTTCGGGGCCGCCTGGTCGATCATGCGCCGCGATCAGGCCCGCGCCCGCCGACGCGAAGCCTTGCTGCGCGAGGCCCGCCGGCTGGCCGCCCGGGAGGTGGAGCCACGCCGCCGCTCGGGCCGCCGCACCACCTTCACGCCCGAGCGGGGCGAGGCCTTCTGCGACCTGATCCGCCAGGGCTTCAGCGCCCGCGCCGCCGCGCGCCGGCCCGGCATGCCCAGTCTCAACACCGTCTACTATTGGCTGCGTCGCCACCCCGAGTTCCAGGGCGGCTATGTCGAGGCCTGCCGCGCCCGCGACTTCCGGATCTGGCTCGACCTCACCGTGCTGGCGGACGAAGCCAACCTCGCGGGCCTCCCCGTGATCAGCCGCCGCGCCGCGGTGGTGGAAAAACACCGCGCGGACTCCACCCCGAAGGTCTGGCGCTGGGACTGAGGGAAGGGCCGTGGACGCGGGATGGGCCTGACCCGGAAGCGGACCCGCCGAAGGTCCGAGATGGGTGGACAGCTGACGTCAGCGATACGCAGGCGGCCCCTGCCGGACTTGTCCCGTTTGGAACGAACGCGACCAGCCTGCCGCGTCTACGATTAGTCCGCCTTTGAACGTGAAGGTCATCGGGAAGACCTCGTTGCGCCGGCTATTCACGAATTCGACCTCGACCTTTTGGGTGCCGCAGGCATCACGCGCGGGGGTCGGAATGTAGTCCCACCCGAGAAATCGAAATCGATCGGCGTCCATTTCCTGGGCGAGCGAAATCGCACCTTTAGTCCCGACACCCAAAGGTCGGTCGACGTCGCCGGCTCCTAGCGAAAAGGTTGCCGAGGAAGCGACGAATTCGCTGAGGCGGGCCGACGGTTCCGGCTTGGCGGCGCGGCTGACGACTTCGACCGCACGTTGGGCGAGCTCGGTGCGCACTTCGGCCATGGACTTCAGTTTATCCAGATCGCAGCCCCCCGCCCGAGCTTGAGCAGCGCCCAGGCCGAGCAGCAACGTGCTGGCGATTGCTATGGATGAGCGTGAGGCCACAACCAAAGAATGTCGGGCCCGACGGAGGTCCGCAATGGGTCGAAAGCGGACCTTGGCTTACGGCCAGGAAGCGGACGTGTCGCCACGAGCGCCGCAAGCAGACCTTCCCTCTGTCCGAGAAGGCTGGAAGGCGGAAGTTGCTCAGCTATCGCCCAGAGCGTACGTCTGTTCGTCGGCTCAGGCCAAGCTTCAGGCTTCCGGAAGAAGCCGGCGTCCACACGAAAGCGACCGTCCTCGGAGGACCAGATGAGCGTCAAAGCGTCCATGGCGATGGGCCTGATCGCTCTCGCTGTCTCCGCCGGAGCGGCCCGCGCGGCCGACCGGTTCCAGCCGGGCCAATGGGAACTCGTGTTCACCGGCGAGCGCTCGAACACGATCACCCTCTGCATAAAGGCCGCTACGGTCCAGGGTCTCAATGGCTCAATTGAATCCGTGCGCGCCGACACCGACCAGATAGCCGCATCGCATAAGATGACAGTACAGGCCTACAAATTTGACGGCACAACGCTCGCCTACACCGAAGTTGGGGCCGAGAAGACCGTCGTCACCACAGCCAGCTACCGAGGCGATAGCTTCGACAAACTGATTGTCACCAAGACACCCGGCGCCAAGGACGTCCCCAGCCGCGAGACGGGCCGCCGTCTCGGCGACTGCCCATAGGGGCGCCCGGACGGTGGCCGAGGCGGCGGACGTTCACAACGTCCGCTAAGGGTCGAAAGCGGACGGCGGCTTGCCGCCGGCGAGCTGACTCCTGAGCGAACGCCACGAGCCATCAATCGCGCCCCCTCGCCTCTCGCGCGGCCTCTGCTAACAGTACCGCTCCCGCGTTTCCCGGAGCCTTCGCCCAGCCCATGCGCCGCCGCACGTTCCTCGCCGCCGTTCCCGCCGCCGCGCTCGCCGGGCGCGCCTTCGCCACCAGCCGGCAGGAGAACCCCAACCGCGACCGGCCCGACGTGCATGGCGGCGACCGGATCGACGGGGCGACCTGGGCCAGCCGTTCGCCGGCCTGGGGCCTGCACGGGGCGGCGGCCACGGCGCATCCGCTGGCGACGCTGGCGGCGATCGAGACCCTGAAGAAGGGCGGCTCGGCGGTCGATGCGGCGATCTGCGCCAACGCGGTGCTGGGCTTCGGCGAGCCGATCAGCTGCGGCGTGGGCGGCGACTGCTTCGTGCTGATGTGGGACCCGAAGCAGAAGCAGGTCATGGGCCTGAACGGCTCGGGCCGCAGCCCCAAGGCGCTCACGCTCGCCGAACAGCGCAAGCGGGCGGGCGCCAAGGGCCTGATCAATTCGTACGGCGCGGTCTCGGTCAGCGTTCCGGGCGCGGTCGACGCCTGGTGGACCCTGCACCAGCGCTACGGAAAGCTGCCGTGGAAGGACCTCTTCGAGCCGGCTATCCGCCACGCCACTGAAGGCGTCCCGATCGTCCAGAACGTGGCCTTCTACGTGGGCTCGTCGGAGCGGATCTTTGCCAAGCCGGAGAACCGGATCGAGGAGACGGAGAACTTCCGCAAGCTCTGGGTTCCGAACGGCAAGACGCCGCGCGAGGGCGAGATCTTCCGCAATCCGGACCTGGCGCGCACCTACCGCCTGATCGCCGAGGGTGGCGGGCGCGCGTTCTACGAAGGCGAGATCGCCGAGGCCATCGAGCGCTACTTCAAGCGGATCGGCGGCTGGATGACGAAGGCCGACCTCGCCGCCCACCACAGCGAGTGGGTGAAGCCCGAGACGATCAACTACCGCGGCCTGGACGTCTGGGGCCTGCCGCCCAACTCGCAGGGGCTGGTGACGCTCCAGATGCTGAACATCATGGAGCAGTTCGACCTGAAGGGCATGGGCTTCCAGTCGACCCAGTGCCTGCATCACGCGGTGGAGGCCAAGCGCCTCGCGTTCGAGGACCGCGCCCGCTACTACGCCGATCCGGCGTTCTACAAGCAGCCCACCGAGTGGCTGCTGTCCAAGGACTACGCCAGCGAACGGGCGAAGCTGATCCGCCCCGACCGCATCCTCAATCCCGCCTTCGCCGGCCAGGCGCCCAGCCACGGCGACACGACCTACTTCTGCGTCGCCGACGCCGAGGGGATGATGGTCAGCCAGATCCAGTCCAACTACCGCGGCATGGGCTCGGGCCTGATGCCGGACGGCCTGGGCTTCATGTTCCAGAACCGCGGCGAGCTGTTCGCCCTGACCGACGGCCATCCGAACGTCTACGCGCCGGGCAAGCGGCCGTTCCAGACGATCATCCCGGGCTTCGCGACGCGGAACGGGGCGCCGGAGCTGGCGTTCGGCGTGATGGGCGGGGACATGCAGCCGCAGGGCCAGAGCCAGATCGTCTCCAACCTCGTGGACTTCGGCCTGGGCCTGCAGGAGGCCGGCGACAGTCCACGCTGGCACCATGAGGGCGGCCACGAGCCCACGGGCGAGGCGATGGACCC
>Ga0068865_100000362_pt1 | contig 25099 bp, 28 predicted proteins | sample KBSMisM12_FD_75293 | JGI IMG/M metagenome (GOLD analysis project Ga0068865, IMG submission 75293) | Miscanthus rhizosphere microbial communities from Kellogg Biological Station, Michigan, USA - KBS Miscanthus M1-2 | ecosystem: Host-associated > Plants > Roots > Rhizosphere > Soil ...
ACGAGAGGCCGACGGCGCCCGTGGACGTCGCTCAACGGCCCGGAGAGCAGCTGCCCGAGCGCCAGCCCGAGGAGATAGGTCGTGACCGTGACCTGCGCCGCCGACGGGCTGGCGCCGAAGTCGCGCGCGAGCTCCGGGAGGCCGGGAAGGTAGGCGTCCATCGCCGCCGGCCCGATCGCCGAAACGCTGCCAAGCACAACGAAGAGCCGCAGGTCCGCCCTGCGGCGCCCGCCCAGCGTCAGAGCCCGATCACGTCGCGGAGCTCGCGCGCCAGGAGGACGACGATGCTCACCCCACGCGCTCGACGACGTTCACGCCACGAGTCTATGGACGCCGAGCGATGGGCCGTGAAGGATTCGAACAGCCCTGCAGATCGCACATTTTCTTCTTCCGGGAGGGCACCGGTGGGGGCACGTTCTGCGCTCGTGCGGGCATTCCTGACGCGTTTTGGCGCGCCTGACACACCTGGCTGAGACAGCTTCGCGCGTCGATGGTGGGCGGGTGCGCGGCAGCGGAGTGAACCCTGCCTACCGATTCCATAGGCTGCTGACTGGTACAGCCCAGATGCGTTCGCTGAGCGGGATCGTCTCGGCCCCGGTGTACATGACAGCGCCTGCGAGAAAGCGTTCCTGACGCCGGTCCCGCAGCTTGCGGAGTGTCCTATGGTCGCGCTCGTTGATCGTCGCAGCCGCCTTCGCTTCGATCGCGACCAACTCGCCGGCGCGGTTCTCGAGGACGAGATCGACCTCGTCGCGTCCGTCGCGGTAGTGGTACTGCCGGGTTCGGGTCAGCGCCCACTCGGAGTGCTTGAGGATCTCGATGGTGACGAAGTTCTCGAACACCTTGCCGGTGATCTGGTCGTCGGTGCGGATTCGTTGCTCGTTGGCGCCAAGCAGGTGCGCGAGCAAGCCCGTGTCGACAAGATGGGTCTTCGGGGCGTGGATCTCGCGTGCGCCGAGTCCCGGTCGCCAGGCGGGGAGACGCTTGATGAGAAAGATCGTCTCGAGCAGTCTTGTGTAGCTCTCGACGGTCTTGTCGCTGATCCGGAGCCGGCCGGCGAGGTTGGCGGAGACGAAGAGGTTGGCGGTCTGCGTCGCGAGCAGCCTGAGTAGGCGTGAGAGCTCCTCGAGCTTCTGGACGTCGGCGAGCTCGCGCAGGTCGCGCTCGAAGGTGGTCGTCAGATAGTTCTCGAACCACCGGTCGCGTCGGCTCCCGCTGCGAAGCCGTGCCTCCGGGTATCCGCCCTGGGCCGCGCGCTCGACGAAGGCGTCGCGGCCGATCGGCGCGCCGGTGATTTGGGGGGGTCGGGTGGCGAACAGTGCATCGACGAGGTTCGTGTCTGACCCCTCGATCTCGGCCTGGGAGAGAGGCCAGAGGCGGACGATCTCGATCCTGCCGGTGAGGGCCTCGTACACCTTGGGTGCCGTGAGCACGTTCGCCGACCCGGTGAGGAGGAATTGGCCGGGCGTGGGGTCGCGGTCGACGGCTTCCTTGATTGCGAAGAGCAGTTCCGGCGAGCGCTGGACCTCGTCGAGCAGGACGGGGCCGTCGATTCCGGCGATGAAGGCGGTTGGATCTGCGATAGCGCTGTCGCGGGTCGTCTTGTCGTCGAGCGTCAAGATCCGAGCTGGGCGATCCTCCGTCGCGATTGCGCGAGTGAGGGTGCTCTTCCCCACCTGCCTGGCCCCCATGACCAGCACCACTCGCGTGTCCCCAAGCGCCTCGAGCACGAGAGACCGGGCGTGACGGGGAAAGAGAAGGTTGTCGGGCACTCTTGCGTGGAGTCGAAAGGCGGACTGCGCAGATTCGGAGTATAGACTGCGCAGATTCGGAACGGAAGATGCGCAGACTCGGAGTCAACGAGCGACTACCCCGCCTGTCGATGCAGCGTCCGCCCTGAGCCTCAGCGCGCTGCGGTAGTGAGGACGGCGCGCACCGTCGACGGCCACCACTGGCGAGCGCCGTGTGCGGTGGGCACGCCGTCGGCGTTGAGTCCGCGGGCGATGTCGGTGAGGCCTCGGCCGCGTGCATACTCGAGCCGGATCCTCTCGACGACGGTCCCCGGGAGGGTTGCGGGTCGTCCGCCGCGCCGTCGTGCTCGGCGTTCGCGCGCGGGCTCGAGGTGCTCGCGGAGGAAACGTTCGATTCCGGCGACGGGAATCAGCCGCTGCCCCCACGGTGTCTTGACCGTGTCCACGACCTTGACGAGGTGCCGGTCGATGGTGGAGATGCTGACGCCGAGCGCCTCGGCGGCCTGCTTGCGCGTGTACGCCAGCCGCTCGGTTTCCTCGTCTTCGACGACCTCGCGCAGCTCGCCCGGCGGAGCCCAGTAGGTCTGCGGCCGGTGCTGGTGTTCTCGCCGCTGCCTTCCGCGGCGACGTTTCCAACGGGACATGCGCTTACAGTAATCGGTGAGTCGGATAGCACCTAGGGTGCATCTGTGTCTCGTCTTCTTGGGGTGAGTAGTTCCTGTATGCAGTAGCGGCCGAGAGAGGCAAGCAGGCTTTAGATGTCGATGCCGCGGTGGAGTCCGCGGCTGATCTCGGGGCCGAGCTCGATCATCCGCTGCACGGTGCGCAGGGGTTGGCGGTCCTCGTCGCGGGAGAGGACGGAGAGCATGCGGGCGTGGTCGTCGACCGAGGCGACCTGGGGTCTGAGTCCTTGTCCGATCGGCTCGTGTCTGGCTCTGCGGCGGAGGTCGTCGTAGCCGCGCGTGCCGGGCGGTTCGGGGACGATCTTCAGCTCGCCGGCATCGGTCCCGAGCTCGAGCAGCGGCCGACCGACAAGGTCGCGCTCCAGCACGACCGGTTTGCCATTGGGGCGGCGGGCGTTCAGGTCGGTGAGTGCGAGCCCGAGGCGGCGCATGCTCTCGGGATGCGTCGAGGGGCAGATGTCCACCCCGTTGGTGATCTCTCCCGAGCCTTGCAGCACGCGGCCGAGCGCGCCGATCACCACGTAGGCGACCAGATGCCGCTCGAGCGTCGCAAGCAGCGTGTACGGATCGAACCGGTCGTCGGCCGCCATCTACGTGCGCCGCGCCTCGAGCATCGCCCGGAGGCGCTCCTGCGGCGTCCTCGCAAGCTCCTCGCGCAACCGGGCGTCGTCGCGCTCATCGGGCGGCTCGTACAGCACGAGCTGCAGGTCGAGATCGAAGCCGCAGGCCTGCAGCACATCGCGCAACGTCTCCAGGCTCGGCGTTACCACATCTCGTTCCCAGCGGGCGATCTGCGCCCTGTCCTTGCCGCTTCGCTCCGACAACTGTGCCTGCGAGAGTCGCGCTCGCAGGCGCGCCTGCCTGATCAACATCCCGCTCGTCACGACGCGATGCTACACCGGGATTGCGTTAAGGCTCCTTGTGGACGTATCTGCTACACTAGACGGATGCAGCGCAACGTCGACGCGCGGCAGCTCGAGCTCGAGACGGAACTCACCGAGCCTGTGCAGGGCGTCGATGCGCCTCATCCGTCTGCGTCGAACGGGACCTCGGGTACACGCCAGGCTAATCGCGTTCCGACCGGCAATGACCGAACGTCCTGCGCGGCCACGCACCGCGCGTCGCGTCCCTCGGCCGCCGAGCTCCTCGAGACGCCGGGGGCGTTGCTGACGCGTTCCCATCTGCGGCGGCTGGGTCTGGAGCGACGTGCGGTTGACGCCGTCTTCCGTGCACTGCCCGTGGTCGCTTTGCCCGGCTATTCCCGGCCGATGATCCGCGCCGAGGAGTTCCTCGAGCTTGTCGACCACAGCACCTACGGTGATGATCGGGTGAGACCCTGCCATGCCTAGCGTCTGGATCGAGCGACGCACAATCGCGGGCGCCCGCAACCGCTATCTCGTCAAGTACCGGCTCGGAGGTCGTGAGAGTGCGAAGCGCTATGCGGGTTCGTTCGCGACCCGGCGCGACGCGCTCGCTCGCCAGCGCTGGGTCGCCGGCGAACTCGCCGCGGTGCGCGTGCCCCGCCTCAGCCAGTTCGCAGACGCGGTTGACGCGATGCCGACGCTCGCCGAGGCAGCCGAGCGCTGGCGTGCCTCCCGCGTCGATGTCACAGAAGGCACGGCGGTCGGGCACCGCGTCCAGCTCGGACGCGCTCTCCCGCTCCTCGGCGCTCGACGTGTCGACGACATCACTCCCGCCGACGTCGCCGAAGTCGTGGCTGCGCTGCACGCGGCGGGCCGCAAGCGCGAGACGATTCGGAAGACGCTGACCGCGCTCGCGCAGGTACTCGACTACGCCGGTGTCAAGGACAATCCGGCGCGCGATCGCGTCCACGTCCGCCTCCCGCGGCAGGAGCGCGAGGAGCCTGCTCCACCCACAGCTGACCAGATCGAAGCCGTCCTACCGCTGATGCCGCACCGCTACGCGCTCGCGGTGCTCGTGCTCGACGCGACCGGGATGCGCGTCGGCGAGCTCGAGGAGAAGGGGCTCTGCTGCGGCGACATCGACGAGCCGAACACCCGTTGGCGCATTCGTCGCGCCCTCGAGAAGGGGCGCCGAGGGCGTTGGGTCCCGGTCCCGCCCAACCTATTCGCGGCCGTCGTCACAATGCTGCCACCACGCGAGGACCGCGACCCACGGCGACCCGTGTTCGAGGGTGTGACCCAGGAGAAGCTGCGAACTGCGATCGCAAGGGCCTGCAAGGCGTCCGGCACGCCGACCTGGTCACCGCACGACCTGCGCCACCGTCGAATCAGCCTCTGGCATCGCCAAGGCGAGACCTGGGCGCTGATCGGTGCTCGCGTCGGCCAACGCTCCCTTTCGGTCACTGCGGACACTTATACGCACGTGCTTCTCGACGACCGCGAGCTCGACCACGCTCAGCTGTCGTGCGACGCTGCCGGCTAGCACGGTCCAGCACCATGCGGAGCAATGGGCCGTTACTTCCCAGCTCCTTCTGCGAGTCACCAAGTAGTGCGTTGGATCCGACCGATCGAGGGAGGTGCAATGATATGAGCAGACGGCGGGTTGGCTGGAGGCGTACGTACTCTCTTCTAGCCCTGAGCCTGATCGTGCTCGCTCTCCTGCCCGGCGGCGCGACCGCTGGTTGGACAGTGGCGTACAACTGCTGCGGGTACCTGGGTGGGTATGAGGTAGTCGGCGCGGGATACAACTACTGGTCCAACAATCGGATCTGGCGCGACCCCGGCCCATCGGTGTCTCTCTGGTACTACAACTCGTCGGGTGCGGTGGGATACAAGTCCAACACCATGGATAACCCGTTCGTCCATAACGGCGGGGCTTTCGGTTACTCGATCGCGACATGTAGCAACAACACGGCCAACGACGTTAACCCCGCCAGCTGCCAGGCGTACTCGTAAGGGAGGCTGAAGATGCCGAGAGTAGCTCTGATGCTCGCGATGGTCTCCGTAGGAGTGGCCGCTGCGTTCGCGTACTTCGGACGCGAGGCGGAAGGTGGCTCCGTACCCCAGGCAACAGGAATGGCCGCTCTGATGAATCCGTCTATCTCAGCAGGAAGTGTCGCAGCGGTTAGGGGCTTTCCGGTAGATCTCGCGCCTGGTGATGGGCGTGTAAGGCCACTGGGATACGCCCACTACGCATGGACGAGGGGCAAGAGCATCTGCCATGTGGATCGCTCAGGAACGGGCGGCTGCTTCGAGCGATTCCTCTCGCCGGTGAATGCGGCTATCGGGGACGACGACGCCATCGGTAGCGGTGTGCCCGCCTCCGTTCGAGGTCTTGCAACCGATGACGTCACGACCGTGACAGTTGTGCTGAAGAATGGGACTAGGGTGCGCGGCGCTGTAGTGGACAACGCGTTCGAGATCTACTTGCCGGAAACCGCAACCCCGTGGGATGTCAGAGGCGAGGATCTCACGCTGAGGGACGGCAACTCAGTGTTCGTCACCGAAACCGTCCGGGCTCCCGCGATTCCGTAGGACACACCGGGCATATCGCCTGGCGGCGGCGTTCGCGGCCGCCGCCGGGCGCAATCATGTGTTGCCCCATTGTGCGCCAGCCCAGCTCTGTATGCCGCCTTCCGAAGCGGCGACGCCGTCTCTGTCCGGCGTACCGACGTCGCGTGACCACTGTGGACCGCCGTCGCGGACCCAACCCGCGATCGGGCAGTCCAAACCGTCGGCGGCACCGGCCGGCGCGCGCCATCCGCCTGAGTCCCGTTCATGACACGCCCGTTCTGCTCAACCATGCGCAATCGAGCGGCGTCGGATGGGCCGACTAGGGACGTGGAGGTAGATGGGCCTCACTCGCCACGGATCTCGTTGCAGCCATCGTCGCGACGCTCCGCGCGAGGGCCGAAACCCCGATCGACCCGTCTTCCAGGCTTCACCCAGGAGCGACTTCGGACGGCGATAGCGTGGGCCTGCAGGGCGTCGGGGTGCGAAGTGACACGCGTTCACACTCCGCGCGGCTCGGGCCGATAGCCGACGGGCGCAACGAGTCCCCAGTTGGAGACGACGCGGTGGCCGACAAGGTTCGCTCGAGCCCGACGATATCGCTTCCGCCTGACCTCGTCGCGGTCGTCGTCCCGCACGCTGCCGCCGGCGCGATCTCAGGCGCAGTCGGAGGTCAGAAGTCGGAGGTCGGAGGTACTCACGACGGTGCCCACTCATGAAGCGCGATGCGAATCGCGCCCAGCGCCCGTGAGAAGCGCATCTTGCAGGCGTCCTCCGAGACCCCGGTCAGGTCGGCGATCTCGGGGAAGCTCAGGCCGCGGAGGAGCCTGAGGACGACGACCGTCCGCTGCTCGGGCGTCAGCGTGGCGAGCGCGGTGGCGAGTGAGCTGCTGACGTCGTCGCCGTAGGTCGGCTCGAGCCGCGACATTGGAATGGCGTCGTCGATGGAGCGTCCTCGACGTCGATATTCGTCGACGAGCCGGCGCTGCGCGACGGCGTACAGCCAGTGAAGGACTGAGTCTGGAGTGGTGTCGGCGCTCGAGAGGGCGGTGAGGGCGTCGACGAAGACGCGCTGGGTCAAGTCCTCGGCGTCGTGGTGACTGCCCGTCCGGACGAGAAAGAAGCGGTAGATCCGGTATCGGTACCGCCGGTAGGCGTCTTCGGCTGGGTGCATGCGTTGCTGGTCGTGAGTCCGTCGGCGACGGGAGTCTGCCCGCGCCGGAAGGCGGGCGACCGTTGAACCAGCAAGTCCCTTCGCGCCGCGGCGCGCGCCGGCGACTCGCATGGAAGAGCCAAGAATGTCACCTGGGTGATCCGATCCTAGATTCCGGCACCGTCCGCCGCGAACACGTCGGACGAAGAGCGCCGCGTCCACTGAGCCGACGCCCCACGACAAGAGGAAGTCATGGAGCGCGGGATTGGACGACGATCGGACGACGCGAACCACTGCCCATCTCCACTTTGCCGGGACCTAAGGTGCATTCGCGACGATCGGAGCCGATCTCGAGCCTGCGGTTCGCAGGCGTGTCCGCGCCGTGGCTCTGAGCAAACGGCGCTGCCTCCGCGACCGGGCGGCAAAGAAGCGGTCTCGTTCAGGCCGCCCGCGTGGTCGGAATGACAAATTGCGCTCTAGAACTGCTCAGCCCCCGGCCGCGTGTCGTGAAGCTGCTTCGACCCGTTCGCGAGCGTCGCCTCTACTTCTCCGATTGATCCGAAAACCGCTGGTTTGTAGATCGAGATAGAACGAGCTGTTCCGGACGTCGAGATCTCGCCACGCACCGTCGACCCGTATGCGGAGCGCCTTTACGTCGTCGAGCGTCACCCCGAAGACCTGGGTTCCGACTGTCCCGTCGTTCAGCGACTCCAACGGCGACCATGAAGCGCTGGCCGCGCAGCGAGCTGTCAAGCGCACCCGCCTCGAGCGGTCTGTAGCAGTAGGTCATGCTCGGGAAGCCCGCTGCCGCAAGAAGCGAATAGGAGAGCCCGCGAGGGCTCGACGACGGGACGATGACAAGCTTCGAGTTGGACCGGCCGAGTCCGTCCTGGAGAACCCTGGCTCCGGCGACGTCGGCAGACTCCGCTGGGAAGTTCGAGACGACATTCTGGAATCCCTTGCGCTGGTCTTCCGACAGCGAACCGGGGTTGAGCTCGGCTCCGCCTCGCAGCGGCGCGAAGTCGGGCGCCGCCGACCGGTCGCCGAAGGTGCGGTGGATCGTTTGGCCAACGGCGGGACGAAGCAGAACAGCTGCGATCAATGCGAGCCCAGCAGCGGGTAGACCACCCGGCGATGGAGAGGAAGTTGTCGGACCTGAGCATGCGGATTTCGCCTCCTTGTCCTTGCCACTCGGGCTTGGTCGTCTGACCGGGCAGGCGGTGGCGACTGGAGAGCACGATTACTCGTCTCGGTTTCGCCTGAAGGTCGTCGCTAGGTATCTCGCTCGACAGCCCCATGAGTAGCGCTCTCTCCTGCATCGAGAGGCTGGAGGTGTCGGAGCTGACCGTGGACGTGACAGCCGTGAGGCGTTGGCGATCGAGGTCGACGGGCGATCGACGCAGACCACATTGTCAGGGTGCTCGACCGGATCGTCGCGCGCGAGCAGCGCTGGCCGAGCTGGTGAGGACAACGCGACACGCGCTAAAAGGCTGTGGCGGGCGGGCCGCTCGAATCGCGGCCGCTCGCCACAAGCCTCGCCTACTGCAAGGTCGAGGACGCACGACTCAGGGAAGTGCGACCACCGTGCCGTCGTCAAACGTTGCCGACGTTGAATTCAACGAGTCGACGGGCGTCGTCAAGTCTCCATGGAAGACGAAGACGTTGTCCGTCACCTCAACAGTGTGACTCTGTGCGCCTGTCTTGAACGTCACCGCGCGCACACCATCTACTGCGACCCCGTAGAAGACCGGCGCATGACCGCCAGGACCGCTCAGGTCATCACCGACCAACTGAACCGGGTGAGTGCGTGACAGAGGCTCGAAACAACTCTCGCCAGCTCCATCGAGCATCTGACAGACTTTCCCCTTCGTCGTGGGAACGAGGAAGAGATGCTTCCCGTCAATGGTCGCCGTTAGCCTACGGGCAGCGTCCGGAAGTCGCTTTCCGAGAGCCGCCGCTCCCCATCCGCTGGCGTTGAGCGACGCTGCAAGACGAGCGGTTTCAGGATCCAAGGCAGCTACCTGACTTGCCTTGACCAAGCCAACGCCCGCAGCCTCATTAGAAGCGCGTGGGGCACCTGCGCCCTGTATCGCGAAGAATGCCGCCGCCGCCACGGTAATCGAACCGGCCATTATCGACAACCTGCATCTGTTTCGAAATCTCACTTTCGTCTCCTCGTTCAGATACTTCGGAGCGTTCGCTATGTGTCGGTTCTACAGGTGGCAACCCGCGGGCCGGTGCCGTTCAGCAGATGGCAGCGCGAGCTGGTGTTTGTACCGGAGCAGGCGAGAAACGAACCAAAGCCATTCGTGCCCGACCTCTGACATGAGGTCACGCCAGTAGAAATGTTGTACTGGTAGTGATGCCAGTCCGCAGCAACCGCGAGCTGCATCCCGTTAGCGATGTGGTTAGTTGAGCCACTTGTCGCTGGAACGCCAGATGAGCTTAGAGTACATCCGTTGCAATAGAAGTCTTGACCTGCGTAAGCCGTCGCTGCGAGTATTGCCGCGGCGAATGACAGCATGCAAAGGAGCACGAGCAGGTGTGCTCTGGGGCTATGCCGGGTGATCATTGCAACCTCCGATGATCGGTGCAGTCGCGGGAATGGCGGGCGAAAGCGCCAACACGGTTACGATCACCCCACCGCGTTTCGTACCGCTCTCGATGAGCGGGTTGTAGATGAACCACCGTATCCTCCCTTCTGAGACGTCTCGTTCCGCTTAGTGCATCTACCTCTTCTCTCGTGCGAGGCGAACGGAAGTAACACGACGTACCGCCCGCCGGAGGGAACCCGCATGGAGCCAGCCGGCCTGATGCACACGTGTGGGCTCAACTCGTTGTACGACAAGAGTCCTGCGACTCGGCGCGGATCGTGACAAGCGCGCTCAGGCCGCGTAGGCCTTGAGGACGACGACCGTTCTTTGCTCAGGCGCAAGCGTACGAGCGTGGCGGTAGAGGTGGATCCGGGCTCGGTAGCGCCCGTAGGCGTCTTCCGCTGGGTGCATTGCGCGCTAGTCGTCCGTCCGTCGGCGACGTGAGTCTGCCCACAGCGGACATCGGCGAAGTCGCGTACCACCCCAGCGTTACCTTTGCGGCCGCGCGAGCGACTTCTTTGTGTCCGTCAACGCATGAAAGGAGCACGCACGTGTCTAGCTCAAGAAGCGAGCGACACAGCGCCCAACGGGCGTTCCGCCGATTGCCGCTGCTGGTGATCGCGCTGCTGCTGATGATCGTCCCGCCGACCGTCGCCTGGGCCGGCCAGATCAACTACGCCTCCGGCACCAACGGCGTCGGAGGGACCTTCCCGACGTCCGGCGAGGCGGTTCGAAGTTACAACCAGGTCTGGCACCAGTCGGGGTACTACTGGTGGGTCTGGTACCTGCACGGCTCCTCGCAGACGGGGCTCGTGTACGACAACGCGAACCCGACGAAGTACCCGGGTGGAAGCGGCACGATCGCGTACGCGAAGTGCTCGAACCAAAACGACAACTCTGGCGTGACCTGGACATGCCAGACGACCACGCCCTGAGGAGCGTCGATCCGATGAAAAGACTCATCACATCGAGCTCATCCGTGCTGCTCGGGTTCTCGGCGGCGGTCGGCGCGCTGCTCGCTGTCTCTGTTGTTGCGTTTGCAGACACCGGATCGGGTCAGGTCACCGCCGCCCGAGCCAGTGTCGATCCCACGACGTTGCTCGACTCGTTCCAGCGACCTCGCACGGAGCGGGATGCGCTTTCGCCCGAGGTTGACTCAGAGCTCCGCACGCTCTCGTCGACTGCACCCAGCGACGCGCTCGCTCCGGGCGATCCGGTTGCCGCTCGAAGTCGTCGGGTGACGCATGACGATGGAACGACGTTCTTCCTCGTACCAACGACACGCAAGCAGCTGTGCATCGCGGTCGTGCCGGGTGGAGCAGCCGGCTGCACCGCCGGCATCGGACTCGCGGAGGACGGAGTCGAGTTCCAGCTCGTGGATTCGGACGGGCTCGGCCAGGGCGACCCGACAGTCGTCCGTGGAATCGTCGCCGCCGGCGCTGCCGGTCTCGAGGTCGCCTCCGCGAGTGGTACGCATGAGGCCGCGCTCGTCGAAGGAACGTTCTCCATCAGCTTGTCGGACGTGCCGACCGCTGTTGTCGTCCCGATGCGCGACGGTTCGGTCCGTCAGGTGACGATCCCCGCACCCCCACAACCCTGAAGCGACCCGGGCCGGGCCGCATGGAGCGGCCCGGCCCATCTCATCGGTCCGTTACTTAGGTGCGAGCCACGCGAGGTATATGAGTGGTGACCGATGACCGAGACCTTGCCCGCCACTACCGCACCATCTACGGCTTCGTACGTCAACGCAGCGGCTCGCGCGAGGACGCCGAGGACGTGACCCAGACGGTGTTCGTGGAGGCAGCGGCCAACCTGACTCGCGTCTATGCGGAGGGGCGCTCACCACTGGCATGGCTCTATACCGTTGCCAGCCGCCGGCTAATCGATCAGGCGCGGCGGCGAGGCCGCGCCCCGGAGCTCGTGCCGCTCGACGCCGCAGCCGGCCTGCCAGGCGAAGGACGGTATGGCGAAGCGATCGGGCGAACCCTCCGGGAGGCGATCGAGCTGCTTCCGGAGAACCAGCGCCGCGTTGTTGCACGCCGTCTGATCGAGGGTGCGAGCTTTGCGGAGATCGCCGCCGACGAGGGAGCAACGGTGCCAGCCTGCAAGATGCGGTACATGCGGGCGCTCGGGACGATCCGTACCCAGCTCGAGCACGAAGGGCTCGAGCCGTGAGGCGCCAAAAGGTCAACGTCTTCTCCGACGCCGAGCTGCTCGAGCTCCTCGGGCACGACCCCGAGCTGCTCGCGATCGCCGACGCGATCGCCGAAACGCAAGCGCAACCTACCGCTGCGAGATCACGACGCAAGCAGCTGCTCCTTGCCGCCGCGATCTTCGCGGGCGTCCTGCTCGTCGCGCTCCCTGCGCTTGCGGCGTTCACCTCGCTGATCGACTTCTCGAGCGCACCACCTGCGCCCTCCGCCGCCGTCAAGCGTTTCGACGACCTCCAGCGTCAGGCGCCGCCGAACATGGACCCCCGTGTGATCGCCAGCGAGGCGAGACGCCTCGGCCTCGCCACGGAGGGCGCAACGATCGCGCTGTTCCTCGCACCAACGAGAACAGGCGGCTACTGCTTCGAGTTCGCAGACTACGCCGCCGGGTGCAACGCCGATCGCACCATCCCGGTAGCCGTCGGGTTCGCCGCGCAAAGCCTCACCGACGACCAGGCAATCGTCTACGGCTCGACGCTCGACCGGGCCGCCGTTTCCGCCACCGTCGTAACACGCGAAGGTAGCGAGCGGACCGTTCCCCTCACGCGCGTCACCGCACCAATCGACGCTTCGTTCTTCGTCACAAGCATCGGGCGTCCGGACGAGGCGCTTCCACTTCGCGTCGAGCTCCGCGACGGATCCGACCGGGTCATCGCAACACGGCGCATCGATTCGCCGCCTGCCCCGTAGCGCCTGCGACCGACCCGTAGATTGTTGGTTCCCACCGTCCAGGCCATGGCTGGTGGACGCCACCCCGCGTTACCTCTTCGCGTCTCGTGCGAGATCCAGAGGAAGGGCGTGAGTGCCCCGTCGAGTTCTGGCACCCGGCGCACACCCGAGCTTGTCGCGCGTCCAGATCGGGGCACGCTCCCGTCGGAGTGTTAAGGCGAGTTACTTCCGCCTCTCCCTGACGAGGTACCGAGTAAGCGCCAGTCGACCACGTGAGGAGGGACGATGCGGGAGCAGGTCGGAGCTCGGAACCACCAACTCAGAAGGGGTAGAGCGATGCCTCCGGGCGCACGAGGGGTGATTGTCGCTGTTGTGACCGCGCTCGCGCTCGCCGTCTCGGTATCCGGCGCGGCCGCGTGGAGCAACTACTTCGGGCCGGGAACCATGTACGCGTCAGCGGGAAGTGACATTGCGGTCTCCGGATGGAACAACTGGACCAACAACCGCGTCTATCGGCCATTGAACTACAACTTCTATCTGGGTTACTTCACGAATGAAAGCGGGTTCCATTACTCCACCGACAACGCTGGTGACAACCCGTTCTACTGGCCCGCATACGGATACAACTACCTGATCTGCGGCTGGGATTGGAACGGGACGTACTCTTCTGTCAACCCCGTGACGTGCCAGGGAGACGTCTAACATGAGGACATCACGGAAGCGGGTACTCGCGGTCTGTGTACTTATCCTCGCGATGGCCACAGTCGTGGCGGCATGGTCTGCTGAGGCACAGACTCCCCCGTTCAGCTCGACGCCCGTCGCAGGCAACCTCGCTGCGCTTACCGGGCCACCAGTCTTCCTCGCACCAGGGATGGATCGGGTTCCCGGTGAGCTGAGACCGGGGGACCAGCAGGTTCATGCACTAGGCGACGCCGGGTACATCTGGCCAAAGCCCAACATGGGGTACTGCGTGCTGATGCGGTCCGGCGCAGGCGGGTGTCTCGCTAAGTTCGACAAGCCCGCTGTTCTATATTTGACCGGCGTCCAAGCAACCTCTGGTGTTTACGCGAGCGCGCGCGTGGAAGGTGTCGTTCCTGACTCAATCGTTCAACTCGTGCTGATCATGGACGATGGGACCCATGTCCCAGCCCCGATTTCGTCGAATGGTTTCAGCGTCTCGGTTCCTAACGGCGCCGGACTGGCTGGCTACATCGTCACGCTGGCCAGTGGGCGGTCATTCGAGTTTCCTGATCCAGTTCGCGTTCCGGACTTCGTGCGATGACGCGCAACGATCATTCGATACAGGAGCCGACACCCGCCGGCCGATGTCGCATGACCGCTCACATGGCGTCTGGCGCCACCTGGCAGGGCGCTTGGAGACATCGCTTGGCCTGGATCTTGGCGGTGTGTGGGTTCGTACTGAGCATGGTTTCATTGAACTCGGCCCTCGGGTTTGGAGTATCGGTTGTACCCTTCGCATCCTTCGAGCCAGCCCCCAGAGACGTGGTCCTCGATTTCCGTTCACTCTCACGGCAGGCACCACCGCACATGGATCCACGGGCGATCGCCGACCAGGCACGTAAGGTCGCCGTCGGAGACTTCGGCTCTCAGGAACGTACGCTCTACATCGCGCCGACTGAGAACGGTGGGTTTTGCTACCAGTGGACGCCTGCATACGGTGGCTGCAGCGCGCGCTCACACAGGATTTCCGCGTGGGGCTCGCTCATTGTTCCCGAAGGAACCAACGCAGAAGCCACAGCTTCGCCAGGCAACCGCGCGGCATTCAGTACGGCTGTTCGCGAGATGCGGCAAAGATCCGCGTCTCGATGGCTCGTCGGCTATAGCCTAGATCTGGGTGCGGCAGTAGTCATTCGGTTCTCGGACGGGACTGAGATCGAACCGACCGTGGTGAAGGTGGGGCAACCGATCGAGGCGAGCTTCTTCTTCTACGAAGTCCCTCCCGAGAAGCGGACAGCCACGGTAAAGGCTGTCGTCGTCCAAGCTATTGACGACCATCATAACGTCGTAGGCGAGCAGCAGATTCGATAGCGGGTGTCATCGAAGGGAACCGCGTTACTTCTGCCCGCGTCGTGCGAGGTACGAGGGAAGGCGACTATCGTCGGTCGCTTTCCACGAGGTCTCGCCATCAGAACGAAAGGGATCGACATCGACGCGGAACGCTCAGGAGAGCCGTTCGTGTTGATCGGCATCAAGCCGGGACGAGACGCTCCGGCCGTAGAAGCCGCGTGCGCCTGACGGAGTGCAGCTATCGACCGCTCAGGGTGACATTCGAGAAGGGACGTTTCGGCTTGGCGACGGCAGAGCGGTCGTGGGGCCGCTTTGCCGTCGCCGAGTGCTCATGGTCGAAGACCGCGCGCTGCCCGCGCAGGCGGTGACCGACGTCGAGCCGGGCTCAGGTCATCAGAGGCGCCGTTACTTTCGCGGGTCCCGCGCGAGGTACTCGGTATACGGACCCATCGGAAAGGAGGAGAGCCATGACCGCACCGGATGGTGCGTTGGGCATGACAGCCTTTCGGAACCGACATCCACTCAAGCTCGGCCGCGCGGCACGGACAGCCGCGGTTGCGGGGGTCATGCTCGCAGTCACGGCCGGCGTATCCTGGGCCGCCAACTACACGACGTACTACTGCGGGGACGCATCGAACTACTGCACTGTGTACTCGTCAGCGCCCGAAAGCACAGCTAGCGTCGCCCAGCGCTACAACAACAACATTCAGTGCGCAAATACATGCCACACACACGTCTACTACTACTCGAGCGGAACCGGGTCGTACGGGTTCGCCTACACCAGCGGCGGAACGTCCGCGAGCTACGGCGCAAGCGGCGGCGGTAACTACGTCTATTCGCGTTGCATTACGGACGCGGGTTACGGCTCGAACACGGCCCGCTGTTGGACGGAGTGGTACACATGATGAGAGGGATGATCATGCGACCGAAGTCCCTGGCGATCCTGGGTGCCGGAGCAGCAATCGCCGTCGCCGCCGCCGTGATTGCAGGATCAACCAACGCCGAAATTCGAACGCGGGTTGGTGTCGTGCCCGCTCGGGCGGCAAGCAACATGCCACCGAGCGCCTCGATCACGATCCGCAGCCTGGACGACGCGATCGGCTTCCTCAACGCGCGAGACCCTGAGTTCCAGGCGGGCGCGGGTCTGAGCCGTGCGGCGATCGTGCGGACAGCCCCGATCCTCGTTTTCGGGGACGGTCTGACCAACTTCGCCCGCGGACTCAGCGCGTACAAGACCCCGCTGGCGAATGGCGGCTTCTGTATCTCATTCGCAAACGCGACCAGCTGCACAAAGCAGCCACCCACCCACACAGAGCCGGTGATCGGACTCGGGATCGACATCGACGCGGAACGCTCAGGAGAGCCGTTCGTCTTGATCGGCATCAAGGCTCCCGACGTCGTCTCCGTCACCTACACATGCGCCGGACAGACCTACCCGGCCACGCTGGACGGAGATGTCGTCGCGTTTGTCGCACCGTCCGCAACGCTCCGCGCAGACGACTGCGTGGCAAATGCCGCCTTCCGAAGCGGCGACGTCGTCTCCGTCCGCGTGTAGCCGACGTCGCGGGTCTTCTCCGCCGGTGCAACGGCGGAGGAGACCCGGGGGGACCGGCCCCGTCACGCGCGTCACCGCACCAATCGACGCTTCGTTTTTCGTCACAAGCATCGGGCGTCCAGTCGAGGCGCTTCCACTTCGCGTCGAACTCCGCGACGGATCCGACGGCGTGATCGCAACACGGCATATCGACTCGCCGCCTTCGCCATAGCTCCTCGTTGATCTACGGTAGGGGAGCCACGTCGTTCGGTCTCTGCGTCATCTGCTGTGATCACCGGCAAAGCGCGTTCCCCGATCGACGTCCAGCCGGGCTCAAGTCCTCCAGAGGCGCCGTTACTTTCGCGGGTCCCGTGCGAGGTACTAGCCATACGGACCCATCGGAAGGGAGGAGGCATTGACGTGACCACTGAGATCGGTCCGGTCGTATCGAGAGTCTTTACTGCCCAGCGATGGGTAGAGAGGACGATCGGAGCGATGGGACGCCGCACGCCAAGCGGCCAGCGGGGTCGGAAGGCCCGGTTGAGGCATCGAGCGCGCAATTTGCGACTCCCTACGGGCGCCAACATCGGGCGGCCCGCGACCTCTGGCTTGGGTCGCCGCGCGAGAGTCGAGACCCAGCGTACAGGAGCTCCTCGGACGCGACCTCCCGGACCAGGCGACACAACGCATCCACTCGTGTAGCGGGCAGATGTTAAGTCGTGTTACCTCCTGTCGTCCTGGTCGAGTTATCAGATAGATCCCCGACCAGCGAGGAGGAGGACTCGATGAGACATTGGGTATTCAAGGTGACGTGTGACAAGGGAGGCCACACAATCTAATCCTTTGTACTGCCTCAGAGTTGAGGCCGCCCCAGCGGCAACGTTCAGTCCGACGTTGGAGGTTGATCGTGTCCGCAGTTCGTTCTTCTCGCCGCGCGTCCGCCGGACCGAGGATCGGAAGGCGTTTCCTAGCGCTACTCGCTGTCGCATGTGTCGCCGGAATCTCGGCAACGGCGGCACTCGCCTGGAGCCAGTACTACGAACAAAATACGTCATTCAGTGCGGGCGACCTGCGAACGTCCGCCTACAACTCGGGAGTCGACCAGAACAAGGTCAACTTCTCCAACATTTTTGGCGGCCTTCCTCAGATGGGAACTCGCCTTATATCTGGCGGCGGATCGCCGTATACGTGGACGTGGTCGAATACCGGCTCGATCGAAGACTACCGGAGTATTTCGTACGGCGCGGCACAATGTATGGCGAATTCCGGTAACGGATACGCCGTATACGTCAGTTTCTGCTGGGCAGCCAACTTTTGAGATCGCGATCACATAGGGGTGTCTTTAGCATGCAACTTCTCAAGTCAAAGTGGATAGTCCTCATCGGGAGCCTCGTTGTCGCCATCACGGCGGGAACGACCGTTGTGATCGCCGTCGGCAACGCTGGTTCGGAACCGCCATCCGGCGTTTCGACTGGGGTATCATCGCTTGACCGACTCCCGGCCGTCTCCAACCTGCCGCCCAAGGTGCAGGCGTGGCTTACCTACGACAGCACCCTCTCGGGAACGGATCCGACTCAAGCCCGGGCGAGCGTCCGACGTCTCCGTTCAACTCTCGGCACGACGCAGAGCGACGTCTACGCGTTCCGGTCGCGAAGCGGAGCAACATGTTACTTGATCACCGGTCGAACAGGGTCGTGCCCGCAAGATGCGTCTCGAGGTACACCGGGCTTCCAATGGACGATCGGAGGCGGCTACCCTGGCGTGCCCAGCGCACTCGCCGGGGTCGTGGCCGACGACGTCAGCGCGATCGAACTCACAGTTGATGGCAAAGACGTACCGGTTTCAATTGAGAACAACTTCGCCTTCGCGGAGTTTCCGACCACCGCTCAGCGCGCCGATGTAAGCGTTCGTCACGTCAGCGGTGCCGTCAGTTCATTCAATGTAAATCTACAGGGCTAGTTCTGGAGTGCGCTCAGCGTGCAGCGTGCCGTTCCCGCTCGGTGTACGAGCGGGAACGGTACTGAGGGCGCCTGCGCACTTGGTGAGGTTCGCTACAGATGAACCGACATGCGGCCTTCTCCGAGCGCGTGCGTGCGGGAACTCGGCCAACCATCACGTGTTCTGGTCAGGGCTAGCGCCGATCCAAATCCGGCCGCTGTGGGGGCACCGGTGGGGGCACGCCACGCACACGGGTGCCCTCCGTGACACACTCGTCCCGCTCAACCATGCGGTTGTCGCGCAACCGAGCGACATCGGATGGGCCGTGAAGGATTCGAACCTTCGACCTTGGGATTAAGAGTCCCCTGCTCTACCAACTGAGCTAACGGCCCGCGGCGGGGAAGTGTACCGTCGGACCGGCGCCGGCCAACGCCGTCGCGAGGCTGCGAAAGGGGTCGATTTGAGGACGAAGGTGATGCTCTCGGTCGTCGTGCTGGCGCTCGTCGCGACGGGTGTAGCGGCTGCGGACTCGACGCCGGTGGGGCCGCTGCCGAAGCCGGCCGTGACGAGGGTTACGACTGCGAAGGGATCGCTCGTGGCGGTCGCGCTTCCCACCCAAACCGCACGGAGTGGGCTCGTCTGGCGCATCGCGCGGCCGCTCGACACGCGCCTCGTGAGGCAGGTCGGCGAGGCGGACGTAGGACCTTCCGTGGTGCTCGTGTTCCGCGTCGTGGGCCGTGGCCACGCTCTTCTCGACTTCGCCTTGACCCGAGGCGACACCTCGCCCAAAGCCGTTCGCGCGGTCCGTTACGACCTCCGCGCGACCTGACCGCTCGGCCCATGGGTCTGATGTAGTCTCGCGGACGGTGATCCACCGGGGCGCCCTGATCAGGATGGTCGCGATCGCCGTGGTCGCGGCGGTGATCGCGAGCCTCGTCGCGGTCCTCATTCGCTGGCTGCCCGAGTCCGCCTCCGAGGAGATGGACCGCATCACGTTCGTCTTCTGGTTCGCGACGATCATCTCCATCGGCATCTTCGCGCTCGTCGCCGCGGTGATCATCGAGGCCGTCTGGGCGTTCCGCGTCCAGCCCGACGACGACACCGACGGGCCGCCGATCCACGGGAACACGAAGCTCGAGATCGCGTGGACGATCGTGCCGGCGATCCTCGTGATCTCGATCGGCGTCGTGAGCGCGGTCGTCCTCTCGAAGAACGCGAACGCCGGGAGCGACCCGCTCGAGGTGAAGGTGTTCGCGCAGCAGTTCGCGTGGAAGTTCGAGTATCCGGGCAAGGTGCAGACCGAGGAGCTCGTGATGCCGCTCCACCGGTCGGTCAAGTTCGAGATGCAGTCCGCGGACGTGATCCACTCGCTCTGGATCCCGCAGATGGGCCAGAAGCAGGACGTCGTCCCCGGGATCACGACGAAGATCGTGATCACGCCGACGCGCACCGGGAACTTCACCCTCATCTGCACCGAGCTCTGCGGCCTCGGCCACGCCACGATGCGCGCGCCCGTTCGCGTGCTCGACCAGGCCGCGTTCAAGCGCTGGCTCGACGACCAGCGGGCGGCCGGCGCAGGCGCAGCGGCCGGCGCAGGCGCAGCGGCCGGCGGAGGAGCAGCGGCCGGCGGACAGAGCGGCGGCGGCGCGGCGGCGGCCGGCGACGCAGCGCTCGGCAAGACGACCTTCGCCTCCGCGGGCTGTGGGGGCTGCCACACGTTCAAGCCGGCGGGGACCGACGCACAGGTCGGGCCCGATCTCGACAACCTCGTTGCGGACGCCAAGAAGGCGGGTGAGCCCGAGGATCAGTACATCGAGCAGTCGATCGTCGATCCCGAGGCCGTCATCGTCTCGGGCTACCAGCCGGGCGTGATGCCGACGACCTTCGGCAAGACGCTCTCGCCTGCGGAGCTCTCCGGGCTCGTCGCGTTCCTGAGCGGGAAGGAAGCCAATTGACCTCCACTCTCGACCAGCACAGCCAGCAGGACCTCCAGCACGGCCACCCGGCGCCGCGCCGGCGTGGCATCTTCATGCGCCCCGGCTACCTGCGCGCGCTGTGGGTCACGCCCCTCTTCTTCCTGATCGGGATGTACATCGTGGTTGCGATCCGGGCGCTTGCCGGCTGGGATCCCGTCTACGACTGGGAGTACATCGTCCTGATCGCCGGCATGGTCACGGCGCCGATCGGCTTCCTGCTCGGCATCGGCGCCTTCGACTACTGGCTCTACTGGATCTCGGGCCGCCCGACGCTGGTGGACGACCACGCGAACCACGGGGCGTACAGCTGGAAGGACTACTTCAAGGTCAACACGGACCACAAGGTGATCGGGATCCAGTACCTCGTCACCACGTTCTTCTTCTTCACCGTCGGCGGCTTCCTCGCGATGCTGTTCCGTGCCGAGCTCGCGCAGCCCGGAATGCAGTTCTTCGACACGCAGACCTTCAACGGCCTCGTGTCGGCGCACGCAACGCTGATGATCTTCGTGTTCATCATTCCCGCGTTCGCCGGCCTCGCGAACTTCGCCCTGCCGCTCATGATCGGGGCCCCGGACATGGCGTTCCCGCGACTGAACGCCCTCAGCTTCTGGATGCTGCCGGTTGCAGGCACCCTGTTCCTCGCGAGCTTCCTGGCGCCGGGCGGCGCCTTCGCGACGGGTTGGACGAGCTACGCGCCGCTGGCGTCGGAGCAGCCTTTCGGCCAGGTGTTCTTCAACATGGGCGTCCAGTGGGCAGGCGCCTCGTCGATCGCCACGGCGCTCAACTTCTTGGTCACGATCATCACCATGCGCGCGCCGGGGATGACCTTCTGGCGCATGCCGCTGCTCGTGTGGGCGAACTTCACGACGTCGCTCCTCGTCGTGATCGCGACGCCGTTCATCGCCGGCTCGCAGTTCTTCGTCATGTTCGACCGGGTGATGCACACGAGCTTCTTCACGCCGGACAACGGCGGCTACGTGCTCGGCTACCAGCACATCTTCTGGTTCTACTCCCACCCGGCCGTCTACATCATGGTGTTACCGGGCTTCGGGATCATCTCCGAGATCATCTCGGTGTTCAGCCGCAAGCCGATCTTCGGCTATCGGCTGATGGCCGTGTCGCTGATCGGGATCCTCGTGCTCGCCTTCTCCGTCTGGGCGCACCACATGTTCGTGGCCGGGATGGCGGACTGGCTGCGAATCCCGATGATGATCTCGACGCTGCTGATCGCCGTGCCGACCGGGATCAAGGTGTTCTCCTGGCTGGCGACGCTGTGGGAGGGGAAGATCCACCTGAACACTCCGATGCTCTTCGCGCTCGGGTTCATCTCGACCTTCGTGATCGGCGGCCTGTCGGGGGTCTACCTCGCCGCGGTCCCGATCGACATCCACGCCTCGGACACGTACTTCATCGTGGCCCACATCCACTACGTGCTCTTCGGCGGCTCGGTGTTCACGATCTTCGCGGGCCTCTACTACTGGTTCCCGAAGATGACCGGGCGGATGTACGACGAGCGCCTGGGCAAGCTCCATTTCTGGACGACCTTCGTCGCCTTCAACGTGACCTTCTTCCCGATGCACTGGGTCGGGCTGGACGGGATGCCCCGTCGCGTCGCCGACTACGCGGGCACCTATGGCGCGCTGAACATGGTGATCTCGATCGCGTCGTTCGTCCTCGGGGCGTCGGTCGTGGTCTTCGCCTACAACATGATCACGAGCTGGGTGCGCGGCCCGATCGCCGGGTCCAACCCGTGGCGCGCGATGACGATCGAGTGGCAGGTCTCGTCGCCGCCACCGGTGTTCAACTTCGACGAGATCCCGCAGGTCGTCGGCGGCCCGTACGAGTACGGCGTCCCCGGCGCGCGGCACGCCGTGCTCAAGGGCGGCGCGCTCCAGGAGGCGCACACGTGAGCGAGCCCGAGACCAAGCACGTCCTCGTGGTGGCGAACGAGACGCTCGCCGGCGAGGAGCTGCTCGACGCGGTTCGCAAGCGGGCCGAGGAAGGCCCGATCCGCGCGACCGTGATCGCACCCGTCAACGAGCCGAGCGCCGGCTACGTCGTCTACCGGAACTCGCGGCGAGCGACGGCCGGGCGTCGCGTCGACCGGATGGTGGCCGCGCTCCGGGCGACCGGGATCCCCGCCCACGGGGACGTGTTCGAGGGCGGCCCCGTCGCCGCGGTCCAGGACGTGCTCGCACTGGAGGACATCGACGAGCTGATCGTCTCGACGCATCCCGAGGAGAAGTCCGGCTGGGTACGGAAGAAGCACGTCGTCGGCCGGCTCCAGCGTCTCGCCGGCGACCGGCCGTTTCAGCACGTCGTCTCCGACGTGACGGCCAGATCGGGCAGGGCCAACGTCCTCGTGATCGCGAATGAGACCGTACTCGGCGAGCCGCTCCTCGATCGCATCCGGCAGCGGGCAGCGGAAGGGCCTGCCGGCTTCCTCATCGTCTGCCCGCAGAGCGATCCGACGGCGAGCGAGCACCCCGAGGCGGAGCGACGCCTGCGCGCCGCCCTCACGACGCTCCGCGACGAGGAAATCGAGGCGCACGGCCAGATCGCGCATCCCGATCCGTACACGGCTGCGATGCAGATCGTGGAGGACGAGCGAGTGGACGAGATCATCGTCTCGACCTTCGCCGGCGAGCGCTCGGGTTGGCTCCGGCGCGACGTCGTCGACCGCCTGCGCAAGGACGCAGGGGTTCCGGTGGAGCACATCGTCGCAGCGGCGCCGATCGGGACCGGAGCGGCATGAGCGCGCACGCAGAAGCAGCCGGGCACGAGCACCACGGCCCGCCGATGGCGAACCGCAGCTCGCGGCTCGACCCCGCGACGCTCGGGATGTTCCTCTTCATCGCGTCCGAGGCCATGCTCTTCGGCGCGTTCTTCACCGCCTACTTCTTCGTGCGAGTCGTCAATCCGGACGCGCCGGCCACGTGGCCGCCGCCGCCCTACCACTTCCCGATCTTCGTCGCGGGCGTCAACACGGCGATCCTCGTCACGTCGAGCTTCACGATCCACTGGGCGACGCAGGCGATCAAGCGGAACGACCGGAACGGCATGCGCGCAGGGCTCGTCGTGACGATCCTGCTCGGCAGCGCCTTCCTTCTCACCCAGATGGTCGAGTACGCGCACGTCGGGTTCAACACGGGCGACGGGGCTTTCGCGTCGGTCTTCTTCGGGCTGACGGGCCTGCACGGCGCCCACGTCTTCGTCGGCCTCTCGCTCCTCACGATCGCGGCGGTGAGAGCCTTCAAAGGCCACTTCTCGGCGGAGCACCATCACGGGCTCGAGATCCCGAGCATCTACTGGCACTTCGTCGACGTGATGTGGATCGTCGTGTACTTCGCCGTCTACATCCTCTAGAGGCAGACTCGCGCCGGCGGGGCGCATGCGCTAGAAACGAGCTGTGAAGAACCCGCTGCGCGACGAGGCGTCCGCCTTCCGTGTCGTCGTCCTGACGCTCGGCGGCGCGGTTCTCGTCGCGCTGGGGGCATGGATCAACACCTGGCTCGGTGTCGTCGTCTTCCTCGTGCTCGTCGGCGTCGCGCTCTTTGCGATCCGCGGCGGCATGCGCCAGCGGCCCACGCAGGCCCATGTGGTCCACGACGACGGGCCGGCGCGGAAGATCCTGGTCGTGGCGAACGAGACGGTTGCGGGCGGCGAGCTCCACGAGCTCCTCGGGCGCAAGGCGAAAGGCGTCAGCGAGGACGTCCTCGTCGTGTGCCCGGCGTTGAACTCGAAGCTCAACACGTGGACGTCGGACGAGGACGGCGCACGGGCTGCGGCGCAGGGGCGCCTCGACTCGAGCCTCACGCGGCTGCGCGAGGCCGGGATCGCGGCGCGCGGCGAGATCGGCGACGGCGACCCACTACAGGCGCTCGAGGACGCGCTCCGGGTGTTCCCGGCCGACGAAGTCGTCGTCTCGACGCATCCACCTGGCCGCTCGAACTGGCTCGAGCAGGGCGTCGTCGAGCAGGCGCGGCTCCGCTTCGACGTCCCGGTGACGCACGTCGTGGTGGAATCGCTCAGCGATTCCACCTAGATTCCGGTCGGCGACGGTGTCCGACTTCAGTCGGTCACTCACGAAGCGGCGGTCGCGATGGAGGTGTCGGACTGAAGTCCGACACCGGGCGGCGGTGGGCCTACTTGCCGGCGTTCTCGGCGACGAACGTCGCGACGGCCTCGATCTGAGCCTCGCTCAGCTGGCCCTTGAACGACGGCATCCCGCCCTGCCCGTTCGTGATCCGGTCGACGGCAAGGTCCTTCGACGGCTTCGCGTCGTCGAGGTTCGGCCCGACCGTCCCGGTGGAGCCGGCGACCGCGAGCGTGTGACAGCCGCTGCAGCCCGCCGACTCGAAGATGGCCTTCCCGTCGGTCGATCCTCCCGGCGGCTCCGGCTTCGGTGGGTTGGCGGGGTCCATCGGCTTACCGCTCGCGTCGAGACCGGCCACCGACGCGACGTACGTTGCCACGTCGTCCGCGTCCTGGCCCTTCACGATGTTTGCGGGCATCCCGGGCGAGCCGGTCGACGGTGTCGTGACCGGATAGGCGATCTGCGCGCGAACGACCTGCAGGATCGTGTCCTCGCCGAGCCCGTCGAGCCGCGACTGGACGAAGGCGTAGTCGAGGTCGGGGCCGATCTTTCCCGTCGTCCCTGCGTCCCGCAGCGTGTGGCACGACCCGCAGCTCGCGACGAACAGCTTCTTGCCCTGGATCTTGTCGCCGCTCGGCTGCGTATAGCCGACAGTGTCGCCGCAGGCGGAAAGGCCGAGGGCGGCGACGAGGCCGACCAGAACGACCGCGATCGCCCGCCGGCGGCGTCTCGCCGGAGTGCTGGGGGCAGGGTGCTCCACGCGGGAGCGAGTCTATCCCGAGGTGGACGCGGCGGCGGCGCGGAGCTGCTTCAGCTGCTGGCGGACGACGGCCGCGCTCGGATCGTCCGGTGCGAGCGTCAGGAACCGCTCGTAGGCGGCGATCGCCGTCGCGGCGTCACCGACCTGCTGGGCGGCCTGCGCGAGCTCGAGCTGGACGTTCGGATCGTTCGGCTGGAGCGCGACGAGGCGCTTGTACGCATCGACGGCGAGCGTCGCCTCCGTCTGCGCGTCCTGGAGCGCGGCGCTGATCTC
>Ga0068865_100000363_pt1 | contig 25093 bp, 22 predicted proteins | sample KBSMisM12_FD_75293 | JGI IMG/M metagenome (GOLD analysis project Ga0068865, IMG submission 75293) | Miscanthus rhizosphere microbial communities from Kellogg Biological Station, Michigan, USA - KBS Miscanthus M1-2 | ecosystem: Host-associated > Plants > Roots > Rhizosphere > Soil ...
TCCACCGGCACCTGCTGCAGGAACCTCGAGAGCGGCACGGTCTCGCGCCACGCCGGCTCGTCGAGCCGCCCGTCGACGCGAATCGTCCCGGCCGTTTTCGTCGCGATCGCGCCCGAGGCGGCCCCTTCAGCTGCCTGCCCCGCCACGAGCCGCTCCGAGAGCAGTACCGCAATGATGGCCAGAGCCGCCGCTACTGGCCGACTCGCCATGGGGAGAATTCCGGCCACGTCCTCAACGCGGCCGTCGCCCAGGCCGGCGTCTTGTCCGTGTGGCACGCCGTGCAGGCATCCGGCATCTTCAGCCGCTCCGCTTCGGCCGGGACGATGAACTTGAACGTATGGCTGCGCACCATCACGTCCCCGAGCATCACGGCGATCTTCGGCATGTGGCAGTTGACGCACTCGCTGCCGGCCGACGCCGGGAGGTGGTGCGTGTGCTGTTCGATCGTCGCGGTGTGCGGGCCGCTCGGCGACTTCGGGCCATGACACGTCAGGCATAGCGTTCTCGCCGGCTTGATCAGGTCGGCGTTGTTCGGCGTCCCGTGCGGATCGTGACAGCTCGCACAGGTCACGCCGCGGGTGTACATCAGGCTCTGCACGTAGTCGTTGCCCTGCATCCGGTTTTCACGGGCGCTGCCGTCGGGGAAATGCAGCGTGTCCTGCGTGCCGGGCGTGTGCTCGTCGAGCTTCCAGAAGTCCGACAGGTGAAGGCCGACGCGAAATCCCACCGGCCAGTGAAATTCACGGCCGCCGATTGGCTCATGCGGATGGCCTTCCGAGTGGCACTGGACGCACACGTCGACGGCCGCCACCGTCGAGAGCCGTGCCGGATTGACGATGTTGGCCGCACTCGGCCGCGCCACGTGGTCGCTCCCCGGTCCGTGACACCGCTCACATCCGACGTTCCATTCCGTGACCGTCTTGCGCTCGATGTCGTAGTTGACCGAGTGGCACCCATCGCAGAGATTGCTGGTCGCGCCGCTGACGCCGTACGCGCGCCATTGACGATGCGTCACGTCCCAGGTGGCGGGCAACGGCGCGAAGTCGTCCCCGACGCGCTTGAAATAGCGCTGCTTGAACTTGCTGCCGTAGACGAACGCGATCTGATCCCTGGTGAAGGTGAGAAGCGGATCCGGCCTGGTGAAGTCCCCGACGATCGCGTCGGGATGTTCGCGCGGGTCGCGAACGACGTTGGCCATGCGCGTCCGCTTCCACCGATCGAAGGTCGGCGCGTGGCACCGGCTGCAGGCGATCGAGCCGACGTAGGTCGCGGTGGAAGCAGGAACCGGCGATTGCCCCGCCACCCACATCGTTCCAACCGAGAGGCAGCCCGCGATCAGAATGAGTCGGGGGCCCGTCGCGCCAGTTCCGGTTCGCATGCGCGCACGGTAGCAGCAAACCTGTCGATGCCCCGGTATCTGACGCAAACGTCAGGAAGATGTCAGGCGCGGGCGTCCACCATCATCCGGCGAGCGCGAGTTGGCGGCGGTGCAGGAACCAGTCGTCGATCACGACGCGCCGCACGAACGCCGGGATGCGCAGCAACTGGCCGGCGGCGATCGCCTTCACCGTGTCGGGAATCAGCCGCGCGACGGCTCCCGAGAGCGGCGCGCCGGCAAACCGCGCGGCGACGCCGGCTTCGTACGGCTCCAGCCGGTCGCGCGCAAACTGGCCGCGCGCGCCGACGATCGTCTCGGCGGCGAGCAGGCCCGATTCGATCGCCTGCCTGATTCCCTCCCCGCTTTGCGGGTCCGCCACACCCGCCGCGTCGCCGATCAGCATCACGCCGTCGTCGATCATCCGCCCGCGCGGCGCCGCGTTCACCGCATATGAGTGGCCGCGCCACCGCCAGGGAAAATGCCGCGGGACCCTGCGCGTTCCTTCGAGAAAGGCGAGGAAGCGCCCGGTCGCCGCCGGCAACGATCTCAGATCGAGACGGCCGAGGCCGACGTTCAGATATTCGCCTTTACGCACGCACCATCCGTAGCCCTGCAGATCGCGGCAAAAGAACAGCTCCGGCGCTTCCGGGTCGATCGCGAGCGCCGCGAGGTCGGCGGCGCCGATGCGCGCCTCCGCCTCTCGCGCGACGACAAGGGGACGCCGGCGTGCGGCGCCGTTCAGCATCCGCGCGACGGGACATCCCGAGCCGCCGGCGCCAACCAGCAGCGGCGCGCGGATCGCATCGTTGACGATCCACCGCCCTTCGAGTCGTCGCAGGCTCGCGACCGGCACGCCGAGCGCGAGGCGGGCGCCGGCGCGCTGCAACAGATAGTGATCGAACTCACAACGGCGGATGCCGAAGCTCACCGGAGCGTCGTACGCGACCCGGGTGGCATCGCGGCCACCGATCAGACCCACGCGAAATCCCGTAAACGGTTGAAACGTGCGTCCGCTCGCGTACTCCTGCGTGTCGAGCTGGAGCGCAGTCACTGCCTGCGGCGTGATCCAGCCGGCGCAGACCTTGTCGCGCGGGAACGTGGCGGCGTCCAGGATCAGCACGTCCAGGCCCGCCCGGCGCAGCCGCCACGCGCACGCCGAACCCGCCGGCCCACCTCCGATGATCAGGACATCACAGGTCGCCATGCGGCTCACACTCCCCCGATCAACCGAATCGCGTCCAGGGAATCGCGTTGCTGCCTCCGCGCGCGAACACGACCTGAAAGAGCTGCATCGATCCGGTCTCGAACGCCGCCTGCGATCCCGCGAGATACAACCGCCAGGCCCGCACGAAGGTCTCGTCGAACATCGCCGTCACGTCGCCGGCGGCCGACTCGAACCGCGCGCGCCAGTGATCCAGGGTCGCGACATAGTGAAGCCGAAGGTTTTCGACGTCGGTCACCGACAGGTCCCACGGCGCCAGCACGCGATCGCAGACCTCGGCCAGCGCCGGCGGGTAGGCGCCGGGAAAGATGCGCTTCCGGATCCACGGATTGAGCGGACTCGGCCGGTTCCGGCCGATGAAGTGCAGCAGTCCGCGGCCGCGAGCGGTCAGCGATCGATCGATCACTGCACCGAGCACCGGGTAGTCCGCCGCCCCGACGTGCTCGAGCATGCCGACGGACACGAACGCGTCGTACTGACCGCGCACCTCGCGATAGTCGTCTTCGATGAACTCGACGCGATCGTCGAGCCGCTCCGCGCGCGCCCGATCCCGCGCGTAGGCGATCTGCTCGGCCGAGACGTTCAGCGCGCGCACGCGCACGCCGAACTCGCGCGCCATGTACAGCGCGAGGCCGCCCCAGCCGCAGCCCGCTTCGAGCACGCGCTCGCCAGGGCGCAGCGCCAGCTTCCGGCAGACACGATCCATCTTCGCGATCTGGGCCTCCTCGAGCGTGGCCGCCGGCGTCGGAAAGTAGGCGCAGGTATACGCCATCTCGCGATCGAGCCAGCGTTGGTAAAACGCGTTCCCCAGGTCGTAGTGACGATGGACGTTTTCCCGCGCGGCGCGCTCGTCGTTCGAGCGCTGCCAGAGCCACCAGGACCTCGGCGTCTCCCGGCCCAGCGCGCGATAGATCTCGCAGAGCACCGCCACGAGGTCGCCGCGGACTTCGACGGCGCCGAACATGTACGTCTCGCCGAAGTACAGATCTGGATCCCACAGCCAGCTGAACAATGCGAGACGGTTCTTGAACGCAATCGTTCCGACGAAGGGTGCAGCGGAAGATGACAGCGGCAGCGACTCGACGCCGTCCCACAATAAGAACCGGATGCGGGCCGTCGTGACCGTGCTTCGAATGCGCGCCAGCGCCCAGCGGTCCAGCGCCGTCGACGCGAGCGGCGCCGCGCGGCTGGAGAAGGCCGGGACGGACAAGGCGTGCAGCTGATCCGATTTCATGGCGAGCTCTTCAGACATGAAACGCATCTTTCGTACCAGGTACTCGTCGTCCGCCATCTTCAGGGATCGTCGGAAAGTCGATACGCATCGCCGAGTTTCCGGCACTCTGCGCACCGATCCGCAAGGCGTCGCGCACACTTCCTGATCGTCGCTCGGATGCGTCCAGGCGTCCCGTCGAACAACTGCGCGCGACGGTACGGCGCCTCGAACGCCGTGAAACCATTCGACCCGTTCCCTCCTATATGAATGGCTTCGCCTCGCGCGATTCGCCGCTGGGAGGAACGGGATGACGACCGTGTCGGTACAGCTCTTGAACATCGGCTCGAACTGGACCAGGCCGTGCCAGAAGGCCGTGACCACCCTCAACAATCTGTTCAGGCGGCACCGCGTCGACGTCGCGCTCGCGGTCAATGGATCAGCGGGGACCACGATCACCGTCAAGATCGACCCCGGCATCCAGGGCAACGCCGTGCACGGCAAGACCACGGCCGAGACCAACGGCAGCGGCAGGCTGTTGCGCGCTGAAGTGCGCCTGCCGATCAAGGTGACCATCAATACGCCCCAGGGAGTGCGCGACGCCGGGCCCGGCATCCTCGAGGTGATCGCCGGTCACGAGTTCGTGCACGCCCTGGGACATAGCAGCCACAACTCGCAACTGATGGGCCAGACGATGTACAAGGCCCTGGGTGACAGCGCGGCCGGCGACAAGTTGAAGTCGGGCGGCATCACGATGCCGCCGCTCGCGCTCTCGCCAGAGACGATCACCGAGCTCAAGACAATCTGGAACTGATCGCGCTGAGAGCGATCGGCCGGCACCCGCAGTAGACTGGGTGCGTACGATGCTGCTGCGACATGACGGGTTCGGCCGTTTGTGCCGGGCCCGCGACCTGCTCCGTGAACTGCGCGATCCCTCGCCGTCGATCGCGGACCTCGCACGCGAGGTGCAGATGTCGCCGTTTCATTTCATCCGGCAATTCGAAGCGGTCTTCGGCGTGACGCCCCATCAGTTTCGGATCCAGACGCGGTTGGATATCGCCAAGCACCTGCTCGCGATGGGCCACCAGTCCGTGACCGACGTCTGCATGGAGGTCGGTTTCTCGAGCCTGGGGAGTTTCAGCGCCTTGTTCACGAAGCGGGTCGGCGAGGCCCCGTCGGCCTACCGGCGACGCGTGCGGGCGATGGCGCAGGGACCTGGCGCCGTCGCCGCCGACCTGACGCCGGGATGCCTCCCACTCATGGGCCGCTTGCCGCCCTCGGCGTTTGGCAGGCCGGTTCGCAGTTTTCGAGAAGCGTGAGCCGCGCAATTCGGGCACACTCCGTCCGTTCGGTGACGGAGGTGTGAATGCGCATCAAGCTGACAAGCATCATGGTGGACGACCAGGACAAAGGTCTCCGCTTCTACACGGAGATTTTGGGATTCAAGAAGAAGCACGACATCCCGGTTGGCGAGTACCGATGGATCACCGTCACGTCGCCTGAAGGACCAGACGAGGTGGAGCTTGCCCTGGAACCGAATGCCAATCCGGCCGGCAAGGCGTTTCAGGAGGCGATGTTCTCGCAGGGCATTCCAATTGCCGCCTTCGAGGTGAGCGACATCGCCGGCGAGTTCGCGCGGCTGACCGCCAGAGGCGTGGCGTTCACACGACAACCGGCGCCCGCCGGACCCGTGACGATCGCCGTGTTCGCGGACACCTGCGGCAACCTGATTCAGCTGTACCAACCGAATACGCGCTGAACGTCGCTCGCACCGCCAGAGCTGCTTACCGGCCTCTCTCCAGGACCTCGGGATTGAGCAGATCCATTTGCGCGAACGCGCGGGTCTGGGCGAAGACGATGTTCTGGAGCGCGCGCTCCGCCATGCGGCCGTTCGCTTCGGCGGTGTTGCTGCCGACGTGCGGCGTCACGATCACATTCGCGAGCGAGCGCAGATCACCGCTTCCGTCGGCTGGCGCGTACGGCTCGTGGGTGAACACGTCGAGCGCGGCGCCGGCGAACCGGCGATCGGCGAGCGCCTCGAACAGCGCGCGCTCGTCGACGATCGATCCGCGCGCCGTATTTATCAACCACGTGCGCTCGCCGAGATGCGCGAGCCGATCGCGATTGACGAAATGAAGATTGTCGCGGCTGGCTGAGAGGTGCAGGCTGACGAAATCCGCGTCCCGCACCGCGATCGCGAAGTCGTTCACGACTGCCTGAAAATGTTCCAGCGCTATCGGTGGCGGCGCGTCGGGCCTGGTGCAGCCGACGACCCGCATGCCGTATCCGAGCGAGGCGATGCGCGCGACGCTGCGCCCGATGCCGCCGCAGCCGATGATCGCCAGCGTCTTGCCGTGCAGTTCCGCGCCGATCACCGGACTCCACGCGCGCTGCGTCATGCCGGTTGACATGGGAATCAGGGTCCGTGCCGCGGCCGCAACCAGCAGCATCGTGTGTTCCGCCACGGACTGATTGAGGACCCCCGGCGTGTTGGTGCAGAGAAGGCCGGCCCGGGTGGCCCGGGCCTTGTCGATGCCGTCGTGCCCGACGCCGAATCGGGCAATGACGCTGCCCGCCTGCAGCGAATCGTACAGCGCTCCGGCGTACAGCTTCGCTCCGACGACGACATGTGAGGCCTGCGCGTCCCGGACAGCCGCAGCGAGATCGGCCTCGATGTCCGGCGCGCACAGGCACTCGAGCCCGGGCGCCGAGAGAAAACGGGGCTCGGCCTTCCGGTATTCCGATTCGGTGACAAGGACCTTCGGCGGCGACGTCGTCATTCCGCGTGGAATGTAGCATTGACAGTCGATCGGCGGGCTTCCTATTCTTCCTGCGCGTTGCCCCTCGAGCCCGGCGCCTCCCCGACGCGTGTCCGCCACAAGGTGCTGGCGATGACGATGGCGCTGGGCGCCGTCACGTATCTCGACCGCGTCAGCATCTCGATCGCCCGGCCCGACATCGTGCGCGATCTCCATCTCAGCCCGACGCAGATGGGGTATGTGTTCAGCGCGTTCTATCTCGCCTACGCGTTGTTCGAAATCCCCACCGGCTGGTGGGGCGACCGGGTCGGCACCCGGCGGGTCCTCACGCGCATCGTCTGCTGGTGGTCCGCGTTCACCGTGCTGACCGGCTTCGCGTTCAACTATCCCTCGCTGGTGGTGATTCGGTTTCTGTTCGGCGCTGGCGAAGCCGGCGCGTGGCCGAACGTGGCCCGCACTTTCTCGCGGTGGTTTCCGCGCGAGGAACGAGGCACGGCGCAGGGTGTGTTTTTCATGGGCGCGCACCTCTCCGGAGGGTTGACGCCGATGCTGGTGACGGCGCTGCTCGCCTACATGGACTGGCGGTCGCTGTTCGTCCTGTTCGGGTCGATCGGGTTCGTCTGGGCCTGGGCCTGGTATCGATGGTTTCGCGATTCGCCGGCGGAGCATCCCGCCGTCGGCGCGGCCGAGCGCGAGTTGATCGAGCGCGGGCTCGCCGCCGATGCCGGGCGCGCGCTCGACGCGACGCACTGGAAGCGATTGCTCGCGAACCGCACGGTGGTCTGCCTGTGCCTGATGTACTTCACGCAGGCCTTCGGCGGCACCTTCTATGTGACGTGGCTGCCGACGTATCTGGCCTCGCGCGGTCTCACGGGAATCACCGCGGGAATCCTGGCCGGCTTGCCGCTGATTCTCAGTGCCGCGGCGGATCTCCTGGGCGGCGTGGCGACCGATCGAGCGGCGCGCCGTCTTGGCCTCAGGCTCGGGCGCATCACCATCGGCGGCGGCGCGCTCGCTGCTGCCGGTCTGTTCACTCTCGCGGCCACGCTCCTCGCGTCGCCGGTGGCGGCGGCGGTGCTGATTGCGCTGGGCGGCGCCTCCTCGAATTTCCTGCTCGGCGCGGCGTGGGGCACGTGCCTCGACATCGGCGGCCGCCGTGCCGGCGCGGTGAGCGCGGCGATGAATACCTCGGGACAGGTCGGCGCGATTCTCAGTCCGATTCTCGTCGCCGCGGTCGTGGCGCGATTCTCGAACTGGAGCGCGCCGCTCTATCTGGCCGGCGTGCTGTTTCTGCTGGGCGCGGTCTGCTGGCTGTGGGTCGATCCCACCACGCCGGTCTCCGACTGAACTCGGGACTTCTTTACGCCTACTCGGACGCCAGATGTGTGATGATCGACGAGGTCACCCTTTCAGGAGCACACCATGTTCGGTTCGCTGGGAATGCCGGAGCTCATCGTCATTTTTGTGATTGCGCTGGTGGTCTTCGGCCCTCGCAAGCTGCCCGAGCTCGGTCGGTCGCTTGGACGAGGGATCGCCGAGTTCAAGAAGGCCACCAACGAACTGCAGAACACGCTCGAGCAGGAAATCAACGCGGACGAGCAGCGCACGCGAGCGGAAGCGGCCGCCGCTCAAACCGCGGCGCACGCCGAGGCGACGCACAGCGCTGACGCCGCGCCGGTCAGCAAGAGCGCATAGCCGACCTCATCAATTCACGGTCTCAGAGACGCGGTCTCAGAGACGGGGTCTCAGAGACGAGGTCTCAGAGACGGGGTCTCAGAGACGGGGTCTCAGAGATGCGGTCTCAGAGACGCGGTCTCAGAGGTTTGGCCGCGACCAGCGGCAAAAGTACAATCGCCGCGTGGGCGACACCGAAACCTTTTCCACCAACGTCCCGGACGGCGACTACGTGGTCACGCAGGGCGACACGCGGTGGCTGGTTCGCCGGGTCGTCGGTGACCGCGCCAGCCAGACGACGTTCATCATCAAAGAAGGCGAGGCGCCTGCCGTGGCGCAGGCGCTGATCTTTGCGCGCAATGACGGCACCGCGGCCTGGTTACGCCTCGAGGACCGCCGATTCCGGCTGATTCAGAGCTTCCGCGAGACGTAAGCTACGCGGATGGATCACGCCAAGCGCCTCCTCGCCGCCCTCGTCCTCCTCATCGCGACCGGACTTCCCCCTTTGCGCGCGGCCGACCCGGCCAGGCCGAAGGTGCGCGCGATCACCGGCTTCATCACGATCGACCCGAAGTCGTATCCGGCGCAGATCCAGGAAACCGTCACGTTCCTCAGCCGGGTGCGCGACGCCGTCAAGGCGGCGGGCTATGACGTCGCGGGCATCCGCATCTCGACCCAGCCGTTCCCCGAGTTCACGCGCGGGCTCACCCGCGCCGATGCCCTGGCGGTGCTGCGCGGGATCGGCGACCTGGCAGGCACCCTGCGCTTCAGCCCCAACATCGGTCCCGCGATGCTCACGGACATCGACGACCCGGCGTCGGCCGACCTGCTGACGGAAGTGCTCTCGGCGCCCGGCAACCGCCTCAACGCGAACATCATCGTCGCCGGCGACGATGGCATCCACTGGAACGCGGTGCGGCAGGCCGCGCGCATCATCAAAACCGTGGGTGAACGAAGCGCGCACGGCCAGGGAAACTTCAACTTCGCCGCGATCGCGATGCTGAAACCGTACGGGCCCTTCTATCCCGGCGCGTGGCATCCGGGCGGCGGACCGCGCAGCTTCGCGATCGGCCTAGAAGCGGCGAACGTGGTCATGGACATCTTCGAGCGCGAGCACGACCCGCGCACCGCCGGCACGATCCTCACGAACGCGCTCGCCGTGCATGCCCGTGCGGTGGAAGGCGCCGCGATGAAAACGGCGGCCGGAAGCGGATGGACCTACGCCGGCATCGACCCGACACCCGCGCCCGGCGGGCAGGTGTCGATCGGCGCGGCGATCGAGTCGTTCATCGGCGCGCCGTTCGGCTCGCCGGGGACCGAAACAGCCGCCGGCATCATCACGCGCGCGGTCAAGGACGTGCCGGTGAAGCAGACCGGCTATTCGGGGCTGATGATTCCCGTGCTCGAAGAGACCGTGCTGACCCGCCGTTGGACGGAAGGCACGTACGGCTTGGATTCGATCCTGGCCTACTCGGCGGTCTGTGCCGGCGGCGTGGACACCGTGCCGCTTGCGGGCGACACCAGCGAAGCCGCCATCGCGCGGATCATCGGCGACGTTGCGACGCTGGCGTTCAAATGGAACAAGCCGCTCGCCGCGCGGCTGCTGCCGGCGCCGGGAAAGAAGGCCGGCGAGATGACCGAGTTCAGCGGCGCGCTCGCCAACGCGATCATCCAGCCGCTGCCGGGGGCAACGCGGAAATAGCAGCCACCAGACGCCTTGCTAGACCTGAACAGCATCAGCGGTCGATATCGCAGTGAATGTGGTCCTGATGGGAGGGCCGCTGGCCGACATCCGGCGTGTCAGGGTGGAGGATGCGGCTGCGGTCACCGATGGAGCTCTGTCTGCTCGAACCGTTGTCGACGGCTTCGCCGGCGAGGAACTGGTAGACCGTTTTGAAGAACCCTCCGGCCGGCGTATCCACGTCGAGCCGGAAGTACGGCTGGACGTTGACCGGCCAGACGCGCGCGGTCTTGCCGTCGGGCAGCGGGATCGGCTGTTGTCCCCAGTCCGCCGCCACGTCCAGCTTGCCGACGGTCGTGATCGCGCCGTGGAAGTCGATCGCGTAGCCCTTGCCGTGGCGGTCAGTGTCGGACCGGCCGACACCCATGCCACCCCAGTAGATCGCCGAGACGCGCCACTTGCTCTCCCGCAGATACATGGCCAGCCGCACGGCGAGCACCGCGGTGCGCAGGTCCATCGGCCCGGTGGCCGTCCACTTCGCGGCGGCCTTGCTGTCCGGTATGAAGCGGACGCCGCCAATGTTGTCGAGCTTGAGGGTCGAGCGCTCGCCGATTTTCGGATACGTCGGCGCCCCATCCGCCCCGAAGGTCACCGGCTTCTCGAGCGTCAGCAGACCGTTCAGCACGTAGGACACCACGATATCGCGCGCCTGTTCCTGCGACAGCTGGAACGCGGCGGTCCACGGAAACCCCGGCATGGCGTTGTAGCTGGCCCTGCGATTCTTGGCCACCCATTCAGGCGTCGCGGTCGTCATATGCCCTCCCGGCTCTTTTCAGGGTTTTAGTGCGGTCGATCGGCCCACCGTTACTCGACTCTGTCCAGGCGGCTTCAGCGCGGTTGCTGCACCCGCAGCACGCTTTTCTCCGCGGACTGATCCAGGGCATCCGGATGCAGGTAGAACCCGCGCTCCCGCTCCGGCTTGTCCTCTTCGACGGAGATGCGATTCCTGTTGGCGTAGGCGTCCTGGCGGATGCCGGTCACCTGCCAGCTGACTTCGACGTTGGGCAGGCTGGTCTTGATGCGGAAGTGATTCTCTTTGACCTTCTCCGCGACGATGCCTTGCGCGAACGTGCCGATGACGGTGAGCTGGTACCGGAAGTCGCGGTTCAAGGCGTCGAAGTATCCGGGCAATTCCACCAGGGCATCGCCGTTGCCGTCGGTCGTGACGTTGCCGTTGTAGATGTTCATCATGTCGGGTGATTCGACGAAGGAATGGGACAGGTACCTGTTCGCGGGATCGAGCGGATGATCGATCTTGAAAGAGCCGCTTCCCTTCACCAGCTTGCCGGTAACCAGCACGTCTCCTTCGAACCGCCCGGCGAGACCGGCGGCCGCGCCGTTTTCGCCGATGCCGCCGGTGGCCGTGATCCCGGCGCCGCCGATGTGTCCGGCGCCGTCGCCCGCACCGCCGCGCGCCTGAACGCCGGCGCCTCCGTCACCCAGGACAGCGCCGCCTCCGGTCGCCGCAAGGCCACCGCCGCCCCGTTCGTTGCCGGTGGCGCCGACGCCCACCAGCCCGAACCCGCCGGGAATCGCACCAAGGCCCAGCACGCCATTGCCGCCGGCTTCAGCGCCCGCGCCGCCGATGCCCAGCAGACCTTCGCCGCCGAGACTCGTCTGACTGACGCCGCCGATGCCGGTCACGCCGGCGCCTCCGAAAGCGTTACCGAGGCCGGTCCCCCCGGTGCCGCTGAACCCGCTGCCGGGGGTGCGATTGCTGTCGCCGCCCCGGGCCTCGACGGCATTGCCGGTCGTGGTGCTCGCCTGTGTCGGACCCTGGATGGTCAGTCCGTCGGTGATGGCCGTGAAACGGCTCGAGATTCGGTCCGCCTGGATGTCGCCGGTGACGGTCAGCGAACCGCTCACCGTCGGCGACTCCGTGATCCCCAGCGGTGATTCGGTCGTCCCGTCGCCCTGAAGGGTCGCGTCGTGCGAGACGCTGAAGAGGGGTCCGCCCTTCTTGTCGGCCTTCGCGGCGGGGGCGGAGGCCGGCGCCTGGGCGCCGATCGTCGCCGCTCCGAACAGGGTCACAACCGCGGCGCAGAGTGCCGCGGCAATCAACAGTCTCGTCTTGTACATGGTCACGGATGAATGCTCCAGTCGGTGGATTCCGCTTAGATAGGCACAAACCGCCCCAGGGCTTTCACCCTCCCGGAGGGAAGCTGCACGCGATCAGATAAGGATTCAGACAGGGGGAAGGGAGACACGACCGCCTGAACGGTGGCCGTGAAGGCGTTACCCGAGAAGGGCCGTGCTAGAGAATCGGCTCGCGGCGCGCAGTCTTGTGCAGCAGCGTGACAACCCCGCCGAGTACGGCGCGAGCGGTCCAGATCGGAAGCAGGCAGCTGAGAGCGAGCGCGACTACGCCGAGAATGAACGACACAACCAGAAGTCCTCAGCGCGTTGTATCGGTCACTGACGACGAACACAGCAGCCCTGCCGTTGACAAGCCATCGCGACCTTGCCATCCTGCCGCGGGTTGCCCGGCCGATGATCTGTCCCACGTGCGGCGCCGCGATGACGACGCAGACCCTCGAAGGCCACCTCGGCACGACGGTGGCCATCGATCTCTGTCTTCCCTGCCAGATGTTCTGGTTCGACACGCAGGAGAGCCTCCGGCTCTCGCCGGGCGCGGTGCTGACGTTGTTTCGCATCATCGGCGAGCGGGCGCTGGAGGGACGGGCCGCCTCGATGAGCCGGCCCGCGTGCCCGCGATGCCACCTGCGCCTGGTGCCCACCCACGATCGGCAGCGCAACACGCCGTTTCAGTATCTGCGCTGCCCGAAGGATCACGGACGGCTGATCGCGTTCGTCGAGTTCCTGCGCGAGAAGGACTTCATCCGGCCGCTATCGGCCCAGCAGGTTGCCGATCTGCGCAAGAGCGTGCCGATCATCAACTGCTCGAATTGCGGCGCCGCGATCGACCTCGCGTCGAGCTCGGCGTGCGGCCATTGCGGCTCGCCGCTGTCGATGCTCGACCTGAAGCAGGCCGGCGCGCTGGTCGCGGCGCTGCGCGAAGCGGATCGGCCTGACCGGCCGATCGATCCGGCGCTCCCGCTGCGGCTGGAACGCGCGCGCCGCGAGGTCGAGGCGTCGTTTGCGAGCTTCGAGCACGGCGAACACTGGCTCGGCGACGTCACGCGCGGCGGGCTGGTCGGCGCCGGCCTGACCGCGCTCGGTCGATGGCTGAAGGCTCAGGACGATGAGGAGCTGTAGGCGTAGATGAGGAACGCCACCAGCAGCGCCAGCACGAGCAAGGTGACCTTGATCCAGCTGTAGGGCCGCGAACCGGCAATCGTCCCGGTGACGCCGTTGGCGACGACCTGGTAGGACTTCGCGCCGTAGACGTAGGTCATCAACCAGACCGGCGCGAGGATGTGCTTGAAGGTCTGGTCGTGCAGCGTCGCATTGACCACCAGGTTGCGCTGCGTGTCGCCGGGCACCTGTTCGGAGCACAGCCGGCGCAACTTGTTGATCATCGCCTGCCGCCCTCGTTCGGCCGCCGAGGTCAGATCGATCTGATACCGCTCCACCGTCCAGCCGGCCAGGTACGCCGGATCGAACGGCACGAGCGAGTTGGTCGGGAACGGCTCGATCCGTCGCAGCTTTCCCGCATCGACTCCCACCGACGCGCAGATCAGCTCGTCGTCGAACGTGTGCGAGAGCTCGCCTGACGCTGGCGTCCACGTCACCTTCTGTACTCGCTTGTTGTTCTCCTGCACGTAGTAATACGTGCCTGAATCGGCGGTCCAGCGCGCATCGGCCTTCGCGTCAAACGTCCAGTACGGAAGGTAGATGCCCTTGACGGTGTCGGTGAGCGCCTTCGCGTTCAGGTTGTTGGGCGCGAGCCACTGGCGTCCGTACCACTGGCGAATCAGATCGCGCGCCTGCGACTCCGAGATCTTCAGCGGCAGCAGCGACTCGGGCCGGAACGTATCCTTGACATCCTCGTACGGGACGAGCGCGGTCGACCCGCAGAAGTCGCAGCGCCGGCCAACCACTTCGGCGTCGAAGACGGAAATCGCCTGGCAGCTCTGGCAGCGGACGGAGATCTTGGGCGCCTGCCATCCGCGCGACGAATCCGGCAGCGCGCGAAGCGCGGACTCGAGATCGTGCTCGACGATCAGCGTATCGGCGCCTTGCGTCGTCAGCTTCGCCGGCGATTCGGTGCCGCAGAACGGACAGATGAGCGCCTGCTTGCCGGGATGCCAGTTGGCTTCCGCGCCGCAGGCGGGACAGTGGAATTTCTGGCGGGCGGACGCGACCTGGTCGGTCGATCCACCCGCCTCGGGATTGGTCGGTTCAGACACGACGGATGCGACGCGAGCCTACTTCAGGAACTCGGCGAGCGCGCTCTTCGTGATGCGCCACTGCGTGCCGATGCGCTTGCCCTTGAGATCGCCGGCTTCGAGGCTCGTCACCACATCCGCCTCGGACACTCCGAGCGCCTTGGCGGCATCTGCCGGGCCCATCGTCTCCGGAATGCCGGAGGCCGCCGCCGGCGCGGCAGCGGCAGGCGTCGCCTGCGCCATGACGCCGCCCGGCTGGTTCAGCATCTGCTGGGCCATGGACATCCCGACGGCGATCTCCGCGCCGACGCCGGCGACTCCCGAGCCGCCTTTCTCCATGCCCTGCGCCATCTGATACTTGACGTAGTCGTTCAGGTTGCCGACCGCAGCCATGCTCGCGCGCTTGTCGATCGCCTGCTCGACTTCCGGCGGCACCGAGACGTTCTCGAGCACGAACGCCGGCATCGTGATTCCATACTTCTCGCCCAGCGCCGGGTTGATGAGCGGCAGGAGCGCATCTCCCAGCTCGCTGTAACGGGTCGCGACATCGAGCACCGGAACCTTGCTCGACGCAAGCGCCTCGCTGAACACGCTGACGATGCGCGAACGCATGACGTCGGCGAACTCGTCGAGCCGGAAATGATTGTCGGTGCCGGCGACTTCCTTCAGAAACTTCGGCGGATCGACGATGCGGAAGTCGTAGGTCCCGAAGGCGCGCACCCGGACGATGCCGAAGTCCTGATCGCGGACCATGATGGGGTTCGACGTGCCCCATTTGTTGCCGGTAAACAGGCGCATGGTCAGGTAGTAGACGTCGGCCTTGAACGGCGACTCGAACCCGTACTTCCAGCCCTTGAGCCTCGACAGAATCGGGATGTTGTCGGTGGTGAGGGTGTACTTGCCGGGGCCGAACAGGTCGCCGTACTGGCCGAGATAGACGAATTGAACGTTCTGCGATTCGCGGACGATCAGCTGCGCCCCGTTCTTGATTTCCTTGTCGGCGTCCGGAAAGCGATACGAAAGCGTATCCCGCGAGTCGTCGTTCCACTCGATGATGTCGATGAATTGTGAACGGAGAAAATCAGTCAGCCCCATCGGTGCCCCCCTTCGGCCAAGGCGCCCATTCTGCCACGGACCGCGGTCAAACCGCTTCCGCTTTGCTGTCGTAGTGCGGACCTTCAGGTCCGCCGTGTCGGGCAGGCCTGCACTACTCTTTCGGCCGCTCGGCGCGATCGACGACCAGAATGTCCACCGGCCCCTTCTGCGAGTCGAGCTTGAGCCCGAGCTGTTCCCGGACGGCCGTGAAGATCCCGGGGCCCTCGGGGTCGATGGGCGGCAGCCCCATCGCTTTGGCCTTCCGGTCGAAGCCCGGTGGAATCTGATCGGGCGTCCATCGCAGCGTGAACGCGAATGGATCGGCCAGTCCCGTCCGGTTCTGGACGACGCGGTCCAGCACGGTCGACAAACCGTCGGCGAGCTCGGTCAGCGTCGCCCCGCCCGCCACGATGGTGCCGGGCATGGTGCGGATGCCGCAGTCCGCACTCCGGCCGCGGGCGCCGGCGTCGGACGCATCGCACTCCGACGCCGATCGCTTCAGCTGCGGACCGAGGGCGCCGTCGCTTTTCGCCAGCATGAGCGCGTAGATCGACATCTCCTTCGCATCGGTGTGAGTGGCGAGCGCGAACCGGTCGGCGAGCAATGCCCGCAGCATCAGCTGACCGCGACCCGAGGCGCCGGCCTTCGCGACGATGTCGAAGCGGTCATGGCCGATCCAGCTCGGGCCGCCCGTGACTTGAAATTCCTGGAGTTGATAGGCGTTCCGAATCAGCTGCTGCAGCGTGACGTTGGTCGCGACGAACCGGCCGCCCGGCAGCATCTGAATCAGGACCTTGCCGTCGCCGGACGTGTTCGGCTTGATCGAGGCGACCTCGAACTGCTCCGCCGCCGGCGCCTGGCCGAACGCCGGCGGCAGGGCTGCCGTACCGAGGAGCGAGCTGAAAGCGGCCAACAGTACGGTTCTGGCGTTCACTGGACGTCCTCCCTGTGAGGCTTGAGCATACGGGCGATGTCCGCCTGCTTGAAGAATTCGGCCCAGCCGATCGCGTCGGCGTCGTGCTTACTGTCGCGAATGCTGGGGTCGGCGCCCGCGTCCAGGAGCAGGCGCACGCTGTCGGCGTGTCCGTGCCGGGCCGCCAGGTGCAGAGGCGTGACGTCGGCGTCCCAATGCGCCCAGCGGCCGTTGGGATCCGCGCCATGCTCGAGCAGCCATCGCACCGCCGCGACCGCGTTGCGCTTGGCCATCAGGTGGAGCACGCCGCCGCCCGGGGCAATCAGTCCGGGGCTTTCGCGCAGCAGCTGCGCCGCCGTGTCCCACTCGGAGAGTGCCAGAAGCGCGAGGAGATCGACCGTGTTGCCGCGCGGCGGGCGGTGTCCGCGGGCGGCGCTGATCAGCTCGGCCGCGGTCATCGCCCGGACCTTCTCCATCACGCGCCGATCGGTATCCGGCTCCGTCGCATAAATCGCAACCGGCTGTCCCGAACCGTCGACGGCCAGCGGATCGGCGCCGAGCTCCAGCAGGAGCGCGATCATCTCCTGGCGGTTCTTCATGACCGCGAAGTGCAGCGGCGTCCGGTGGTTCTCGTTGCGGCTCTGCCGCCGGTTGAGCGCTGAGGGATCGGCCTCGACGATGCGCCGCACCTCGTCCCGGAGGTCCAACGCGATCGCGGAGAAGATGTGGTGCTGCGCGCCGCGGCTCACGAGAAACTCCGCCACGGCGCGATGCGCCGCGTCGTCGCCGGCGTCCCAGCAGGTGGCCCAGCCGATGACCTCGAGCTCGTGGTCGTCTCCGTGCCCGATCACGTCGCCGCCGGCGTCGGCCAGCCGCCGCACGACGTCGAGGTGACCGCCGGCCGCGGCCCAGTGCATCGGGTAGGTGTTGTCGCCCGTTTCGCGCGCGTTGACGTTCAGTCCCCGTTCCAGCAGCAGATTCACCACCGGCAGATGCGGTGCGGCTGCGTGCAGCAGCGTCGTGTCGTACGGCGCCTCGCGCGCGTGCAGACGCTGCGGGTGCCGATCGAGCAGCGCGACGAGCCTGTCTACGTCGCCGCTGCGCGCGGCGTCGAACAGCTGGGCGTCGGGGTTGGGAGCGTCCGGGCGTGACATCTCACGGCACCGCCTGAAAATGTAGCGCGCAGGCGTGGCCGCGACAACATCAAACAGAGACAGGTCCGGGCCGGGCTGATTCGGATCAACGCCGGCCGTCGAGATCGGCCCACTCGCCGGACTGAATGAAGCCGGCCCAGTAGTAGGGATGCCGCCGGTTCGGCTGTTTCAGGATCGCGAGCTTGGCCTGCCGCAGCGCCTCGCCCCGCCCCAGCCCGGCGCGCAGGCGCGTGTAGTAGCCGACCATCGCGTCGCGCGCGATGTAGTCGCTCACCGGCCAGAGACTCATCACCAGCGTCTCGGCGCCGGCGAGCACGAACGCGCGCCGCAGTCCGTAGACGCCTTCATGGTTGCGGATTTCGCCGACGCCCGTGTCGCAGGCCGAGAGCGTCACCAGCTTGGTGCCCCAGAGGTCCAGGCCGGACGCTTCGAGCGCGGTCAGAATGCCGTCGCCCTGCCCGAGGTTGCCGCCGGCCAGCGCCAGCCCGGACCGCAGCAGCGGGTTCTTGGCGGCCGCGGACTGATCGCGATCGTCGTTCAGAAAAAACCCGTGCGACGCGATGTGCAGGATGCGCGGCGCCCTGACCTGCGCGACCGTCGCCTTGGTCGCCTGGCGGCCCATCAGGAGCGTCGATTCCGGGAAGAGCGTCTTGATCGTGCGCGCCTCCGCCGCGCTCCCCGACAGCGGCGCGAAGTAGAGCCTCGACAACGCGGTGCCGCTGGTGATGCTGCGGCGCGCCAGCGCCGACGCCTGCGTCCGCCGCGCCCGTTCCTCAGCCGCGGTCAGCTCACCGAACAACGGGTCGGCAACGATGACGGGATTGCCGGGATTGGCGCGCGGAATCTGCATCCGCAGCAGGTCGCGGCCGCTGGTGAGATAGCTCGTCGCGTAGCGGTCGATCAGATACCGGCCCTGCGCGTCGATCAGCGACTCGAACGGCACGAGGTTCAGCTCACCGTCGGGCGAGATCAGCAAACGGGTCGCGCCGTCGATCGACGGACGCAGCGGCTGCATCACGCGCTCGTCGAGCGCGCGCGCGCGGGCTTTGACGTCCATTGCCGGATCGCGCAGGGTGTCGCGGAAGCGGCCGATCAGCTCGTCGATGTCGGCCGCCGCGCCAAGGTCCACGCCGACCGGCGTGCCGTGCTTCCGCACGACGTAGGCCGCGTAGCGCGCCGGGCCGTACGCCTCGGCGTTCCGTTCGGCCGTCGGATCGAACGGACGAAACACCGCGAACTCGAGCAGCGCGGCGTCGTCGGGCATCGCGGCCTGCACGGCCTCGAGCGTCGCCGGCCGCATCTGGGCCCGGAACTCGGCGCTGTGCTCGCTCAGCGTCGCCTCGAGCTCCTCCTTGCGCGCTTCGAGCCCGGCGACGGACTGTTCGCCGCTCGGCGGATGCGAGGCTTCCGGATCGTGCAGCACGAGCTTCGCGAGCTGCGCCGTGGTTTCGTTCAGCCGATCCATCAGGGCGCGATCGGCGGGATCGGCGACACGCTGCCGGACGGCGGCGAAGACGTTGGTCATGGCGTCCTGGACGCGGCCCTTGCGCTGGAGCAGCACGAGCGACGCGAGCGACGCAGCGTCGTCATCGCCGGGCGCCTGGCGGAGGTGCAACGACAGCGTCCGGTCGGTCCTCTCCGAGATGCTGCGCGCGAACGCCAGTTTCTGCCGTTCGGATCCGATCGCGAGATCGAGCGACATCTGCACTTCCAGAATCGCGTCGGCTCGCCGTTGATAGGTGAGGGCGTTGGCGATGTCGCCCATCGACGCAAACGTCCGCGCGATGTTGCCGACCGACACGAGAGTCTCGCGCGCGTATGGCCCGGCGGCGCGCTCCCAGAGGTGCAGCGCGCGGAAATGCATGGCGAGCGCCAGGCTGTTCTCGCCCTTGGCGCGATAGACGTTGGCGAGGTTGTTCAGCAGCCCGGCAAGGTCCGGATGATCGGCGCCGACGAGCCGCTCGCGGACGGCCAGCGCGCGCGCGTAGTAGTCCTGCGCGGCCGCATAGGCCTTGCGCTCGCGCGCGACGATGCCCAGGTTCTGCAGCGCCGTGGACACGAAGTAGCTGTCCGGGCCCTGCAGGGCCTCGCCGATTTCGAGCGAGCGGCGGAACAGCGCGTCGGCGGTCGCGTTGTCATCTTTCTGGCGAAGCAGATCCCCCAGGTTGTTCAGCAGCGTCGCCTCGAGCATCGTGCCGGTCAGCTGAATCTTCTGGAGGATGGCGAGCGCGCGGCGATTGATCGCCTCGGCTTCCTGCCTGTCGCCGGCATCGTCGCGAAGGTTGGCGAGGGTGACCAGGCATCGCACGAACCAGGGATGATCCGGTCCGAGCGACCGCTCGATCACCGTCAGCGCCGGGCGGACCAGGTCTTCGGCCTGCCGTCGCTGGCCGGCCCGTTCCCGCAGCAACGCGAGACGGGTGCGCGCCATCGCCGGGAACGGATGGTCAGCGCCCCACAGGGCGTCGAAGGCCGCGATCGCCCGCTCGTAGAGCGCGACGGCCCGCACATTGTCGTGCTGCTCGAGCGCGTTGCCTGCCAATTCGCCGATCACCATCGCCACGTAGGCATCGCCGGGGCCGCGCAGCGGTTCGCTCAGGCTCAGCGCACGCTCGAACATCGGCCGCGCCTCGGCGAAGCGCCCCAGACGCTGCAGTCGGATGGCTGCGGTCCGCAGCGAACGCGATTCCTGCATGACGCGGTCATCGCCGGTCGCGGGGCGCAGGCTCTGAAGGCGAATCGTATAGTCGCCGGGCGCAATCGCTCCGTCGGCCACCTTGATGGTGAGCGCGTAGCGCCCCTCTTTTTCGGCGACGACGTCGACCGTCTCTGTTCCGTGGGGTCTGAGCTCGTCTTGAAACTCGTCGATCGGGCGATCGTCGGCATCGTGCACGTCAACCAGGACGTCGATGCCCTTCTGCTCGACCAGCACGCGGGCGAACTGGCCTTCGGTCAGCGCGAGCAGGTAGCGGTGTTCCTCGCCGCGAGCCACACGGCGTTCGATGAGACCATCGGGCTCGAGCATCGTCGCGTCAGGCGACCGTTGCGATCCGGTGCCGGCCAGGAGCGCAGCGGACAAGGCACAAATGATCGCGAGCGACGTACAAACCAGGGTCTTTCGCATCACTTTCAGCTCTTGGAGCCGCGTGAGATCGAGCGTGGCGGCTAACGCGACTGAATCTGGAAGGCGTAACTCCCGACGATGTCGAAGGCTCCGGTCGCGTGGCGGCCGGAGAGGTCGAACGAATAGTGCTGAGGCTTCAGCACGCCGGCCGGAACGGCCACCGCAATCGTCGCCGGACTGGTCGCGCGCGGCGCGAGGACGCCGCTGCGCCACACGATCCGGTTCGTGGCGGGATCCTTGAGCGCCACTTCGTAGCGCGCGAAATCGGCGGCTTCCAGCGTCAGCTCGAACGCCACCGTGCCCGAACCGGGCTCCAGCGCGATCGCCGGCACCGGCCCGACGCCGCGCGCCTGCGGCAGCAGCACGAGAGCGACCGCCGCAATCGACGCGCTCGGCGCGGCCGGCTGCGCGGCGCGAATGCGCTCCAGCTCCTTCATCGTCGCGCTGTTCGCGGCGCGCTGGTCGTCGAGCTGACCGGCCAGGGCCTGCGCCCTGCTGCCGAGGACCGCGCCCTCCCGCTGCGCATCGCTCAATCCGCGCCGCAGTCGGGCGTCCTGAAGGAGCAGAAAGCCGCAGGTGACGAGCAGCATCGCGGCTGCCGCGAACGACGAGGCCATCAGCCAGCGTGGCGCGGTGTGCGCACCGACATCCGCGCGCGCCGGCTGATACTCCGAGGCCGGGGCCGCGGCCGGCGGCGCAACGGCTGGCGCGCGGACGCCACCGGCGCGACCCGCAGCGGCAAGGAAGCGCTCGGCGAACCTGACCTTCTCGCGCCGGCGGGGCGACGCGAGGTAGAACGACTCGAAGCGCGCCAGAATCTCGCCCTCGAGGGCGCCGCTGACATAGGCGTCCACGAGATCGTTCTCGACGCACTCGAGACGGGCCGCAAACTCGTCGACGACGATGCTTTGCTCGTCGAGGCGCTCGGCCTCTTCCTCGGGCAGAAGCCCCAATAAATAGCGAACGAGCTGCGGATCGTCCTGAATCGAATCACCCGGCACAGACATATACACCCTGAACGTGGCCCACCCGTATAGGGCTCGAGACCCCCGAATCTTTCAACGGGCCTTGCAGCAGGTGTCCACGCAGGCCTCGAGCGTACCCCTGATACGGCACGCCCGGATGCCCAATGCGTTCATGGTGATGCCGAGTTTGGCGGCCAGTTCCCGGCGGCGGTCGATTCGCTGCCGTTGCGCGTCCCGGTAGTAGTCCACGACCAGCTCCCGCTGGTCCGGTTTCAGCGTGAGCAGGCAGCGGTCGAGACAATCAAGGCGCCGCTCGTGGGCGGACGCCGCCTCGTCCACCGCGTCGCTGCGGCCCCATTCGATCGACTTCGAACCGCGCACCTCGTCGAACTGCACGGACCGCCGCCCGCGGCGAAGATCCTCGAGCAGGACGAATCGGGCGATGGTGTAACAGTACCGGGCCGGGGGGGTCGTCGCGATCGACCCGCATTTTTCCAGGGTCTTGGCGATGCGATTGAAGGTCTCATCGGCCAACGCATCGGCGGTCGGTCGATTTCGCCGATCGAAATACGCCACCAGCCGCCGGCGCATTTCCAGGTACGTCTCGCCGTGCGAATCGGTTCCGTCGTCCAGCCATTCGAGGAGGCGGGTGAAGGCGACCTGGGTGAGTGTGGGCTCCTCTCGTTCGATTTCTTGTATAAGCACGTCCATGCTGCGTGTTCGCTACTTTTTTTGTTCAGACGCCGGTCCGACGGTTTTCGTCTCAACCGCTGAACAAATTATTTATGCGTGGGCAACGCTCAGTCGCGGGTCATTGATCGTCATGCAAGACAGGTGACCCTTTTGTGGTCACCGACGCATTGCGACAAATTGGAGCGTTATGAAAGCTGCTGCGACGAAAGGACCGCGATCTCAGTTTCGCAGCGCGTAAACAGCCGGTGAAGCAAGTAAGCGAACGGCCGCCGCGCGAGACGATGCGCGCAGGGACTTTTGGGAATGCGGCACGCACGATCTCGCCGTGGCGGGAATCGTGCTGCCATTTCGATCGGAGAGATTCAGTTCGTACGCGGGGAGTGGGAAGTCAGGCGGGACAGTATCGACTTCCGTGGCGAGGACGAACAGCCGTCTGCTCTCGGCGGCGAGAACAGACGGCTGAAAACGGAGTCTGCGGCTTACTTCTCCCCGTTGAACGCGTCACACGACACGTTGGGATTCCAGTTCGTGAACGTGCCGTTGGGATTGTCCTTCCACGCCCAGACGTGCAGCGTGTAGAACGCCGGGAGGTTGAACCGATTGGGGCTGTCGAACAGGTGAAAGAGCTGGCCAAAGAGCTCCGGCGGCGCGGTGTGCTTCGGGTCGGCCTCCCAGGCTTCCTTGGTCACGAGATAGTCCGCGCCCGTCAGCTGGATGCGCCCGCCCGGCAACGGCTCGTAAATCAGGATCTCGGGCTTGTTGACGTCGATCTCGCCGTCCACCAGTCCGCCGTTGACGAAGTGCAGGCCCATCGCGCCGAACTCGCCGCCGCTCACGCAGCCGAATTGAAGGACATAGTCCGCATCCGGGCGGTGCTGAAACTCCGCCGTCACCCGCCGGACCGTCTGGACCAGCGCGTTCTGCTGCTTCTTCTGCTCCGGCGTCGGATCGTGGTGCGCCGCCGTGATCATGTGCGAATGGTCATCCTGCGCCAGCGCGCGAGACGACCCGGCGCCCACGAGCAACAGCGCGCCGATGATCGAATACAGGAATTTCGCCGCGAATCGTCCACTCTTCATCGAACCCCTCCACAAACAGGAACACACAAGGAACGCCGGCATCGGCCGCGGATTGCGCCGCATGCCGGCGTCCGTACATTTCCTTAGGTGGAAAGCGGAAAATATCTTTCAGGTCAGGATGGAGGCGGTGTCGGCGGCCGACGGAGGGTGCGCTCGAGACGCTACCGGGCGATGCCGCTGCGGCCGGCGCTGGCGGCCTTGGCGCGATACATCGCGGCGTCCGCCGTGCGGAGCAGGTCTTCCGGCCGATCGCCGTCGCGGTCGCTCATGGCGATGCCCACGCTGGCCGACATGTTCACCTGGCCGCCCGCGTGCGCGAACGATCGATCGAGGTCCGCTTTGACGCGGTCCGCCATCGCGATGACGGCTTCCGCATCGATGACGCGTTCGAGCAGGATCGCGAACTCGTCGCCCCCGAGGCGCGCGACCGCGTCGCCGGGACGGACGCATCGCCGCAGCCGGCGGGCGGTTTCGACCAGCAGGCGATCGCCGACCAGATGCCCGAGGCTGTCGTTGAGCGCCTTGAAGTGGTCGAGATCGATGAACAGAATCGCGATCGACCCGCCGACCTCCCGCGCGTGGAGCACCGCCTCCTTCAGTCGATCCATGAAGGCCGAACGGTTCAGCAACTTGGTCAAGCCGTCGTGCGTGGCGCGGAACGCGAGCTGGTTGGCCCGCCGTTTCTGCCGGGTAATGTCGCGCAGGAACCCGGTGAACAGCGGTCCGCCGGCCGATGAAATCTTCGTGATCGAGAGCTCGGCGGGAAATCTCGTCCCGTCCGCCCGCATGCCGATCACCTCGAGGCGGCGGCCGGTGACGCTCTCGCCTCCCGACGCGCGGCAGTGCTCCAGCTGCTCGATACACCGCGCGCGCTCGGCTTCCGGAACCAGGGCATCCACCACGCGGCGTCCGACGATCTCCGAGGAGCGATAGCCGAAGGTGCGCTCCGCCGCCGGATTGAACTCGACGACGCGGCCGTGCTGATCGACGGTGATGATGCAGTCGAGCGCGGCGTTGAGCATGCCGGCCTTGCGCGCCTCGCTCTCCTGAATCTGGTGCTCCATCCGCTTGCGCGAGAGAAACTGCCCCACCTCCGCGCCGATCGCGGTGAACATCCACAGCAGATCGTCGTCGGGGCGACGGACGCTGCGCGAGCAGAACTCGAACACGCCGAGGACTTCATGGCCCACCGAGATCGGGAACGCGAAGGCGCCGTGCAGCCCTTCCGCCGCCGCGGCCTGCAGCCGCGGAACACTGCGCTCCTTCAGCACGTCGGGGATCCACTGCGGTGCGGCATACGCCCACACGTGGCCCGGCAGCCATTCGCCCGGATTGAAGGTCCGGGTCCGGCTGATGTGCTCGAACTGCGGGCAGCGCGTGGCGGTCTGGCAGCGGATCTCCGCGCAGCGCAGCCGCCGCGCCCCCGGATCCGCCGACCACCAGAGCCCGATGTCCCAATCGAGATCGGTGTTGATGACGTCGATGATGCGCCGGATCGCTTCCTCGCCGCTGACGGCGTCGGCGAGGACCCGCGTGACCGCGTGCTCGGCGTTGCGGCGCCGGAGCGCGGCGGTGCGCTCCGAGATGGTCGCGCCGAGCAGAAGGCCCGTCGCCGAGACGACGGCCAGAAACAGCTGCAGGAAGATCAGGTGGACGCCAACATCACCCACGGAGTACGGACCGAAGCCGTGCACCGTGCCCCAGATGGCGATCGAGGCGGTCACGATGTTGGCGGCTGCGGCGCCGGCGGTACCGAATCGAATCGCGGCCCAGATGAGGAACGGGAACACGATGTAC
>Ga0068865_100000364_pt1 | contig 25092 bp, 25 predicted proteins | sample KBSMisM12_FD_75293 | JGI IMG/M metagenome (GOLD analysis project Ga0068865, IMG submission 75293) | Miscanthus rhizosphere microbial communities from Kellogg Biological Station, Michigan, USA - KBS Miscanthus M1-2 | ecosystem: Host-associated > Plants > Roots > Rhizosphere > Soil ...
AAAAGACCCTAAACATTCGTCCAGGGTCTTTTACTATGGTACGGATGAAAGGACTTGAACCTTCACGCCTCACGGCATTAGCTCCTAAGGCTAACGTGTCTACCAATTCCACCACATCCGCGTAGTGCTTTATTATTCTAACACAAAAATATCGTTTTTAGCGATGAAATTTTATGGGATTTTGCATATCCCTTATGCTATACTGATGGTAATGCATGTAGAGGGGGTAATCTATGAGTAAGGTAGCTGCGTATCTCCGCGGTCATATAAGTGGTGAAGTCGTCACTCGTGAGGACGTGCGTCTTGCGCACGCCAGCGATGGTGGCGTACTTTCTCTTAAGCCTGAAATGGTCATTTACCCTCGTACAACTAATGATATTCGTAAGGTTGCACGTTTTGCGTGGCAGCTAGCCGAAAAGGGCCACACAATCTCAATTACTCCTCGTGGTGCTGGTACCGATGGGAGCGGTGCGGCGATCGGTAAAGGCATTCTCCTCGTTACTACGGCTCATATGGATCGTGTATACGAATACGATGCCAAGCAAAAACTCATTCGCTTGCAGCCTGGCGCATCGGTTGCTGCAGTTCAAGCTGCACTCGGCCTTAGCGGCGCTGGAATTCAAGCACTGCAGGGCTCAAAGTCATACGGCACAGTCGGCGGCGCTGTTGCAGACGCTGTTGCTGGCCCATTCGCTGGTAAATATGGTAATATCGCTCGTGCTGTTGAACAGCTCGAGGTAGTGCTTGCAAATGGCGATGTCTTACAAACGAAGCGTATTAACAAGCGTGAACTCAACCGCAAAAAAGGTATGCAGGGTCTTGAAGGCGACATCTATCGAGGCATCGATGGCATAATTGATGAATACGCCGAAGTAGTCGACTCATTTAGTGCCGATGACATGGCAGGCTATAGCGCAATTGCAGACGTAAAACGCAAAGATGGCAGCTTCGACCTTACGCCGCTTTTTGTTGGTTCTCAGGGCACGCTCGGTATTATTAGCGAAATGATTCTAAAAGCAGACTTTAAGAGCGCACGCCTTAGTGTCGGTGTCGTGACGTTCGCCGATGCTGGCGTGGCTCGCGACACGCTTGATGAACTCGCCAAAATGAATCCAGCGCTGCTTGAATACTTCGATGCCGAGCTATTTGAGGTAGCGAAAAACTCAGGGCGTGTATATCCGTTCTACAACGAAGCTTCAACCGACTTCCAGCCACAAGCTGTAGTAGTAATTGGGTTTGATGATTTTAATGATCATCACCGCGCAAAAGCCTTGAAGCGTCTTACAAAAGGCCTCGAGAAAACTGATGGCGCAAAATTAGTGACAGCCGACGGCGAAGCAGCTGATGACCTACTTGCAGCGCTAGATGTTACACACTATGCCCAGTTCCCAGATCATGCTGGCGATATGGCGCCTGATATCTTTGGCGGATTCCACATCCCAACGGAGCAATTTGAAAGTTTCGTATCTGCACTTAAGGTGTACGCTGCACAAGAACACATATCGTTGCCGTTTGCAGGACATGTAATTTTGAACACGTATTCTGTCTACCCAACACTTTCGTTGAATAAAATAGCAGATAAACAGCGCGTGTTTAAATTACTCGATGCGCTCAGTAAGATTGTTTATGCTCACCAGGGAACAATGATTGCTGAAGGTGGCGAAGGTCGCCTAAAGACTCGTGCGGTATACGGCGAACTCGACGAAAAAGTAGTTGCAATGTACGAAGCAGTACGGAGGGTTTGTGACCCACATGCTACATTAAACGCTGGCGTAAAGCAACAAAACGAGCTTCGCACACTTGCGAGTCAGTTGCGCGACAACGCTGACGCTGGCCAGTTTGCTCGTTTCGGCCTGTAAAATAGCGATACAATCAAAAAGAGTCAGCTTTGCCGCTGACTCTTTTATTATTATCAAATCTTAACGTGCCGTGAGGCTACTCATGTCAGGGCCATCCGAGCCCTTTGCATAGCGAACTAAATCATCGCCGGTCGTCGCCCAGTAATCAAGAACTGGTTGAATAATGCGCCACGATGCCATAACCTCATCACTCGTCGCAAACAATGTATTGTCACCGCGAATAGCATCAACAAGCACGCGCTCATATGCATCAGGGTGGCCATGCGTGTCAAACACCTGCTGATAATTAAACTGCATTGGCGCCATCTGCAGCTCATTCTCGAAGCCCGGTTTCTTCACCCAAAGCTGCACCGTAATGCTTTCGTTTGGCTGAACATAGAATACTAACTGGTTAGTGTGAATATGGTCATTCGCTTGAGGTTTAAACTCAATAGTGATGCACGTCTGCTTCTTCGCAAGCGCCTTGCCTGTACGCACATAAATTGGCACATTTTGCCAGTGCGGTTGGGTAGAGTGCAGCTCGAGTGCAGCAAATGTTTCGACATTTGACGATAGATTATTCACTTCCTCTCGGTAACCAATGTACTGGCCACGGATTGCTCGTTCTAGTACTTTGTTAGCTGGCACCGCTTCAATAGCATCGAGCACTCGCTGACGCTCGGCGTGAATATCATCGCTACTCGTAATATCCTTCGGACGGTTCATCATCACAACCGACACAACGTTTAGAAGGTGACTTTGAATCAAATCACGCATCGCTCCAACCTGCTCGTAAAAATTAGCACGGCCTTCGATATCAAGCTTTTCATCGGCAATCACGCTAATCGACTTAATATGCTTACTATCCCAAATGTCTTCAAAGATTGGGTTGCGGAATCGGAACGTAACAAGGTTCTGAACGGTTTCTTTTGCTAAGTAGTGGTCAATGCGAAAGAGCTGTTTCTCTGCAAAATATTTACGAGTAACCGCAATTAATTCTTCGGCGGTTGCAGTATCGAATCCAAATGGCTTTTCAAGCAACAGATGCGAAAGCGTATTATGCTTTGTGCAGCCATGGTTCAATCCATTTTCGCCAAGATGGGTGATAATTGGCGCCGATACCTGTGGTGGAATCGCAAGATAGTACAGGCGATTCATGCATAAGCCCACTTGTGCCTCAATCTCATCAAGGTATTTTTTAAGCCCAGGGTAGCCCTCAGCAGATGCAGCGTTCATCTCGTACATCTCAATCTTTTTGCCGAGAGATTTAAGGGTGCTGCCAATAACCTTACCATCCTTATCGCGAATACCTTCTTTCGATAATTTTAGTAATTGAGCTGCCTTGAATTTACGGCGAGTAATACCGATAATGCGGGTTTTAGGGTGTAGCAGTCCGTTCTTTTCGAGCTCATAAAGCGACGGCAAGAGCTTCCGCGTCGAAAGGTCGCCTGTTACGCCAAAAATAACGATAGTTGCAGGGGTAAGTTCAAGATGAAAATCCGTATAGTCCATATTATCCATTCGTGTTGAGCGGATGACCGCCAAATTTGTTGCGTAACTCGGCAAGAAGCTTGGTCGTGTAGCTTACATCACCTTTTTCAGAGGCAAGTCGCACATCAAATGCCGCTTGAATTGCCGGTAGGGCAATATGTGCTTTCTCGGCTTCCTCGAGCGTCCAACGCGCCTCACCAGATTCTGCTACGTAGCCGCTTGCACTAGCAAGTGTCTTATCTTCGTGCATAATTTCAGTTGCAAGTTTGTTGAGCGTGCTTTCAATTACGCTTGCTTTTTGCCATACATCGCCAGCCTTTGCAAGATCAAGGTCTTTGTATGGCCCTTCGCGCAGCATCTGATAACCCTCTGCAAGCGCCTCCATCATGCCATATTCAATCGCGTTATGAACCATCTTAATGTAATGGCCCGAGCCTACTTCGCCAAAGTACTCATGGCCACCACGTGGTGCTGAGAGTGCATCGAGAATCGGTGTAATCGTATTGTAAGCTGCGTTATCGCCGCCCGCCATCATCGAGAACCCGTTCGCGAGGCCCATAACACCTCCACTCACGCCAATATCGAGGAATCGAACGTTCTTATTGTTCGCAAGCACTGCGTGCTTCTTAGTCTCTCGGAAGTCGGTGTTGCCACCATCAATAAGGATAGCGCCCTCGGGTAACACTTTGCACCATTCGGCGATTTCATCATTTACGTAGGCCGCAGGGATCATCAGCCATACAACAACACGCTCACCGTTGAATTTGCTAACCGCATCAATACGGCTCGCGCTGGCAATAGCGCCAAATTCCGTAGCAGCAGCAACTGCATCTGGATTAGGGTCAACCGCAACAACTTCATGGCCCGATTCAATCAGACGTTTAGCAATCTGGCCGCCCATTTTACCGAGCCCGACAAGAACAAGTTTCATATATCCCCCTTAGTTATTCTCGATTTGATCATTATATACAGTGCTGACTGGAGTTGTACGGAGCACCCCCGCCGGAAACTCTGCAAGCGTTGGAATGTCACCAAGAAGCTGCTCGAGTATTGGCCGTTTTGCCTCGCCAAAAATAAATGCAAGCGCTTCGTCAACTTGTTGAAGTGCCGGAAAGGTGAGCGTAACTCGCTCAAAATCTTCACCTTGGTAGCCACACACGAGCTCATCGCTGGTGCTCGCTGGTGAATTAGGTTTAATACCGGCAATGTGACCATCTGATCCAACGCCGAACTGGCCGATAATATAATCGGCAGCAATAAATTCACGAAGAACAGTTTCACTGTAAAGCTCGGCCACTTCGTCTCGCGTTTTGCCTTCAATAAGCATTGGGAACGTTGCTGCCTGCTTAGTATCGAACCCCGCATTGGCAAGTTGATGCCAGTTACAATCCTCACTGTCGAGTGCAACAAATCGCTCATCAGTCTGCATGATCACAAGCTTATTCGTGAGCTCATCATCCAATAACTGCGATGCGGCGACGCTAGTACTTATATTACTTCCGCCTGGCACAAGCCAAATAACTCTGTCATGTGTCTGTAGTGCTGATGTAAGAGCATCAGCCAATTTCACCCCTAAATCTGTCGTTTCCCTCAATACCTGCATACTACATTTAGTATCGCACAGTCACCCCTGACACGCTAGTGCTTTGTGCTATGATATGAAAGAAGGAGAGTCTGATGGAACAGCCGAATAGGGAAATACTGAAAAATTTTGATATTGATTCACTGCCGAGCCTCAATACCGTCGTGCTGGGCGCGCTAGAAATGCTTGCGACCGAAACTATACCAACGCTTGATGTGAGCGCATTTAAGCGACCGCTCGTTGTAGGGTCGGGCAACGCCGAAGCAACCGGCCGTATTTTATTTGCCGAAACCGATGCTATTTTTGCAAGCGAAAGCTCTGTCGATGACAAGCTAGGCCATATTGATGATATCGACGAAGTAGTCGTGGTGTCAGCTTCAGGCGGCAAGCATGCGCCAATCTTGGCACGCAAAGCGCGCGATGCCGGCAAGCACGTTACGCTTATTACCAATACGCCGAACTCGCCAGCGCAGCAAGAATTATCAGAAGATGAGATTACGGCACTGGTATACCCTAAAAACCGTGAGCCGTACACCTATAACACCAGTACTTACATGTCGATGATGATGGGGCTTACTCGTGAAGATCCAGCCGCAATCAAACGCTTTATCGAAGAGCAAGTCGATACACTAGAGCTACCAAACTTTGCAAAGTACGACAAATACTATCTGATTGTGCCCCCAGAATTTGCCGGTGTTATTCGTATGCTTCACGTCAAGTTCATCGAACTTTTTGGCCGCAATATTGCTCGCGATGTCGAAACCAGCGAATATGTACGCCATGCAACGACAGTAGCGCCAAGCAACGAGCTATTCATTAGCTTTGGCGAGGCAAATACAACATGGGGCAGCCTCGGCAATCGTCTCGACGTTCCATTGCCTAAAGATGCTGGATACGTAGCAATGGTAGCAATCGGCTACTACGTTGTGGCGCAAATCCAAAAAGCGCACCCACAATACTTTAAAGAGAATATCGACGTGTACTGCCAGTTCATTTCTGGGGTATTTGGTGAATCAATCACGCCAATTGTCGACGGCACGGTCTAGGTTAAGTTGTCGATAAAATAAAAGACGAGCAAATACGCTCGTCTTTTAAAGTGAATGCGAAGATTACGGAACAATTGTTCCGTTGACTGCGTTATCAGCTACAAGTGATCCAGTCCCACCCATATCCGTGAATCCGACTGACGGCGTGCCAGCATTGCTCTGGCGCAATACATTATTCTTTACGATATTAATGCCAGTGCCGCCAGATCCTTCTTCGCGAATCAAGCTTCTCGTTCGCCCAGCAGTTGCCGATGTTTCAAGCACATTACCCGTGATAACACATTCTTTGGCCGCAAACTCAAGGTGAATGCCTGAGTAGTTACCATTTGCTGTGGCCTGATCGGCGACCGAGGTAAACGTGTTATCGGTAATAATATGCGCAGACGATGACGCAATAAATATATTATCACCGCTCACACCATCAAATATACAATTCGTAACCCGCGATCGCTGTCCATCACGAAGTTCAATGCCGCCCATATTATTACGTCCGCCAACAAATACCGAAGCTTGGAAAGTGTTCAATCCGGATAAATCACGTACTGCATATGATGCAGCTGAACCCCCAAGGAACTGAAATTCAGAGCGAATGTAGTTTTCATCATTGCTATTAATCAACATACCGAGCCCTGTGCCACCCGAAGTTGATGTTGCATCAAACAGGCAAGAGACTACCTTGTTATGATGTCCGAATGCTGAGCTCGGGAACGCATCAAGCCATAGCCCTGCCGTGTAGCAATTTAAGAAATGGACACTATGAAACTCCGACTGCACCGCACCAGCGGCATGAATGCCACCGCCGCCAGTCTGATTGCTCGCGTTGCCATCAAGCCTAAAGTGTGCAAACGTTCCACGCACGCCATTGCCGCCTGGGTCAAAGATCATCGCCCAGTCGCTCATTCCATCGGCAATCTTAATAATGCTTGACCAGCCCTGGCCGATAACACTCGGGTTCTCCGCGGTAATTGTCAGTGGCGAGGTAAGTGTAAATGTGCCTGGCGACAAAATAACAGGCCCGCTATTAATAGCGGCTTCAAGCACGGTGCTATCATTGCTGCCATTGACCTGTGCGCCAGCACATAGCTTCCACGTTGCAGGGGCATCCGACGCAATAACAAGCGTGGCATTCCCAGTCAGTGGGGTGGCTGTTAAATCGCTATAGGCGCCTGATGAGGCGACAGTTGCAAGGTTTGCAAGCTTAGTCTGCTCGGCCGTAGTGAACGGTTGATTGGTCGTGCCACCAATAATTTTATCAGCAGAAATGCCTGACTTAAGTGAGCCGTCGGTATCGTGCGCTACCGACAAGTACTGGTTCAGAATACTGCCCCAAGTACCGTCATCTGATCCTGGCTGTGGTAATCTTGCCATAATTTCTACAGCAAGTATATCACACTTATGGCTAAGTCTTCGAGCAAGTACTAAGCTGCTTGGTCTTGAGGAACTTCAAAGTCGACCCGAATAATCTTATGGGTTCGCGGCTCCTCTACATGTGCTGCTTCATCCTCAGGGACGCGCGAGTATGAGACGCGTGAGGCGAGCGCTAGGAGCAAGTTGCCACCTTGGCCGCTACTTTGTAAGCCCTTGAGAGAGAACTCGTCATCATAGGCGTCAAGCGCAACAGCTCCGAGATCAGGCGCCAATATTGCTGTTTGAGGTCGTTCATCTTCTCCGGCTATCGTGTCACTATCATCACCGACGCCAATTCCAACTTGCCGCTCTTTAGCCCAGACATAGACGCCAGTTGCGTGACGACCCACCTCTGGTCGCTGAGCATTAGCCAGGAGCTCCCCTAAGCTTAGCTCAATGTCCCCGACGAGTGACTCAGGAATCGGACAGCCAACGCAGGCCTGCAAGTCCACATCGGTAGATAGATACTCCGTAATCGCATGGCGCATTTCTGAGAATCGAGCCGAATCAAAGTCACAGCCAAGTTGCAAATTTAATAACGGTCGTTCGGGCAATGGCTCAGCTTCTTGCTCGCGTAGTGGTCGAAATTCGGTCATCTTCTTTTCTCACTTTGGATTAACAGATAGGTAAGTAGGTGCCCTGTATTCAGGGAGTCTATGATTTCATTATAACGCTTATTGACCTTTATGTCAAGTAGCGCTTAAGCTTCTGTGGAGCTACTCGCCTCTACTTAGAATCTTGCGGAGCCCCATAAGCTCCCACGCACGAGTAAGGCCAATTGCAGTCAGAGCAATGATCACATAAATAAGCACCGCAATCATAGCTTGCTCATCTTGATTGAGTACCGTCAAAATACCTGCAAGTAACTCGGCGGCATAGGTTGCCGCAGCCCCAACAAGTACCGTTCGGCTAATCTGCGCCCGGGCCTTACTGAGCTTACGCAACTGATAAAGTCCACTTTGCTGTAGGCGGAACGTAGATATAAGACCCACGATCGAGAGAATGATTGCTCCATAGCCAATATTAATAAACGGCTCAAGGCCAATCAAACTCAGCAAAAAGACATTAGCGAACGCCGAATATGCACTCTCTGCAAGGATACCCTCTTGTATGCTAGATGTCCTCGTATTATCCTTGCTATCTACAATAGAATTTGCGACCGCTAAAAACCCAATAAGTGTCGCCCCCGCCCCGGCAGCTGCGGCATAAAATTGACTAAATGATTCAGGACTAACCATATGCTTATTATTGTATCAAAACCCCGAACATCGATGCTATCTAATTTGCAGTCTGGCCCTCAACAGCCACTTTGTAGACCACACCTTCCTTTACCGAGAAATTAAGACGCCCCAAGACGTAATCCATCGTCACGGGGAGCTGCTCGCCGTCCCGCTCTACAACGCGTGCGGGTGTACTTGCGACCGATGCCTTCTCAAGTGCAGCACTTTCAGTTAATCCGACATACGCTTGGCTATCATCGCTGTGCTGACTCGCAGTATTGGTAAAAGTTTTTCCATCAATAGTGCACTGCTCTGGATAGGTTGTTAAGATGGCGCCACCCGCTTTTTCGCATTCCACAAAGTTGGTAACGGCAGCAGGCTTCCTAAACAAAAGAGCTGCACTTACGCCAACAACAATCGCGCCAACTGCGAGTATAGCGACGGTGTACCAAGTTCTTGCGCTAGATTTTTGCTTATGAGTCACAACTTCCTCCATCAAGCTATCGGTTACTACTTGATAGTATACAACGCGACCTATTACACCAAAGCAAAATACCAGACAAATGCCTGGTATTTTGCTTTGGCGCACCACATCGACCTATCGTGGAACATCCTTGAGCCCAGCCTAACCCTGATGCACGAAAAGTTGGCTGATCTAGGCTAGGTTTACTATAACGGTGAAATGCATATTGTTGAGCCTGAGACCGAGGAGAGTGAACGCCACACTGTACAAGTAGCCTCTCTTCGTAAGCTGTAAAAGCAGATCTAATTATCTTGAACAATTACGGGGTGTTGGTAATCGTTATTATCTATCTTCAAATTAGATTTAAGAGGTTGTTGCCGATCCCAGAAAAATCCCTGAGCTTTCTCATGCATCTCTATTGTCTGCTCTGGCGTACGAACATCGCTATCTCGACCAATCTTACGTTCGATAATTCTTTTGCGGGCGACCATCAGTTCAATCACATAATCCATTTTATTTAACAAGATCTTGTCCTCGATGAGTACGATTCGACTCGGCTTGACTGTTTTAGTCTCAGCGCTCAGCTCGCCTGTACTATGAACATACGAATGATACGTTGCAGGTTGATTATCCCTGAGTTTTTCAAGCGCAGATTCAAACGCATCATAGTCATACCAATTTTCAAGGATTTCCCAATGAGTTTTACCTTGGAATTCACCTTCATCATAGATGTGTTCTCGGAGCGCTTCGCGCATTTTACGCGGGATCAAAAAGTCGTCATGGTTGAGGAATGTGTATTTAATCTCCCTTTCTTCTAAAGCTTGACGGAGTGCTTTTATGAAGTGGCTTTTGCCACTACCAGATTCTCCGGTGATTGCGACGAGGCATGGATTGTGCGGTTGCGCGAGTATTCTCTCCAAACAGTGTTGGGCTATTTTATCTATCATAAATTCATTATAGTTTAATGTGTCGCCGTCTTGATGTATGAAAAGGTAGCTGACCTTGGCCAAGCCTATTGTAAGGGTGATGTAAGTGCCATCGAGCGCGAAGGATGCCTATGGGCAGCCATCTTAGAGATCTCGTAAAATGGCGGTAAGTTGAGGCTGTAATGCAGCATTAGTGGTGAGCATATCGCCAGTCTTAAGCTCCCAGTCTTGCCCAGAGAAGTCGGAAATTTGAGCGCCCGCTTCACGCGCAATCACTGCAGCAGCTGCTACGTCATAGAAGCTCAAGCCGTTAAAGATAGCTGCGTCAAACCTACCGCAAGCCGCATAGCAAGTTTGTAGAGCACCTGAGCCTGGCATTCGCGTACTCCGAACATGCTTTGTTACCTCTGCCATAACTGCAAGCAGTCGCTGTTTTTCATGCTGAGACTTTCCGCGGTCAAGGGTTACGAAGGCCTTGCTCAATTCGCTTGTTTCACTAGAATGTATTCTCTGGCCGTTCAAGAATGCGCCCTTACCCTTTTCGGCAGCAAAAAGCTCGTCGGTGATTGGCTGGTAGACAACCCCCAGGATAGGTTCATTTTTATAGGTCAAACCTATTGAAATACAAAAGAATGGAATCTGGCGTGCATAGTTACTTGTGCCATCAATAGGGTCTACAATCCATCGATAATCACTAGTACCCTCGTCGTCGCCAGCTTCCTCGGAAAAGAAAGCATGTTCAGGAAACGCCCGCCTGAGCTTATCGAGGATTAGCTTTTCGGCCTCGGTATCGTAATCGGTTACAACCTGTAGGGTGTCATTCTCTAGTTTCAGCACGCTATCGGGGGCAGTGCTGCTATCGAACCCCTGCTTAATCAAAGCACCAGCTTCTTTGGCTGTCTGAATTGCTACATCAATCACGATAGCTCCTTTCAATGTAATTACTTCTTCCTCGTATAGACATTGTATCGCCAACCGAGTGCATCCGTTGATGCATCCAAAATAACATCAGCTTCTTCAATAACAGGCAAGGTTAGTGGTATATGCTGGTAGCGCTGTCTAAAGTGAAAGCTATCAGCTGCCTTGGCAAGCTCGCCACCGCGAGATACAACGTCTCTGCTCACTCTGTTCTGCAAACGAAGCTCATCGGCCATGTGTATAAAGATTAGGAGGTCGGGCCTAGCCACAGCGTGAAAGTCACCCTCAACTAAAAGCACATCCAATTGACTAATATGATGTTTATACTGTGCCTCACCTTCATCAATAGCCAAGCCAGTAAGTGGGTTGTAGGTAGGTACGGCTACGGTCTCTACGCCACTAAGGGCTTTGATTTCATCAATTTTCTGATTCAACAAGTCAAAGTCTTTCAACTTGAGTGGATCAACTTCTTCGGGGCTAGCGCCGAGCGATACCTTATCGTCATAATTTTCCTTGCGCCAAGCGCGATCGCCCTTGTTGAAATCATCGGTTGCAATAGTGTCGGCGCGCATGCCAGTCGCAGCCAGACCATCCGCTAATGACTGTGTAAGGGTTGATTTGCCGCTCGCGGCTCCGCCAACTAAAGATACCACGAGCGTTCCATCTCGTGGTAGGCCCCTCACGGTCTCTATAAGCCACGTCACAGTCTGATCGTAATCCAGGGCGGCGCCCGTTTGATCAAACTGCTCCTTGATTACTGACTGGGCGTAGGCCTGATTCTTGCTCACCTCACTCATACTAGCAAGTATAGCATGAGCCTCCGGCCCCTCCTCATAGTAGGAAACTTACCGATTTAGGCCAAGCCCACTACAGTAAAGGAGCTCATATCGCTGAACGGAAAACAGGAGAGCTGAGGTTCTCTTTGGTGCGAGCAGCCTTTAAAATTGCGCCTAAAACTTATATACTTCTAACTACAATCTATGAGTTTTACTTATGAGGACAAGCACCCTGATTCTCTGTATGTCGATAAAATTTGGCATACGTACACCACTAGTGACGGTGTTTTTACTGCAGGCCTAGATGGCAACTGGGACATTATCATCTTTAGAATGGGCGACAAAGTGCGCGTAACCGTCAACGGCGTTGGTAAACACGCTGTACAGGTCCCTTACGTAGCTGGGGTGGATAGCGTGGGTATCGCCTTAAAGCCTGGTGTATTTTTGCAAGATTTTAAAGGTAAAGAAATCGTCAATAGCCAGCACACACTCAGCAAAGGCAACGTCTCATATGTTGAGATTGGCGGTTACCTCTTTAAGATTCCTGACTTTGAGTCTGCTGAAATATTTGTTGATACTCTTATTGAGAAAGGTATCTTGCTCATTAGCCCCATCGTTTCATCTTTAAATGATAGAAGTACTAGCAGCGTCTCTGATCGCTCACTCCGTCGTCACACAATGAATACAACAGGCCTCAGTCCATATTTCTTTCATCAGATTCAACGAGCGCAACGGGCAACACAACTACTGCAGCAAGGCATGCCTATTGCGCGGGTAGCCGCTGAGACAGGCTATACAGATCAAGCGCATATGACAAAATCGGTCAAGGCGCTTATGGGGCTTACTCCAGCACAAATTATTGCTCGCAGCAAAAAATAAATTGGCCATTTTTTACAATCTATCTTCTTACGGTCTTGGTTAAATACACATGTAACCATTAAAAGGAGATAACCGATGGCTAAAAAATTCATCATTGATGTTCCGCAGGAAAAATTGGCGGAATTACAAAAACAGCTGAAAGAAGCACGCTTTCCAGACGCACCAAAAGGCGCTGGCTGGAGTTATGGCACAGACCTAGAATACATGAAAGAGCTGGTTGAATATTGGCAAAAAGAGTATAGCTGGCGCGCGGCCGAAAAAGAACTCAATACATTTGATCACTTTATGGCGAGCATTGACGGCACGAACATTCATTTTATCCATCAAAAAAGCGACAATCCGGATGCGACGCCACTACTGCTTATTCACGGTTGGCCTGATTCGTTCTATCGTTTTCATAAAGTTATTCCTATGTTGAGTAAAAAATTCCATGTGATCGTACCATCCCTGCCTGGATTTGGTTTTTCAGACCACGTAGCAATGAATAGCAGCTCAACGGCTGACGTGTTTGCTAAGCTAATGCGTGATGAATTAGGGTACGAGAAGTTCATAGTCAGTAGTGGCGATATTGGTACGGAGGTTGCACGCGCACTGGCAGTTGCGCATAAAGAATTAGTCACCGCAGTTCACTTGACCGACGCAGGATTTCCAAACGGCAGCGAGGATTTCACGACCATGAGCCCAGAAGAGCAGCAGTTTGCTGGCAAGTGTCAGCAGTGGTGGTATATGGAGGGCGCATACAATGCCCTGCAGTCTACGAAGCCGCAAACAGTGGCATTTGCCTTGAATGACTCGCCAGTTGGCTTGGCGGCGTGGATGGTTGAAAAATTCCAGTCAGGGGCTGAAGGTGGCATCGAAAAAGCGATTACCAAAGACGAACTACTGACAAATATCACCCTATACTATATCACCGACACGATTGCTAGTTCTGTGCGCACTTATGCCGAGAACACTCGTGCGGCATATGCAACTGGCGGTCCGCGGCCACCAGTAAAAATCGAAGTGCCAACCGCCATTGCTAGCTTCCCTGGCGAAGCCGTACCAGTTGTTGAAGCCTGGGCGAAGCGCAGCGCTAATGTTATGCGATTTAGCCAAATGGAAAAAGGCGGGCACTTTGCGGCATGGGAGCAACCAAAAATCTTTGCTGCCGACATTACTGAATTTGCTGAGAGCCTGTAAGGCTTAGAAAGGGGAGTGATATGACCACAAGTAAACACCGTACACTTGCACTAGTGATCGTTGCATTCGCATTTGTTATGGACCTACTGGATGCCACGATTGTCAATGTGGCAATACCATCGATTCAGTCAAGCCTACACGCATCGGCCGATGCCGTACAGTGGACAATTGCCGGGTACGCTCTCACGTTTGCCTTGCTGCTGATTACTGGCGGGCGTATGGGCGATGGTTATGGCTATAAAAAAATGTTCCTGATAGGCGTTTCCGGCTTTACTGCCGCCTCACTACTGAGTGGCATTGCGGCAGATACAATGATGCTGGTAGTGTCGCGACTACTGCAGGGTGCTGCTGCTGCCTTGATGGTGCCGCAGGTCATGTCACTCATGCAGGTGCTGTATAAGCCAGCTGAACGTGTCAAAGTCATGGGGTTATTTGGCATGCTTGGCGGCTTGGCTGGGGCACTTGGGCCAGTTGCTGGAGGGCTGCTGATTCAAGCAAATATTTCTGGCTTAGAATGGCGACCTATCTTTTTAATCAATGTTCCTATTGGCCTTAGTATTTTTATACTGGCCGTAAAATACCTGCCTGAGGCGAAATCAAAACATAAAATTCAGCTGGATATTCTAGGGACATTACTGGTTATGGTCGCACTTGGGCTGATGATTTTTCCACTGATCGAGGGGCGACAGCTGGGGTGGCCAGCGTGGACGTATGCTATGCTGGCCACGTCAGCTCCTACTTTCGTAGCCTTCGCACTATATGAGCTACGGAGGGCAAAACGCCATACTGCTGGGCTAATTGTGCCATCATTGTTCCAAAAAAGAACATTTGTCAGCGGATTGGCATTAAACTTGACGCTCCAAGCGGCAATGGTTAGTTTCTTCTTTGCGTTTACGTATACATTGCAAGCTGGATTTGGATTTGACCCATTAAAGGCGGCTCTAGCGAATTTGCCGACAGCAATTGGGATTGGCGCAAGTATTACTATTGTCAGCCAGATGCTCATCCCTAAACTAGGGCGCCGCACGATTAGCCTAGGAAGCGCATTGCTAGGTTTCGGGTTTGCGATTACTGCAGGCGTGATGTCTTATGGTGGAGCCAACCTACAGGTCTGGCACCTTATCCCGGGGCTCCTGTTAACAGGCTTGGGCATGGGCAGTGTCATGGCACCGATGTTTTCGGTAGCACTGCAAGATGTTGAAGTTGAGCATGCCGGATCGGCTTCTGGTATTCTGAATGCCGTTCAGCAGGTAGGTGGAGCACTGGGAATTGCCCTCATTGGTATTGTCTTTTTTGGTAGCTTGTCGCATCAAACGACCGGTCTACACGTTGCGCAGTTTAGCACTGCGTATACGCAGGGTATGCTACTGTCACTTGCTCTCATTGGGGTGATTATACTTATCAGTTTCGCGCTGCCTAAAAAATTTAAAGTGATTGAGGAGACGTTTTAATGCCTACCGCCCGTGATGACTATATTGAGATTGTTGGCGCCCGTGAGAATAACCTTAAAAACATCTCACTCAATATACCTAAACATAAAATTACAGTATTTACTGGTGTGTCGGGCTCAGGCAAATCGTCAATCGTATTTGACACGCTAGCCACAGAAGCGCAGCGCCAGTTAAATGAAAATTTCAGCATGTTTGTACGCAATATTTTGCCACATTATCCCCAGCCCGACGCTGACGCAATTAGGAATCTTAACATGTCGATCGTCGTAGATCAGCGCCCCTTAGGGGGCGGGGCGCGGTCAACCGTTGGCACAATTACTGATATCGCAACGCTGCTACGCCTACTGTACTCACAGGTTGGGAAGCCTCAGCTTGGTAGCGCTACTATGTTTTCATTTAACGATCCGGCTGGCATGTGCCCGGAATGCAGCGGGCTAGGCAGTAAGATGGGCGTCGATGCTCGCACATTTATCGACATGGAAAAGTCACTTAATGAAGGTGCACTACGGGTGCCAGCGCTTGGCCCTAACGAGCGTGGACTTTATGCCGCATCCGGCTTTTTCGATAATGACAAAAAGATCAAAGACTACACTGCCGCAGAAATGGAGCTGCTACTGCATGGTAAAGATCGCAAGTTTAAATTACAAATTGGGGGCGGGACGGTTAATGCGACCTACGAAGGTGTCATCGAACGGTTTACTCGCGCCTATATTCGCCGTGATATCAGCACATTGTCAAAGCGCACGCAAGAGCTAGTATCTCCGTATATTGTTATGGGTCTATGTACCCTGTGCCGCGGTGCGCGCCTCAACCAGGCAGCATTAAGCTGCAAAATACAAGGCCATAACATTGCAGAATTATCGGCTATGGAGATTGATGAGTTAGTCGGAGTTGTTAAGAAAGTAAACACAGAAGCAGTGAAGCCGATTATTGCAACATTACTTGACCGCCTGCAGGATATTAGTGACATCGGGCTGGGGTATTTAAGCCTGGATCGCAAAACCGATACACTGTCAGGTGGTGAGGCTCAGCGTGTCAAAATTGTCAAACACCTTTCTAGCAGCCTCGTTGATGTGATGTATATTTTTGACGAACCAAGCGTCGGGTTGCATCCACGTGATGTCCATAGAGTGAACGAATTGCTAACAAAACTTCGTAATAAGGGCAATACAGTAATCGTTGTCGACCATGACCCAGACGTGATCAAAGTTGCCGACCATGTTATTGATGTGGGACCGCACGCAGGCAAGGATGGCGGCATGATTATGTACGAAGGTACATTTGGCGGCCTACTAAAATCAGGCACATTGACTGGTGAGCATATGAAGCATACTGTACCACTTAACATGACACCACGGGCAGCTAAGGGTAACTTCTCCATTGCGAACGCAACTATCAACAACCTTCAGGATGTCAATATCACCATCCCTCAAGGGGTCTTAACCGTTGTTACGGGCGTCGCAGGGTCGGGCAAAAGCTCACTGATTAACCAGATCTTCGTTCCGGAGCACCCCGAAGCTATTGTGATCAACCAAGCGCCCATTGGTACATCTACCAGGTCTAACCCTGCTACCTATACTGGCATCATGGATATCACACGCCTGGCATTTGCTAGTGCCAACAACGTCGATGCTGGCATGTTTAGCTTCAATTCCAAAGGTGCCTGTGAAAACTGCCAGGGTCTCGGCTTCACCTACACAGATCTTGGGTTTTTGGATGGGATTAAAGTGGTCTGTGATGTGTGTGAGGGCAGGAGATTCAAAGATGAAGTACTGGCATACACCCTAAAGGGCAAAACAATCAGCGACGTGCTGAATATGACTATCGCGCAGGCGCTTGATTATTACGACGACCCAATCGTCATCACCAAACTTCAGGCAATGCGCGATGTGGGACTGTCGTATCTACCACTTGGTCAGCCTCTTAGCACGCTATCAGGTGGCGAGTGTCAGCGAATCAAATTATCTAGTGAGCTACATAAACAAGGTTCGCTGTACGTTATGGATGAGCCTACCACCGGACTGCACATGTCGGATATTAACGTATTATTAGCTATAATGAACCAGCTGGTTGATGCCGGTAATACCGTAATTGTCATCGAACACAATTTAGATGTCATTCGTGCTGCCGACTGGATTATTGATATGGGACCAGAAGCTGGGAGTAAGGGTGGGCAGGTTGTGTTTGAAGGGGTGCCTGCAAAATTAGTAAAGGATAAGCATTCTTTAACAGCTAAGTACATGTAAGGCTTATGAGCTTCGTACTTTTTGCTATTAGGTAGGAGGCCTTAAACCAAAAGTGTTCCACATTGATGCTCGTTGGTTTGAGCTGTGGAACACTTTTATATCGGTAATAATTACATGGTGCGGATAAGAGGACTTGAACCTCCACGCCCTTGCGGGCACTAGCACCTGAAGCTAGCGCGTCTACCAGTTCCGCCATATCCGCGTATACTTCTACTATATCAGGGGTAGTAAGGTGATACAATACACCTATGGAAGATACGCGTAACGTTGTAGACGAGTTCAAAGGCATTCCACAAGAGGAAATTATTGCCATGCTCGATGAGAGGCATCCAGACTATCTTGAAATCGCCGTCGATAACGTCACACGCGACTTTAATATGGGCACGATCATTCGCACCGCCAATGCATTTGGCGTGCGCCATGTGCATGTGATTGGGCGTAAACAATGGAATAAGCGCGGCGCTATGATGACTGACACCTACCTGCATGTTCATTACCACCAAACCACCGAGGAGTTCATGCAGGCGATATCTGGCAAAACACTGGTCGCAATCGATAATGTAAACGGCTCACGGCCGCTTGCCGACAAAATGCTGCCGCGCAGCGCAGTCCTGCTCTTTGGTGCCGAAGGCCCCGGAATACGCGAAGAATTGCTTGCCAATGCTACCGAAATCGTTGCCATTGAACAATATGGCAGTACGCGCAGTATCAATGTAGGCGTCGCTGCGGGCATTGTTATGTATGAATGGGTACGCATCCACAAGGGGTAGGGAATAATTATAATGCTTGCAAAATAGGCATAATATATGCTATAATATTACGTAATTATGGCAAATTTGTCCCCAGAACCGTACAAGGGTGCTCGTGACTGGTATCCGGAGTCTATGCGGCTCCGCAGTTATATTTTTCACACCTGGCGTAAAGTTGCTCAGCGCTACGGATACGAGGCATACGACACACCGCTACTCGAGCCAATCGATGTATATGAGGCGAAAAGTGGCCAAGAGCTTGTTGGCGAGCAAACGTACCAGTTCACCGACCGTGGTGAGCGCCGTGTGGCGATTCGTCCTGAAATGACCCCAAGTGTCAGTCGTATGATTGCCGCACGTCAGCAAGAGCTCGCAATGCCAGCCCGATGGTTTAGTATTGCCCAGTTCATGCGCTACGAACGCCCACAGCGTGGCCGCGAACGCGAGTTCTGGCAGCTTAACTGTGACCTCTTTGGCCAAGAAGGCGCCATTGCTGATGCCGAGATCATCTCACTCGGTGCAGATATTCTAGCGGAACTTGGTGCAACACCAGAAATGTTCACCATTAAAATCAACAACCGTCGCATCGTCAACTTTATGATGGCCCAATACTTAGAGCTCGACGGCGTGCAATCACAATTGATGATTCGTCTGTTCGACCGTAAGAACAAAATTGCCCCAGAAGCCTTCCGCGACCAAGCAATCGAAATATTCGGTAGTGCAATGGCGCCAAAGGGCCTACAAAAGCTCGCACAGTTACTGGCTGCCAAAACGATGGCCGACCTGCCAGAGACTATCCGCGAAAGTAATGCAGTAAAAGAAATCCAAGAGCTTTTCACGCAACTTGAACGCGCTGGCGTAAAGAACGCCATTTTCGACATCACCCTTATGCGTGGTCTCGATTATTACACGGGCACTGTATTTGAGTTCTTCGACACACACCCAGAAAACGCACGTGCACTCTTCGGAGGTGGCCGTTACGATGGACTCGTCGGTCTCTTCGGCAGTGAACCAATCAGCGGCGTTGGTATAGCGCCAGGCCTTAGTATGACTGAGCTCTTCTTGCATACCCACAAGCTCGTGCCAAAACTCCGTAGCAATACCGACGTCTACATGATTGTCATCGGCGATACACTCCGTGGTGCCCAAAAACTTGCAATCGACCTTCGCAAAGAAGGCGTTAATGTCGAGCTCGACACGACGGGCCGCAAGATGGATAAGCAACTCAAGACGGCTGTTAAAAAATCTATCCCATACCTGCTATTTGTTGGCGAAGAAGAGGTAGCAAAAGAGGTCTATCCGCTTAAAGATACGCTCACGGGCGAAGAAAAGAAGCTCAGTTTTGAGCGTATCGTCAGCACCGCGACAGATCGCCGCACCGGCCACGGCGAAGACGACGAGTTTGACGTTTCTGACATGATTGCTTAGTGCTGCTTATGCTATACTAATGGCATGAAACACCAGGTGAAACGTGGGTTTACCATTGTTGAATTAATTGTTGTGATTATCGTCATTGCAATTCTTGCAACCCTTACTACGGTGTTATACCTCGACGCGCAAAAACAAGCTCGCGACACAGCTATTCGCGACGCAGCCGATAAATTCTCGCAGGCAATTGAACTTATGTCTTCAAAAAATAACGGTGGCGCCATGATTAAAGGCGGTTACGGATCTACGTCATCCGTGACCTCAACAGGGTGTGCCGATGGTGGAGGCGGATATCAAGCGCCAGGATATGTCGCAAGAGACGCAAACTTCAAATGCACCTTGGGTGACGCTGTTGTCGCTGGCGGCTACCTGAGCTCGTCATTCTTTACGAGCCTACCTCCTAATGTTGGCGACGGCAACACACCGCTCACAGACTTTATTGTCCAATGGTGTAGCGGCGACAGTAAGTATTATCTTTTCTATAGCCAAGAAATGCCGTCCACCGACAGTCTTGCAGCTGTAAACAATGTTCTTAATAACGTGTGTACGAGTCAAATACCGAACGTCGGCGGCCGCAACATGGGTGGTGTAATCCAGCTCGATGTGCGTTAGGTGTAGCTATCTGTTATAATCAGTAGCTATGAAAACGACAGTTAAACACCTATCTGATACGCGTGTGCTGGTAACGATTACGCTTGGGGCTACTGAACTTGAAGCTGCCGAGCAAGTTGCGCTGAAAAAACTAGCAAAGAATGTTAAGGTTGATGGTTTCCGTAAGGGGCATGTGCCAATCGCGATGATCAAAAAGAATGTTGATCCAAACGAGCTTGGCCAAGAAACTGTCGAGAATGCACTTTCTCGTGCCGTAGCCGAAGCGTATCTCGAAGAAGACCTTCAGGCACTTGAGCGCCCAGAAGTTGAAATCAAGAAGTTCGTTCCAGGCGAATCGCTTGAGTTCACTGCAGAAGGTGACGTACTCCCTAAAGTAACCCTTGGTGACTACAAGAAGCTCAAAGCCGACAAAAAAGTGAAAGCTGTCGTAAAGGCTGATGTCGAAGACACTATCGAACGCATCCGCAAAGGCTTTGCAGCCAAAGAAGAGACTAAGGCTGCGGCAAAAGATGGCGACGAAGTTGTCATTGATTTCATCGGCAAAAAAGATGGCGAAGCATTTGACGGTGGTACAGGCGAAGACTACCCACTTACTCTTGGTAGCAAATCATTCATCCCTGGCTTCGAAGAAGCGCTCGTTAACCTAAAAGCCGGTGACAAGAAGGACGTTGGGCTTACATTCCCTAAAGATTACCACGCGAAAGAGCTTGCTGGCCAAAAGGTAGTATTTGAAACGACCGTGAAAAAAGTAAATGCCATTACACTTCCTAAGGTTGATGATGAGTTTGCCGCGAAGGTTGGCCCATTCACAAGCCCTGAAGAGCTCCGTGAAGATATCAAGAAAGAAATCACTGCACAGCGCGAACGTGAGGCAAACGACACACTCAAAGACGACCTCGTTAAGCAGCTTGTCGAGAAAAGCAAAGTAAGCGTACCTGCAGTACTCCGCGAAGACCAAATCCGCTCGATCGAGATGGACTTGCAGCAGAACCTTATGTACCAGGGCCTTTCATTCGAGCAATACCTTGAAAACCGTGGCTTTGCAGACCGTGACGCTTGGGTTAAGGAAGAAGCCGAAGAAGCTGCCGACAACCGCATCAAGGCCGGCCTCATACTTGCAGAGCTTTCCAAAGAACTCAAGATTGAAGCAAGCGCTGACGAGCTCGCCGAGCATATCAATGTCTACAAGCAGCAATACGCGAACAACCCAGAAATGGCAAAGCGCTTTGACGAGCCTGAAGCACAGCGCGAAATCGCAAACCGTTTGATTACTGAAAAGACGGTCGACGAGCTCGTAAAGCTCAACACTAAGTAGTGATCTTACGAATAAATAAAATAGCCCACCGTAGCGGGCTATTTTATTTGCCTTTCGTTCTTTTGAACTCATCAGCATACATACACATGCATGGAGGCAATCCTATCCAAGCAATCACCATAAAACGGGGTCGCCGCCGACCTCCCATCGTGGGGGCCGGCGGCACTGGCCGCGCGAGCGTGTGAGCTCAGATGCGGTCGCCGAGCTGCGGCTCGTCACTGCCCGGGAGGGCGGCGAGCACCGCCAGGGCGGTGGCACCGAGGTTCTTCGTGCTCCGCTCGTTGTGCTCAGCAGCCTCGATGGTGGCGATGACGTGCTCGTCGAAGAAGTCGAGGAGCTCCTTGACGTGGCGGTACATCACGCTCTGGAGGAGCGGCCGCGTGGACGTCAGCTGCACCCGCAGGTACATGGCGGAGCCCCGGTTGTCGAGGGTGGCCCTGCTGCATCCGATGTGCTTCGCGACATCTTCGCCGTTGAGCTCGCTGTCGAGCGTGGCGGCGAGGGTGCTGGTGGCGTCCAGGATCTGGCGCGCCTCGCGAAGAACCCTCTCGGCGAGCTTGTCCAGCTCGATCAGGAGGAACGCGTACAGCGCCGGCTTCTCCTCGGGGTCCACACCCCTGAGCCCGCTCTGCAGGTTCAGGGTGAAGTCGAGGGTGACGTGCGGACGCTCGATGGTCTCGCGACGGTCTTCTGACAGCCTACCGGCCATGAGAGGCCTTCTCTCGTCTCAGGTTCTGCTTGGATAGGGACGTGCCATTCCGACTCCTTGCGGAGGAACAGCCTTACTACATTAAACTAAAAAGTACATTTTGTCAATGTCGTAAGCATCCCTTTCACTGGCTTTACATAATTAGCACTCAACGTTGACGAGTGCCAGTTATGGGCGTATTATAAAGGTATGACAAAGCCTGGCAACTATCTTGTACCGAACGTAATCGTTAAAACCCGCGATGGAGAGCGTGGCTACGACATCTACTCACGCCTCCTTGAAGACCGCATTATCTTCCTTGGCGAAGAAGTAAACGAACACACCGCTAACGTAGTGGTCGCACAGTTACTCCACCTCGCTAACGAAGATCCAAATAAGGACATCCAGCTCTACATCAACAGCCCAGGTGGGGCAGTCTATGATGGCCTTGCAATCTACGACACTATTCAATTCATTAAGCCTGATGTGCAAACTATCGGCATTGGCCTGCAAGCAAGTATGGGCGCCTTTCTCCTTAGCAGCGGCACCAAGGGCAAGCGCATGATGCTACCAAACGCCCGCGTAATGATCCATCAGCCATCAAGTGGCACACAGGGTAAGGTGACCGACCAAGAGATTAGTTTGCGCGAAGCTCTCTATCTAAAAGAAAAACTCACGGAAATCATGGCCAAAAACGTCGGCCAAAAAGTCGATAAAGTGAAAGCCGACATGGAGCGTGACTTCTGGATGAGCGCCGAAGAAGCCGTCAAATACGGCCTCGTCGACGAAGTAATCGAACCAGGCAAAGCCTAATCTCTAACAACCAATAGTCCGCCAACAATATGATTTCGCTGGCGGACTATTTATGTGACAAATATACTTGACTTTTACCTCAAAAAATAGCTATACTAGAGGTAATGAAGATTGTGTAACGTGGGTTGATTATATACCGCGCCTGTAGGCGGGGCGTTTTGGTATGAAATCCCATAGTTAAGTAAAGCTTCGTGTGCCGAAACTTCTACAGTGGTCATTACAAGCATCAACCCCTTGTATCGAACGCGAAACTATCAACCTAATACTCTTATAGAGAGGGAGTATCTATATGCCAAAGGCAGATAAGGTAGTAGCTCCAGTGAAGCGTAAATTCTTCACAGAGAACGACACCGCACTAGAGGTTCCAAATCTCTTGACTCACCAGAGGGAATCTTGGAAAGATTTCATCGAAACTGGCTTGAGCGAGATTTTTGCCGAGCTCAACCCAATTGAAGACTATACTAGTCAGAAGCTTGAGCTTCGCTTTAAAGACTATAATTTCGGTGAGCCAAAAAACACTGAACACTTTGCAAAAGAAAACAACCTAACATTCGACGCTCCATTGCTCGTAAATGTTGAGCTTACTAACAAGACAACTGGCGAAGTAAAAGAGCAAGAAATCTACCTTGGTGACTACCCATGGATGACTGATCGTGCGACGTTCATCATCAATGGTACCGAGCGTGTTGTTGTAAGCCAGCTTATCCGTTCTGCGGGTGTATTCTTCACTGCAGAAAAGGGCGTTGGCAAAAACCTCTACAGCGCGAAGCTTATCCCAGGCCGTGGCGCATGGCTTGAATTCGAGACTTCAGCAAGTGGCGCTCTCTATGTTAAAATCGACCGCCGCCGCAAGATGCCTGTAACTACATTGCTCCGCGCCCTTGGCTACAGCAAAGTATCTGAAATCAAAGAACTCTTTGCTGACATCGACACTGGTGACACAAAGTACATCGACGCTACCCTTGAAAAAGACCCTAGCCACGGTGTAAACGAAGCACTCATCGAAGTATACCGCCGCCTTCGCCCAGGCGACCTCGCTACCGTAGACAACGCGCGTCAAATGATTGAGCGTATGTTCTACGACTTCAAGCGCTTCGACTACAGCCGCGTTGGCCGCTTTAAGATGAACCAGCGTCTTGGTCTTGATGTTGCGAACACCGCTGAAAACCGCGTATTCCAGCTTACCGACCTCGTTGCTATCATCCGCGAGCTCATCCGCATCAACAACACCCAAGAGCCAGGTGACGACATCGACGCCCTCTCTAACCGACGCATTAAGCTCGTCGGTGAGCTCGTTGCTCGCCAGTTCCGTGTTGGTATGCTCCGCATGCAGCGTAACGCAATGGATCGCATGAGCATGAGCGACCTTACATCTGTAACACCAAGCCAGCTCATCAACGCTCGCCCAGTTGTTGCTGCAGTACGCGAATTCTTCGCAAGCAGTCAGCTCAGCCAGCTCCTCGACGAAGTGAACCCACTTTCAGAGCTTTCACACAAGCGCCGCCTAAGCTCAATGGGTCCTGGTGGTCTAAGCCGCGAACGCGCAGGCTTTGACGTGCGTGACGCACACCCAACTCACTACGGCCGCATCTGTTCAGTGGAAACGCCAGAAGGTGCAAACATTGGACTCGTACTTAACCTTGCAACCTACGCTCGTATCAACGAGTACGGATTCATCGAAACTCCATACCGCAAGGTAGTAAATGGTAAAGTAACTGACGAAATCGTATACCTCGATGGCAGCCAGGAGCTTGTAGAAGTTATCGCTGAAGCAAGCGCAGCGCTCAATAAAGATGGCGGCTTCGCTGACGAGCGCGTGAGCGCACGTAAGTTCTTGAAGCCTGAGTCAGTTGACTCATCTGAAGTCACCTACATGGACGCTTCACACAAGCAGATCCTTGGTGGCCCAGCAAGCTTGATTCCATTCATTGAAAAGAACCGTATCGACCGTTCATTGACTGGTTCAAACATGCAGAAGCAGGCAGTTCCACTCCTCGTTCCAGAAGCAGCAACCGTTGGTACTGGTATCGAGCAAAACATCGCTCGCAACTCAAGCCAGCTCGTT